>Ga0208903_1000202_pt1 | contig 58256 bp, 41 predicted proteins | sample AntAceMetag02UKJ_FD_184769 | JGI IMG/M metagenome (GOLD analysis project Ga0208903, IMG submission 184769) | Saline lake microbial communities from Ace Lake, Antarctica - Antarctic Ace Lake Metagenome 02UKJ (SPAdes) (version 2) | ecosystem: Environmental > Aquatic > Non-marine Saline and...
CTTCGGCCTACGGCCTACGCCGAGCGTCACGAGATGAGAGCTTGCGCCGAATCCTAACCGAACTATATTCGCAAAAAGTGTTACCAACGTCCCCGGTCAATGTGTTACCTATGTCCCGGTCCGCACCGGGTCACCCCTGGATGTGCCCGGTCGGAACTGGGCTCTACCGCAACTACAGCAAGCAGTTGGATATGTGGACCTTCGATCATCGAGGTTCGCTGAATGCGGTGTATGCCTTTCTCCGCGATCTCGGTGTGCGCTGGTACATGCCGGGCGAGCTGGGAGAAATTCTGCCGGAAACCGCGAGCCTTGCCCTGCCTGAGGTCGACCGGACCGTGGAGCCCGAATATGAAGTGCGCTCGATCAGTCGGCCTTTACTCAGTTCCAACGAATTGGAGGACGCCCTCTGGTATCTCCGGATCGGCGCGAACAGTCAGAGTGGCGTATTGCACCACGGCCAGCGACACCTGACCGAACATCCCGGGCAACGGGCCGCTCATCCGGAATACTACGCGCAGTTGGCGAATGGAAAGCGTGACACCGAGGGCAAGACCGCCAATGCCTGCCTTTCCTCGGAAGGCTTCTTCAACGAAATGGTCGCTTTTGCCCGACTCAACTATGATCATTACGATGTCCCGGTCGTTTCGGTGATGCCGCACGATGGATTCAATCATTGCCAATGCGATCGCTGTCGGCCTCAGATGACCCTTGAGCGGGGACCTTCGGGGATGTCTTCTGACTACGTCTGGAGTTTCGTCGTCCGTGTCGCCAATGAACTGGCAAAGACGCATCCCGATCGGAAAGTATTTTGTGGTGCCTACAGCACCTACCGGCTTCCGCCGCTGGCGATCGACAAATTTCCCGACAACGTATGGGTGCAGATCACGAATGGTCGCCCCATCCGTGAGATCGAGGACGAATTCCACGGGGAAACCACGGAACTGCGGAGTCAGTGGCTCGCGAAGACAGACAATCCCTTATCGGTGACCTTGAACTACACCCCGTTCACGAATCGTGGTGCCTTCCGTCCCCAGTATTGGCCTCATGTTGCCGCGCGCGGTATTAAGGACAGTCACGAAGAGGTGTGGCGGGAGGACGTCTGGCTTTCCAATGATAAAGGTGGTTTGCACCATCCCGGCATGGCCCATCTCAATCCCTACGTAATTTCCCGGTTCTGGTGGGATGCGGATGAGGACGTGGATGTCATCCTCGCGGAGTATTACGAACGTTTCTATGGTCCTGCCGCCAATCCGATGAAGGCGTTTATCGAGTATTGCGAACGGGAATACGCCCGCCTCGCTTCCGATGGGGAAGTCTCCCGGAAAGCGCTCGATCTCTTTGCCGAAGCGAAAGCCGCGGCGCCACCGGAAAGTGTCTATGGACAGCGCATCGCCCTCGTCGATGAATTCCTGGTCCCCTTGCGCGCTCGTTCTGCTCAGATGGCTCTAAAGCGCCCCGAAGGATTGCCCGAATATCGCGTCATCGACATGGGCAAAGACAAGTGGAGCGAGTCTCGTGATACCTTGACCTTGGACGGCAAACTCGACGATCCTTTCTGGACCGTCTACGGCTCTCCCCGCCCCCTCAAAGACCTTCGCGCTGCCGTAAAGAAACCAAAACTTCAGACCCGATTTCATGTCCGTTGGATGGATGACCATCTCTACTTCGGGATCCGTTGCGAATTACCGAAAGGCGAAGAACCCGTGATCGGTTCCCGCGAGAACGACGATCCCACGATCTGGCAGGGCGAACATCTCGAGTTGCTCATCGAAACTGACAAGCATTCCTACTATCAAATCGTCGTCAATCCGGCAGGTGCGATCGTGAACATTGATCGAGGCGTGTCGAAATCAAATTGGTATGATTGGTCTGCGCAGGGGGAAGTGGCGACTCATGTCGGGGAGGACTTCTGGTCGGTTGAGCTCAAGTTGCCGGTGACCTCCTCGGAGGAAGATCCGCTGCACCAGATCGTGGGAAGCAAACCTTTCCAATCGAAACCGGAAGCCCTCGCATCGGGCAAAGGGACGAGCCTGCCGTGGTATTTCAATCTCTATCGAAAACGGGGCGGGACCGAGGGAGCCGAAACGACCTCCTTCTCACCGCTCGGGGCTGAGGATGAGAATTTTCACGTCCCCCTGAGGTTTGCGAAGATTTACGTGCAGTGAGAGTGGGATGCGCAGCGCTCGGGGGCAGTCACAAAGCACGCCCTGCCTGCGCGGCTAACGCGAAGTAAGTGGCTACTGCGTCCATGAAATACCTGCTCATCATCACCGCCCGCTTTTTCCTCGGCAAAATCGCGTCTTCGGTCGACACTTTCGCCAATGAAAGCGCCGCAATCTGAAGCTGAACTCGATCTCCGTGCGACCGAACCCGGTGAGTCGCTTCTGGAGTGCGTGCGCGACCTGGGCGGCGATGTCGTCGTTGCCGGTGCCGGAGGAAAGATGGGCTCTCATCTCTGTGGCATGCTGAAGCGAGCCTTCGAGCAGCTCGGGAAAACGAATCGCGTCGTCGCGGTGTCCCGATTTGGAGATTCTGCGGTGGCGGCTTCCTTCGCGGAGCGGGGGATTGACGTGCATCCGGCTGATCTCACGACTCCGGAGGCAGTGGCTGCGTTGCCGGATGCCTCGGCGGTCTTTTTTCTCGCCGGAAAGAAGTTCGGGACGAGCGATGCGCCGGAACAACTGACCTTATTCAACGAAACGATGCCGGCGATGGTCGCGGATCGGTATGCCGGGGTGCCTCTTGTCGCCTACTCGACCGGCTGCGTGTATCCCTTTGTTAGTCCCGCGAGCGGTGGTTCCTGTGAACGTGATCCGGTTGGCCCGAGCGGTGACTACGCGGTTTCCTGTTACGGCCGCGAGGAGGCGCTGATTGCGTCAAGCCAGCGTCACGAGACGCCGCTGGCTCTGATTCGACTGAATTACTCGGTCGATCTTCGCTATGGCGTGCTCGTGGACCTCGCGACCCGTGTCCTCGCGGGCGAGCCGATTGATGTGACGATGGGTTACTTCAATTGCATTTGGCAGGGCGATGCGATTGACCACACGATTCGTTCACTGGCCCACGCCTCGGCGGCTCCGGCCTCGGCGGCTCCGGCCCCCTGTCTGATGAACGTGACCGGCCCGCGGATTCTGTCGGTGAGGGAAGTGGCGCATCAGTTGGCTCACTTGTTAGGCAAGAAAGTCATTATCACCGGAGAGGAAGCCGAAACGGCCTGGTTGAATGATGCTCGCAAATCCCATCAGCTTTTCGGCGAACCGACCGTGAATGAAGAGACCCTAATTGAATGGGTTGCTGACTGGGTGAAGAACGAACGACCCCTCCTCGGAAAATTGACCCACTTTGAAACACGCGATGGCAAATACTGAAATCCCATCCCTCCGAGAGCATCTTGGCGCAGGACAGGTCATCCCGGCTCTGCCGCTGGCACTGGACGAAGATCGCGCTTGGTCGAAGCGTCATCAGCAGGCGCTGATTCGCTACTATCTCGAAAGCGGTGCCGGTGGACTTGCTGTCGGAGTCCACTCGACCCAGTTTGAGATTCGTGATCCCGAACACGGGATGTTTGAACCGGTTCTCGCATTTGCGGCTGAAGTTCTCGACCGATTTGGCGACGACGGCTCCCCTTTCGCCCGCATTGCGGGGATTTGTGGAAAGACCGAGGAGGCGATGAAGGAAGCCCGCTTTGCCCGATCAATGAACTACGACGCCGGTTTGCTGAGTCTCGCTGCGATGGGAGATGGAGACGACGATGCGCTCATGAGGCATTGCCGGGAAGTGGCTGAGGTCATCCCGGTGATTGGCTTTTACCTTCAGCCGGCGATCGGAGGACGAAGTTATTCCTATGATTTCTGGCGGGCTTTTGCCGAAATTCCGAATCTGGTCGCGATCAAGATTGCTCCGTTCGATCGCTACGCGACTTTGGATGTCGTGCGAGCGGTCGCTGAGAGTGGTCGTGAAGATCTCCATCTCTACACAGGGAATGATGATAACATCATCGCTGATTTGCTGACGCCCTTCTCATTCAATGGGAAAACCCAAAGAATTGTGGGTGGTTTGTTAGGCCAGTGGGCGGTCGGAACCCGTCGCGCGGTTCAGCTACTGAGGACGATTCAGGGAAATCCTGATGAATACACCACGGGAGAATGGTCAGGGTTGAATGCGTCACTGACTGATTTCAATAGCGCCATTTTTGATCCCGGGAATCTTTTTCGTGGGTGTTTGTCAGGAATGAATGAGATGCTGAGGGAGGATGGGCTTGTCCCATCGAATAGGTGCCTCAGCGAGCATGAAAGATTGTCCTCCGGACAGGCTGAAGAATTACAGCGGGTGCGAGATGCCTATCCCGAGTGGCAGGATTCGAGATTCATTGCCGATAATCTCGAGCGTTGGTTGTCGGAGTGAGCCATTTCTTGTCAGTCTTAATCTGAGGCCGTCTCGTTTAAATCTGCGCGAAAATTCAATTAAATACGTTTCCACACAGATTCGCTTCGCTCCCACAGGTGAGGAGAAATTAGTACAATCGGGCGAAGTCGAGATAGGCGGAGCCAAATCAGATAGGCTTTTGCGTTTTGCTCGTGAGGTCGTCCGGCCCGGTTTATGGGGCAGGGAAATGAACTGTCGGTTCCCGACAACGTTGGGGTCGGTTTCGTAAGGAGGGGCTGAAGCCACCTCCCTGAAATGGGTTGTCACTTCGCGACAGCACTGAGCAAATCGAGCACCTCTAATTTTTGTTCTCTTCACATTCTGACCGCACTCACTCGTCCCGATGGGACGCTTCATTTTAGGCGGGTGACTTGAGTCCCCGCAAAAACACGCCAAAGGATGGTTGTCAGGAACTGACAGTTCATTACCGCGCTAGTCCGACGAGTCGGAGCGGCACGTTGCCCTCGCTACAGAGTTCACTGGTGAAGTCACGCAAAGCAGGCGTGAAGAATATTGCCTCGCGGGTAGGGCGCTTGCTAGTTTGACGGCATGGATCGACGTGAATTATTAGGGGGTGGCTCATTAGCCTTGGCGGGCGCAGCGGCAGGAAACGCTGTCGCACAATCCGGGGGTGAAGAAGCGAAAGGCAATGTCCTTGCCGGTCTCAGCAAGAACCTGAATCCGAAAATCCAGCATTCTCGTGAGATTGCGCTGCGGGATCTGAAGCCTTCGGCATCTGATTTAGAGAGGGGGCTGGAACTACACGCTGACGCTCTCGTCTTTGATTCGTATGGCTTTGCGCCCCGCGCCGCAATTGATGGCGAGGCGATCAAGCAGGCTGCCCTGTCAGGCGCTTCGGAGATTGAGATCAAGGATATGCGTGAGCAGATGTCGATGACTCGCTATGTCACGGATGAGGCTGAGCGCATCGAATACGAGTCTGCTTGGCGTGCCTCAGGCGTTACCTGTGTCTTTCAAAATGCGGGTGAGGAAGGGCAGGATCCGCTGAAGCTGATTAAACGTCTCTCCAATTTCACTTATGCGACGGACATGCTCGCGGACTTTTCGCCGAAGGCGGCGACACCGGATGACATCGTTGCGGCGAAAGAGGCGGGGCGACACTGTCTCTACTTCACAGGAAACGGGGTTCCGTTGACGCAACAGTGGGTTTCGGTTCCCGATGAGCTGCGTTATCTCCGCGTTTTCTACCAGTTGGGCATTCGCATGATGCACCTCACTTATCAGCGGCGAAACATGATCGGCGACGGTTGTGGCGAACCTTCCGATGCAGGCCTGAGCGATTTTGGACGGTCCGTCGTGAAGGAAATGAATAGGGTTGGAGTGATCCCCGATTGTGCCCACTCAGGATGGAAGACCAGCCTCGAGGCGGCAAAACTATCAGAGCTCCCCTGTGTCGCGAGTCATACCATTGCGGGGGGGATTTACCCTCACATACGGAGTAAGCCAGATGAAGTGATCAAGGCCATCGCCGACAGCGATGGGTTCGTGGGGATTTGCTGCATCCCGTGGTATCTGAGAGGCGAAGGGAATATTAACGCTTTGTTAGACCACATCGATTATGTCGCAAAAAATTTCGGGGTCGACTATGTCGCGATCGGAACTGACATGGGCTACAACTCACAGAACGCGGGAACCGAAAACAAGAAGGCCGCGGTCGCGAATCTCGGGCGTCGAAAGCGCAAGGACTTTCGATCGCTCTGGCCGGCTGATGATTTTAAACGCACCGCCGAGATGGCGGACAGTGTCGCCTGGACGAACTGGCCGCTCTTTACGGTAGGACTTGTCATGCGCGGCTACACTGACGACGAGATTCGCAAGATTATCGGAGGAAACGTGATGCGGGTGGCGCGGGCTTCAATGAAGGAGTAGCGCGATTTCCACGGAGTTTTGCCTCGCCCTAAAGCGATAGATTTTCGAAGGCTTGCTCCCATGAAACCGATTGCCATGCTCCTAAGTGTTTTCGCGGTGTTTGCCTTCTCCGCTGATGCTGATGAAGAAAGGAAGCCGACCGAGAGGGGGACACAAGCTGAGCGTGGAACCGAAGTCCGGGAAGAGCGACGCGACGACGACAAGAGAAAGTACGCTGAGAAGATCGAAAGAGAGTGGCATGAGTCACCGCGACACGAGGGTGAAGGCGGCGACAGGGCCGCGCGTCTCGAGCACGAGGTTCACGCACTACATGAGGTGGTCGAAACACTTCACCGAGAACTCGAAGGGTTACGTCGTGAATTGAGAGAGCGTAAGAAAGAGTAGGTTCTTTAGCAGCCTGTCGGACTTATCTCGCAGGGCTGCACAAGTCGAGGATTCGGCCCGAATTTCCCTGCTTCCTTGTCACTTATTCACCAATAAGTTCCTCAAAATCATGAAATTTTTGACTCGAACCTGACATGGTTCGCTCACACGCCTGAAGTCCGACAGACCGCTAGGCCTTCGTCAGCATCGGCATATCGACGCGAAAAAATTTCTCGTTATCTGAATCGGATTCTTCCCCGACGAGTTCCAGCGGAAAAGCGCGATGCAGCTTCTCGGCGGTTGCCTCAGAGACGGTCAGACGATTTCCATGTTTGAATCCGACTTCTTTTACCGCGTTCGCCTGATTAATAACAAGACGGACGGAGTCGCAGTCGAGCCTGTCGGCGGGACAGAGGAGAGGGCTCGTCGCAATTCCAATTTCGAGGTAGATAGGCCTGTTCGTCTCAATCTCCCACTCTTTCAGCAGCTTGTTCAGCGCCTGTTGCATCGACAGCGCCGTTTCGACAGCGTGACGGGCTTGATGCGAATCTTCGCTGTTCAATCCGAAGACGGCGATGACACTTTCGTCGGAAGATTTTTCCAATGATCCCCGGTGACGAAGAATCACGTCGATCATCGTGGAGAAATACTCGTTCAAAAGCGCGAAGACCCTTTCGCTTCCGAGCAATGAGGTGAGTTGACTGAAACCGAAAAGGTCAGCAACAAGAACGGTGATTTCACGGTTCATTCCCTCATTCAACTCTTCCTCAGTGAGCTTGAGTTTGGTATCCGCGGCCTGTGATCTCACATAATCAACAAGCGCGCCCTTGAGCGATTCCCGTTCTTCGAGTCCTTCCGCCATCTGGTTAATCGCTTGAGCGAGCTCACCAAATTCATCTTTGCTCGTCACCTCAAGGCGTGAGGAAAGATTCCCGCGCTCAATTCGTCGAACGAAATCCCTCAACTCTGTCAGAGGAAGCGTTACTTTCCGGGCGAGCCAGGCTGCGACCGCGGTGGCCAAGCAGAGGGAAATCAGCATGGCAATCAAATCACCGACGAGGAGCTGCTTCAAGAGCACTTCGATGCGGTGGGTTTCGATGTCGGCACCAAGGATGGCAATCGTCTTGCCTGATGAGTCTTTGATCGGAGCGAAGGCTGACAGCCAGGTTCCGAGCGAATCGCGCACAAGGGCCTCGTCGACACGTGCGACATCGAGGGGCGGCTTTTCAATATCACTTTCGAATGCAACACGATCCCCGAGCGCGGACCGCTCCTCTTTATTTTCTTCCGTATCAACAATGTATTCCCACTCCCCGTTTTCGAGGGGGCGCATCAGATAAATAAAGCGGATCGGGAGGGCCCCTTCGCCATTCGCGTCACGCACTTCGCGGAGTTTGTCACGAACCTCGACATAGAGAGGCGACAGGTCCTGATGAGACGAGGTGAGTAGGGCCAACTTCCCGGCATCAATTCGCGGTACTGTGCTGACCACTACCGAAAGCACTTTTTCCTGAATCAGCCCAAAAGCGAGGCGGTTTGCCTTGCGAAGGCTCATCCAAAGGAGGAGTCCACAGCTCACTCCGACGAGGAGAACGAGAAGGGTATGTAATTTGCGACGGAAGGGCACGATCGGAAGTGGTTGGTGAATCTGGCCTAGGTTACTACAATATTAAGACGCTTCAAAACCACAAAGAGGTCAGATTTTGTGAGGTTAAGAGAGATCCCCGTGCTTTTCTGTGGGCGTCGTTTGTTGAAATTTCAATTCGTGAATCGCCCGTCCTTCCTTGATCGCTTTGCGCTCGTATTGGGTGACAACGCGATGGGTGCTCAGCTCTGCGCTCTCAACCTCGACCCACCCCTCGCATCCCGCGACGGCGGTTCGGCAGTGATTCGCATAGTCTTCCACATCGCTCGTGATCAAAAGGTGGCCCTCTTCTTGAAGTCGTTCGTGAATGAGATCCACCATTCCGGGTTGGACGAGACGACGGTGGGCATCTCCCTGATCGGGCCAGGGGTCGGGGAATTGAATGATAACGGCTTCGGCGATCCGGGATTGAAAGTGATCGCTTAGGATGAGGCGCGCGTCGCCTCTCATGACTCGCAAGTTCTCAAGCTGAGCCTCGTCGGCTTTGGCCATCGCTGCGGCGATACCGGGCCGGTGCACTTCGATTCCGAGAAGGCTTCGATCGGGCCGCGCTTTGGCGAGTTCGACGAGGTGATCGCCCATTCCGAATCCGATCTCAATGATCAGGGGGGCCGTCTTGTCGGGAAACCACTCGTCGGGATCTATGATCTCGTCGAAGCGATAGGGAATGCCGTAAACGGGCCAGAGCTCACGTTGGGCACGTTTTTGTGCACGGGTCGATTGCCCGCGGTTGCGCAGGTAACTGGGGGGCCAGCGTAGCTTTCCGTTACGTTTCAGATTCGACATCGCAACACCTATCGACTGGATAGGCCTCCAAATCATCTCAATAGTCGCGCTTTGAATATCGATTCAATCGATGGTTTTTGAATTTATATCGATTCGACTTCGGTGTTATTTTTAGGGTATGCTCGCATCGAACTTAGCTTGTTTTACTTATGGAATTGCTTGTATTGCTCACTGCTGTCCTTCTTTTGATTTTGGTTTCGATCCTTCTCTCTCGCGTTGGGGAGGTGAAGAAAAAGCTCGATGATCTCAAAGTGGATTTTTTGGAAATGTCGGCCCTCGTTCGAGCCGCCACGGGACGTGACCAGTCTGAAAAGCTGAGGGAAGCTCTTGAAAGCGATCAGAAAAAGTCAGTTGCGCCAGCGGAAGAGGCTCCCATACCGGAGCCTCTTCCCGCGGCGGAAATCGACATCCCTGAATCGCTGCGAGATGAGGACCTCGTCGACGAATTGCCGCCTGTTTACGCAGGCGCTCCGCCTCCGCCACTGCCTCCCAAGGAGGCGGTTGCTAAAACGGCAGAGCCCCCTGAGTCCGCAGGAGCCTCGAGCGAACCCGGAAAATTTGAATCGGCCGCGAAAGAGGTCCTCGGCAAAATCTGGAACTGGATTGTCGTGGGTGAGGAACATCGCCCGGCGAATGTGACGATGGAGTTTGCGGTCGCGACGACCTGGCTCCTGCGATTGGGCGTTCTCATTCTTGTGATCGGAATCGGGTTCTTTTTGAAATACTCGATTGATCAGGGCCGCGTCGCGATTGCTTCGGTGGTCGCAACGGTGCTGTTGGTCGTGGGCTTGCGGCTTTTTAATGGGCGCTATGGATTACTCGGGCAAGGGCTCGTCGGCGCGGGGATTTCGGCCCTCTATTTAAGTTTCTTTGCGGCCTATGAGGAGGGACTGATCGGGCCATTGCCGACTTATGGGTTGATGGTTCTCGTGACCCTCGTCGCCGGAGTGATTGCGCTGCGTTACCATTCGCTGCTCGTGGCTGTTTTGGGAATTCTTGGCGGCTACCTGACGCCGGTGATGATTGAAACGAGCTCGCCGAGTGTCGTGATGCTGTTCGCTTATCTGCTTTTGTTAGGAGTCGGCGTCTTCTTTATGGCGAGGGAAAAGGAGTGGCGTCTCCTCCACTATCTCAGCTTTATCGGCACCTACAGCCTTGTCTGGAAGGCGACGGATAAGGGTTTTGAGCCGTCGCTCTTTTGGGAGTTCATGCCCTTCCTCGTCGCCTTCTTTGTTCTCTTCTCTACGGTGACCTTCCTCTATCACCTGATCCATCGGAAGAAGTCGACCTTGCTCGAAATTCTCTTTCTCTTTGTGAACGGAGGTGTCTTTCTCGCCTTTGCCGCTCATTACGTGAATGAGACCTTTCAGAAGGAGGCCGTGGCCATCGTCACGATTGCTCTGGCGGGTTTCTATGTCGGGCACATCTACTTCTTCTTGAAGCGCGGGATTCTAGATCGCGGTCTTCTCATGAGCTTTCTCGGATTGGCCGCGTTCTTTGTTGCGATCACGCTGCCCCTGATTCTTTCTGACGGTTGGGTGAATGTTAGCTGGGCGATTCAGGCTTTCGTGATGCTGTGGATTGCGTCGAAGATCGAGAGCACCTTTCTCAGGAAATTGGCCTACGTCCTCTACCTTATTGTCCTCGCGAGGTTCGCGGTATTTGATCTCTCTGATCAGTTTGGAAATCTTCGTTCTTCGCTGGGGGGAAAGGAGTACGCGCTGCGTTGTGTGGAACGGCTCATGATTCTCGGGGTGCCGATCGCTTCATTCTTTGCCGCAGGGTATCTCTTTGGTCGTAAGTCTGATTCGGAGACCCGTTGGATCGTGGGGGAGAAAAATGATCTCACGCCCTGGTTTGGTCAGTCCAAGTTAAGCCGGTTCTGCTTCTGGATCGTTCTCGCGCTCGGCTTTGTTTATCTCAACATGGAGGTTTTCCATACCGCGGAACACTTCTTCGATCCGTTCGTTCAGCCCGGGCTCACTTTGGTCTGGATTGGATTCGCTGCGATCTTGTTGCGCGAATTGATCGCGAACCGGGAAACTCTTGCAACGGCCTTTTTCTGGATTCTTTCGGTCTGCCTTGTGATCAAGGTTCTTTTCGTCGACCTTGCGAGTTGGAGCTACGGCTACGAACTCGCTTTTCGTAAGGAGGCGTTCGTCTCTGGAATGGGGATGCGTTGGCTGAACTATGGTGCACTGGTCGGATTCCTTCTTGTCGTCTCGCAGTTTATTTCCCGAACCAATGAGCGTCAGCGAATGAGCAGGGTTTTCGGATACGCGGCCCTCGCTGCTGTTTTCCTATACTTCAGCCTCGAGGTGTGGACTGCGCTATCGCACTACCTTCCTCAATTCCGAATGGGCGGCATCTCGATCTTTTGGTCGGGCTTCGCGCTGGCATTGTTACTTACGGGGATATCAAAACGTAAATCTTCTATGCGTGGAATGGGATTGCTACTGCTTGGCGGAGTCATCGTAAAAGTATTCTTCGTCGACCTCGACGGACTGGATCAACTCTATCGAATCGTCGCGTTCATCATCCTTGGGATCGTGGTTCTCTCCGGGTCGTTTCTCTACCTCAAATACAGGCATCGCTTTGAAAAAGAGGATTCCGTTCAACTTGACCAACCTGATTCGATTGACTCATGAAACACCTTCTCTTTCTTTTACCTCTGTTGGCATTCGGACATAGCAACGGAAGTGCTGCTGACACTGATGCCTTTGAATATCGTCGCCGTGTCGAAACGAAAATCACGGAAGAAGGGCTCGGGACGATTGAATTGGATCGTGAGATCTTTTCCCGAACACGGAATGAATTTTCCGACCTTCGCTTGTTTCAGGAAAAAGGGGGCGCTGAGGTGGCGGTGCCTTTTGTCATTGAGCGAATTCCTGATCTTCGACCGGGAAGCTCTCCTGTGAAGATTGCCACTGAGGTCCTTTCGTTTGAGCAATTCGAAAATGGCGATATTGAAATTCGGATACGTTTGCGAAAAGGGGGGAGTGCCGCGGCCTTGATTGAAGTGAAGACACCGATTCGGAATTTTGAAAAGAATGTCTCCGTCAGTGCGGTTGATGAGAACGGGGTCGTCAATAAGATCGTGACTGAAAAGTTGATTTTCGATTACGACTCCTTTCTTGATTTTCGTAACACCGCAATTCCCCTCCCTGCAAATGAATGCCGGGAATTTGTGGTGCGTGTCTCCCAGGCAACGGACCGACAACGCTCTACGGTTAAGCAATTGACCCGCACGATCTCCCCGGATTCGGGAACGACGGTTCAGGAATCGGAGTCGATCGAAACGAGGCAGTTTCGAATCGATGAGTTGTCTTTTTACACCGCAAAAACTCAGGCTGAAGCAACTCACTCGATTCGATCCGAGCGGTTTGAGCTCGTCGATGTGGACGAAGATCCGAAGCAGAAACAAACCCGGATTTTATTAAAAGGAGACCGCGTGCCCGTTGACAGTCTGATTCTTCAAACCGGTGACCGAAACTTTAAGCGGCGAATCGAGCTACAGATTCCGGTAGACCGGGACGAAGATCGGTGGCGGACGATTCACACCGCAACGATCCACCGATATGACCTCGGCGAGGTTAAAGATGAGAAGCTCACGCTTTCTTTTTCCGAGCAGCGCAGTGATTTCTTCCGGCTCCTGATCCACAACCGTGATAGCCCGCGGATAGCGATACAGGAAATCGTCGGGGTGGGGGAAATATACGAGCTTCGATTTATTGCCGACCCGATCGCCCACTACGCCCTCCTCTTCGGTGGGGGTGGCCTCGTTAATCTGCCTGACTATGATGTGGCAGCGATCGAGGCAGCTACTTCCGGGAAAATTAAGCGCTTGGCGCTTGAATTAGCTGCCGTGGAGACCAATCCGGCTTTCAAGCTTAGCGAGGCGAAGAGCCGAGGCTTGAACCAACGATGGATCCTTTGGATGGCAATAGCGATAGTGGTTTCGGGCTTGGTCTGGGTGCTTTTGAAGACCGCTAAACAGATAGATGTAAATACCGATTAAGCTGGGGGGTCGTTTTATAGGGCCGGACCTGCGATCATTCCCAAGGGGATCACGATGAGGGAATTCAAATCCCCATGGAAACTCCGGGCACCCTGCGCGAGCAACTGGTGGTCGACTGAAGGCGAGGTAGCAGCCTTTCGCCGAAGCGCTGAGCGGTATTCTAAATTACGCCGCCCCTTGTAAGGGACAAAGACGATTCGGTGTCGCATCCTCTTCAGAATGAGGTGGCACCGAATTTTTGCCTGGATATTGCTTTCCGTTGGAGGGCTCTTCTTTTTGGTAACGGTGGCCAGCCTTACCCTTCCCTCACTGGCATCGCCGTTAAGCCTCCAGCTTCGCGAGTAGGTCGTTAGTTTCAACCGGATCACCTTTGCTGAAAAGAATTTCAGTGACGGTTCCGTCGGTCGTCGCTGAAATTGTGGTGAGCATCTTCATCGCTTCGAGTGTGATCAGCGCGTCGCCCTCTTTCACTTTCGTGCCGACTTCCGCGTTGATCTCGGTGACCATTCCGGGCATCGGAGCAATCGCGTGAAGCGGATTGTCAGGGTCGCCTTTGAGACGGGTCACGGCATTCTTAGGTGCCAGTGACTTATCGATCACTTGAGACTCACGCGGCATGCCGTTGAGTTCGTAGAACACGTTCTTCGCCCCGGTGTCGTCCGGCTCGCTGATGCCGATCAGTTTGATGAAAAGGACCTTGCCGGGCCCAATTTCCACAGAGATCTCCTCCCCTACAGAGAGGCCGTAGAAGAAGGCCGTCGTAGGCAGTCCCGTAACATTATCGTAATCCTTGAGAAAGTTTTCAAAGTCTTCAAACACCTGAGGATACATGAGGTGGCTGTAGAGATCGTCTTCGCTCGCGGGACGACCGAGTTTCGCGCTGAGTTCGGCGCGAGTGGCATCAAGATCGACCGGCGCCGCCAATTCGCCGGGCCGTTTCGTAGTAGGCTCACGATCGCCAAGAACCGCGCGCTGGACCTCTTTTGGCCAACCGCCGTCGGGTTGTCCGAGCCCACCCCAGAGCATGTCGATTACCGACTCAGGGAAGTCGAGTGAGCCGGGGGTGAGGTTTTTAATCTCGTCGCATTTGATCCCGCGGGTAATGAGAAACATGCACATGTCTCCGACCACCTTCGAGCTGGGAGTCACTTTGATGATGTCACCAAAAAGCTGATTCACCTCCGCATAAGTGCGGGCGATTTCAGGCCAGCGATGGCCTAGTCCCATCGCGTTTGCCTGCTCTTTCAAGTTCGTGAACTGTCCGCCGGGCATCTCGTGGATGTAAACCTCGGCGGAACCGGCACGCGGCGCGGTGTTGAACGGCTGATAGTATTCCAAGACTTCTCCCCAGTAATCAGACATCGCATTCAGCGCATTAGGATCGAGGCCGGGGTCACGCTCCTCGCCTTCGAGAGCGGCACAGACTGAGTTCAAGTTCGGCTGACTGGTTGACCCTGACATAGATGCCAAAGCGAGGTCGGCGATATCAACCCCTGCTTCGGCGGCGGTGAGGACGGAGGCCGCGTTGATGCCTGAGCTGTCATGGGTGTGGAAGTGGATCGGCATTCCGACTTCTTCGCGGAGCGCTTTGACGAGCTTCGGTGCCGCCCAAGGACGGCAAAGGCCTGCCATGTCCTTAATTGCGAGAATGTGAGCGCCCATTTTTTCGAGCTCCTTCGCTTTAGCTACGTAGTATTTTAGCGAGTATTTGTCCCGCTTCGGATCGTTGATATCACCGGTGTAACAGACCGCTGCTTCGCAAATCGCGTGCGGCTGATCGCGCACTGCTTCCATTGCGACCTTCATGTTCGGAAGGTAATTCAGCGAGTCGAAAATACGAAAGATGTCCATTCCTGAATCAGCAGCGTGCTTCACAAAACCGGCGACAACGTTGTCAGGGTAGTTGGAGTATCCCACTGCATTCGAGCCTCGGAAAAGCATCTGGAAGCAGATGTTGGGGATTTTCTCACGAAGCAGTCGGAGGCGATCCCATGGGCTCTCTTTGAGGAACCGCATCGCGGTGTCGAAGGTCGCGCCTCCCCACATTTCGAGACTGAAAAGGTTCGGTGTGGTTTGGGCGACCGCGCTCGCGATATTGAGCATATCGATCGAACGCATCCGCGTTGCGATGAGCGACTGGTGGGCGTCCCGCATCGTCGTGTCAGTGATCAGAAGTGGCTTCTGCTCGCGAATCCACGCGGCAAATTTCTCCGGTCCCAGCTCGATGAGCTTGTTGCGGGATCCCGGCTTCATCTCGGCGCGAACGTCAAATTCCGGAAGGCGTGCCTGCGGGAGCGGTTTGGGGAGTCGAAATCCTTTTGCGGTGGAATTTCCATTCACGGTGATGTCGCTGAGGTAGGACAAAACTTTCGTGGCCCGGTCACGTCTTGGTCGAAACTTGAAGAGATCCGGATTGGTATCAATGAGGCGCGTCGTTGCGTTGCCGGCCCGGAAAGTTTCGTCGAGAATCACATTCTCGATAAACGGAATGTTCGTCTTCACCCCACGAATACGGAATTCACGGAGGGCACGGTCCATCCGCTGGAGTGCGATGTCGAAGCGGGGACCAGAGGCCGTCAGTTTCACGAGCATCGAATCGTAATACGGCGTGATCACCGAGCCAGCGTCACCGGCTCCTGCGTCGAGACGAATTCCGAATCCGGCAGCAGAGCGGTAGTTGAGAATTTTTCCGTAATCGGGCGCGAACTGGTTTTCTGGATCTTCCGTCGTAATCCGAGCCTGGACCGCGAAGCCGTTCCGGGGGATGGCGTCCTGAGTCGGCATGTCGATCTCATCTCCGAAAAGAGGATAGCCCTGTGCCACCAAAATCTGAGAGCGAACCAAGTCGACGCCGGTGATGACTTCCGTGACGGTGTGCTCCACCTGGATGCGGGGGTTCATCTCAATGAAGAACCACTCGTTGCTGTCGAGATCGTAAAGGAACTCGGCGGTTCCGGCGTTGTTGTAGCGGATCGATTCGGAAATTTTCACGGCCGCGTCGCAGAGCTCTTTGCGGATGATTGGGTCGAGATTGATGGAGGGAGCAATTTCAATGACTTTCTGGTGACGTCGCTGCACCGAACAATCGCGCTCGTGGAGGTGAACGATGTTGCCATGCGTATCACCCATGATCTGCACTTCAATATGCTTGGCGCGACCAACAAAGCGCTCGAGGAAAACGGCAGGATTCCCAAAAGCGTTCTCCGCCTCTTTTTGCGCCTCGTCGAGAAGTGAATCGAGATCTTCTTCTTTCTGGACGACCCGCATGCCACGTCCGCCACCACCAAAGGCGGCCTTAACGATCAGAGGAAAGCCAATCTCGCGTGCGACTTTGAGCGCTTCGGCACGATCTGAGACAGGTTCTTCGGTGCCGGGAAGTGTGGGAACGTTTACCTTGGCGGCGAGAGCACGGGCAGAAACCTTGTCGCCCATGGCGTCCAACATCTCCGGATCAGGGCCGATAAATGTGAGTCCAGCGTCGCGGCAGGCACGGGCAAAGTCGGCATTTTCGGAAAGAAATCCATATCCAGGGTGAATCAGCGTCACTCCCTTTTCCTTAGCGAGACGGACGATGCCCTCGATATCGAGGTAGGCGCCGACAGGGCCTTTTTCTTTGCGCAGCTGGTAAGCCTCGTCCGCTTTGAAGCGATGACGGGAAAAGCGATCCTCCTCAGCGTAAATGGCGACCGTTCTCAGGCCCAGCTCAGTGGCGGCACGAAAAACGCGGATCGCGATTTCGCCCCGGTTCACGACCATTAGTTTTTCTGCCTGCGGGTTGTTTGAAATCTCAGCTTGCGACATAGCGCGGGAATATAAACGGTCGCGAGGGGACGGAAAGAGCGATTTTCACTAAATCAAGGGAGGCGGGGCCGTAGATGTGTCGGATCAGGCTGTCGTCGCTCCCTCATTAACATGCCTCTACGCCGCTCGCCCCGGCGATAGAAGGGTAGCGGAACGACTTCGGTTCCGGATGGAGCGGGGCAGGATATTGTGGTCGGAATCAAATCGATTCTTTCTCTCCGCTCAGAAAATTAGAGCGCCCGGTAAATACGCTCCAGCGAGAGAAGGGAATACGCGGTCACGAGAGCGCGATCATCTTCCATCCAGCGATTCGAGCCTTCGTTGATCCACGAGCCGTCGGTCTCTTGCGTTCCCATGATCTTGAGCGCGAGTTCGTTTTTCCAGTGAATTTCATTTCCCTCGGGATCGATCAGTTTTTCGGTTCCTGTAATCACGAGAGCCTTGGCCATGGTGTGATAGTAGTAGTAGAGCCCCTCGGCATCGAGGCCGGGGTTTTCCTCAAGAGAGAAATTGGCCTGCAACCACTTCATGACTGCGGTGATCCGGGGATCGTCTCTATCCATGTCGGCATAGATAAAGGCAAGGAGCCCCGCGTAGCCCATGCTTCCGTAGCTGCGGAGAGCCGTTTTCTCGCCGTCTTCAGTCTGCACTTTCAAGACATCTGACTTCGTGCTCCCGGGAAAATAGACAAAGCCGCCTTGGTCTTCCTCTCTCACCGTTGCCCAGTCGCCGAGTCGCTTCACCGTGTTATCGGAATTCTGCGCCGCGCTGATAAATTCGATCGCCGCGTCCCAGTCGAGCTCGATCTCGCTGCTTTCGTCGAACTCAGTGTCGGCAAGGACCTTTTTCGAGTAGTGGAGAGCTTCGAGGGCGAGGTGTGTGTTTGATAGATCGGAGTGAGCGTAGCTTCCTCCGTAGCCAATACCGCCGTCGTAGAGATTGTCGACTTCTCCGCGTTGATCGTGGTCCTGTTGCTGATTAATGAGGAGCCTGCGGGCTTTCGCAATAATCGGAAGGTGTTCCTTTTTCCCCGATTGCATCAAGGCCATCATTGAGAGCGACGTGTTGTAAGTCGCGAGCCCTTTTCCGTAAATGCCGCCGTCCGCCCGGGCGTTGCTGACGATATATTCGTAGGCTTTTTCCACTTCGGGGGGGAGACCGTCTTCCTGTTTGAGGGAGGGATCGCCGAGAATGGCGGAAACGGGGAGAGCGGTGAGGGCGGGCAAAGTGGGGTCACTCCAGGTGCCGGTTTCCTTATTTTGAGTCGACTTCAAGTAGGCGCTGCCTTTATCGATCGCCCGCTGGATCTCGAGCTTGAGCGAAACATTGGGACCGTCCTTGCCCGGGCTGATTCGATCCTGCGCGGTCGCGGTAACCGCGGCCGTCAGTGAGCAAATGGCGAATCGAAAGGTGAAAAAGAGAGCACGTTTTTTCATAGCGGTGAAGGATCGGATTTTTAGATAGATATTGTCAAAAAAGGTTCAATTTGTGACCTCAATTTCCTGAGGGTGAATGCGAAAGACGCCTTGGGTTCCGATTTCGGGGATAAGAGAGGATCTCGCGCCCCATCGGTCATCAAGATCGGCTCCGTCCCGGGTGGTATTGAACAGGGCGAGATGATCGATATAGATCGCGAGAATTGAGCCCTCCGTCTCCGCCATAAAACTTCCGCCCTCGATCACCGAGCCGGTGTAGACCCATCCGCCCGCCTCCATCGCCTCGGCATCTTCACCGTCGACGACCAGTTCATAGGCGGGCGTTGGTTTTTCCTCTCCGTCTGGCTGAAAGCTGAAATAGACCAGGTCACCGCGGTCCGCCTTCATTCCGCCTTCTTTTTCGATCAATTCAGGCGGAATGAGCCGGTTAAAAACGTCGCCGTGCCCCGGCTGATATTTCAGAAGCTTCATCGCCACTTGAATATCGAGGGGGGAAGCTGCGGTCGTGAGGATCGACTCATGCACTTTGCCATTTTCGTGAACGAGAAGGTACTCGATCGCGCCGCCCTCCCGCATATTCACGACTGCCGGTATTGAAATCTCGCGGGTTTTGGCATTGAATTCCACGAGCCCGAGCCGGTAGCGATTCTCTCCGATCTTTTTCACCTTTGGCTGAGGAGCCGCTTCCTTCTCTTCACCCTTTAGAATGGGGCAAATGACAAAGTTTAAGGTAAACACGAGGCAAAGCAAAAATCGCATCACTGACGTTACGCTGAGATTCATTTCCTGAAAAGTAATCTGTGAGCGCGTATTGGCAGTGCCTTGTGATGCGGGATGCCCTTCTGCCCTGCTCATTCGTAATCCTGATCGAGTCCACGAACTCTCGTTGATTCCCTTTCCTATTGAGACGATCATTCCACGAATGCGATTCTTTCTCGCCATTGCCTTTTTCAGCCTGTTCGGACTCACTTCCGTGATCGCCCAGGCTTATCCTGCGCTCGTCGCAGAAAAGTGTTCCGGTTGTCATCCCGCGCCACGGGCGACTTCAATGCCGCAATACGCCTGGCCCCGCATCATGAATTCGATGAGGAACATCATGGAAATCGCAAAAGTCGAGATCTCTCCCGCTGAATACGACGAGATCGAGGCCTACTACCTTGCCAACAGTCCTTCCCGGCTCGCGTTGATAACGGACGATTATTCCGAAGACACTCTCAAATTCGACACGTTCAGCGTCGGGAAAATCTCTCCGGAAGAAAGGCCTCAGGTCACCAGTGTGAAATTTTGTGATCTCAACGGGGACGGCATCGAAAATGAAGTCATCGTGACCGACAACGTATTCGGCGCAGTCAGCATGCTCAGCTCGAGCCATGGGGCCTGGCTCGAGACAGAGATCGCGAAAATTCCCGCGCCGGTCACTTCCACCCCATTCGATTACGATGGCGATGGGGATATCGATATCGCCGTTTCCTCGATGGGATACATGCACCCGAATGACGATATGATTGGGGAGTTTCACCTCCTTATCAATCGCGGAGACGGAACCTTCGAGTCTAGGCAGCTCGTCAAAAATTCCCCCCGCATCACCGATTGCGCTCCCGGCGATTACGACGGCGATGGCGACATCGATTTTGTCCTCGCGATGTTCGGTTGGCGATACACCGGAGCGGTCGGTTACCTCGAGCAGGTCGAAAAAGATCGCTTCGAACTCAAGACGATCATGCCGATCAACGGCTGCATGAGAGTGATTCTGAATGATGCGAACGGCGATGAACTCCCTGACTTTGTCGCGCTCATGACCCAGCAGCACGAATCGATCGTTCAGTTCACGAACAATGGCGACGGGACGTTTTCCAACAGCATTATCGCGAGGGCAAACCATCCCGCCTTCGGCTCATCGAGCATCTACTTGCGCGACCTCGACGAAGACGGTGACGAAGACATTCTCTACACCAATGGCGACATGATGGATGAGAACCCGGAGCCGAAGCCCTACCACGGGGCGCGCTGGTTTGAAAATGACGGGAAAGGCCAATACAGCCTGCACTCACTCGCGGGAATGCCCGGATGCTATGACGCGAAACCAGTCGATATGGATGGCGACGGGGACCTCGATGTTGTGATTTCAGCGCTATATTTTCAGTGGCAGGATCATGATTTCCCGACTTTGGCCTGGTTGGAAAACACCGGAGGCTTCAAAAACTTCATCCGGAGAAAAATTGCCTACGCACCGACCAATCTCGCTAACATCGCCGTCGGCGACCTCGACGGGAACGGCAAACCTGACATTTTAGGCGGAGGAATGCACGTTCCGGGACCCCTCGATCGAAAAGGGCGCCTCACGATGTGGATGCAAAAGTAGAGACGAATCGCTCTGTTTTGTAATTTTCCCTGAAGCGATCGCTTGCAGGAATCGAGAAAACGGTTAAATTCCCGCTCGCTCAATTTCGGGCGGAAAAAGAAACGCCATTTTAGCTCAGTTGGTAGAGCAGCTGATTTGTAATCTGCAGGTCGTCGGTTCGAGTCCGACAAATGGCTCTCTTTTCCAAAAAAAGCTCCCATTTCGGGCTCGAACCGAGCATCGGTTCGCGTGCTCCACCGCAACAGCGGTATACAAAAACTGCGAAGCAGCCTCCCGCACGACGGTTGACGCCTCAGCGGCAACCATCAATCCGACAAATGGCTCTCTTTTCCAAAAAAAAGCTCCCATTTCGGGCTCGAACCGAGCATCGGTTCGCGTGCTTCACCGCGGCAGCGGTATACAAAAACTGCGAAGCAGCCACCCGCACGACGGTTGGCGCCTCAGCGGCAACCATCAGTCCGACAAATGGCTCTCTCTTCTAAAAAAGCTCCCACTTCGGGCTCGAACCGAGCATCGGTTCGCGTGCTTCACCGCGACAGCGGTATACAAAAACTGCGAAGCAGCCTCCCGCACGACGGTTGACGCCTCAGCGGCAACCATCAATCCGACAAATCCGTCCGATTCACCATTTATAATTAACGTGTTAGGGAGACTCTTGAAAAAGGTTAGTGATTCGTCCTGCAGTTTGGTGCCCAATAGGTGCAAAAAAAACTATGCCGAAGAAGCCGCCCTTAGATATAACGCAAGATAGGGAGCGCTCGAAACCCTTCTACTTTCCATACTAGTAACCTGCTCAGCCGCTGGAAAGCGCGAACGAAAGTTCTTTGATACCGAGGGAGAGGCAAAGACCGTTCGCGAAGGTGAACTCACAGGATCTCCAATTTTGGGCTTTCACAGGCAACGTTGCTCTACTCACCGCAGCGATGGAGGCTGATCGAGAGATGATAGCCTCCTTCGCAGTGGTTTTTGTGCGGGGTTACGACCCACCGAGTTGCATGCCTTGGCATCCCCGGCATTCGTCGAGGCACCTCGTCCTGATACGGCGGCTGAAAATGCTGTTAAAAGCGCCTTCGACAGCAAGGTCTCTGCGCGACTGTTGGCGAGTCTCGGGGATTTGCCTTGGGACTGACGTTGCCTGAATCCTGATTGGGAGGGTTGGGGGGAAGTAAATCTCCAGCCCTGCTGCCCCTTGCGGGGTGGGGAACTCCAAAGATGGGTATTACGCACACTATTTAGGAAAGTAAGTCGCCTCAATTCCTCAAAGTGTTGAACATGCTCCTTTCGATCTGCGCCACCATCGTTCAGAATCATGACCAACCAATTCGTTCGCACTGATACGTTGGGCAATCTGTGCGGTCGCTGCTGATGATGACTTCATAACACTCAAGTGTGCCGCGTTTGTAGATTGCCCTGAGCCAAGGCCCGACTTGTGAAAGACCCCTTGAAGCAAAAATCTCTCCTCGCAGCGTCCTTTTCAGGTTGGAAACTTTTATGATAGCGATTCAGTCCAGCGGACGACAGAGAGCGTCGATAGCACGTTTAAGGTATTCGCCGAGCCTTCAGTTGAAGTCAGGGCTTCCGAGAGGCGGGGCTGCTCTAATTTTCTTCGGCTGCGCGGTGTGTAAGGTTCGCAAGACTCTGGGCCAGATAAGCAAGCCGGTAGGCCGCTTTCATTCCTAGAAATGCGCCACTGCTTTGCTCTGAAAAATCTTTAAATCGGTCGAGTGGTGGAACGTCGATTCTTACAGAGCAGGATTTGGTGGTTTTCTGCAGGCTCATGTCTGAGTGTAGGAAGGGGCCGCAGGTGATGGCAAGGGAGTCGATGTCATCCGCAGCCCATGGTGTTTGCAAGTCAACTGATCCGACTGACAACTTGTGGAGGGTGGTGAAACCATCAGGGAGTATCGCCGGACGTAGGGTGATCCAATCTGATCCAGCGGGTTTGGAAACAGGTTCCTGCATCGCCAGTTCCGGGAACGACTCTTCTGCTTCTTCCCAATACCCTCTCCAAAAAGCCGTTACTCGCTCATCGTGCCGAGCCGAGTAGCCGCGCCGGTTCTGCTCAACAGCCTGCCGAATCATCCGTTCGCGAAATTGCTTTCGAGATGCATTCTCGACTGAGGTTCCCGAAAGGAAGTCGGCAATCCACTCATAAGGGATGGAAAAATCGTAGAGGGCGGCATCTCCCACTCCTCCCAGATATTTTTCGGGGGCCACAATACAGGTTGTAAAAGTGTCCCACAGTTCACTCCTTATTCCCTTCCTGCCTCTTAATCGGTAACGCTTCGCCTGCTCGGGTTGCGGAGGAGCGTCAATTTTGTTCTCGATGAGCACGGCGTGTTGAGCTTCGTCTTTGCCGTCCAAAAGGAGAACGATGTCAGATTCACCGAGGGCCGGATCGGTGATCGAATGCCAGACGCCGACTCTCGTAAACTGTTTAGCGTCGATTCCCAGCTTAGCTAAAAACCCCTTCAGGAAATTGTCGTCAGAGTGCAACTCTTCAATGAGCAGCACGTCGATGTCGCGTTCGGTGACCGTTTCCAGAGGGAGTGATTCTTTCATAGGACGCTCCCGAAACTGCCGAGAAAAGTAAGAGGATCAACTAGAGACGAATCTAAGTCGAGAGTGAATGGCAGGGTTGTAAATCAGAATGTCCTCTCTGCCTTCAGACCTTTGTGGTGCCGGAACCGGCCTCTTGAACCCTATGGGCTGACCCGAATAACTTTTCCGATCCCATCGGCGCGATTTGAAGCCATCAGGCTTGTCCTCCCTCGCTCGATTAATCCTGCAAAAACGGATTCGTCGTTTTCTCTTCTCCTATCGTTGTCGTCGGGCCATGACCGGGAAGAACCTCGGTCTCGTCCGGGAGTGGCCAGAGCTTTTCTTTGATCCCGCTAATGAGCTGATCGTGATCACCGTGAGGGAAATCGGTGCGACCGATGCCTTGTTTAAATAAGACGTCTCCGCCAACCATGACGGGTTGGCCGGCGAGGCGGAAACAAACGCTGTCGGGAGAGTGTCCGGGGACGTGATACAACTCGAGCTCGAGGCCTTCGAGGCTGAGAGTGGCTTCACCTTCGAGGAGGTGATCGACCTTGTAGGGCTCGAGCTCGCAGGGAACGCCCATCATTTGTTCGAGACGCTTCGCCATCGTGAGATCCTCGGAAGGCTCCGACCAGGCCCAGGTCGGGCATTCCGATTGGGCCTGAGCAGGACCTGCTCCGATGACGTGGTCGTGATGCTGATGGGTCAAAATAATCCCATCGAGGGTGACGTTTTTGGATTCGAGCCACTCGCTCACTCCTTCAGGAGCATCAAAGAGCCAGGCTTTTCCATTGGCTTCGAAGAGGTAGCCGTTGGTTTGGAAAAGTCCGCCGCAATAGATATCAATTTCCATGGGAAGAAAGAGTGAGGTGGTCGGCCGCGTTAGAGGATTTCAAAAATAGCTTCGACTTCAACGGCCACGCCGGTGGGGAGGGCCGAAAAACCGACCGCGCTGCGGGCATGGTAGCCGTCACCGTCTTTGCCGTAGAGTTCGTGGAGAAGATCGGAAGCGCCGTTGATAACGAGATGTTGATCGGTAAAGGTCTGATCTGAGTAGACCATCCCAAGCAGTTTAATGACACGAAGGCCGTTGATCGTGCCGTGTGCATTGTGGACAGAGCGGAGGATTTTCTCGCAGCAATTTTTAGCCGCCTCGTATCCCTCTTCGACGGTGACGCCTTTTCCGAGGATGCCTTTGAGGTCACTGACGTGGCCTGAGGTGAGGAGCTGGTTTCCACTACGAATGCAGAGATTTAAATATCCCGCGTCCTGTGGTGAGAGATCGATTCCGAGTTCGTTGGCTTTTTCTTCCGGTGACATGGTTCGTTTGTACGTCGGGAGGGAAACTTTTTCCAGTGGAAAGCGACTTTCCTTTCGGTGCCGAGGGGCGCTCTCGCGAGGTTTCGTGAGTCTCTCTTAAACGACAGGAGCGCCTTCCGCAGGAATCTCGTTTCCCGGTGATGCCGCAATCTCGCTCGCATGCTCCTAGCGATGTTGTATAATCGTAAACGAAACTTACCACGCGCTATGATGACTAGAATTCTTTTTGCTGCACTCGCTCTCGGTCTGATCCTCACCTCCTGCGAAACGACGGACTCCACCCCGGGCCTCGTCAATGCCCCGTCGGACGGTTCCGCGATTGATCCTTCGGATCCCTCAGGTCCGAAGCCGTATCCTCGGAGTGATTGTCTCGTCACGGGCGAAAAGCTTGATTCGAAAAACACCCCGATGACATTTGTGCACAAGGGGCAGGAAATCAAAGTCTGCTGCGCTGCTTGCAAGATCGCTTTCAACATGTCTCCCGATACCTATCTCGCTAAAATTCAGTAGGTGGGTTGCCGATTAATCGGGCTGGCTGAATTTGAGGCGCCCCCTTTCGGGACCTTCTCCGATACCTTTGGTGAACTTTTCTGCTTTTTGGATTCAAAAAAGGTTCCCTGAAGACGTGTATTTTGGGCGGTCGACGTAGGGAGGGGTTGCGGGTTAGATTAAATCTCATTCGAATGAAACCCATTTTTACCATCCATCGCCTTCTTGCCGTCGGGGTTTTGAACCTTTCGGTGGTGCTGTCTGAAGGCGCCGATCTTGAGTTTTTCGAAAAGAAGATTCGTCCCGTCCTTGCTGGAAAATGTTACAGCTGTCACGCCGCTGACGCGAAGAAGTTGAAGGGTGGCCTCCAACTCGATCATCGCGAACACATGCTCGCAGGCGGTGACACCGGGCCGGTGATTGAATCGGGAGACCTTGAGAAGAGCCTTCTCATTGAGTCGATTCGCTATCACAACGAGGATCTGCAAATGCCTCCGAAGGGAAGGCTTTCGCCGGAGATTGTGAAAGATTTTGAAACCTGGATTCTCGCAGATGCCCCGTGGCCGGATGAGCCGGTGCCCGAAAGGGGCGCGAAGCCGGAGGGCGAGGGCTTTGATCTTCAGGAGCGCTACGAAGAACATTGGAGCTGGCGTCCTGTGAAGCGACCGGAAGTCCCGGCGATTTCGAATGCGGACTGGGTTGTTCGAAGCGATGTCGATCGCTTTATTTTGAAACGAGTCGAGGACGCCGAGTTGGAGCCCGCGAAAGAGGCTGATCGTCGAGTTTGGTTGCGGCGTGCCTACTTCGACCTCGTCGGGCTGCCGCCGAGCCTCGATCAGCAGAAGGCCTTTCTCAGCGACGAATCGCCGGAGGCATTTGAGAAAGTCGCCGACGAGTTGCTCGCTTCTCCGCACTTCGGCGAAAAGTGGGCGCGGCACTGGATGGATCTGGTTCGCTATGCCGATACTTACGGGCACGAGTTCGATTACCCGATCGACCACTCTTTCCGCTACCGCGATTACTTGATCCGGGCGTTCAATGCCGATGTTCCCTACAACGATTTTATCGTCGAGCACATCGCGGGTGACTTGTTAAAGAAGCCGCGGCGGGATCCGACCGATGAGTTGAACGAATCAATTCAGGCAACCGCCTTCTGGTACTTTCACGAAGCGACTCATGCGCCCACCGATGTCCTTGGCAATGAGGCCGATATCATGGACAACCAGATCGATGTCTTCGGAAAAACGTTCCTCGGCCTCACCGTTGCCTGCGCCCGTTGCCATGACCATAAGTTCGATGCGATTTCGACGGCTGATTACTACGCGCTCACCGCCTACCTGCACGGAAGCGCACGTCAGGAGGTTCCGCTTGATAAGGGGCGGACGCGGGAGAAGGCGAAAGCGGAGTTGGTCGCTCTGAAGAGAGCGGCCGACGCAGAGCTTGAACTCTCTCCCCCGGCTGCGGAGGACGCCCCGGCGGTCGGTGAGGGCGAGACCGTTTTTGAGTCGTTTCAAGAGGGCGGGGTTCCCGAAGGATGGAGCACTTCCGGATTTGCCTTTGCGGGCACCGGCACCAAGCCCGGGGTGAGATTTAATGCGGAGGCCCCGGCGAGTCTCCCCGGAATGATCGACAGTGGGCTCTTTGGCAAAAAGCAGGTCGGGATTTTGCGTTCTCCCACCTTTACGGTTGTGACCGACAACATTCATCTGCTTGTGAAAGGCAATGCCACTGAGATCCGCCTCATTATTGACAACTATCAGATGGCAAAGAATAGCGGGCTTTTGTTCAACGGGACGATTCTCAAAGCGCTTGATACGAAAGGCAACTATCAATGGCTCACTCTCTCCGGTAACCTGAAGAAATATCGGGGACACAAAGCCTATCTCGAATTTATCGATGCGGGTGACGGCGAACTGGCGGTGGCTGAAGTGCGTTTTTCCGATTCGGCGAAGGCTCCCGCGGTCCCTGCGTCTCTCTCTAAACCCGGCAATGCCGAGCTCACGAATGAGGTATTCGAGATCGTCAAAAAGGGAGTCGCGGTCGCCGATGCCTTGCCGGCACCCGCTTTTGCGATCGCAATGGCTCAGGGAACGCCAGAGAATGCGAACGTCTATGTGAGAGGCAGTCATAACAGCCTCGGTGAAGAAGTCCCGCCGCGGTTTCTCGAGGCGCTTGGGGCTGAAAGAGGAGATCGCCTTGCCCTCGCCAATCAAGTCGCTGATCCCGGGAACCCACTCACTTCGCGGGTGATCGTGAATCGGGTGTGGCATCACCTTTTCAAGCGCGGACTCGTTGCCTCGGTCGATGATTTCGGCCCGATGGGAACGGCTCCGTCTCATCCTGAACTCCTCGACTACCTTGCTTCGGAATTTGTCGCAGAGGGATGGTCATTGAAAGCATTGATCCGCGAACTGGTCTTGTCCTCGACCTATCGCCAGGCATCAGAATCCCACCCGGATGTTTCTCCCGGGCACTTGGCCGAAGTGGATCCCGACAACCTCCTGATTTCTAAAATGCCCGTGAAGCGACTCACCGGTGAAGCGATCCGTGACAGCATCCTCGCGGTGTCGGGTCAGTTGAATACCGCTTTGCTCGGGCCATCTATTCCCACTCATCGAACCGAATTCATGACCGGTCGCGGAGGGAAAAAAAGCGGGCCTGTTGATGGCGGTGGCCGCCGCAGCGTCTACGGAGCGGTCTATCGTAATTTCATGTCACCCTTCATGTCGACCTTCGACGTGCCCGGCCCCTTCGGGCCGAAAGGGCGGCGCAGTCTTTCCAATGTCCCGGCCCAGGCCCTCGTTCTCATGAACGATCCCTTCGTCGTCGACCAAAGTCTGAAGTGGGCGGAGAAGCTTTCTCAAAGTGAAGCGACCAAGACAGCGCTCATTGAATCCGTCTTTCTCTCCGCTCTCGCCCGTGAGCCACGAGTCGACGAAGCGGAGCGACTTGAGGAGTTTTTGAAAAGTGAGATCAATGCCGGCGCGAGCGAGACCGAGGCCCTTGCCGATCTCGCTCATGTCGTCATGAACATGAAAGAGTTTATTTTTGTCCCCTAGCCTGAAGCGATGCATTGCGGAAATTTTAATTCACAACCTTTGTCACGACGAGAAATGCTGCGTCGTGGCGCGATGGGATTTGGCGGCGTTGCGATGCAGGCGCTCATCGCGAAAACGGCTTCGGCGGCGATTCCGAATCCGCTGGCCCCGAAGACCCCTCACTTTGTGCCGAAGGCGAAAAATGTCATCTTTCTCTACATGGACGGCGGGCCCTCTCATGTCGATACCTTTGACTACAAGCCGCTCCTCGAAAAATACAACGGCCAGGATCCCCGCGAGGTCATGGGGGAGCTGGAGCCGACTCAGTTCGATAATGTCGGGAAAGTCCTCAAGGCACAGTGGGATTTCAAACAGCGTGGTGAAAGCGGGAACTGGGTCAGTGAGCTCTTCCCGCATCTTGCCCAGTCCGAGGTGATTGACGAGCTCGCGTTCGTGAAGTCGATGACCTCGAATTTTTCCGAGCACACCTTTGCGAACTACTTTCTCCACACCGGGAGCGGATTCCAGGGACGCCCCAGCATGGGCGCGTGGACGGGGTATGGACTCGGCTCCGAAAATGAAAACCTCCCCGGGTTCGTCGTTCTGAACGGAGGGCTCATTCCCCCGGGCGGGCTCGATTGTTTTGGATCGGGTTTCCTTCCGGCAAGTTACCAGGGTTCTGTCTTTCTTCCGCAAGCGCAGCCGATCGCCAATATTCAGCGTCAGGAAAAGTCTGCCGAAGAACAGATCCGCAAGCTCGGACTGCTCAGGGATCTCGATGTCGCATCGTTCAGGGAATCCGAACCGGATCCGCAAATCGAAGCCGCGATTCAGAACTACGAAACCGCTTTTCGGATGCAGACCGCGGTGCCCGATCTCATGGATCTCCGGGGCGAGTCCGATGCCGTGAAAAAGCTCTACGGACTCGACGCCGATTTTGAGAACACAAAAACCTTTGGGCTCCAGTGTCTCCTTGCCCGCCGTCTCGTTGAACGCGGGGTGCGCTTCATCGAACTGACCTGCCCGGGGGGAAATGGTGACCGATGGGATCAGCACAAAAATCTCGTCGATGGCCACACCAAAAACTGCCAAACCGTCGATCAACCCATTGCCGGACTCATCACCGATTTGAAACGACAGGGGCTCCTCGATTCGACCCTCGTGGTCTGGGCCGGAGAGTTCGGCCGGACCCCCTTTGCCCAGGGCGGCGATGGTCGCGACCACAATCCCTTCGGCTTCACGATCTGGATGGCAGGAGCCGGAATCAAAGGCGGCGCCTGCGTCGGCGCAACCGATGACTGGGGCTACAAAGCAGTCCAGGACCGCTACGAGATTCACGATCTTCACGCGACGATGCTACACCTCCTCGGCGTCGAGCACACCGAGAGCACCTTCCGTTTCGGCGGACGCGACATGAGACTGACCGATGTTCACGGTCATTTGATCGACGGGGTTTTGGCGTAGGGGGAGGATGAAAGTCGTTGGCACTTACTACCGCATTGATGGAGCCGAAAGGGCCCGCCTCGAACTCCTATCGATCGGTGTCGAAGCCGAAATTGAGAACGAATTCAGTGCGACGATCGCGCCTCATTTGATGCTTGGTTCTTCGGGAGGAGTGAAATTGCTCGTCGAGGAAAGTGATTTCGAAGAATCGGCAAAGATTCTGAAGGCGCTTAATGAGTCTCCGGGAGAAGTGACAGAGTCTCCTCCCTACGCCCGCTATCGTTTCGCGATTGTGATCGGCGCGTTCGGAGGTTTTCTGATGGACCCGTGGATCGTCGGTCTCATTCTCGGTGTCGTCGGGTTGTCCACTCTCGTTGTGATATACAACTACGGGATTGATAGGGGATACCGGGCAGGGAGAGAGACTGTGGATTGAGGGGTTGGAGGGGAAGTCGTCTCGGAGCCTGTCACAATGCCCTTTGGGGCTCCTACGAGAAATTCATGGGATCATTTAATAGTCATATTGATCAAAAAATGGTGGCACTTCTATAGGCTATTGTGTAAGGGCTTTTGGCGATACATATTCCGTCCATCCTTTTGACTCCTGACTTACAAGCACGACAAACGATTGACGCTCAACTCGCTGCCGCGGGCTGGGTTGTTCAAGACGTTGCGGAGTTGAATCTCTCCGCATACCATGGCGTCGTCGACGCAGAAAGAGAAGGCGCCACACTCACTCGCGCTCCGCTAAATAATTTTCTTTTCGCAGCATGAGCGCCACAGAAGCTACTGCCCGCATCAAGATCAACTACCTTCTCGAAGCAGCGGGTTGGCGATTCTTTGACGACGCCAACGGGGCCGCCAACATCTGCCTCGAACCGAAGGTCAAAGTTACTTCTGCAGCTCTCGATGAACTCGGGGAGAACTTCGAGAAAACATCGAACGGCTTCATTGATTTCCTTTTGCTCGATTCCAAAGGATTCCCCTTCATCGTCCTTGAAGCCAAATCGGAGGATAAAAGCCCTCTCGTTGGGAAAGAACAGGCCCGAAAATACGCACGGTCCCAGAATTGCCGCTTCGTGATCCTCTCGAACGGCAATCTCCACTACTTCTGGGACCTCGAACGGGGCAATCCCTACGTCATCACCACTTTCCCGACGCCGACATCTGTCATCGGCTACGCCAAAACAAAACCGGACACCAAACGCCTCGTCGAAGAGCATGTCGATGACGACTACATCACTCTGACCCAGCGCCCTTCCTACGCTTCCGAAGCGGGGTGGATCAATGAAGCGGAGCGCCCTGGTTACATTGATGCCAGTAAGCTCCGTTTTCTTCGCGAGTATCAGAAGAATGCTATTCATAAACTGCAGGCCGCAGTCAAAGAGGGGAATGATCGATTTCTCTTCGAAATGGCCACCGGCACGGGCAAGACCTTGACATCTGCTGCCGTCATCAAGCTCTTCCTTCGCTCCGGCAATGCTCAGCGTGTCCTCTTTCTTGTCGATCGTCTCGAACTCGAAGTCCAAGCCTGGAAAGCCTTCACTTTCCTGCTTTCCAATGATTATAAGACGGTGATCTACAAGGAGAATCGTGACGACTGGCGACACGCCGAGATTGTCGTTACCACCGTCCAGTCCCTTCTTTTCAACAACAAATACCAAAAGCTCTTTTCGCCCACTGACTTCGACTTCATCATCTCCGACGAAGCTCACCGCTCGATTTCCGGAAATGCTCGCGCAGTCTTCGAATACTTTGTCGGTGCCAAGCTCGGACTCACTGCCACCCCGCGCGACTACCTTAGACGTTTCGATAAGGACAAGCCTACGACTAAGGATCCGCGTGAGCACGAACGCCGACTTCTCCTGGATACCTACCGCACCTTTGGGTGCGAAGATAGCCAGCCTACCTATCGCTACTCGCTTCGCGACGGCGTAAATGACGAGTTTCTCATCAGCCCTACGGTCGTCGATGCCCGCACCGACGTCACTACCGAGCTTCTTTCTAAAGAAGGGTTCGTCGTCGAATTTACCGACGACGAAGGCGAGGATCAGAAAGAATCCTACAAACAACGTCAATTCGAGAAGCGCTTTTTCTCGGACTCCACCAACGAACTTCTCTGTAAAACCTTCCTTGAAAATGCCCTTCGCGATCCGGTCAGTGGAGAGATTGGCAAATCGATCGTCTTCGGTGTCAGTCAGGCGCATGCCGCCAAGCTGACTCAGATACTCAATGTCATGGCGGACAAGATGTTTCCCGGGAAATACAAATCTGATTTCGCGGTCCAGGTGACCTCCCAGATTTCAGATGCCCAGCAGTTCACGATCAATTTCACGAACAACAACTTGCTCGGCTCCGCCAATTTTATCGATACCTACAAGACCAGCAAAGCTCGCGTTTGCGTCACTGTCGGCATGATGACCACGGGATATGACTGCCCCGATCTTCTCAATCTCGGAATGTTCCGCCCGATTTTTTCACCGACTGACTTCATTCAGATCAAAGGCCGGGGAACGCGAAAGCATTGTTTCCTTGAGGACCTTCACGATGAGGAAAGAAAGGAAATCGTTGAGAACCCGGACAAGACCTCGTTCAAGCTGTTCGACTTCTTTGCTAACTGTGAATATTTCGAGGAAGAGTTCGACTACGACGAAGTTCTCAAGCTCCCCAAACCGAAGGGAAGTGGCGAAGGGATAGACACGGGAGGCGGTGGCACCGTCCCCGGCGACATCTACGAAAACATGGGCTCCGACATCATTTCCTCGCTCAAGGTCGAGGAAGTTGGCGCTGAGGGCATGAAGATCGACCGCATGTTCTTCGATCGATTTGAGAGCAACGTGAAAGAGAACGATTTCATTGCCGCCAGCGTCGAGGCGGGCGAATGGGACAAAGTCATCCACTACATCAATCAGGAGGTCTTCGAGAAACCGGACGAGTATTACAACATAGACAAGCTGCGCAGGGCTGCAGCCGTTGACCGTCGACTCACCTTGCGTGAAATTCTTGAGAAAATCTTCGGCCTCATTCCTCATTTCAAATCCAAGGATGAATTGCTCGAAGAAGAGTTCGCCAAGTTCGTCGCTGATTACAAACCCGATGAAGCCGGGGCCATCCCGGCGATTAAGAACTACTTCAAAGCTTACGTCACGAGCGACCAGGTTCGCCATATCATCGAAAGCAGGGAGCTTACCCAGCTCGCCACCAATCCTGTCTTCTCGACACGGGATCTCAAGGCCGTTCCCGAGAAATACCGCAAGCTCATTCCCGATTACATCAAGGATTACGTCTCTTTGAATCACTTTGTCGCATGATTGAAATGGAGTGCGAGACGAGCAATAAAGCAGACTATAGTCCTACCTATAAAAAACTTGCGGGAAGTGCTTTAGCGATGTTTATTAAAAGTATCAAACCTGCCGCGCCTCTGCTTGCATGCGTAATTCGGCGGGTATTTTTTTGCCCATTTCACTTTTCCGGGCAAACCCCAGGTCAGAAAGGGAGGGACTGGTGATTTATTCAAAACCGGCTCTCACCGTTGAACTTCAGGCGGACCAACTGATCAGCCGAGGGCTTGTCGCAAACTGGGATGAACTCATCGAGCGACTCACGGTGGTGAATTATTACCGGCTCAGCGGCTATCTTTACCCCTTCCGGGAAATGGATGCTCAAGGCAATCGTCTCGACACATTCGTCCCGGGAACCAAATTCGATGTGATTTGGCGACGTTATAATTTTGATCGAAGGCTCCGTATCCTTCTGCTCGACGCCATAGAGCGAATCGAAGTGGCAGTGCGGACTCGTCTCGTCTATCACTTCGTTCAGACGCATGGAGCATTTGGGCATCTCGATGAGAAAAATCTTCCCCGCTTCAAAAAATACTCTTTCCTTAAGCGATTAAAACGCCATCTCAAATCTCTGGTCCGGCTCAAAGGTCTCAAGCATTCGGAGCATCCAAGTTGGCTCGCAGCCTTGAAACAGGAGCAGAATAGGTCGGCTGACAAATTTGTGAAGCATTTTCAGAAGACCTATGGAGATGAGCATGACCACTTACCACTTTGGATGGCGTGTGAGTTAATGACCTGTGGGTCCACCCTTCGGCTTATGAACGCGGTGGATATTTCGGTGGTGAAGAAAATCGCCCGTGAGTTTGGATTTCCAGATCAACTGCTCCTTTCATGGACGAAGGCGCTCTTTGCTCTCCGCAATGCCTGTGCTCATCATGGCCGTGTTTGGAATCGTGTATTTGGGGTGAAACCTTCTCTGCCCGGCAAGAATAAGAATCCGCTTTGGTACACCTCGCCCGGTTTTGATAATCAGCGTGTCGGTTTCATGCTGACGATTTGCTTCGTTTGGCTCGGTAAAATCAACTCGACAAGTCAGTGGAAAAAGCGGCTCTTTGAGTTATTTGACGAGTATCCGGAAATCCCACTTGCTGAGATGGGGCTACCTTCTAACTGGCGGACTCACCCTCTCTGGCAATAGTTTCATACGTTCCTCTTCGATTCAATTTCTCCCGCTTTCCTCATGCTAGACACCGAAACCAAGCGCCGTATCGACTCCGCCCGAGACATCCTCGTCGGGAAAGTCCCCGACCCGAAATCCCAGGTCGAGCAAATCACCATCGCCCTCATCTACAAGTTCATGGCCGACATGGACGCCGAGTCCGAGGAGATGGGCGGCAAGCGCACCTTCTTCAAGGACGAATGGGAACGCTACGGCTGGCCCAAGCTCATGCGCTCCGGGCTCGGTGGCCACGAAGTGCTTGCCCTCTACGGCGAAGCCATTTCCAAAATGCCGGAGAACGCCGGTATCCCCGCACTCTTCCGCGACATCTTCAAAAATGCCTACCTTCCTTACCGCGATCCCGAGACGCTCAAGAGCTTCCTCAAGATCATCGACGAGTTCGAATACGACCACTCCGAACGCCTCGGCGACGCCTTCGAATACCTCCTCTCCGTCCTCGGCTCGCAGGGCGATGCCGGGCAATTCCGCACCCCGCGCCACATCATCGACTTCATGGTCGAAATCGTCGACCCGAAGAAAGGCGAGACCATCCTCGATCCCGCCTGCGGCACCGCCGGTTTCCTCATCTCCTCTTACAAGCACATCGCCCGCAACAATCAGGACAAGGACGGCAACACCACCCTCACACCCGACGACAAAGGCCGCCTCGCCAAGAACTTCAAGGGCTACGACATCTCGCCCGACATGGTGCGCCTCTCGCTGGTCAATCTCTACCTCCACGGCTTCACCGATCCCCATATCGACGAATACGACACCCTCACCTCCGACGACAAATGGAACGAGTTTGTCGATGTCATCCTCGCCAACCCGCCCTTCATGTCTCCGAAAGGCGGGATCAAGCCCCACAAGCGCTTTTCCGTGCAGTCCAAGCGCAGTGAAGTGCTATTCGTCGACTACATCGCCGAGCACCTAACCCCCAACGGCCGCGCCGCCGTCATCGTCCCCGAGGGCATCATCTTCCAGAGCCAGACCGCCTACAAGCAGCTCCGAAAAATGCTCGTCGAGCAATACCTCGTCGCTGTGGTCTCCCTACCCGCTGGCGTTTTCCAACCCTACTCCGGCGTCAAAACCAGCATTCTCGTCTTCGACAAATCGCTTGCCAAGCAAAGTGACACCATCGGCTTTTTCAAAGCCGAAAACGATGGCTTTGGCCTCGGGTCACAAAGGCGTAAAATCGAAAGTAATGACCTGCCGCAAATTCGATCTGAACTGGAGGAATATCTTACCGCGCTCCGCAACAAGGAATCAGTCGAAGAACTTCTGCCAACGCGGGGGCTGATTGTGGATAAAACGCAGATTGGCGAGAACGGCGAATATAACCTAAGCGGAGCACGGTATCGGGCTGACGTCATTTCCTCATCCACTTTTCCCATGGTGCCAGTTGGAGATTTCTATCGGCAAAAAGTTTCTTCATTTGACCCAAGGAAGGTTCCAGAGGAAGCAATCGAACTCTGGAGTATCCCAGCCTTTGACGCTGGAAGCCCTGAGCTTCTACTGGGCGGCGAAATTGGATCACAAAAAAAGGAAGTAATTCCCGGTGACATACTTCTCTCCCGAATAGTCCCTCATATTAGACGAGGTTGGGTTGTAACCCCAAGCGATCGTGGTTTTCGCCAACTGGCATCAACTGAATGGATTGTATTTGCGAGTGAGAGGGTGGCTCCTGAGTATCTACGACGGGTAGTAACTAGTGACTCGTTTCATGAACAATTCATGCAGACTATTACCGGAGTTGGAGGCTCTCTGTCACGGGCAAACCCTAAAGCAGTTGCAGAAATCCAAATCCCCCTCCCGCCGCTGGAGGTGCAGAAGGAGATAGTAGCGGAGATCGAGGGCTACCAGAAAGTCATCGACGGCGCCCGCGCCGTCCTCGACAACTACCGCCCCCACATCCCCATCCACCCCGACTGGCCGGTTGTTCCTTTGGGCGCCCTCGCTGAAAATCTGGACTCCAAGCGTGTTCCAATCACAAAAGGAGATCGCAAGCCCGGCCCTTATCCCTATTACGGAGCATCTGGCGTGGTAGATCACGTTACAGATTTCATCTTCGACGAACGCCTGCTCCTGATTTCGGAAGATGGTGCAAATTTACTCGCGCGTTCTACCCCTATTGCCTTCACCGTTAGTGAAAAGTGCTGGGTAAACAATCATGCCCATGTTCTTCGATTTCCAGATCCTGCGACCGAGGGTTTTGTCGAAACCTACCTCAACTCAATTTCTATTGCTGAATTCGTCACGGGAGCAGCTCAACCCAAGTTAAATCAGAAAGCTCTAAACGGAATTCCAATTCCGATTCCTGAATCACTTGCGGAGCGAGAAACGATCATTTCCGAGATCAATGCAGAGCTGAAGCTCGTCGCCTCCAACCAAGAACTCGTTGAGCGGATGGATAAGAAGATCCAAGCAGCCATCGCCCGCGTCTGGGGCGAGGAAGAAGCCGAGGCAATCGAAACCGAGTAGGCCATGGAAGACTCCCTTGAACTCGCCAACTACCTCCCGCTCTCCTTCAAGACCCCGAAGGAGGAGGAATACATCGCCTTCCTCTGGGATGCCTTTGAGACGAACTACCAAGCCGAGAAATACCAATTCGCCTTTCTCGCCTACCACATGCTCACCATAAGCTTCGTCTACTTTATCATCTGGCAGATCCGAAACAACGAACCCAAAGACTTCGAAAAAGCCACCATCGGCTTCGGCAAGGACATTGAGAAAGCTCTCACCAACGCTGGCAGCCCCTTCGCTTTCAGCACCGTCAACGAGCGAAGCATCCTCCGCATCCTCAAGCTCATCCAGTGTGACAACGGCAAGATCGGCACCTACGCCAAACTCGTCGACGACCGCAACAACACCGCCCATCCCAACGGCAACATCTTCTACAACAACCACCAGTCACTCGACATCAAGATCACCGAAATCCTCCGCGTCGTCGAAGAGATCCAGACCCACTCCAAACCCGTCATCGAGCATTGCTACGAAAACTTCCTCGCCGAAAGCCACGATGACGAAGAACGCGAATACTCTGACCCCGCCGACCAGATCCGCGAAGCCCTCATCCACAGCCACTACCTCTCCCAGGAAGACATCGAAATCTGCCTAGCCTGCGACGCCGCCCCCGTCATGAGACGAGAAGGGCATACGCCCGCCCAAATGGTCGCCATCAACGCCCTCCACGACCAATTCCAAGCGCAATACCGCGCGGACAATTAGTTCAGAAACCCAGCTCATGGCACTCATTAATCAATTCCAAACATACTCCCAAAAGGAGAACGCCGTTACCAACAACGTGCTGCTGATGCTGTCTCGGCTGTATCAACTCAACCCCATCTATTACGCAGACTACATCGCCGCCATCACGGAAGCTGCGGATGGTTACGAAGTCATACCCGCCTTTAAGCAGCAAGTCGGCAATCGCGGCAACGGAATCATTGATGGCTACGTTCATCTCCCCGCTTCGAAGATCATCATCGAAACGAAGCTGAGTTCTCTCGAGATCAAAGAGAAGCTCACAAAATATGCCGAGAGCTTTGACTCAGCAGATCACAAGATCCTTCTCCACCTAAGTAGCCAGCGCTACAGCGATGCCGAAGAACGCGAGATCAACGATGATCTCAAAACTCGTGTCCAGGGTAATCCCGTCTATTTCTACTCAAAAACCTTTGAGGAGTTCGCGATCCAACTCGATCTCTTGGCGGGAGAGCACCCCTACGAGCAGAGCCTCCGGCAACTCTCCGATGACTTCAGCGACTACTGCGAAGCATCCGGTCTAATCACCCAAGATCGCCATACGCTCAGAGCTATGGCCTGCGGGCAATCATTTGATCTCAATCTTAAACATAGGTTCTACTTTGACGATGCCACTCGCGGCTACCGTCCTTTCACTTACCTCGGCATCTATGCATGGAAGTCAGTTCGTGCTCTGGGGAAAATCGAAAACATGATCGTCGCTGACTACAGCCCGGAGGAGGGCCTAACGGTGATCGATTCCGACACCAAAGTGACGAAGGAGCAGGAAGAGCGCCTAACCGTTGCTATCCAAGAGGCTGTCGCGGATGGCTGGCAAATTCAAACAGCTCACCGTTTCTTCCTTTTGGAGGACTTCCACGAAACTGACTTTCAGAAAACCTCGCCAGGCGGTATATTCCGCGTCCGCTACTTCAACTTAAAGGGTATTCTCAAATCCCTCCCCGAGAGCGTTGCCCCTATCGCAGACCAACTTCGAAACGAAACCTGGGAATAAGAAACTCATCTATAAGGAAGCTATCCTTTAACCAGATGAGGCTGACCGAAGAAAAATAAAACTATGAAGCTAAACTTCGATTCCCGGGGCTTTGATACCGTTTACGACCTTTCGTTGACCCGTCGCCTGTTCGATACTCTTGAAGAGGAATTGAAGCGAGTCCAGAAAGAGAGTGCCGAAGAGTTTGAGCGAGATACCCCCGTAGAGGACGAAGAGGACTACATGCTTCTTCGATCAACGCTGAATGGCTTGGAGCAACAGGATAAATTGCAAGAACGTGCCCTCCGTTCAGCAGAAATCATCCGCCTATTTGTTCTGTTTGAGGGGCATCTAAAAGATGTCTGCAAAGCCGCAGCGAAACAACAGGGGCTCGATCTTCGGCTTCGCGATTTCAACGGAAGCCTGACCGACAAAGCGAAGCTCTTCTTAGCAGACTATGCCAAGCTCCTTCCGAAGGATCATCCTGTCTGGGCTCCCGTGGGATCTTTGCAACGTCTTAGGAACTACCTCATCCACGGATCCGTCGACCAGCGCTCGGTGGACGCGAGGAAGGACCTAGCAAAGTTAGATAAAAGCTTTCAGAAGTTTGACCTGAGCGAAGACGGAGAACTCACCCTCCCAAAGGAGCTTTGCGACTACCTTCACGAGTCCGTGACAAACTTCTTCAAAGCAGTTTTTGATACCCTTGGATGGAAGAGTTTTAGGAAATAGATGATCGCTGAATCCAATTTCAAGATCGCGATCGTGGTGGACATGTGGCTGACGGGCTTTGACGTGCCATTCCTCGATACCATCTACATCGACAAGCCGGTCCAGCGGCACAACCTGATCCAGACGATCTCGCGGGTGAACCGGAAGTTTGCGAACAAGAAGAAGGGACTGGTCGTCGATTACATCGGCATCAAGAAGCAGATGAATCTGGCGCTGGCGCACTACTCCAAGGCGGATAGCAGCAACATCGAAGAAATCGAGGCCTCGCTCATCGTGGTGAGGGACCACCTCGACTTGCTGGGGCGGATTTTCCACCAGTTTGACACCACGCCCTACTTCAGCGGAACGCCGGTCGCCCGGCTGCAATGTCTGAACCGGGCGGCGGAGTTCGTGCAGCTCACCGACAAGATCGAGAAGCGGGTCATGTTCCTCGTGAAGCGCCTCAAAGCCGCCTACGACATCTGCAGCGGCAGCGATGCTTTCACCGAAACAGAGCGCGACCACATCCACTTCTACCTCGCGGTGCGGGCCATCGTCGCCAAGCTGACCAAGGGCGAAGCGCCCGACAGCGCGCAGATGAATGCCAAGGTGCGCGAGATGATTTCAGAGGCCCTGAAGAGCGACGGGATCGAGGAGATCTTCAAACTCGGTGAGGACGGCGCGACGGAGATCGACATCTTCGGAGACGACTACCTCGCCAAGATCGAGAAGGTCAAATTGCCCAACACCAAGATCAAGCTGCTCCAGCAACTGCTCAAGCGCGCGATCGAGGACTTCAAGAAGGTCAACCATAACTGGGCGAGGTTTACCTTTGAGGAGCAGATCGCCTACATCGATGCCGCTGTAGAACTACAATCAATTATCGCTGGCCGGCTTGGGGTTGAAATGGTCAAAACCGTCCTTGAATCCCTTAAGTCACGCATGGAAAACGTGTATTGAGAACCGCTCACCCTATGCACCGCCCCGCCTTCGCCGCGCACCTCAAAGCCACGACCCTTTCCGGGAGCAACAAGGGCACTTCCTACCTGCGCGCGCTTGATCTACTCCAGAAAATGCTCGCAGCGGATCCTATCGGATTCGACGATTGCCGCGACCTGTGGCAGGTCACAAGTGTTGAGCGCCTTCACGCGCTGCAGGCGCAAGTTCGCCTAGAACAACAAGCCGGCGACAAGAGCGTTTGGAATCGGGAAGGCATTTCGAAGAGCTATCTCCAAAACGGGTATTGCTCCGCCGCCCTCACGAACTACGTCGACTTCCTTGTTGAGCTCCAGTACTCCTCAGCTTTGCTGGAGGCTTTCGAAACGCATCAAGGCAGTGAAGAATCTGTCGTAGAGAAGTTGAATCTGCCGCTCCAGTATCCCGTCTCTTTGCTCGAAGACCTATCGTCAACCGAAGGAAAGGAAGTGATTCGCGAAGTCAAAACTCGCGTGAACCAGAGAGTCTTCCGCGACATTATTCTCAAGATTTATAATCAGCGTTGCTGCCTCACCGGTCTCGACGTTCCGGAAGTGAACCGGGCCAGTCACATCATTCCCTGGGCCGAAGATAAATCGATCCGCCTCGATCCGCGGAACGGGCTCTGTCTCTCTGCCACCTACGACGCGGCCTTTGACCGTCATCTCATTACCCTTGACGATGACTTTCGGGTCGTTCTTTCGACGGATCTTAAAGAACGCTATTCCAGTGAAAGTTTTCAAGAGCACTTCCTCAAGAAAGAGGGAGCGCGAATTCAACTACCGATGGCCTACCATCCCAAACAGGCCTATTTGGATTCTCATCGAGCGAGCGGCAACTTTTAGAGACACGCCGTATTTCCCTTGATCAATAACCATGGCTAAAACATCTAACTCCGGCTGCCTCGGAATCCTCTTTGCCGCTTTCCTCGGTGGCAGGAAGAAAGCCGATATCAAATACCCGTATGGAAAACGGGATGCTTTTATGTCTCCTGCGGAGATCTCTTTCTTCCACGTTCTTAATTCCATTCTGCCACCCGAATACCATCTCACAGTGAAGGTTCGGATCGCCGATCTGGTTTACGTGAAGCGCCCCCATGAAAATCAAGGAGCAAGGAATCGGATTGATCGCAAGCATGTCGATTTTGTGATCTGCGAATTGAAAACGATGGATCCAAAGCTTGTTGTCGAACTGGATGACAAATCCCATCAACGGAAAGATCGCGTGGAACGGGATGCGTTTGTGGATGAGGTATTTCGGACGGCGGGGATTCCGATCGTTCACATACCCGCCGCAAAAGGGTATCAGGTCGATGCGATACGACGCGTCTTAGATGAGGCTTTGCCAGTTCGGGATTAGCCGATGACAGTTCTGCGTAGAAGGCGATGTGAACGAGACACTAACGGAGAGTAAAAGATTATGAGCATCGAAGAAACCATTCGGGGCAGGTCCCGATCTCCCGCCGAGTTCAAAGAACAGCCGGACCGGATCTAGCACGGGTTTGCAACCCGTGTTCTCTGCCTATCGGCGCTGAGGCTTCGGCGGATGGGCTCTGCACACGGGTTGCAAACCCGTGCTACTTTTCTCCGAAACCACGAGGGACACAGCCCCAAACCTCCGTTATCGATCGCTACCTGGATAAGTAGTATCCTGAGAGCCGGGATGAGAGGTTCGAGAAACGTTTCGCTGCGCAACTGATCGGGAGAATGGGTCTGCCTTCCAAGATGGGAAAAGGGGCGTCGTCTCTCTGAAGCGATGATTCCGGGCTTATCATCGGCGAGGCCTTTCCGAATGGCGGATATAGGTATCTTCGCGAACGATCTAATTTTCTCATCGAAACGTAACATGCTGAACCTACTATGAAAACATTGCTCACCACTCTCGCTCTTGCTGTAACGGCTTCTTTTTCCCTCGCTGCTGACGTCAAAGAGTCGATTCACGACTACAAGGTCAAGGACATCGAAGGCAAGGAAATCGACCTCTCCGAATACAAAGGAAAAGTCCTTCTCATCGTCAACGTCGCTTCGGAATGCGGGGCGACTCGTCAGTATGCGCCTCTTCAGATGTTAAATCTGAAATACGGGAAAGATGGTTTTGCCGTGATCGGTTTTCCCGCCAACAACTATGGTGGGCAGGAGCCGGGCAGCGACGAAGAGATCGCCGCATTCTGTTCCAAGAAGTATGAGGTGACCTTTCCGATGATGTCCAAAGTTTCGGTAAAAGGTGACGACCAGGCACCCCTCTTTCAGTATCTCACGAGCGCGGAGAATCCTGACAAAAAGGGCGACATCGGTTGGAACTTCGAAAAGTTCCTTGTCGGAAAAGACGGCAAAGTGCTTCGTCGTTTCACGACTCAGGTTCAGCCTGATGACTCGACAGTGACGGAAGCAATTGAGCAAGCGATCAAAGGTTAATTCCAGATAGGCGATTCTCAGGCAGAGCCGCAGAAGGTCGCCCCGCGGATGGCCGCCCCGCGGAGCCGCAGAAAATAAAGGGGAAAACGCCGCGTCTTTGCGCCTCTGCGTGAGCCTTCCCGCTACGCTCTGTATCGAAAATAGCGTGTAATGCAGTGCGATTCGAGAATCACGCGAGGGACAGACCCCGGAATCTCCGGAATGACAAGACACTTGCCTTCGAGTGAAGTTTCGATACTGTTCTAAAGAACATTTTTCTGATGCGGATCCTTTACCCCAGAGAAGACGGCGAGAGCCGGATTCAACTCCGTGCCGAGAACGATACTGCCTCGCTTAAGTCACACGAGGAGCCACACTAGCCCGCTAGGGGCAGACCCCAGAACCTTCCCAACTCATGAGTTTCGCCGATTTCCCCCGTCTTTCCGCCTACCTGTATCTGTTCGGTGCGGGCGTTTTCACCTTCGTGCCGCCTCTGAGTGCGCAGACGAGCTTGTGGGGAGAGGGCGGTGAAGAGTGGAAAACGGATTCGATTCTGCCGGAGTGGTCATTCGTTGGTTATCATCGGGGGGATCGCCCCATTCCTCAACTGACGCAGAGCCTTTCCGTGACAGACTTTGGTGCGGTCGGTGATGGCGAAACGGACTCTACGGAGGCGTTCCAAAAAGCGATTCTCGAGGGCGGTGGGAAAACGATTTTAATTCCGGAAGGAGTCTATCTCATTTCCGAGCGTCTCAATCTCCACGAGCCGAAGACCGCCTTGATCGGAGAAGGAATCGACAAATCTGTTTTGTTGTTCACACGGGGCCTTCAGGAAATTGAGCCGACCTCAGCGACGACGGGAGGAGGGATGGAAACGACGGCCTGGTCGTGGTCCGGCGGAATCATCACTCTGGGGAAATCGAGTGGCGCGGGCGGTTCCAGAAAAACAGCGATCACGACCGACGCGCTTCGGGGTGAGTCGTCTTTTGAAGTCGCAGATGCGACGGGGTTTGAGTCGGGTGCAGAATACTTAGTTCAGGTAACCGATACTTCAGAGCGAACTTTGTTCGACTACGTTCATCGCGGTCGTCCCGGTGATATATCCCGGTTGTCGAGCAGTGCCCTAACTTTGTCCCAACCGGTGACAGTGAAGACGGTGGACGGCAACCGGGTTACGATCGACCAGCGCCTTCGCTTTGACCTCAAGAGCGAGTGGAATCCCACGATCTGTCCCTATGCCAATCAGTCGCAGGAGATCGGGATCGGTGATTTTACGATTCGTTTTCCGGAGCGTCCCTACCGTGGCCATTGGCTGGAGGACGGACTCAACGGATTTGAGATTCGCGGTGTCCACAATTGGGCAAAGAATATTCGGATTGAAAATTGCGACTCGGGAGCCTTTGTCTCGGGCGCGTGGAGTACCGTCGACGGGTTGGAAATCGTGGCCACCCGGGAGGCTCATGAGAGCGGCAACACCGGGCACCATGGTATCACGGTGCAGGGACGGGATTGCCTCATGACAAATTTTGTGTTTGAGACAATGTTTTTCCACGACATCACCGTGACGAACAATTCCTATGGGAATGTGTTTTCGAAAGGAAGTGGTGTCGATCTGTCGCTCGATCATCATCGGGCGGCTCCTTACGAAAATCTCTTTACCGAAATTGATCTAGGCGAAGGAACCCGGGTGTGGGTCTCTGGTGGAACGGGTGGTAAAGGGCTGCACACTGCGAGCGGGGCGACGTTTTGGAACATGGATTCGAAGCGGCGTTTTGATCTTCCGGATGAGGATTTCGGCCCTCCGGGAGCTATCTTCGCAGGGCTAAATCTTGGCGCGGTCCGGTCTTCTCAGGTGCCGGACGGGTGGCACATTGAAAAGGTGAGCCCGGATAAAATTGAACCGCAGAACCTTCATCTCGCACAGTTGCAGTGGCGAAAGGGATCAGGGTCGGGTTCCGATGAAACAGGAGGGGAGAGCTCCTCCGAATTTTCCAATTGGATCAACACCGAGGGCGCGGTGATTGAGGCGAGATTCCATGGCCTCACGCCTCAGGGCGTGCAATTGGAAATGCGCGATGGGCGGGAGTTTGTCTACCCGCTTTCCAAGCTCAGCGAGGCGTCTCGTGAACTCGCGCAAGAATTGAGCCAGTAGGGACAGGACCCCGGAACCCATGATTCAGTCCTTCGCCGATAGCGACACCGAGCAGCTGTTCCACCAGGAAAAGAACCGACGCTTCAACGCCATTGCCCGGGTGGCCCTGCGGAAACTGATTCAAATGAATCGGGCGGGAAAGCTGAGGGACCTGAGCGTACCACCGGGCAATCGACTGGAGGTATTGAAAGGCGACTTGGCCGGATTTCAGTCCATCCGGATCAACCAGCAGTGGCGAATCGTGTTCCGCTGGACCGCACAAGGCCCGGCCGAAGTTCAAATCGTCGACTACGATTGACGACACCCCTGTAACGTTATACGTTACAGATATGAAAGCACCGATCACCCCCGGAGAAATCCTGCTTGAGGAATACCTCGAACCCATGAGTATTTCGCAGAATGCGATGGCCCGTGCGATCGGCGTCGCTCCTCGTGCGATCAATGAGATCGTTCACGGGAAGCGGTCCATCACGCCGCAAATGTCGATCCGGTTCGGGGCGTTCTTTGCGCAATCCGAAGACTTCTGGCACGGGATTCAGGTCGAATGCGATTTCAGGGCTCTTCGCGGCAAGGCGAAGGAACTGACCTGCGGCATTCAGCCTGCCTCGGCATTGGCCGTGAAGTGAGTCAAAAGAAGGCCTTTGAATGACGAGTCCAGTCGTGGCAGATCGACGTCGTCGAAAACCGCTGGGGACAGGACCCCGGAACCCATGATTCAGTCCTTCGCCAGATAAGCGATTCTCACGCAGAGACGCAGAGACGCAGAGCCGCAGAGCCGCAGAGAATAAAGGGGAAAACGCCGCGTCTCTGCGCCTCTGCGTGAGCCTTCCGGCTATGCTCTGTATCGAAAATAGCGCCTAATACAGTGCGATTCGGGGCAGGTTCCGATCTCCGCTGATCGCACCAAATCGCCGGACTTGATGTAGCACGGGTTTGCAACCCGTGTTCTCTGCCTATCGGCGCTGAGGCTTTGGCGGATGGGCTCTGCACACGGGTTGCCAACCCATGCTACTTTTCTCTACCGATCACTTTTTGCTCCCGCGATGAAACAGCGAGGGGCAGGCCCTGATCACTTCCACGAATGGCCGCCCCGCAGAGAATAAAAGAAAAAACTCTGCGTCTCTGCGTGAGCCTTTCAGAAACGCTCTGTATCGAAAGCTTCACTTCAGCCGATCCCGAATCAGGAGCCCGTGATAGCCGCTCGGAATGATCATGCTGTTCCGGCGAATCGAAACGCGTGCGGGATTGCCGGGGATTTCGATTTCTTCGAGGAGGACTGGATCGGCGGGATCCTGGATCTCGACGAGGGTGATTTTCCCCTCGGCCCGGTGAGCGGTGTGGAGGTGGTCGCCGTCAATGGAAGGGACACCGAGATGGCGGCGGAGGGTGCCGACTTTGCGAATGCCGACTTCGGTGGCGGGGCGTTTTTCCTGGCGGTCGAGGAGGAGGTAGCCTCCGCGAGTCGTGGCGAGGGCTTGGTTCTTGTAGGTGGCGAAGCCATTGGACGAGCCGAGACGTTCGGGGAATTGGTCGCCGCTGAAGACGGGTTTGGGCTGCGCTTTTAAATCATACCAATGAAGACCCGAGACATGCCAGAACACGCTCGTGTAGCGGTCGTCGATGAGGCCGCGCATCATTTGATCGCCGTAGAGAAGGCCGTGGCGGGTTTCTTCGAGGACCAGTTCTGGCTTTCTTGGGTTGGAGAGATCGAGGATCAGAAAGCGGCTCGCGCCGGCCTGAAGGAGGGCGAAATTTCCGTTCCCGGGAACCTCGACTTGTCGGATCGCTTCGTTGCTGAAGGTGAAGTGGCCCACCGGAGTCAATCCATTGCTCCCGCTTTCAATTCTTCGGATGCTGAGACCGCCGGCGCTCTCGGCGGTGAAGATGAGGTCTCCTGATACACTGACGTCGCGGGCGAAGCCTTGCGTTTCCGTTTTCGACAGCACTTTGATTTCGGGCCAGAGGGAGAGGAGATGAATCCCTCCGCTGCCGCAAGCGACGACGGCTCTGTCGTCATCGAGAAAAGCGACCTCGTAGACTTGACTGCCGGGTTCATAGTTGCGCCAGCGAGGTTGTTGTTCATCGGAGGTATTGGGTGCGTCGGGAATAGCAACAATGGTGTCGGCTTCATGACTCTGCGGTTGGGCGACATCGGGGAGGGAGACGAGGTGAAGGTCGGTGTAACCGCCTGCGAGAAAGAGGTGGTGATCGGTCAGGGCGAGCCCGCCGACGTAGCCGCGAACGTTTTTCGATTCGACGAGGGGCAATTCGAGACGGGCGGAAAATTGCATCGCGAGGGGATCGCTGACGTCGATGAGAAAGAACCCGTTGTGGGTGTCGGTCACGAAAGCGTGGCGGTTCGTGACGGTCACTCGCCAGGTATCGTTTCCGATTTCGTAGAGTGGGGGGAACTTGATGCGCGAGAGCCACTTTGGTTCGGCGGGCTTGGAAAGATCGAACACTTCCAAGCCATGACCTTTCCCAAAACCGGGATCTCCCGGATTCTTCCTCGGTTGCTCTTTGGAGTGATGCCCTGTCGCGACGTAGAGGTATTTCCCCTCCACATCCACGCCGTCACCGAATCCATCGAGGGGCGCGCGCGAGGTGATGAGTGGTTTGAAAGGATCCTGATAGTTCACGGTAACGACTTCAGAGGATCCCCAGACGCCGACGTAGAGAAAGCCATCGCGGGCGACGACCGATTGGGCTTCGCCGGTGCGGACGGTGCTCAGGTGTTTTGGAAAATAGGGGTCTGAGATATCGACGAGTTCGACTCCGTAGTGTCGGCAGGCGACAAAGAGAATCTCACCGGAAATGGCGAGGCCGGTCGCGAATTCGATGGTGTCGTAGTGATACCGTAAAACGGGTTTGGTCGGGACGCTCGCATCGACGACAAAGAGGCCGTCCTGTCGGGAGCTGATGTAGGCGATGCTGTCTCGTACCATGATCTGCCTGACGCTTCCGAGGCCTGAAACGCTGCCGAGGAGGGTTGGCTTCTTTGGGTTACCGGCATCAAGAATGTGAAGTTGCCCTTTGCCGATCGCATAGAGACGATCATTCTCGAACGCGACGTCCTGAGTTGGCCCGATCCCTACGTCGGCTGCGATCGAGAGCTCGGTGCCGAATTTTGAATCGGTCTTCGGCTTTGCGGTTGCGACGGGGGCGGGAGCATAGTGATCCAATTCCCTGTCCCGAAAGTGGAGCGCGTAAAGGTGCAGTCCGACGACGGTGAAGAGGTAGTGGGTTTCTCCTGCGGAAATCTTTTCGAGATCGACGGTGCGCAATAGATTCCAGGTCTCTTTCAAGTGCGCCTGGATCAGCGCCGGTTCCTCGCTCAGTAGAACCATGTGGAAACCTCCGAGCGGAAATCTGACATGAGCGAGGGCCGCCAAACCACTTTCTTTGTGATCTAAGAATTCAGGTCGAAATTTGTTCCAGGCAAGGGAGGCGCCTCGAAGCTCGCGGTCCTCCCAGTTGAACTCTTTCTGTAGTTTCTCCCACGTTTCGGGGGGATGATATTTCCGATAGAACTCTCCCGGGAAATCGCGTGCGAGTTGCATTTCGACGGACTGTTTGAGAAGTCCGGCGATGACTCTGCGCCGAGACTCATCCCCTTCGAGATGATACCAGGCATTGACCCGAAACGCATTCTGGTTCGCGTAGATGGGATGACCATTGATGCGAACGTGAGGCCCGGGATGAACTTGTTCCCAGCGTTTTCCTTCTGCTTCGGATAGGAAAAATTCATAACGTTCTTTCCAGTGTTCATCGCCAGTACCCCGATAGAGCGCCAGAACCGAGGGGAGCAAAATGGAGGCGTGGCTGGAATTGAAGCCTTTCCAGGAAAACCCAACATGCGCCTGAGTTTCGCCATCGGCGCGGAGGATAGCCCAGTCATTTTGTTCGAGTCGGCGACCGACCTTTCCGAGCGACTCTTTGATCCATTGCTGATCGTCTGCGGAGGCGAGTGCCGAGTGGGAATAGATCGCCAGACTGATGAGGTAAGTGGTGTGTTGGTCCATCGATGAATCATCAAACCAGGCCGAGTCATCATCGGGATGTGGGCCACGGGGAACGAGTCCTTCGAGGGCGGGTTTCCCTGGCTTGGGATGAGTCTCCGGGAGGGAGCCAATCATCTTCAGCGCTGAAAAGTGCTTTCGGATCTGAGCTTCAAGAAAGGGATCCGGTCGCGCCTCCCAGGCATCAAGTAAGGCGACTAACATGTGTCCCGTGTGGAGGACGGTGTCAGCGATTCTCGATCCGTATCCCCAGGGGTGAGGCAGCTCATCGAGAACCTCCGCGGGTGAGGTCCATGAGCCTTTCGTGGTGAGACGGGAGCCATAGAGCACGCCGGTATCAGGATCCTGAAATTCAGTGAGATACTGGCGGGTCTGTGAGAAGGCCAGTTCGATGACTTCACTATCGGAAGGGGGCTTAAACGCTGTCTTCACGTTCTGACCGAAGAGCGGGATGCCGATTGAGAGGATCAGTAAGGTGGAAATGATAGATCGTCTCATAAGGGGGGGGCTTGCGGAAATGGCTTCGAACTCAGCTTGTGACAGAAATAGCAACTTTTGTATCTTTATTGTTGAACGAGTTGCAGGTTCATGTGTCTATCATTGTAACAGCGCTTCTCTCAGGAAGCGAAAAAGCTTAACCCCAATGAAGTTAGATAGATAAATTACAACCTCGGTGATATGCCGCCCGCATAGCAGTCGAGGTGCCCCGAAAAAGAACGAGATACTCATAGAGAACCTCCTTCCCACGTCCCGACCGAAAGAGTCGGGAGCACAAGGACACCCCGAACCTAAAGCAAGGCTGCCTGTCGCCATGACGCGACTCAACTATGGCAGCCTTTTTACATTTTCTGAAATCACCCCGATTCACCGGTAAGCATTCGACTCAGAATTCCGGTGGCGAGAAGCCTCGCGTTGAGCGGCCCCGCATCGGAGTGGCTCTATCCTCCGGAGGAGCAAGAGGGCTCGCCCACATCGGAGTGATCCAAGTGCTTGAGGAAAATGGTATTCCGGTTGATGCGATCGTCGGAACGAGTATCGGCGCCTATGTCGGAGGCCTCTGGGCCTCGGGCCTGAATGGTACTGAGTTAGAGTCGTTGGCTTCTAAGATTCCGGGGAAGCGCGATCTCTGGAAACTGGTTGATCCGGTCTTTCCTCCCCGTCGCGGGTTCATCGGTGGCGGTGCGATCCTTGAACGCCTCGATGTGACCTTGAAAGGAAAGCAGTTTTATGATCTGAAGATCCCCTTTGTCGCCGTTGCAACCGAGTTGGAAACGCTGAAACGGGCTTCTCTTGATATCGGCGATGTGTCATCGGCGATTCTTGCGAGTCTCGCCGTTCCGGGAGTGGTCGTGCCGGTTGTGCGACACGGTATTGAATACATCGACGGAGGTGTCTGTGATCCCCTGCCGGTAAAACTCGCGAAGGAATACTTTGATCTGGATTTTGTCATCGGGGTGAACGTTTTGCCTCCGGTTGGATCTCTGAAGCAGCGTCGCTACAAAAATGAGAAACTCGGAGTGATTCGAAAATGCCTTCGCTGGCTGAATGAGAACGGCAACTACTTCGCGAAAGGGAACTTGTTAGACATCCTTCGTGATGCCGCAATGGGATCGCAAATGCGTCTCGTCGAACGCAGTGCCAAGGCCGCGGATGTCTACATCGCTGCCATAAGCGGGAGAAACGGATGGCACGATTATCACAATTACCGCGAATACATCAAAATCGGACGAGAGGCGGCCACGAAAGCGCTTCCTGAAATTGGAGCCCTTTTGAATCCGCCCGCCGAATGCGGCAGCGATCTTAACCTGAACAGAGAGAACCTGAAATACGCATGAAAAACGACAGACTGACGAAAAAATGGGGCTCCCTCGGGCGAGACGAGCTGAGAACGCTTCAATCGAAAAGACTGCATTCGTTTCTCAAGAATCATGTCGTTCCGTTTTCCGCCTACTATCGAGCGCGCTTCGATGAAGCGGGGTTGGACCCTGATTCGATTCGATCACTCGATGGTCTCGAGCGGATTCCATTCAGTTCCAAGCGTACCCTGATTTCCGAAACCGATGGGACACCACGGACTCGCGACTTTGTTCTGGTGCCGGATGAGAAGGTTCTGAGGAGACGTCCTTCGACGATTGCGAAGGCGCTTTTGACGGGTAAGAAGTCGGTCAAAACGGGTTTTGAGAGAGAGTATCGTCCTGTCCTCATGACGAGTACGACGGGCCGCTCCGCGGAGCCGGTTCCGTTTCTCTACACCCAATATGATCTCGATAATCTCGAGGTCACGGGGCGTCGGCTCATGGAGGTCTGTGATTCCCGTCAGGACTTCAAGCACTTCAATCTTTTTCCATTTGCCCCGCATCTCGCTTTCTGGCAGGCGCACTATGCCGGTCTCGGCTACAATACCTTCACGCTCTCAACGGGTGGTGGAAAGGTCATGGGCACGGAGGGAAATGTCCGCTTACTGGGCAAGATCAAGCCCGACGCCCTCATCGGAATGCCGACTTTTATCTACCACGTGCTTCAGGTCGCGGTGGAGGAAGGGCTCGAGGTTCCTGATATTCGTCGAATCGTGCTCGGTGGTGAAAAGGTTCCGAACGGGCTGCGTCGTAAGCTCAAGGCGCTCTGCGCGAATTTGGGTTCCGGCAATGTCGATGTCATGGCGACTTATGGATTTACCGAAGCCAAGATGGCCTGGCCGGAGTGCCCTTCGCGCGGTTTCGAAGAGTCGACTGGCTATCACCTTTATCCTGACCTCGGTATCGTTGAGGTGATCGATCCTGAGACGGGCAAACCGGTCGGTGAGAACTTGCCGGGCGAGATTGTTTTCACTCCGCTCGACAGTCGGGGGAGTGTCGTTCTTCGCTATCGGACAGGGGATCTTATTTCCGGCGGGCTCACTCATGAGCCCTGCCCCGGATGCGGGCGGTCAGTGCCGCGCCTCGTCGGAAGAATTTCCCGGGTCAGTGATGTCCGGCGCCTCAAGATCGGAAAGCTGAAAGGCACTCTCGTGAATTTCAACGAACTCGAGCATGTCCTCGATGACCTCGACGAAGTCGGTAGCTGGCAGATTGAATTGCGGAAGCGAAATGATGACCCCCTCGAGTGTGACGAGATCGTGGTTCACGTGGCGCCGACGCGGCGGGGGCAGAAAGAGGATCTCATCAAGAGCATCAACCGGCGCTTCACGGCCGCGACTGAGATCAGTCCCAATCGGATCGAATTTCACGATGCGGAAAATATTCGCATACGGCAAGGCGTGGGAACGGTGCTCAAGGAGGAAAAGGTCGTCGATCACCGCGAACTCGTCACGGCTCCCGGAGAAACTGCGGGAACCGGGGAAACCGCGGCAACCACTGCTATCAACTCATGAATTTACCTGATACCAATCGATCAAAGAAATCACTCGTCATTGTCGACGGGGTCAGAACTCCCTTTTTGAAAATGGGAACTGAGCTCGCCTCTCTCGACGCGACTGAACAGGGTAAGGTCGTGGTGCAGACCCTCTTGGCTCGCACCGGAATCGATCCTGAATTGATTGATGAGACGATCTTCGGCTGTGTTTCTCAGCCTGCGGATGCGGCGAACATTGCGAGAGTGATCGCCTTGCGCGCTGGAATTCCGGAGTCGGCTCCGGCGGTGACGGTCCATCGAAACTGTGGGAGTGGACTCGAAGCGTTGACGGTCGCCTCGGAGCGGGCTGCGGCGGGACACGGAGAAATTTTTGTGATCGGGGGAACCGAAAATATGTCGCGCATTCCTTTACTCTTTTCAGCTGTCGCGGCGGCCAAATTCTCCGCACTCTCGCGGATGAAATCTGCGGGCGGCAGGGCGGCTGCGGCACTGAAATTCACTCCCTCGGATTTTGCTCCTGTGATCGGATTGAAGCTAGGTCTTACCGATCCGGTCTCGGGTATGAATATGGGAGAGACTGCCGAATTGTTGGCGAGAGATTTTAATATTTCACGTGAGGATCAGGATAGATTTGCTCTCGATTCTCATCGTAAAGCAGCGAGGGCCCGTGAGCGATTGAACGAAGAGATTTGTCCAGTGTATCTGCGAGGAGGAAACCTGGTCGAGACGGACAATGGGATTCGTGAGGCGCAGTCGATGGAGGCGCTTGGGAGGCTCAAGCCGGTCTTCGAACCCGGCACCGGAACAGTGACGGCGGGGAACAGCTCGCAGATCACGGATGGCGCGGTTGCGATGCTCGTGATGACGGAAGCGAAGGCGGAAGCGCTCGGGCTCGAACCGCTCGGCAGGCTCGTCGATTACGCCGTGAGCGGATGTGATCCAAAGCGGATGGGCCTCGGGCCGGCTTTTGCGATCCGTGATCTCTATGAGCGAACCGGACTTCGTCCTTGTGATGCCGATCTCGTGGAGGTGAACGAGGCCTTCGCGGCGCAAGTGCTCGCGGTGGAGAAACTTTTGAAAACGTCCGATTACGAGAGGCTCAGTCTTCCCGTTGATAGGTTGAATCCGAATGGCGGAGCCATCGCGCTCGGTCACCCCGTGGGAGCGACAGGAGCGCGGCTCGTGCTCACGGCTTTGCGCGAATTGAAGCGAAGAAACGCAAAATACGGATTGGTCAGTCTTTGTATCGGCGGAGGTCAGGGAAGCGCGGCATGGCTCGAAACAATTAACTAGAAATGACACGGATATGAAAACGAAAGTAATGAGAAAAAAAGATTTTGGAGAGGGAGTAAGTTTCCGGGGAAGGAAGCGTTTACGGCATCGTCTGCATATCGAATTTTCGGAGGAGAATATCGCCACGGTGATCTTTGATCATCCTGACAAAGCGGTAAACATTTTTGATGAAGCGACTTTAAATGAGCTCGATCTCGCTCTCACCGCGATCGAGAGAATCGCGCCGATCGGTGTCGTTTTTACGAGTGCGAAAACAGCTGTCTTTATCGCAGGCGCCGATTTGGATTCGCTGGCGAAGGCTAACGAGGAGCACCTTGAACATCTCATTGTTAAGGGGCAATGCCTCTTCGCACGAATTGTGGGATTGCCGATGCCAACCGTTGCCGCGATCCACGGGGCGTGCCTCGGTGGAGGTTTGGAGCTCGCACTCGCCTGTGACTATCGAGTGGCGAGCGATGACAAGGTGACCAAAATAGGTCTGCCGGAGACGCTCTTGGGAATCATCCCCGCCTGGGGTGGCTCGACACGGTTGCCCCGGTTGATTGGTCTGCCCAAGGCGCTCGCCGCGATTCTCAGCGGTAAGCCCTATACGGCGAAGCATGCGAGCCGTTTAGGTATCGTTGATAGCGTCGTTCCGCACGAAAGACTTTTGGATGCGGCAATGACGCTGATGGGCCGCAAAACGGTTTCACGGAAGCGATTTTTCCTGACGAACAATCCGGCATCGAGTGCGGTGATTCGCTGCGTGGCCCGTCGCGCTTTGTTGAAGAAAACGCGAGGTAACTACCCCGCTCAGGAAGCGGCTCTTGAAGTTGTCTCGAGAGGGGGATTCGGGTCCGTCGAGAAATCTCTGCGCCGGGAGAAAAAAGCAGTTCTCAAGTTGATCGGTAGCAGTGCTGCGGGGAATCTGATGCGATTGTTTCGTCTTCAGGAGCGGTCAAAAAAATTCCACCACGTCACAAATGTGGATCGGACCGCGCTGCGACCCGTGAAAAGCACTGCGGTAATCGGTGCGGGCGTAATGGGATCTGGCATCGCCCAGTGGTTCGCTGCGAGAGGGGTGAAAGTGATCCTCTGTGATCTCGATCGTCCGCGCGTTGCGGCGGGAATGGAGTCGGTACGAAAGCTGTTTGCAGGAGCGGTTCGCAAGCGAATCCTCACGAAGCATGAAGCGATGAGGAAACTGGATCTGGTGACCCCGTCGGCTGAGGCGGTGCCATTGACTCGCTGCGATCTCATTGTCGAGGCGGCGGTGGAGAATCTCGAGATAAAGAAGAAAATCTTCGCCGATCTTTGTAAGCGTTCCTCTTCTCACACTATTCTCGCGACGAATACGTCAGCGCTTCCGATTTCGGAGTTGTGCGAGGCGGAGGGAATCACGCATCCGGAGCGCATCGTGGGACTGCATTTTTTCAATCCGGTGAGCCGGATGAAGCTGGTCGAAGTGGTCGTGACAAAACAGACCTCGCCCGAGGTCGTGGAGCGCGTTCTCGCCTTTGTCCGCGGAATAGGAAAGCTGCCCGTCGTCGTAAAAGACTCACCCGGGTTTCTCGTGAATCGCATTTTGATGCCCTATTTAATCGAGGCCGGAAAGCTCGTCGATGAGGGATACGATCCCACCTTCATCGATGAGGCGATGCTCGACTTCGGAATGCCGATGGGGCCGCTTCGCTTGCTCGACGAAATTGGTCTCGATGTCGCTTCTCATGTTGCCGCGACGATGGGCGATTCCTTTGGTGATCGTTTTGCGCTGCCTCAGTGCCTCGCGCAGTTGTTGAAGGGTGAGCATTTCGGTCGCAAAGCCGGTCGCGGTTTCTATCACTACCGAAACGGAAAGCCGGTGAGCGGGAAAAAGGTCGCTCCTCCGAAAGGGGGGATGAATGAGGAGGCGATGGGCCGATACCTCGCCGGACTGATGTCGAGGGAAGCTGAACTTTGTTTGAATGAAGGGATCGCCCGCGATGCTGATGATATCGATTTTGCCATGGTCATGGGAACCGGGTTCGCTCCGTTTCGGGGTGGTCCGCTGGCGGGGTCGCCTTCTCTCTTCGCCACGAGCAATTCCAAACCTGTAACTAGAAAAGAACCAGCAATATGAAAACGGTAAAGAATGACAATCAGGAGAAGCCTTCCGGGGGAGTTATCGACACCTCAAAAATGTCGGCGGAAGAACGGGCCGCTCTCGAATTGGCGGAAGCTTCACGGGTTGAGGCAGGTGATGCGGGTAGTTTCGGAAGTTCGCTTTTCATGGGGAATCCTCATTTTGATTCGATGTTTCCGTTTCCAGCGCAGACCGTCGAAGACGAAGATCAGGGCGATGCGTTTCTCACGAGACTGGAAAGATTCCTCGAAGACGAGGTCGACCCGGATGAGATCGACCGGACCGGTGAGATTCCTGAGAGAGTGATCAAAGGGCTCGCCGATATGGGAGCGTTTGGAATCAAGATTCCGCGCCGTTATGGTGGACTGGGATTGTCGCAGACGAATTATTCGAGGGCTGCGATGCTTTTGGGAAAATACTGTGGAAACCTGACCGCGTTGCTTTCGGCGCACCAGTCGATTGGAGTGCCTCAGCCGCTCATTGTTTTTGGAACGGAGGAGCAGAAGAGAAAGTTTTTACCGCGCTGCGCTGCGGGGGAGATTTCCGCCTTTGCCCTGACCGAGCCCAACGTGGGTTCCGATCCCGCTAAGATTGAGACGACCGCTTCAGTGGATCCTGAAACGGGTGATTATGTCATCAATGGTGAAAAATTGTGGTGCACCAACGGCGTCAAAGCCGGGGTCATTATTCTCATGGCCCGGATGTCAGATTCTGACCCGAAGCGTCCGAACATCAGTGCCTTTATTATCGAAATGGATTCTCCCGGAGTTGAGGTGACGCATCGGTGTCATTTCATGGGATTGAAAGCGCTCTATAATGCGGTGATCATTTTCAAAGACGTTCGCGTTCCGCGCGAGAATCTCGTTCTTGCGGAAGGCCGAGGTTTGAAGGTGGCCCTGACAACGTTGAACACAGGTCGCATTACCCTGCCAGCTGCGTGTGTCGGCCTTGGGAAACGGTGTCTCGAGTGGTCGGCAAAATGGGCCGGCAGTCGCGTTCAGTGGGGCGCTCCGGTAGGGCGTCACGACGCGATCGCCCAAAAGCTTGCGGCAATGAAAGCGGATACATTCGCGATCGAGGCAATGGTTCTCTATGTATCGCTCTTAGTTGATCGCGATAAGAAATCCGATATCCGCATCGAGGCAGCCTTTGCCAAAATGTGGGGCACCGAAAAGGGATGGGATATCGTCAATGAGACGATGCAGGTACGCGGTGGGCGTGGTTACGAAACCGCCGAATCGCTCGCCGCACGCGGGGATGAACCGGTGCCGGTTGAGCGCTTTTTGCGCGACAGTCGGATCAACACGATCTTTGAAGGATCGAGCGAGATCATGCGGCTCTTGATTGCAAGGGAAGCGCTCGATCCTCATTTGAAAATGGGCGGCCCGGTCCTGAATACGATGCTGCCGATGAGTGATAGGCTCAAAGCGGCAATGCGCTCGGCCTGGTTTTACAGCCGCTGGTATCCGATGCTCTGGCTGCCGGCGTTCGGTGGAACATCAGGAGCGCCTCCGGAGTTTCGGCGCGATGCCCGCAAGGTGAAGGCTCTGAGCCGCAAGTTGGCGCGGAGGCTCTTTCATACGATGCTCCGCTATGGCCCCAAGCTTGAGAAAAAGCAGGTCCTGCTCGGCCGCTTTGTTGAAATCGGTGCTGAGTTGTTCGCGATGACCGCCTCGATGGGCTACGCCAAACAGTTGATCGAATCCGGACGCGGCGACCACGACGATCTCGTTGAAACGGTTCGCTACTTCAATAAAGCGTCCCGTGGAAAAGTGGAAAATCTCTTCCGCGATTTGAGATCCAATGCGGATGCGGAGGGGTATCGTCTCGCGAAACGAATCTTGGAGAACGGCCAGTGAGAGAGGTCGCGGAACGAATTTCGTTCTGCGACGGCTTTAGTCGCGTCGCAAGGGGCTGATTTATGTCCTTGTTGAAAGGCTCTCTAATCTCGAAGTTGGGGGCTTCTTAATTAAATTACCACGACACATGACTAGAGCACTTCTCTTACTTCTCTGTTTTTGCGCGATCCCCTTGATCGCAGATGACCTCAATGTGATGTCATTCAATATCCGCTTCGGCACCGCGAATGATGGTGATAATTCCTGGCCGCATCGGAAGGAGTTGGTTGCCGAAACGATTTCACGCACCTCTCCTGATCTGCTCGGATTGCAGGAGTCGGTCGATTTCCAGGTCGCGTATCTTGCTGCTGAACTGCCCGAATATGAAGTTTACTCCGTTCCGAGAACTCCGGATGCGGGTGAGTCGTGTGCGGTCTTTTTTCGTAAAGATCGTTTCGAGAAGCTGGATGAGGGAACTTTCTGGCTAAGTGAAACGCCTGAAGTCGTTGCTTCGATAAGTTGGGATTCGAGCCTGCCGCGTATTGTCAGCTGGGTGCGACTTCGCATCAAATCGTCAGGTAAAGAAATCGTCTTTGCCAACACCCACTTCGATCATCTTGGCGGAGTGGCGAGGGAGGAATCGGCAATGCTCATTCGGGCGCGTATCCCGAAGATTGCGGGTGACACGCCTTTTGTGATTACGGGGGACTTTAATTGCGCTGATGGAAGCGCTCCTCATCTCGCCCTTGTCGGGGATGACGGGAAATTCGTGGACACTTTCCGACATTTGAATCCTGAGGTGGTCCCGGAAAAAGAGGGAACCTTTACCGGCTTCAAGGAATCGGACGATGGCCGACGGATCGACTGGGTTGTTTGCTCACCCGAATTCGAAGTGAAGGCTGCCGCGATCGACCGCTTCCGGAAGGAAAAACGGCTGCCCTCGGATCATTATCCGGTGACAGCCGTCTTGAAGTATTGAGCGGTTCGCGGAAAAGCTATTTGCGGAGACTCACGAGGTAGCGGAATCAATGTGATTCCGAATACGTGATCTCGCGCGACGCGTGACGGAACGAGATTCGTTCCGCTACTATTTCCACGTAGCTTACCAAGCCGAATCGAGATTCCA
>Ga0208903_1000206_pt1 | contig 57556 bp, 76 predicted proteins | sample AntAceMetag02UKJ_FD_184769 | JGI IMG/M metagenome (GOLD analysis project Ga0208903, IMG submission 184769) | Saline lake microbial communities from Ace Lake, Antarctica - Antarctic Ace Lake Metagenome 02UKJ (SPAdes) (version 2) | ecosystem: Environmental > Aquatic > Non-marine Saline and...
CGGAGTGGGGGTCGGCTCAACAGGATTAGAGTCAGGGATAGGGTCGTTTTTCTTTACTGGCTCTTGAGTATTAGTTGGGGTCGGTGTCGGGGTTGGGGTTGGGGTTAGTGTTGGCGTCGGGGTTGGGTCTGCGGTTTGGGTTGGAGGTTGGAACTGTGTTGGAGGTTGAGTTGGTGTGGGTGTGGGTGTGGGGGTCGGAGTTGGCTCTTGAGTTGGTGTGGGTGTTGGCCCGGCAACTATAAAGTCTGCAGTGGCAGATTGTGGAGAGTAGACAGCGAACGAATCGTTATCTCCGCGAATTTTAAATGTATAAAGAATGTCTAGCCCGCCCGTGGATTCAAACAAAGACTTTGACAGAGTGTAAGTGTTTACATCACCAATGGCGGCCACTGCCCAATTGTTGAAAAATACTGCGTAGCGCTCTACTGGTGTCCAACCCGTAGCCGATCTATCCCAACTAAGAGTTACATCTCCGCTTGTAGTATCTTGTGTCGCTACTAGACTCTGCGGTGCGGCGATTGTTCGATTAGGTAGTTCATATAATGCGTCAGCATTAGCCTGGGTAGTTGCGTTGAGCGATATATTGAAATCTGTGGACGCTTGGTTAAAAGTTATTACTGCTTGATCTCTAACTGTTTCTAAGTTTGTTGTAGTGTCTGGGTTGGACTCGTAATCATAACTAGTAGTTGCGTCAACAAGATTAGAGCCCGCGGTGTTCTTTGCATCGTTAGCTAAGACGACATCAGCATCCAATGAATCAACGAGTGCTTGAGAATCTAAGAAAGTTTGGTAGGCAGCATCTGAGTTGGTGAAGTCTCCGGTGGACGTGTCACTATCTAACGCTGCTTGATAATCGGAGTAGGCAGTATCTCTATCTAGCTCTGCCTGCAAGTAGTCTGAGTAGAGTCCATCGTAAATAACTACTGCATCATCAAAAGTTGTTTGAGCTGTATCCCGAGAACTTAGTGCAGCACTTATGACGAACGGCTGAGCGTTAACCGCTAGCTCTGCAGTATCAGCTGCGCTACCTGTCGAGTCGTAAGTGCTAACCGCTAAAGAGAGAGAAGAGACTGCGGAAGAGAAAGAGGAAACTGCGCTGGTTACTGCGTCAAGATCTGATAAATCTTCGGGGGCATAAGTTTGGTAGTAGGTAGTTACATCGTTTAGTGTTGACTGGTAAGTTGAAAGATCCTGCTGCTGGGCCGATAAGTTCTGCTGGGGTGTCGCACTTCCGGACGCGCTTAGTACTGGCCATAGTGCTGGAATGAAAGCAAAAGAAATTGCTACATAGATGCGTGTCGATATGGCAAACTTACTACGACTACTACTCCGGGTTTTGGTGGTCAATCTGAGGCCTTTTGTGCTTGGCCCTCCCCAGGATTACTGTTTTAATTTTATCAGATTTACGGCTTTTTGATTAGCGCTTGACAAGTCGTAGAGTATTGATAGACTACTAGCATCGTTAAATGAAAGGTACAAAAATGATTGAGATTACTTGGAGCTGGTGGTCGTTCTTTGCTGGAGGACTTGCAACGGTAACCCTTGGTTTTTGGTTGCTAGTAAGTGTAGCTCTTAAGCAGTGGAGGAAAAAGAACTCCGCTAAGAAAAACTCAGATGCAGACTGGGATGAGGTAATTCGTAATTTGGGTAATGACATGGGGGGTCCGGAATCTGGACCTAGAAAGAGCTAACCGCTAAAGGTTGTTAGTTTGACAAAATCAGCACCATGCTGTAATATTTAAGCATGAAGAAATTACAAATATCCTACAGCGACGCCTACCTTGATTGGAAACTAGGTGGCGGAGATGGGTCGCACCCTACTGATCCAATTCGAGCTAAGTTGGCAGTAGAAATATTAGAGCAAGAACTCCCCTCTCTTGGGGTTGAGTTTGAAGTAACTGCTCCGAAGTTTGATCTGTCCTCGGGATCTGAAGACATTAAAAAGCTACTACAGGTCCACTCTTCTGCGCATGTTGAAGAAGTACTAGATAGAGGTACAAGCGGAGAGTGGAATGGCGTAAGTAGATCGAACGCTAGAACTGCCGCCTTAATGTTTGGCGGAACTGTCGGCCTAGTTGATAAGATGCTTGCAGAAGATGACTCTGCGCCTCGTGTCGCTTTCAACCCTCAGGGGGCGAAGCATCATGCGCACAGGGACTACTCGAGTGGTTTTTGCGTATTCAACGACATGGCTTGGGCTGCACTAGAATTTTCGGCTGCTGGAAAGAAGGTCGTCTACATTGACTGGGACGTCCACGCTGGCGATGGGGTACAGGCAATACTAGAAGATAGTAACGTAGCCACCTTTAGCATCCATGGGCATGGAATCTTTCCTAATCTTAAGTACACGTCAACTAGAGGCGAGACTGGCAATTACTTACTTATGAATGCCGAAAAGAATTGGTACAACTACAACCTACAACTTGGGTCGGGAGACTTAGGATTTGAGTGGGCAGTAGACTCTGTTATATCGAAAGCTATGGAGTATGAACCAGACGTTATTCTTCTGGCGACCGGAGCTGATGGGCACGCTAGTGATCATTGGGGGATGAACTACACCTTGGGTGGCTACACTATGGCCGCTAATAAAGTTGCAGAGCTGGCTCTTAAGTTTGATGCGAGCGTTTTACTCGGTGGGGCTGGTGGCTATCAGCCGCATACTTGGACTCCGAGAATATGGGCAGATGTTGTTAAAACCATAGCTACTGCTCTTTAATTCTACTAAGCCTCTTGATCTTCCGGGGCAACGAAATCCGGATCGTTGACCCCCCACGTATAAGTTCGAACGGTTTGCAGAAGATCTAATACTTCGAATGCTAAGTTCTCGGAAGAGACTAAAAGATCTGCCTTCTGTTCCGGATCTGCGGGTCGTTGAAGTTCTGTGTGGATTTCCTGAATGGCATAGTTGCATAACTCTAGACGTCGTAATGAGGTGTCTAAAGAACTCTGAAAGTAATCTGCTGCCATGGATCTATTTTACATTGCGGGGGATATGGGGAGTTGGGAAGAAGGAAAAGAGGGCAGGAAGGGGGACGTAAAAGAAGAGTAAAAGGCCGTTGAACTATAGCAGGGTGGGTCGGTCGGAAGGGGGTTTCTGGGAGTTTTTAGACCGTCCTATTGATAGAAAAAGAAGAGGAAGAGGAAAGTAAAGGGGGAAAAAGGGGAGAAGGGAAAAGGGAGGTAAAAGTTATTTCTGATAATACAAAATGGGGCTATTATCAAGAAAAGGTAGTAGTGAAGGATTTTATTTCTGATAATAGAGGGTTGTAACTGTACAAAGTACATTATGGTTAATTGTTAAAAGGTATACGCGTAGAGGCAAGGGTGGGTGGGTAACCCAAATTACAATTCACCATAATGAATAGACAACAATAGTGTTTTCTGGTAGTATTTCTCTAGGAGAAGATAAGTGGCCATAGTGGATAACCGCTTGACAAATTTCTCGCTTGACATTTGTTTTCGAAGAGAGGAGAATATCTAGATGCAAGAAGAATCTGAAGGAACCCGTGAGCTACCTCCAGCAATAAAACTTTATATTGAGAAATTACGTAGCGAGGGAAAAGAGGTGCTGGCAAAAGACTATGAGGATCTATACGAGGAGCATCAAGCCGCTCGTGAGCAGTTTATTGAGGATCACCTTGGTGGAGATGTTACGACCTTCTACAAGGCTAGCAAGCAGGTTAGGGATAGGTTCCACGATATAGCTTCTGACATTGTTGATCTTCAAAGGATTGCTAATAAAGAAACTAACTACGGGAGAACAGCGAAGCAAGAAGCGTCGGATAACTTAGATTTTATGAACGACCCAAAGTTGGTCTACAGGCAACAGAAAGATTTACTTGCTGGCTGGTATCAAAATGTGGGTACTGAATTGTTTCACTACGACGGAGTCATTTGGGATAAGATCCCTAAAGAGAAAATTAATGAATTGGAGTACCTAGGATGATAGATGAAATTGACCTGCACATAGTACCGGGAGGAGACGAGCGTGTTCTCTATGACGATGCTGGCAATACTTACTACAAAGACGACAAGAAGGGCATCATCCCTTGGGCGGAATTAGTTGAGGGCAACACAGAGAATTCCATAAGGAGTCTCCTTGGTTTAAACCTTGAAGATGTTGGAAAAATTGTTTATGTTCGGGTTACTGAAACCGGCTATCAAAGAATTCTTGGGGCCGAAGCTGCAGGTAGACCAACTCATGGCCAATCTTGGGAAGATCTAGCTCCAGGATTGTCAAGGAACAGAGCAGCTGATTTAGCCGGCAGAGAATCTCTAGCACCAACTGAGAAGCTCGAAGTTCAAGAACCAGAAGCAATAGAGATTGGCTGGTATCAAGATCCTGATGGAAACTTGTATCAGTACGATGGTGACAAATGGGTTGACGGATATGTTTCCGATGCACTGAAGAAAGAATTGGAGTACTTAGGGTGAGTGAAAAAGAGAACGACCCAATGGCAATGCTGAACTTTGATGAGTCAGAGTTTCAACGCAGTGAGACTCTGCATGCAGATGCCCCAAGAGGTCCTAGCGAGAAACGAATTTGTGCTTGTGGGCACAGTGTTGGCCGACACAAGGTCAATCAATTTATCAAAGAGCGAACTGCCTACATTTGTAATCTTCCTAACGGCACTTGTCCTTGTAAAGAACTTAGACCGACAATCAAAGTAAGAGATACTAGATTGTTTGTTCGAAAGACTTTAGGACCTGGAGTTGCTCATGCTTTGATACGAGGCATACAAGCCGTCAAGGAAAAGTCAGATGAGGATTACAAAGCTATCGAGTGGTTGATGTCTCCAACTTGTGAGAAGTGCGGAAGAGAAGAGATAAAAGTAAGTCCCGTCAACATGAGTTTTCAGGGTACATTTACAGAAGCAGGAAATGATGTCACAGTGTTCCTTTGCGACGATTGCAGATATCCTGGCACTTAATCAGTTTCTGTGATAGGATGAAATTAGATCAATGACAATTCATATCAAAATACGTTAGGAAAGAACATGTCAGTAGAATACACATTTGTGGATAAGCTTAGAAAGCTATTCGGATTTGGCCCAACCTCTGCCACCGCTGATGCAATTCACGCAGAAGTTGTAGCAAAGAGAGTTGCAGAAGCAGCAAAAAAAGCTAATGATGAAGAGAAGGCCGCAAAAGCTGCAAAAGCTGCAAAAGCTGCAAAAGCTGCTGTTGTCAAGAAGCCCCCTGTTGCTAAGAAGCCTGCTGTAAAAAAGCCAGTAGCTTTTAAGGAAGGTGCTGTTGATGGAGATGGCGATGGACTAGTTCAAGATGGAACTGCCTATGAGCGTCCAGCAAAGAAAGCTCCGCCAAAAAAGAAGTAACGAAGTATCTGTCCGGAAAGTCACCTCAAGCTGTTATACTACTGGGGTGGCTTTTCTTTTTAAGGAGACAGATGCTCGACTGGGTTAAGATCTCAATGATGGCTAAAGAACTTGGCTTAAGTGACAAAACGATCTACAACTGGATAGCTGACGGCAAGCTTAAAATGGTCCGCCCCGGATTCGTTTCTCAGCTTGAAGCATACGAAACTTGGCTTCACCAGAAGAGCCTCAAATCAGGCCTCGCCATCGAGAGAGCACGGCAAGGTATCAAAAGGGATAGCTACGGACGGTTCATTCATACCCCTAAGACAGGGGAGTAAAGTGGAGCAAAGTGGATTTGTTCTTAGTGTAGGGAGAAAACCCTTCGTTCTCCCTCTCCCCACGCAAAAATTCGTCCGAGCACTAATCAACTAACTTTTCATCAGTGTACAATAGTGCTATGTTAACGGCGTCTATAACTCACAACGGCCTGCCTCCCTTACAATTGACGAGGAAGGCGATCCGTCCACAGACCTCTCCCCAGTTGGACGGGTCGTTTTCTTTTACTAACGGGGGCTTAAGAAGTGGAGAGAACTAATGACCGATAAAAAACCGAGCGGCGAGATAGATTACGTTATCGATGATCCGCTTGCAATCCTTGCTGATCTTGAAGCCCTAGGTATAGAAGAAGTAGACAAGGGTGTTTGCGAAGATACGTTCGCTAACCGTAAGATCCTCCGGAAGTCAAAACTTGTTTGGGAGAATCTTTATTCTGGTGACGGATCAATAACCGGCCTGTTAAAAGTACGTTCAGCAGAATCAACTCGCGAGCGCCGGATCCAATCCCTTGCTGAAAAGCGTCCAATACTTGTCACTCCCGCAGACAACAACTCCGACTACCTAACCGGCCTGGATCTTATAGCCGAGGAAGCTTCCGATTGGTTAGTTCCACCGTGGGTAATAGGAGCCACCAGAAAATGGCTGAAAGAAGTTGAAGCAGGTGGACCGCCTACTGAAAAACGTCAACCCTCACCAATGCCTCACCGATGCAAAGTTATTAAGTTCGACGGTATCCGGTGTATGCTTTGGGGGTCGGGGCGTCCACAAGACGGTAGCTTGTGCAGGGTTCACCTTCGCACTTTAAAGTCTCGAACTTCTGATGACATCGAAACGGCGCGTGCCAGATTATCCCAAGCGGCACCCGCCGCTGTCGACACTCTTGAATACTTGATGGACGAAGCAGAGTCTGAACCGGTTAGGTTAAAAGCTGCAACCGAGATCCTCGACCGCGCTGGTATAAGAGGCGGCGTGGAAATCGAAACGAACGTAAACATTGATCTACGTCCAGCGGCTGATGTCATCCAAGAACGGTTGGCCCGTTTAACCTCTGGAGCTGCAGCCGCAACATTAGCTGCGTCTAAACTTCAGAGTGACGGCGAGATCATTGACGCTGAAGTTGTTGAAGAAGAAGTAGAAGAACCGGCGAGCACTATTGACGAAGAGCCAAAGAAGAAAGAAGAAGAAGAAGAAGACCGGCCCGCAACTATTGACGGACCGTCTAAAGAGTAGATCTCGATCCGGAACCGCCAACCAGCACTAACGGCCTGCATCGAATAGACGTCACTACCCGGTGATAGGATCTAAGAAGAGTTAACGTTTAACGGAGAGTAGACATTGAGTATCAATAGAGACTTCAGCAAAATTATCGAAACGGCGCGCGCTCATTACGCTTCCTTGAAAGCGGACCTTGTCAACACCAAGGACAGAGTAGAACACATACGGATCAGCTCCTTAGCTCAAGAAGCACAGAACTTGGTAACGGACCTTGCTACCTTTGAGATAGGGTTGGTTTATTCACACACGAATAACACCGATGCTTATATTGAAGAGCGCATTGCTGCAGCAAACAATGAACTAACAGTTAACGTAGAGACCGGCGAGATCCTGGATGGTTTTGAACTCCCAGAATTTAGGTCCCCGTACAATCCCAGAAACCTGTAAGATAGGATTATGTTTCGTAAACGCCAGGCACCAGGTGCTGCAGCCGCTCTTCTTGTGAAGACTGCGCAGAAGTACTTGGGTTACACAGCAGACCTAGGCGGAAGAAATATCTTTGGACAGAAAGTCGGATATGATTCTCAACCATGGGCAGGAGCATTCGTTCAGTATTGCCTGAAAGAAAGCGGGATAGACAGCCCGTCATTCGTTTACACTCCAGCGGCGCTCGCAGAATACATCCGGGATGGTAACTTTTCACGAGACCCGCGGCCTGGATCAATTGCTCTCTTCAACTTTTCATCAAACACTGGACATGCCGCGGATCAGTTCGGGATGATGCATTGCGGCGTGGTTACTGATATACGTGAGTTCGAAGCAAGCGGCCGGTTCATAACTGTTGAGGGCAATGTCGAAGGCACAACAACGTTCAGCAAACGGGACGGCGTGCATCAAAGGGTCCGATCGATTAACGACGTAGTTATTTTCTGCCATCCCGCAGCGGCCGGCAAGTCTAACGGCCTGTTAAAACTCTTGGATCGGGGCCGCACAAAATTTAACGGCGAGGATATGAAAGATATAGCCGCCATTGCTGCAGATCCTAAACCGCTCGAGTTAAAAACTGCAGTGCGGCCTGGAGATCGTAATAAGAAGATTGAAGTCATCCAGTTAGCGCTAGCACTAGTAACCGACATACGAGGAGCTGAACTTGGGAAGTGGTGCCCGATTACGATCGCGGCCTGCAGCAGATATCAACGGACCATGGGTTACGTAGGTAAGGACGTAAATGGTTTGCCTGGTGCCGCAGTGTTGAACCGTCTATCAAAAGACACCGGTCTCTTCAGCTTGTAACCGCGAGCGCCGCTTGACTATTACCGTCTGATGTTCTAAGCTCTTGAAGAAGTACTCTACGAATGGAGCATCAAATGACAAACGGATCAATATCAAAGGCCTGTACCGGCTGCCAAGAAGTTCAACCCCCCAGTGAGTTTCATAAGGCTGCCAACTCAAAAGATGGGCACAGGTGGGCGTGCAAATCCTGTTGCAAAGTTTCCGAGAGAGCATATAAAGTTAAGAATGCTGTTGCTGAATCCAAGAGGGGTAAGATCTATCGCTCTAAACATGTGGAAGACATTCGCATCAGGGACAAGGCCTACAGAGAACTGAAGCAGGCGGAACTTGATGGCAGGGCTCAGATCTAAATCTTCTTACGAAGAGTAAAACTCCCGCGGCCGGTCATCCAGAGCCAGATGGAAACCTGCACCAACAGAACTAGACTTTTCATGGAGCGGCGTGCTACACTAAATCTGAGAGATCCTAAAAGAGAGAAGGCTAAAGTGGCTGACGAAATAGATATGACAGAACTACGGGAGAAATGCTTTATAATGTCAGAGTACTTCTTGCCAGTCTTTGAAGACTTCTGGTGTGGGGAAGACAAGGTTGTAACTGAAGATGTGCGCTTTGCTTTATACATGAGTGGACTAACATTTCAGATTGCTTTTGCTGTTGAGCATGACTTGATTAGTGTTGAGGGATTGTCTCAAGAAGCTATTGACGACATCAACGAGGCTCACGCTCACCTAGTTAGTTTGTCAGGGTAACCTGTCTTTCTTCCTGGATGACACACGGTTTATCTTTTAACGGAGCATGAACTGATGACCAGGTAACCCTGGCGGCGGGGATGACGGGCCAGGTTTTACCAAGAGTTGCAAGACCGGCGTGCACTGGGTATCATATACATATGACATCAACTGAATTATTAACCGACCGGCAAGCAGCACGGCTCGCACATGTTTCGAGAGCTACCATTGTCTACTGGTCTAAGACAGAGCGGCTTGCTTATACGCACAAGACCGTCACTGTTAACGGACGACCATGGGGCAAGCTGTACAGACCTGAAGACGTACTAGCAGCCTGTCCATCGAATCGTGAACGGACGCTGAAAGAAGCTAACCCAGGATTGATGACGGTACCTGAGCTGGCTAGCGCTCTCGGGATCAGACCTAACCTTGCATATAAGGTAGCTAAGACCTTCGAGCTCAAGAAGTACTTTGTCGACGGAGTCCAGTATCTGGTTGACTCCCAAGAGTTTCACGAGAAAAGACTTGATGCGATCCCGTCTGCAGGTAGCTTTTAACGGAGAGTGAAAAGCAGAGATCCGATCGCACTCCTCCAGCTTGCGCAGCTCGAGTTGCGTTTTCTCCATCGGGGTGTTATAGTTCTACTAACACGACAAAGGGAGATAAATGATAAAAGAGATCGTAAGCTGCGAACACAACCCGAAGCAGACACAGGTCGATGGGATCTACATATGCACATACTGTTTGCGCCAAATGAGGCCTTGTGGCAGCTGTTACACAATTGAGCTGACCAACAACAGAGCAACGTATGGCTGCTTCGACTGCGCTCCAGAAATGATGGTCGACTAGATGGTGCCCTGCCCCTGCGATGACTATAAGAAATTTAAATGCATGGACTGAAGATAACTGCGGGGGTTTTCCTTTTTCCGACACGATAAAAATTAGTTTGCAAATGTGCTTGCTATTTTTGCAGGGAGATGCTATACTATCTACACGAACGATGAAAGGGACAAAATGCAAGAGCGAGTTACTTGGGTTGATTACAGTTGGAAAGACTCAGAGATACCTGGAGACACAAAGGCACAAGTTGTGATTCTGAACGACAGCAACAAGTATGAGCAGATGTCTGCGGACGAGAGCTTCGATGAGCGTATCTGGTTCTACTTCCAAGACGAGGCAGAGTTTCAGCGTGCCTTTGATACAAGCAATGACGAGTTTGAGTTTGTAATTACCAGAGAGGAAAACTAATGAGCAAGGTTATTAGAGCAAGCATTGTTTTTGAATACTTGGTGGATGGGGATGAAGTCCTAAGTGAACTTACACCCGAAGAACAAATTGAGTATGTCAAAGAAAATGTCGTAGAAGACATAATGTCTATGGGTTTTGGGAATTCTGATTCCTTACTAGCCGCAATTGAAATCAAAGTGCTAGAGGCATAGAAAACTAGTTAGAGAGGGTAAAAATGAACGCGCGCCTAGTAAATCGCTTGACTAATTAGCGGCTTGCTGCTACTATTGAACTACTAACGAAAGGGAGAAACAAAATGGGATTAGACATGACATTATCAGGCAAGCGCTATGTCCGAGGATATGAAGGCTCACCAGAGTCTGAGCAAAAGCTTTACAAAGATACTATGGAGTCACTAGGCCTGACCGGCGTGGGTGAAGGAACTCATATGTATGTGACGTTCACCGCTATGGAATGGCGTAAATGTTCCGCTGTCCACAACTGGTTTGTTGTAAACGTCCAGGACGGCGAGGACGATTGCGGTAGTTACGGAGTGAGCCGTGAGCAAATCGGCGAGCTGATAGACCTATGCGAACGGGTTGCCAAGTCTGGAGACCAAAAGTATGCAGAGGAACACTTACCGACGTCTATGGGCTTCTTCTTTGGGTCGACGGAGTATGACAAGGACTACTTCGAAGAGATTGACGAGACGGCGAGACGGCTTGCAGAGATAGTCACACAGTTACCTGATACCCCAGACTTCTTCAGGAACGTCAGTCTTGAGTATTCCTCTAGCTGGTAATAACGGCGTGCAGTTCTCGCGGCGAGCGCCGTCCTAATAACACGGACGGCGTGCGCTGTAGAATTACTTCTATGAGACACATAGAGCTGCACGTAATCGAGACCGACTCTGACATTCAACTTGCGCTGTTCGCTGGGGTGTTGTCGACCGACCAGTTAGACATCACCGAGTGTGATGTATGTGGAGAAACAATTGGATACTCAACGGAGACCGATAGCTTTGAGCAGTTCGTTATCGTTCTTGAAGATGAGGTCGAATACTCGATATGCACTGATTGTGCCAGTCCGATAATTGAGACCGAAGAGTATGAGGATGACGACGAGCTAGATAGGTTCTAGTTCTGTATCCACTTTTTTACCAGTTTTTATTATTTCCACAAATACATTACTTTTTCCTTGCAAGTGTGCTACTGTTGACTCAACACCAAAAAAGGAGAGAAAATGACAAAAAGGATTTATTGGTCAGACATTATAGTCTGCGAAGATTTACTGTTTGAAAACCTAGACGCATTAGTTGCCGTAGCAACTGAAACACCAATGGTTTTTCTAGGTTCGTGGCACACAGACAACATTCTCGTTAGCGCCGAAATCAGAGATGGTTTAGAGCTAACTTGGACAGAGCTTGACTGCGACGAAAACGACAATGACATTAGACTCCTAAAAACTGAGTCTTTCACTTATAGCGTTTCGACAGAGATGGCAGTTCTAGTAGGGAGCGACTAATGCCGAACTGGGTATCGAACAGCGTTTATGTTACAGGACTCGAAGCTGAGGTTCAGAGGTTCATAGAGCAGGCAAAAGCTATGCCAAATACCTTTGTTGAAACAGATGAGGATAAGTGGGATTCCGAACTCTCATTCGCTAACTTTATTGCGCCACCACAGCAGAGCATTGACTCGGGAGAATACCACGAAACCAAAGGTTGGGTTGAGGGCAAGGAGTCTGGCAACACAGAAAATAATTGGTATAACTTCAACAGCCGAGAGTGGAGCACCAAGTGGGACGCTGGCGATGTTTGGTTAGAAGCTGAAGCACCAAACGCCAACTTTGAATTTCAAACACCTTGGTCGCCACCAGAGCCAGTTTTCAGAGCTATGGTCGAGCAGTTCCCCGAGCTAGAGTTCGCCATTTCATACGAAGAAGAGCAGGGTTGGGGTGGAGAGCTGGTTGGCTCAAAAGGCGAGCTAACTGTTGTCAAGGAATACGACATTCCAGATTCTCACTCCGACTATGTCGAGCGTGAGAGAGAAGATAGTTGCAACTGTTCTTGGGCAGAGGATAAGGACGATTGGTATGACGACTGCCCGAACAAACGAGAAATCTTTGTTCAAGTTACAAAGGTGTATCGTCTCAGTTCGAGCGACGCAACAAACGCTAGAGCCGAATACTTAGAGATTGAAATGGGCGAAAAGAAATTGCCTGTCGAAGAATCTGACTTGGGTTCGTTTGTTCTCGTAGACGAAGATGGTAAGCCTCTACAGGACTAATCACAGACCAACCTCTTACAAAGATTGACCTCACTTCGGTGGGGTTTTTCTTTTGTCTAAAAGCTGTATCCACTTTTTTACTAGGTTAGCGCCGTTACCAAACTGTTACCAAACTTTTCACGAAAGATTTGACATTCCCTCTTTTCTGTGGTTTGATTCTCTTATCGCCAAAAGGTGAGAGACACGAATCGAAAGGGGAGTCACATGACTTCATTATCAGCACCACTAGTAGCACCGAAAATTATAGGCAAGGCAGTCTACCTAGAGTTGGTAGTAAACCCTGCACTCACTCCCGACCAGCAGAGAAGCGTTTGCGGTTGGTATGGGGTAGCAACTAGCACGAAACAAATGATTATCTTTCCTCAGTATCAGGACGATACTGGCAAAATTATGCAGTCAGTTGTAATGACCAGAACTATCTCAGAACACTCGCCTAGAGCACAATGGGATACCAGCTACACCAGAGGCTTCTCTAAGTTGGACGAACCAGACATGGAAAATTTGGGTGGATACCATGCCGACTACACAGATGTCGAGAATTACTCGAAAGAGGAATTTGACGAGCTTCCAATAGTGAAGCAAGTAGAGTCCAGACAGCGCACTTTGGCGCTAACTTTGAAGCGTGAACTACTCGGCGCAGTTTATGGCAAAGTCATAAATGGTGAGCGTGAGGATTCCGTAGTCCAAGCTTGGGTAGTTCGTGACGATACTCCACTTGCCGTTGAGATTACCAACGAGGACATGGCACTTTTGCATGACGAGAGCAAGACACCTCAAGCAGTTATTCGCCGAATAAATAAAGTTCGTGAATCTGTCTTGACATTTCCAAACAAACTGGCATAATTAGACCAGACACAAAACGACACGAAAACTAAAGGGAGACACGAAAATGTATGTAAAAAAGAGTATCTATCTAGCACCAGCACCAACGCTCAGTAGCACCTTGGACTTTGACAAGCTTATGACAGAGCTATCGTCCACAGTAGCACTACCAACTTTGGGCGTGACTACCTCGGTTCTTGACACCCTAATGCGACCAGAGGGCAGGGCAACACTTCGCTCGAAGGCAGGGGCAAAAGCAGTCAAGCCACTTGGGATAGACTTGGGAGCAGAAACCCCAAGCCTTGCAGAGACAGTTGAGACAATGGAAACCACAGATTCGCTCGAAGGCTCGGAGAGTTATCCTCGACCAAATGGTGAGGATTACTATGCTCGACCTTGGGGCGAACACACAGATGTTGAAGTCCTAAGAAAAGCCAGAGCCGAAGGTCACGCCATTCTACTTTATGGCGTTCCAGGAACAGGCAAGACAGCTTTAGTTGAAGCTGCTTTTCCAGAGGAACTTTATACCATTCTTGGCTCAGGCGATACTGAGGTTGCCGATTTGGTCGGTGGCTATGTCCAGACTCAGAGCGGTGGCTTTGAGTGGGTGGACGGAGTTTTGACCAGAGCTGCTTCTGAGGGCAAGGCACTTCTGATTGACGAAATTGGCTTGATTGACCCGAAGGTGATGTCAGTTGTCTACGGACTTATGGACGGCAGGCGTGAGCTAGTCGTAACTCAGAATCCAGAGCGTGGCACTATCAAGGCTAAAGAGGGCTTCTATGTCGTTTCAGCCACTAACCCAAATGTCGCAGGTGTTCGTCTGAGTGAGGCGCTTCTATCGAGGTTCGCTATTCACGCCGAAATGACCACAGATTGGGCGCTTGCTAAAAAGCTAGGCGTTCCACAGAGTGCCGTAGTTGCTTCTCAGAATCTATCCAAAAAGGTAGAGAATGGTGAGACCTCATGGTCGCCACAATTCCGAGAGCTTCTAGCTTTCCGAGACTTGGCAACAAGTTTTGGGACTAAGTGGGCAGTTCAGAATCTACTTGCCAGCGCACCAGAAATTGACAGACCAGTTGCCTCAGATGTATTTGGTCGAGTATTCGGCGAAGCGATAATGCCAGCCAAGATTTAGTTGAGTATTCGTGTCCTCGGCTAATGGGGAGTGTCAGGAAAGTTTTTAGGAATGGACTTGACACTCCTACCCATTAGGGTGCATAATTAGACACAAGACAGAAACACCAGACAAAAGGGAGATTCAAAATGGCACACTACAAAGTAAAGAGTTCAAGGCTTACAAGTCGAGAGACAACAGCTAGTCCAGAGTGGCTAAAAGTTGGAAGCCAGATAAGTAGATTTGTAAACGACCTGTCACTCCGAAGCGACCTAGTTGCGTTCGTGGGTGGTGACGAAGTTGCCGAGGGCGAAGCAGTTGCGGCTTACTACGCCGACATAGCCGAGATTGAGATAAACGCTTCAAAGGCGTTCGGTGAAATTACCAAGCCAGAGTTCGTTGGAGATTTCAATGAGCGCACAGTCCAGTATGAGTTCCCAATGGCAACTGGAATCATTTTCCACGAAGCACTCCACGCCAAGCACACAGCTTGGGACACAAACTACTTGCAGACTCAGCTAGACAACCAAGAAGGTCAAGCCTTCATGTTGTTAGAGGAATCCAGAATCGAAGCCAAGGGCGTTCTTGAGCGACCACTAAACAGAGAGTTCCTCAGAGCCTCAGCTTTGGAAATGGCGCTCGAAGGCGTGGACGAAAAGCAACTGGCAACTCTCGGTAGCGACCTATGGGTCGTTGCGAATCTTGCAGGGCTATCGCTTGCTCGGTATGACGCCAGAGTTTTGGACAGGTCAGATGTCATAGACATTTACAAGATTGTTGTTTCCATTCTCGGTGAAAAGCTCTATGAAGATTTGCGCCTAGTTTGGGTTGCGTTCCAAAAGCTCACAGTTCCACAGGTCGAGGAAGCTATTACGCTTGCTAAGAAGTGGGTCGAGCTTTTGCGTGAGGCAGACCCCGAAGGTGAGCCACAGGGAACAGGCTCAGCTTTTGAGCCAAGCGAAGGCGAAGGCGAAGGCGAAGGCGAAGGCAAGTCTCCAAGTGAGGGCGTTCAAAAGTTGCTCGATAAAATGAGCGACCAAGGAATGACCACAGAGCTTTCAGCTAACGACAAGTTGGCAGACCAAGAGACTCAAGAGAAGTGGCAGGACGAAGCCAAGGCTCGCCAAGAGGAATCCAAGTCCAAGAATCAGAAACAGGACACAGCTCGCAAAATCTTTGACAAGAGCCATAATGCAACTGGCTCAAGCTCAAACTCGACAGTTAGCGAGCGCCGAGCGCCAACTGGCGCAGAGCGAGCCAGCGCAGTCAAGGTAGCGCAGATGTTGGACAAGGCGAAGTATCGTGAGCGTTCGGTTCATGTTCGCAAGACTCAAGCGCCACAGGGTCGACTGATTGCTCGTAATGCCGTCCAGAATAAAGCCAGCGAGTCAATGGGTCGCCGAGGTGAGCTTCCAGCTTGGAAGTCTAAGTCTCGCAAGCACACAGACGACCCGACACTACGCCTCGGTATCATGGTGGACATTTCAGGGTCAATGGGTTCTGCTATGCAAGCTATGGCGACCACAGCGTGGGTCATGGGCGAGGCAGGTCGCCGAATCCAAGCCGAGACAGCTATGGTCTACTACGGCTCAGGCGTATTCCCTACTCTCCGCAGAGGTCAGAGGCTAGACGAAGTTTCCGTCTACACCGCACCAGACGGAACTGAAAAGTTCGGCGAGGCTTGGAGCGCACTAGACGGCGAACTCGGACTGACTTTTGGGACAGGCGTGAGAATGATTGTAATCGTATCGGACGGACAATACACACCTCAAGAGCGTGAGAGAGCTTCGGCTATGCTCACCGAGTGCAAGCAAAACGGCGTGGCAGTTCTTTGGATTACTCCAAAAGATTGCTACGGCATGCCAGCGAGCAACCTTATCCGACAGGCGAACTGGGGCGTGCATTTAGACCAGCTCGACACCGCTCAGATTGCGTTGCTAGTCGGCAAGTCGGCAAGCGAAGCTTTGGGGAAGGTTGGGGCAAGCGCCTGAACTAACCCATAACGGATTGCCTATCCAGAGGTTGAGCTATCCTCAGTTACCCCCCTTTCTGAGAATAAGTTCCTGACGGACAGGTAATAGAAACCCCAATTACCTTTATCCCCTTTTTGGTAGTTGGGGTTTCGCCATACCCTGAGGTCAGCAACAGCAAAGCCCGCACTTTTGACCGCACATGAAAAGTCAAGCCCGCAGACCTCAACACCAAATCTCGTATCCACTTTTTTATCAACTTCAAACTATTTTCAGAAAAGGCTTCCCTTTTGCTAGATAACCCTGCTAGTATTGGAGTATCCAATTAGGGCGAAACAAAAGTAGCCCAAAAAAGAAAGGGGGGACAGAATGGCGACAGCCACTTCGTCCCAGACAGCGTCAGAAGGCACTGTCAAAGTTTCACGACAAATCGTGGAACTAATCAACGAGCTTTCCGAAGTTCGTTCCACCTACAACACAGCGAAGGTTCGTGTTGAGGAACTCCGCAAGGAAGTTCTATCGCAGGTTGGCAAGGCGAACTTGACCCTTATCCACCACAACATTGAGGTGGCTCGCATTATCGAGAGCAACCCAGTTCGTGTCGATTCAAAGTTCTTGGAAGAGAATTTTCCAGAGGCGTATGAGGCGTCCTTGACCTCGACTCAGCAGTTCACCATTCGCTCGGTCACACGAACGAAATAACCAGAGGGGGTTGGGCGAAAGCCCAGCCTTTTCTCACTACCAGTTCCGTATCCACTTTTTTATTGGAGTCCCGTAAAAACTTCACATCAGAGTTGCAAAGTTGCACCAAGTGTGATTAGATAGACACATCAACAAAAAGGGAGACAAAATGGTAAACCTCAAAGAGGCAAGCACCATAGTTTGTGAGCACGATAGAACCACCACCACCACAAGAATAAATGGCTGGATAATAATGTTCTGCCACGAATGTAGATACTCCGAGAAAGAAAAAGAGGGACAGAACTAATGAACACACCACTAGAGCTAGAGGACATAGCAGGATTGAGCCTGTCAATAACAGGCGTGCTAGTCGAGAATTATTTGCAGAGCGGGTATGCCGACCCAACTATGTATCGGACATTGAGAGCCGTATCTGAGCTTGCCGAGCAGTATAAGGAACGGCTTGCGCTAAATGGTTCAGCACCAGACGACTTATTAGAAGCCGCAGATGAGTTAGTGAACAGCCTGAAGGTTACCGCTATGGAATGCGGCGAGATAGTCCAGAAGATTATCGAGGATAACGGCTGGGAAACCGAGGCTAATGGTTGGGACAGACCGCACAACCACGACAACTGTGACCACAGCGAGAACGGCGAGGATAACTAATGCAGACCATAGTGCTACGGCTACACATTGACCAACCGATACCGAACGGCGAGGAAGGCGAGCGTATTATCAACGCCTACATAGACGAGCTTGCCAAAACGAACGGCACGCTTAGCTGGACTTCTGTGGACTGGGACGGCTTGGAGATTGACGAAACCGAGCATAGATTGAACGGACACTCTTGACAATGAGATTCAGGCACGCACTAGGCGAGGTAGTTCGTGAGCAACGGCTTGCTAAAAGCCTCACCCTAAGAGGCGTGTCCACTAAGGGGTTCGTGTCGATAGGACACCTGTCGGACATTGAACGGGGAGTGAAAGAAGCCTCGTCAGATACGATTGAAGCTATCGCTAACGGACTAGGTATCGAGAGCTACTGGCTTATTATCGAAGCTGGCTATCGAATGACGGGCGAAGCTCCATTCATTCCAGATACGCCTGAAGGTTTATTTATCCGAAATTCTCGTTGGGTCGAGCAATACTCTGACCTAGTTATCTAGGGCAAAACCCGAAAAACCTCGACACTTCGGTGTTGGGGTTTTTTGCATTTCCTGGGGCGTATCCACTTTTTTACAAACTTCTCAACTGGATTAGGTGTTTTGCTAATTCTGTAGTAAGGTTTAGATAACAACAACGAAAGGGGCAACAAATGTCAGATAGTCCAGAGAGCATTTTGATAGATGCCGAAGAAGCGCAAGAGGAAGGTTTTCGTCAGCTGCTTGATGAAATTTATTCAGTCGTAAAAATGGGAGAGCTAACTTTTTACCCGTCACAAATTCTAAAAAGCTGCGACCCCGTTGCATACAGGATTGAGCTAACTGATTACCTCGACAACCTGAGCGACAAAATGAATGACTAGGTTCGCAACAACGCCGAAGCCCTTGCCGAAAGGCAGGGGTTTTTTCGTGCCGTAGGACTGTATCCACTTTTTTACTGTCGCCGATTAGTTTGCCGACAACTTGCGGAACGCCGTAATTCGTAGTAAGGTTTGAGTATCAACAGAAAGGGAGAGAAAACTAATGGCACAATACACAACTGCGGTATCTTATGTTTCCGAAGATGGAAACTATGGGACAGGAGGGCTAATAACCTTTGACTATGACGAACTCACTGAAGCTCAATGGGCTTTACTGGGTGACCTCACTGATAGCGATAAACTCCGTTTTGTAGCTGCCGTCCTTGAGGGCAAGCCTACTGATGAATGGGAGGACTAAAATGGCAAAGCCAAGTATCACTGCCGTAAAAGAATGGGAACTCGCTTATGAGTCCGAAATGGTTCGTATCGAGTCTGGAACTGCCGTCTTCGATGAGGATTACTGGAAAGTAGTTCCTGCGGGCAAGAAGGCAACTTATTTCTATGGAGAGTCTGCCTGGAGTGACGCTCAGCGTTTTGCAAGTGACATAGATTTCAAGGCTTGGGTGAGTTGAGTATGAGTAAATTGCTAGTGAAGTTGGGCTTGAAAAAGCCTGCGGGCAAACACGCCAAACAACCAAGACACGCCAAGCGAGCAAGACACGCCAAATAAAGTTAGCCCCCCTAACAGAAAGCCCCGTAAGATTTAGTGTCTTGCGGGGTTTTTGTCTCGGCGCTCGCCGTATCCACTTTTTTACTTGCCGTAAATAACTTTGCCGTAATAACTTGCACAATTCAGGGAACTATGCGATACTAGAGACATCAACAAGAAAGGGAAGACAAATGAGCGAGACAGCGTATTTTATGACTGACGAGGAAGCTAAAGCTATAGCTGAGTTGTTAGCGAAGAAACTTGACAGAGACCCAACAGGTTATGCGATACTACAGCCCGTCTACAACAAGCTAACAAGGGGCTGGACTTGGAATACTGATGAGGAAGGGAAAATCTAATGGAAAAGAAAATCACAATGAAGATTGAGGCAGAATTTTATCCCGCCGAGAATGATGAGTTTCAGACTAACAACGCTGGACTAAGCGAGTCCGAACAAATTGCTAATGCCAGAGCTATGGTTGAGCAAACACTTTCAGAGAACTCAGGTGATGGACTTTGGTTCCGAGTTGAGTCCGAAGATAATGACCCTATTATCTGGCAGGCTACTATTCGCCAGAGTATGGTCGAGAACTTGAGCGCCGAGGAAGTTGCCCAGATGATTGACGACCTAGACAACCAAATTGTTCGTGGCGCTGAAAACTACGACTTAGGCGACTAAATAGGAAAAGTTCCCCCGCCGTAAAAAGCGGGGTTTCTTTTTGCCCTGGAGCGTATCCACTTTTTTACTGAGTTTAGATAGACAGGGAGTTGGCTTGACATCTGCCGATAACTCTGAGATACTGATACTAATCAGAAAGAGGGGCAACAAAATGGATACACAGTTCTGCGAAATCTGCGACAACTACACACCCGTAGTTCTCGACACAGACTCAGATGAGGCTTGCCAGTATTGCTATGACGCATACTCTGAGGATAGACTTCTAGAAAAGCTAGATGAGGAGTGGCAAAATGTCTGAAGGAAACTGGAATGGTTCTGGAGTGGACTTAGTAGATTTTGAGCGAGAGTTCAACTGCCGAGACTGCAACTGGGAAGGCGAGACAACTGGATACACCGAAGGTGGAGTAATTCTGACTGCCGAGTGTCCAAACTGTAAAGCTGAGATAATCGTTGACCTAGCCCAAGAGCGAGAGTCCGAACATTGGGATGACAAGCCAGACTCCGACTGAGCCGTAAAACTCACTCTCCAATAAAATCCGACAGCGAGCGGACTTGGGGAGTTTTTTCTTGCGCTGAGGTGTATCCACTTTTTTACTATCACTTCGCCGGCGCTCGCAGAAAGAACTTGCGCAATGCCGAGCAGTCTGATAGGTTTATACCAACAACGAAAGGGAGGAACTCAAATGGGTTCAAGAACACAGTGGGTTATCAAGACTCACGCCAATGGTGACGCAATTCACCTATACAGCCACTCAGGTGGAGAGTCAAAGTTTTATGACACTCGTGCCGCTCTACTTGCAGCTCAACCTCGATGGAATGACGTCGCTTATGGTTCACGCATCTTCATCAGCAACATTATTGGTGACAACTGGGCTAGCGAAACTGGTTTTGGGCTACTCGGTGGCGACCACGATGAAATTCTTTTCGAAGAGTCCTACTATCCTTCGATTATTGATTTTCCGCTGCAACTAGTAACTATGGGCGAGCAGACTTGGAGTTTTGCAGAGTTCCTTCTTGCCGAAGATGTTCAAGAAGCCTTAGTCGAGCAACACTGGGCGACTGCCTAATGGGAAGTTTACAGGCTGCCGCAATGTCAGAAACTGACTTGACGCTGGAGCAGGCACTTGCTTGGCATCTACGTTCCAACCACTATCCACCCGTGCCGTCGAGTATGGTGCCAACCTGCATAGAAGCTATCAACGCCTACTGGGAAGATGACCTAGACAAAATGGTTAGCCTGCCTGCCGGCGTTTTCTTCCGGGGAGAGCCGGTTGCGCCTGCTAGGGCAATTATTATCTCTCATCACCTTGATACTTGGTGTGCCGAAGAAGACTAAGTCCCCCTAACAACCTTAGTAAGTTGTAAAACTGCTTGCCCCCCTATAAGAAGCGCGAGACAAGTTATCCCCTTTTCCTGTCTCGCGTTTTCTTTGGGCGGGGGTGTATCCACTTTTTTACCACGACTTTGCCTTTGCTTCAAAGACTAATGAGACTTTCAATAGCTGCTCTATACTAGACATAAGAAGATTCGGCGACACCTGCAAGATGTCCCGAACCACGACCAGCGAAGAAAGCGTTCCGCCGATGTCCACTAGCTTACCAGACAAAGTTTGCACCAAATGCCTCATCAGCAAGCCCCTTGATGACTTTTATAAAAAAGCAGCGTCCAAAGATGGGTATCAGTCTTCCTGCAAAGATTGCTTCAGCGCGTGCGCTAAAGTGTATCTCCAAAAGAATGTTGAAGCTATCGCTGCTCGGAGAAAGCTCTATTACAAAGAGAACGCTGAAGTTCTTTGTGCTTACCAAAAAATCTATCGCCAAGAGAATGTTGAAGCTGTCGCTGCTTACCAAAAAATCTACTACCAAGAGAACGCAGAAGCTGCCGCCTCGTATAGCGCGGTCTACTATAGAGAGAACGCTGAAGCTATTGCCGCCAAGCAAAAACTTTACAACCAAGAAAACGCGGAAGCTATAGCTGCTCAGCAGAAAATCTATCGCAAAGAGAATAAAGAAGCTATAGCTGCTCAGCAGAAAATCCGCTATCAAAAAAATCCTGACGCTATAATTTTGAGGGCGAAGGCTTACTACAAAAATAACGCGGAAGCTTGTGCTGTTCGCAGCAAAATCTACAATGAACAGAATCCCGAGAAGGGCAGAGAAGCAAGCCGACGACGTAGAGCGCGCAGACTTGAGAATGTTGCAGAGAAGTATACAACTGCCGAAGTTCTAGAGCTTTATGGGACTGACTGTCACATTTGTGGCTTAGCGATTGACCTTGACGCGCCGCGTAGGGTTGGCGTGGAAGGTTGGCAACTGTCATTGAACATAGACCATTTGCGCCCAATTTCAAAACAGGGGGCAGACACGCTAGAAAACACAAGACCCTCGCACGGAATCTGCAATCTTAGAAAAGGCTCGACCTGGGACTAATAGTTCCGCTAGTTCCGCGTATCCACTTTTTTACACTTCTACTTTGATTGTCGCATTTTTTCCATAAAGGGTGCTATACTAATAACAAGAAGAAAGGGGGTAACAATGTTCACACTTGTCGGTTTTTCCAGCGATTCGTACTGGGTTCAGGATTTCGATGCCTGGACTACAGTTGACGAAGCTGAAGCGGAAATGACAAAAGCGGGCGCCGTAAAGGTTCTGGCTTATGGAGACTACATAGCCCAACTGGGTTAGTCTCCACTCCCCCCGCCTTCGGGCGGGGGAACACCAACCAAGATTCAAAGTTGCGAGTTGCGGCAAACCCTGATAGGGTTTGGGTATCAACAAAAAGGGAGGAAACAAAATGAGTAATTCAATCACAGTAACTTGGAAGTCCCCCGCAAGAGCGGGAGTTCGCGAAGCTAGTGAGGCGTCCCGTACTATCGAAGTCGGGAGCGCCAGTGGCGTCAATGATGAGATGCTCTGCGAGTTCTTGTATCGCGACACGAACACCTACTCGGGAAGTTTGTGGGACTTGCTACAGCCACTGCCAGAAAACAGGACTCACACAGCCCTATCAGTTGGCGACACAGTTTCGCTTGATGGTCGGGTCTGGGAAGTTGCAGACTTCGGATTCAAAAGAATCTTCTAGAGAAAAGAATCAGAGAGCCACCCTTCGGGGTGGTTTTTTGCTGCTCGGGCGATGTATCCACTTTTTTACTGCCGTGTTCACGCCGCCCAAAAGAAGTTGCACTTTGTCTGACTAGTGTGCTAGAGTTTGGGTAACAACAAAAAGGGAGAACAAAATGAAGTCAGAAAATCGCGAAGCCAAAATGGTTTTCGAAATGGTTATGAAGCTAGGCGGAGAGACAAACTACTCCGAGAGAACTAAAGCCGCAATTTGGGCAGAGTGCTTGAAGCCAGAATTACAAAATCAAGCCTTGCTTTATCTTTCAGGGTCAAGTGAGAGAGCGCATACAAGTCTCTACAACCTGCATACCACGATAGTGGACAAGTTCTTTCGTGACCCCATTACAAGTGAGTTGAGAGCCTAATGAAGCCAGAGTGGACTAAAGCGAGAAACAAGTTTCTCGAAACACGAAACATAATCTGGGCGCACAAAATTCGTGAAGCCGAACTAAAGGCTAGTGTCTTTTACGGAATTGGAGTGGGGTGCGGGTTTTTTCTATCGCTGAATTTCCTCACGCCGTTACCTGATGTTTTGAATGGCTGGCTATCACTAATAGGGGCTGGCGTAATTTTTACAGGGGCTACTATCGTAGTCAATGCCAAAGAAGTTCCACCGAGAATAAGGAGTGGCGTTGAGTATCGTCGTTAGAGAACTTACAGAGTGCTACAAGTGTGACACGCCGATAATGGCGGAAGTCGAGAGCGTTCACCCACTTTGCAAGAAGTGTGGTGAGAGTTTTGATGAATGGCTAAGTGCCGAACTAGAAATGTTTGAAGTGATTTAACCCCCTAAGAAAATACCCCGTCAGCCTTATCCCCTTTTGGTTGGCGGGGTTTCTTTTTGCCGTTCGTAAAAAGTTACATCAACTCCAGGCGTATCCACTTTTTACTCGGCGCTTGCAGCTACGCCGAAGGACTTGCGGTTTTGGTAGTTCTCGATAGACTTTGATAAGTAACATAAGTTACTGAGCCGAAGAATGAAGGGGCAACAAAATGAAAGTAAAGTATCCAGAGATTGAAGTTCAACTCACTGGGAAAGATGGAAATGCGTATTCAATTATGAGCGCAGTTTCAAAGGCGCTAAAGCGTGCCGAAGTTCCTCAGACAGAAATTGACCAATACATAAATCGCTCAATGAGTGGCGATTACGATAACTTGCTACAGACAGCTGCTAGTTGGGTTCAGGTTCGCTGATGGCTAAGTTAGCGCTGCAAGTTACACCTGAGGGTGTAGTTACCGAACTAGACATCAGCTCAAATGCTTTGAATGTTTTGCAGACTGCCGTTGATGGCTTGATTGAAGCCGTAGACCTGACCAATGAACTCACCCTATGGGTAAATGAAGAAGGGCTACTAAGGAGCGACTTGAAGCCGAACCTAATCGCCGAAGCTTTTTATTCTTCGCCTATTATGGGAACTGTTGTTTTCACTGGCGGAACTGACGATGAAGGTGAGACACTAGGGCTTGACCCCAAGAGCGCAGCTAGCATTGAGCGAGTGTTCCAAAGTTTCAGAGATGTGCTCACTGAGTTGAACTGATGACCAAACAAACTAACCCCCGTCAAAAGTTGGCGGGGGTTTTTTGCTGCTTGCGCTTGCAGCGGGAGTGTATCCACTTTTTTACGCAATGCTCCGCGTCGGCGCTCGCGATTTGCCTTTTGCAAAAAATCCTGTTAGGCTATCGGAGTAGCCAATCAGCTACATACTTGGAAACTAAATAAAGGGAGAGCAAAATGACTAACATCATTACGCGTTGGGTAGGAATTGAATCCGAAGAATTGAATCCAGAGAATTGGATCCAAGTTGGATTTAGATTCATCGGTCAAGAAGGAGAACGCGAGTATCGCGTGTTCGGGCAGCTCTATGGTGAGGACTTTCAGGAGACTTATTCCTCAGAATACGATGATGCCAAGTCTCTGGCATACAGCTATTTCGCAGAGCAGCTAAAGCGGATTGAAAGCGCGCAGACTTGGCTTTATGATGCTTATGAAGTCTGGGACCACGATTTTGTTGAAGTGGCTTGCGAGACTTGTGCGGTGGATTTTGCCAAAGAACGTTCGCTTGAATGGAGCGGTGGGAAGTCTGCCGATTCATACACCGAAAATTCTGAAGAGCTAGGAGCAGGAGCGTCCTGTATTGCAAGCTACGCACTTGGCGATAGTGACCGCCCACACACTTGTGTGTGCGGTGTCTACTTAGACACCCGATTCACCACCGAAGGTGAGGAGTATCTTCGAGAGGAGTACCCGAAGGGTGTTCAAAAGCTCTACAGCTACTAATCCAAGATTGAACCCTAGGGCTAACGCTCTAGGGTTTTTTCTTGCCCAAAAGTTTATTGCCGATTGACTTGACACTATCTAATAAAGCTAGTAATCTATAGATAGATAACCAAGTGGGTTATCGGAAAAGGGGTTCAGAATGACAATTATCGCAACTTATCCAGATTTCAAAACCGTCACCGTGTCGGTTGATGCTTGGAACGCGGACGCCACCGTTGAAGCCTTTATGGAGTTGGGCGCGCTGTTCGTGACAACCAAGTAGGGGCAACCCTACACCATTGTCAAGCCCCGTCAGAATTGGCGGGGTTTTTCTTTTGCCGATACACTTGACAAGATACAAAAAGCACTATACACTTATTACATAAGCAGATAGCTTATAAAGAAAAAGGGAGAACAAAATGACACTAGAAGTAATCTTGATGGATGGCACCACAATCACCCCAAGCTTTTCACCAGAACACCTTGATGGCGTGTCTCACTACTACAACGAACAGACACGAATCGGATTCGTTCAAAGTTGGAGAGTAATCTAAACCCCCTAGCTTACCGATTACCCCTAGTCTCTGGCTAGGGGTTTTCTTTTGCGAGCGCGAGTAGTCGGTATCCACTTTTTTGCGCACCGCTCCTAGCGCCGTAAGTCGTGTTGCGAGTTCGCGCATAGTCTGCTAAGCTGCAGCTATACAACTAAAAAGGGAGATAAAATGCAAAAAGATACTACGCCTATTGCCGCCGACATCTACGAGAGAATCGAAATGTCAAAGAATGGTGACAAGGGAACTGTCTATGATGACTTGTCAGAGACTTTGGAATCTGGTAACTACCAAGAGTTCGAAGATTATTTCGGAGACACCGACCCGTTTGAATTCTTGTAATTCAAAAACAATTAGCCCGCTAGAGATAGCGGGTTTTTTGTTTGCCGTAGAACTTGACAAGTGACAACTTTAGTATTAGACTTTGGGTATCAACCCAAGGGGGGTTGGTAAAAAGGAGACAAAATGACTAACCAGACTTACGAGAGAGTAGCCAATGTTTCATCTTGGACGACAATGCTAAGCGGGCTTATCTTTGTAGGCACACTTGCTTCAATGCTTGACCTAAGCAAGGCGGGTTCTTGGTGGCAGAATGAGCAGCTAATGCCCGCACTAGCAGACTTTGGTCTAGCTTGCGGTTGGGTAATGATAATTGCGGCAGTAACTTGGTTCTTGGCTTACCGCCGTTACAACTACGGGCAGAAATAAAGGAGAGACAAAATGATAAAAATGGCACTGGTAAATCGAGTAGGCGTTAGCAACACGCTTAGTATGGTTCAAGGCGAGACTACAGTTCCCGCTTACTTGCTCCAGGAGAGCGAGGAATTCCTAGACTTGCTACGAACTGCCGTAGAGCTTGACGAACTCACCGATTGGGTGAACGACAACTTTTAGGTTCGAGAGAAGATGCCCCGCTTTTGCGGGGTATTTTTTTGTCTGGCGGGAGTTTGCGGTATCCACTTTTTTACTAATTTCCGACACGCTCTAGCAGCCGATTTGCGCAAAAGGGTGAATAGGGGTAAGCTAGTTCCTACTAGCCAATTGGTTAGTAACCGAGCTAAAAATCAAAGGGGTAAAAAATGTCAATAACCACCAAGGCGCAAGCCACCACCACCAAGACCACCAAGGCAACCAAAGTAGTTGTAGGTCAAGTTCGTGAGTTGGTTGAACTACGCGCCGAAATTACACGCCTTGAGAAACTAAAGGTTGCGATTACCGCCGAAATCGAAATCGCTTTTGGAGTGAACAAGACTTCAAAGACTTCAGAGTTCGACACCTTGACACACCAAGGCATTGAGTTCGTTCGTTACGACTGGAGAAGCCGTAAAGGGCTTGATGAGGAGAAACTAGCCAAGGAGTTCCCCGAAGCTTACGAAGCGTGTTTCAAGGCAGACAAGACCATTTACGGGCTAGTCGTGTCGCTGTTCAAGTAACTAGAATACCGAGAGTGCCTCCCGAGAAATCGGGGGGTGCTTTTTTATCTGGATTTTTGGTGGGGCGGGGGTGTATCCACTTTTTTACTAGAGTTTTTTGCTGTGGAAAAGAACTTGACAAGTTTGCCGTGCCCGTGATAGGATTGACTTATCAAGTCAAGGGGGCTTGAGGATAAGGGGCAAAGATGAGCAAGCAAAAGGCATTCGCCAAAGTAGCAGAGTTAGGCGCTACACTCGTTGATGATGGCGGTGTGTATCAGCTCGAAGCACCCGCTGGAAAAATCTGCGGTGGTGGTGACACTCACACTAGGGCGTTCAGTTACGAGGACGGTATCAAAGACCCTTGGAGTGGCAGGACGGTGTGGCAGGATGTTCTTGAGGAACTGAAGCACGGTTTTATAGATTGCCCTTATAGGGCGTCGGGGTGTGACTACTGCGACCCTGAGTAGCCACACACTTGCACGCGAAAGACCCCGTCCTAGTGACGGGGTTTTTTATTGCCGATTGACTTGACACGCTTGTGCGCCATACAGTAAGCTTTAGATAGATAGCCAAGGGGGCTATCGGATAAGGGGTTCAAAATGCTTACTACTTCACAAGACACCTGCGACAACTGCAACACCACCGTCGAGTTCGCTAAGGTCTATGACCAGTGGGGTATTGGCAACTGGCTTGAAGGCGTCGATGGCGCAGGGTCTGACCACCTAGCAATATGGTGTGGGACTTGCGGACCGTTACACCGTAAGCCAAGTTATTATTCTCAGAGTTGAGTAGGTAGCCTAGCCCGCAGGGGTTCATCAGGTGCAAGTCCTGACTAGGCACGATTAGCCAGAGTGGCTAACTAAAAGGGGTTCAAAATGACCATAGTAAAAGATAAAGACTTCAAGTTCTATACCGAACTGGATAACACGCTTCAGGAGGATTACGGTATTCGCCTAGAGTATTTAGGTAATGACCTTGACACGGTAATCAGTTGGCTACTAGCCAATAATGAGGTCGATGATGTTGAAGACTTGATTGACTTCATCAAGCGTAATCGGTAGTCGATAGATACCGTGCAAAAGTTTTTTATGAATTGGCTTGACACGCGTGCCGTTATCCTTATAAGCTGAACTTAGTTAGCCCAAGGGGGGCTGCTAGAAGGGGTTCAAAATGTTGGATTCAACCACCACCACCACCACCACCGACACCACCGTGTCGTTATCTTTTGCTTTTGGAGCAACTTGGGATGGCGCAGTAGCAGGTTGCGACTTGTGCGCTTAGGTCTTAGACCACCGCAACCCCTTAGCCATCACGGCTAGGGGGTTTTGCTATGCCGATTGCCGTTAGCATCAGAATACAAACAAACACTTGTGACCAGAGACACCTAACTAGCCCGTGATTTTCCAACATTCAATAATGCTGAGTGCCACCCTAGCGGTGTATGTATACAGGATTACCGTCCTGCCCCTAAGGGGGGTGTCACACTCTGGAGAATTACTCGATGATGACCCCCCTTAGTTCTATGCCGATTGCCCGATACCCCCCCTTAGCAGCCCACCTAAGGACTTGGAGAGTTCGTCAAGGGTAGTTAGGAGCAGAACTAGGTGTAAAGCCCCCTACTAGTCTCTCAAGGGCGCGCAGCTATGGATAATCTACAAGTCATTGACTAATTGCACCCCCCCCTACTAGAGCTAGAGTGAGAGTGTCTCAAAATATTTATTTCTGGAACTCAGGATTATGGAGGATTTATAGCCGATAATAATTGTTATGTAAACCTATGCCACCCCCTATTTTTTTAGGAAACGATTCAAAAGAAAGTCGTTTTGCTACCGCTTCCTTCTCACCCGTCAAAAGCAGTAGACGCTAAGGTACACTTCTCCGGCTACGAACACCCCCTTCGATCCAAAACCTCGAATTCTAAACGCCCCTATTCCAGTAAAAATATCCAGAAAATTTTTCAAAAAAATACGTCTAAATCTGTTTCTCTCCACTAAACCGGAAATTCTTCCGCTAAAATGGACTGATGTCTCGTAGAACAGCACGTGGTCAACAGCTTCCTCCTCAAGAGGTTGAGCTGATTGCATCACTAAGTAAGACTGACCTTATACAACGTGTGCACGATCTCTATCATGCAGGATGGGCCCTAGATTCAATTGGGGCCTCGCTTCAGCCGACCAGACCACGCTCAACCATTAGAAGCTGGGTCCTTCGCGCTGAGGCATCTCCAATTCCCGCAATAGACGCCCCTATTCCCGTCCCAAGGCTCAAAACGCCAGAGGGTGGCTACGAGAAGAAAAAACCACATTCGCCAGGGATCCCACAGGGTCTAGCGGATATCATTAAAGAACTAGCACCACTAGCCAGAGGTTTTCGCAGCCGAATGGCAACTACAGCAGCACAAGCTGTGGCTAATGATCGCCTGTCAGGGATTTGCATTACCCTGCACCAGAAAGGCGTCTCCATTACGGAGCTCGCTGAGGCGGCGGGAGTTACTTACAGAGCTATGTACAAGAGAGTAAAGTTATAGCTTTCTAGAATTTCCACTTGACAACTTAATAGACGCCCCTATAGAGTGGGCAATACGACTGAGTACTAACGTAAGGAAAGGTAGGTCGTGAACTATGAATAAAATTTCAGAAGCACTAATATTTTTAGCAGCAATAAGCATGACAGGCTCCACCGCTGGAGCAGTAGCAGAAGAGATTAAAACCGTTGAGGCCGTCAAGATTATCTATCAGACGGCATCTGTAACCGAAGGGATCTCGCCATTACTGGAACACGCTGATGAGTTCACCAACCTAAACGGTAAAATTGGTGAGCTAGAGGGCACGATAGAAGCTAAGCAGAGTCATATTTACATAGTGAAGAAACAGAAAGAGATTGCACTTGAGGCTCAAGAGCAGCTCTACGTTGACATAGACCTAGCTCTTGCAGACCTAGCTAAATACGTTGGCGTGACTCCTTACGTTCTCGGGGCGTCTACTACTTCCGCCTGGGATTGTTCCGGTCTCACACTTTGGTTTTACGAGACCTACAGAGGAATCACCCTCCCACACTCCGCTACTTCTCAACAAAATGAAGGTACAGTTGTAGACGCGCCTATTCCAGGAGACATAGTGGCGTTTACCAATATTGGCTTCGAGGACGCGTATCACGTTGGAATCTACCTCGGTGGCGGTCTAATGATCCACGCTCTCAACCCAGACAAAGACACCCTGATTCAGAACGTAACTCAGTTTGCAGACTCCGAGAATAGCAAGGTTGCATATATCCGTTACTAGTGGTATGCTTCTACCATGAATACTTTAGAGACCACAATTGCATGGTTGGTTTTGGTTGCAGCACTAGCCGGGCCAACGCTATATCGATTGATTAGACGGACCTACCGTTCGTATAGGATAGAGAGACAAAGAAAAATGACCCCTGGTCCATTACTAGGTACCATCTACCCAAAGAAAGATATCAAATGAAACTCTACCTGTACCTACGTTCAATAGTTTGGACTGCCGTTTTCGCTGCATTGTCGGTTATTGCTGCACTAATAACGGCGTTTACTGTTGGCAACTCTTACCCTGCTATCCCCAACACGCTCGCATTAGTGGCAATCTCACTGGCAGCCCTTTCCGCAAAACGAGGTTAGCGTGGATCTCTGGCTTATTGCAGTAGTGACTTTAGTTGCAATCGCAATCCTTGGATATCTTCTCACGGGCTTAGCAGCTTGGGCAGTACTCAGAGGCCCGCAAGATAGTTTTGATATTGATGTACGAGACCGCAAACAAAAGGACAATGACTAATGGCAAAAGCTTCTACAACAATTACCGCTCTAGATTACACGGATTTATTAGACAAAATATCTACCAGCGGTATGTTTGAAATGACAGACTGCAACGTAGAGATTTGGTGCCCAGAAAAATCAAACACCGAGGAAATAAAAAAGATGGTTCACCTGATAGAGTCAATGGTCCACGTTCTCGATGTTAAAATTGGATCCTCTATCGAAGACCTGGTTTCAGATTCCTACAGAGTCATCTTAAAAGAGCCTCCCGCAAAAAACAGATTTACGAAATAACTACAGAAAGATAGAGACATAAAATGACTATAAATAAAAAGTACATCACAAAGAACCAGCGTCTACCGCAAGAGATTCACTTGGCTTTCCAGGAGACAAAGTCTGATCAAAGCAAGCGCGACTTCCTTATCTTGGAATTGGTCAGTGCCAGCTGGACATTTGAAGCCGTCGCTTCTGCATCTGGGCTGACTCGGGAGCGTATTCGCCAGATCACAAAGGCTAACGTTGCACTTGCCAGGGAGTTTAATTTCGACTTAGGGTTTGACATCCCAACTCCTCCATTTCATCCAGAGCCAATTAGGCCGGTCTACATCGAGCCAAAACCTGAGATTCTTTCTCGGTTGCTAGAGCTTCAGCCGTACGCCAGGCAGGTTCGCTCAAACGGCGTTAAGTATCGCGCAGAAGCTGAAGAGTACATGACACTAGTAGACCACGCTAACAGGGTAGATGGAGTCACTCTTTATCGGCTGGCAAAGCGACTTGGTGTGACTCACGGCGCTCTCCAATCTCGACTTGTTCGATACGGATTCCGCGAAGCTCGCTCTGGCACGAGTAAGGTTTACAGGCCAATTAAAAAAGAGAACAGGGCAGAAGGTGATAGCTAGTGGACGAGCTCACAAGAATGTACGCCCTGCAGACACAACAGGAAAAGTTTGCTGCTCTGGTTTCGGCCAGGGTTAACCAAATTTTCTCGGGCACTGCTCAGCCTATAGACATGCAAAAAATAGGTAGCATCGCCACTACTCCTCAACAAGATTCACTTTACTTTGCAGACCTAATCGCAAGAAACGTCTGCCACAACATAGACAAGATAGAAAGGACCACTAATGACTAGCTATGACACAAACGAAGGGGCGTCCTGCCCAGTACCGCACGGTGTGCTGCAAGAAGCGAGAAAGACCAAGGGTCCTACAAATCAAGATTGGTGGCCAAGTCAACTGGACTTGACACCACTACTTGCCCATAACTCTAAAAGTGACCCGTACTCTGAAAACTTTGACTACGTTAGAGAATTTAATTCCCTAGACGTTACTGCAGTTAAAGAAGACATTGTTGCCATCCTGCACGAAAGCAAGAGCTGGTGGCCAGCGGACTACGGTAACTACGGACCGTTTATGATTCGCATGGCTTGGCACTCGGCGGGAACTTACCGCGTGAGCGACGGACGTGGTGGCGGGGGTCAAGGCCTACAGCGCTTCGCTCCTCTAAACTCTTGGCCAGACAACGTAAACCTAGATAAAGCACGCCGTCTACTTTGGCCAATCAAGCAGAAGTACGGTAAGAAACTATCTTGGGCTGACTTGATGATCCTTGCGGGTAATGTTGCACTCGAAGACATGGGCTTTAAGACCTTCGGCTTTGCTGGTGGTCGCGCCGACGTTTGGGAGCCTGACAACAATACCTATTGGGGCACCGAAACAGAGTGGCTAGCTAACAAGCGCTACGATGAGACTCGTGATGCTGACACTCTAGAGGAAACCCTTGCTGCGGTTCAGATGGGGCTCATCTACGTGAACCCTGAGGGGCCAGATGGCAATCCAGACTTCAAGCTATCTGCCGCAGACATTCGTGTCACATTTGCTCGCATGGCTATGAACGACGAAGAGACCGTTGCATTAATTGCTGGCGGTCACGCGTTCGGTAAGACCCACGGAGCTGGAGACGCCTCGCAGGTTGACTCGGAGCCAGAAGCTTCACCGTTTGAGAACGTCGGCCTTGGCTGGTCAAACTCTCAGGGCAAGGGTCACTCGGAGGATACTATCTCCAGTGGACTTGAAGTTACCTGGAGCACCAACCCAACGCAGTGGGACAATAACTACCTTGAGCTCATGTACAAGTACGAGTGGACGCAAGTCGAATCACCAGCTGGTGCGATCCAGTGGGCGCCTATAGATTGCGAAGAGCAGGACATGGCACCGCATGCGCACCTACCAGGTGTAAAAGTTATTCCGAACATGTTGACCACTGACCTTGCATTACGTTTCGGCGATGAGAAGTATGATCAAATCTGTAAGGATTTCTTGGCAGATTTTGACTACTTCTCTGACACCTTTGCACGTGCTTGGTTCAAGCTCACCCACCGAGACATGGGGCCACGTGAACGTTACCAAGGTGCAGAAGTGCCGTCCGAGATTCTAATTTGGCAGGACCCGGTTCAGGAGAACAACAATGCTCCTCTTTCTGGTTTTGACCTAGAAGAGTTGGACGGCCTGTTTGAGGAGAGCAGCATGAGCACTCGAGGCTTACTCAATACCGCCTGGTCTTCTGCTTCATCATTCCGCAACACCGACAAGCGTGGTGGTGCCACTGGTGCTCGTATATTCTTAGAGCCTCAAAGAAGCTGGCCAGTTAACAACCCGACTACCCTAGCTGAGAGGCAGGCAGCACTTCAAGTAATTAGTGACAAGTTCAGTGGTGAAATTTCTATGTCTGACTTGATTGTCTATGGTGGCGTCTACGCTATAAAGAAGGCACTTGCTGCTTCCTCTGTTCACGTAGACATCCCGTTCTACGACGGCCGTGGTGATGCAACTCAAGAGCAGACTGACATAAAGTCTTTTAATTATCTATACCCGGTTGCAGATGCATTTACTAATTGGTGCCACCCAAGTGCTGCAGTTACCCTAGAGGAGCACCTGATCAACAAGGCTGCACTCTTGGGCTTGACACCGGTCGAGATGACTGCCTTGGTTGGCGGACTTCGTGGACTTGCTGTTTCGGGCGCGGTGCGGGAGCACGGTGACTTCTCTGAAAACGTCGGTATCTTTAACAATGACTACTTCAAAGTCCTCCTTGATATGGACATCGTCTGGGTACCTAGCCAGGACGGAACTTCGTATTCGGCTTTCAGTAGGGACACACGCGAGGCACTAATGATGTCTGCTAGCCGTGCAGATCTAGTGTTTGCATCTAACTCTGTTCTCCGCGCTTACGCCGAAGTCTACGCTTCAGCTGATGGCCTAGAGAAGCTTGCTCAGGATTTTGTTGCAGCATGGACAAAGGTGATGAACGCAGATCTATTTTAGCAGATCAACATCGAAAACCCCTTGTAGAGATACAAGGGGTTTTTGTTTAACTTTTTATGCGCTAGACTGGAGACCTTATGGCTAAAAGTATTATGGAACTTATTGCTATGCTCCCTCCAGAGGAGCAGGCTGCTGCACTCGAGGGGATTGATCCAGACGCTCTACTTTGGGACTGGAAAGTTTGGGCGCGCCCCGAGCAACTTCCTCCTACTGACGACTGGAATGTTTGGTTGGTTCTTGCCGGGCGTGGATTTGGAAAAACCAGAATGGCCTCCGAGTGGGTTCGCGAGACGGCAAAGTACACAACTGAAGGTCAACGTCGGTTTGCACTTGTTGCTCGTACTGCTGCTGACGTTCGAGACGTAATCGTCGAGGGAGAATCCGGAATCATAAACATCTCCCCTCCTTCAGAGAAGCCACACTACGAGCCGTCTAAAAGGCGCCTAACTTGGCCGAACGGTAATACTGCAACGCTCTTCACTGCCGACGAACCTGATGGTTTGCGTGGACCACAATTTAGTCACGCATGGGGCGACGAAGTTGCCGCTTGGCGGCAGACCCCAGATGCTGCGGGCATGACTGCTTTTGACAACTTACGAGTCGGTACTCGTCTTGGTAAGAATCCTCAGATCTTGGCCACCACCACTCCGAAGCGCACTCCGCTTCTCTACAAACTTATTGAAGAATCTCGCACCGATCGAGAGACCGCAGCTAAGGTTGTTGTCACAAAAGGTTCCACAATGGATAACGCTGGAAACCTCTCCGGCGCATATCTTGAGACTATTATGGGCGTCTACGAAGGCACGTCGCTAGCTCGACAAGAGCTCTATGGAGAGATGCTTGACGACCTAGAAGGCGCAATGTGGAACGAAGAGCTAGTTGAAGCAGCTAGACACACTAATTACCCTGCGTCTACCCCGTTACGTGTTATCGGCGTCGACCCTTCAGTTGCTGAGAATCCCCGCGACGAGTGCGGTATTGTTGTCTGCGCATCGACTGCAGAACACGACCTCTATAAGCGCAATGCTTGGGTTCTTGAGGACGCTTCAATTCATGGTTCCCCGGACACCTGGGCCCGTAAAGTTGTTGAAATGGCTCGCAAGTGGGGTTGTCCCGTTGTTGCCGAAGTTAATCAAGGTGGCGCGCTTGTACGAAATGCCATCAACTCTATTGACCCCAGCGTTAAAGTCCTCGAGGTCCACTCAAAGTACGGAAAACAGCTAAGAGCAGAGCCAATTCTTCTTGCATACGAGCAAGGACGAGTTCACCACGTCAACTACCTCCCAGAATTAGAATCTCAGATGTACTCTTGGATTCCAGGAGAAGGTAAGTCCCCTGACCGGATCGATGCAATGGTTCACGCCATGACCGCGCTGCTAATTAAACCCCCGCCGGGCTTTTCTGGTGGTAAATTACGTGCAAAAAGCCTCGCAGATCGTAAAATGGGTGTCGCTAGACCAAATACTGGCAATGTTGGTCGCGTATTTAGGGTCAGGTAGCATGAAGGTCCTAATGGATAGGTTTCCATGCCACTTGGTCGCTGCTGATACTGGCCAGTATGACGATGTGACTACACTCCGAAGCTACGAGCCCACCGGGGGCGCAACGTATTTAGAAATAACTAGAGTCATTGTCACTGAAGATCATGTTATTGTCGCAAAAGACGCTCCGGAAGGGCCACAAATCGTCTTTAGAGAGCGATATACTGAGTTTATTCCATCAAAAGAGGTCACAAAAGATTCTTTTGTTGTCACATCATCCGGAAAGATGCTAGCATTTAAGAAAGATACAGGCTGCGGATGCGGTTCTCGCCTCCGTGGCTGGAACCCGTACAATACAATCGGATCGATGAAGGACTGACATGACTATCGACTTAGTTAATTTCTTGATTTTAGCTTTTGGTGCCTACGGTGGCACTCACATAATCACTACGTCGGTTATTGCCGATGGGGTTAGGAACAAAATATGGGCCAAATGGCCCCCGACCACAAAACTAGGATATCTGATTACATGTAACTGGTGTACCGGATTTTGGGTAGCAGGTGCTTTAGTGTCTGGAGCATCCATTTTACCTCAGCTTACCTTTGTGGTATCATTAGTCTTGGCTTTATACGCCTTGATCGGACTTATCTCCGCTTGGATTGAGCGCTAAACAGACAGGGAGCCCATCTTGGGTATTTTCAAAAAAGAATCAGCAGAGAGTCAAGCGTCACGAGCCTCGAACTCAAACGTACGTGCTGCTGCTCCAAAGAACTCAACGCGGGTCGCTCCTGGCGTATCTGTTGACTCTTTTGGAATCGTTTACGCTGAGCCACAAGTTTTTAACACACCTCGTGCAATGACCGCCGCTGCTTCTCAGGTGAAGTTAGATGATAAAAGCGAAGCTGAGCGTTTTAAGGCTCGCAGGCAGTCTGCTGCCTCCGCTTGGCAGTCAGAAGCTTGGGAGTACTACGACGCAATTGGTGAGATTAAGTATGCCTTCAACCTAGTTGCGTCTGTTGTCTCAAGAATTCGTCTGTATGCCGCCGGTGTCAGCAACCCCAATGAAGCGCCATCACCCATAAACACGGTCGAGGCAATTGATCCTAGACTAGCTGCAGCCTCTGAACGTGCACTCGACCGCCTAAGCTCTGCTTACGGCGGGCAACCTGGACTTCTAAAGGATGCTGCTCTAAACTTGCAAGTTACCGGAGAATGCTACCTGGTTCAGATCCCAGAGCGTATTGGATCGGGTCTCCCGGAGTCATGGGACGTCCGCTCAACTGATGAGTTACAGGTAGATCAAAAGGGTAACTATATAATTAACCCCCGCCGGGATGCTGGTGGCGGTGGTTCCTCTATGATGGCGCAAGGTAACCTTGATGCTATTGCCTTGCCTAAGACTGCATTTGTTGGCCGCATTTGGCGAGCTCACCCTCGTTACAGCCAGGAATCTGATTCATCCCTAAGAGGCCTACTAGACCTCTGTGCCGAACTACTACTACTGAATAGGACTTTCCGTGCGACTGCAAGATCTCGTCTCAACGCTGGTGCTCTTTATCTACCTGATGGTCTATCGGTCGCTGCATCGCCTGACCCCGACTACCCATATGATGAAGAAGGAAACTACAACGAAGGCGTCACCGCAGATGAAGCAGCAGACGACTTCGAAGATCAACTAATCGATGCAATGACCACCCCGATTAAGGACGAAGACTCCGCGTCTGCTATCGTGCCTTTGATCATCCGTGGCCCAGCAGAGCTTGGCGACAAGATCAAGCAGTTCAAATTTGAACGTTCTTTCGACCCAGCGCTTGCTGAGCGCTCCGATCGTGTTCTAGAGCGCATTATGCAGGGCCTAGACGTCCCCAAGGACATCGTGACCGGACTTGCCAACGTTAAGTACTCTAACGCCTTACAGATTGACGAAAGCCTCTACAAAGCTCACATAGAGCCTCTAATGCTACTTATTTCTGATGCTATTACTGTTGTGTACTTACGTCCATTCCTAATTGCTAACGGTTACTCAGAGTCAGAAGTTGCAAAAGTATGTATCTGGTACGATCCATCGCAGGTTGCTACCCGCAATGACCGTGCTACAGATGCCGACGTAGGTTTCGACAAGATGGCCGTATCTTACGATGCATGGCGTCGTGCGCACGGATTCTCCGAGTCGGATGCTCCAGACCCTAGGGAGTACGCCTTACGTCTTATTGCCCAGAAGGGTCAGATTACTCCTGAGCTCACAGAGGGTCTTCTAAGGAGTGTATCCCCTGAGCTAATGGAGAGCATTCGTGGCGGAATGCAGGAGGCCAATGGCGCAGCAATTCCACCAGAAATAGACCAGCTACTTTCAGGCAACACGCCTGATGCAGAGAGTCCAGCTGCAGAAGAAGCTGAGTCACCACCGCCACTAGCAGAGCCAGAGGCTTAAGATGTTTGAAGAGCGCAATCCTGTAATAGCCGAGAAGCTTGCAAAATTACTGGCTGACATGGTCACTGCCAAGCTCATCTTCCACGGCTACCACTGGAATGTGCTCGGACCTGACTTTGGTGAGTACCACAAATTCTTTAAAACTCTCTATAAGGACGTGGACAGTTCGATTGACCCCCTAGCTGAGAGCATCCTCAAAGTAGGATTTCCTGCTCCGTACTTGATTTTCGACTACGCCGAGATGACTTCCATCAAGGAAGAGCGTTTAGACGGATCCTCTACTACTTTTCTGCTTCAATCAGCCAAAAGGGTTAATGATTCGCTAATGCACTCTTTATTCGAGGCACTTGCAGAGGCAGAAAAGTTTAATGAGCAGGGACTGATGGACTTCCTTGCAGGACGTATTGACATGCACAAGATGTGGAACTGGCAAATCAAGGCATTTTTAGGAGTCCGTTAAATGTTAAACTCAGAGTCAAGTACCGAAGCTTCAGGTGGCTACGCAGCTCCTGCAGAGAATCTAGACAAAGATAAGAAGAAGGCCCCTAAGGGCTATCACTATATGCCAGACGGCAAACTGATGAAAGATTCAGCGCATACCGAAGCAGCTTTAGAGAAAGATTCTGACGACCCATGCTGGAAGGGTTATGTCCAGATTGGCATGAAGAAGGGCAAAGGCGGGGACATGGTTCCTAACTGTGTGCCAATGGATGCATCCTCAGAGAACTTTGTAGATGGCCCAGACACTTTGGTTAGCTCTGCTGAAATTGGGCTTACTTTATCCATGTACAACTCTCAGGTTGGAGAGTCAAGACACGTAGACTTTATGTCTGCGTTTATGGTTGCCGCTTATGCTCACAACAAGTACATCGACCAGGACAGCTTCACCGCTGGGAATTCAATACGTCTGGCACTAAATGGATTTTTAGAGGCAGCAGCATTTGGCGTCAGCTCAGAATATGAGCTTGGCCCAGAGTATGTTGACTACCTCCCAACCGGACACCCGTCCAGAGGCTTAACTGCATCAGCAACATGGATCGCAGGAGCCCCTGAAATATCCCCCTCATCCGCAGATGCAATAATTGCGTCTGTCAACTCACAGGCGGATATGGTCACTCAAACGCACGCGAAAGTACGACTTTCACACCTACTACAGACAGGTGCTTTATCCGAGACTACTGTCTCGTTTATAGAGCAAGTACTACCTAACAACTAAGTTTATCTCAATTAGGGTAAAATTTAGCTAAGCCTATATTTAGAGGATTTTAATGTCTTACCTTCGTACGATTCTTGCAGACGGAAATTCATCCGCTGCGCGCCGCGCTAGAGTCAAACTCCAGCCTCGTGATAAAAAAGGCCGTTGGGTAATTACTGGTGCCCGTCTATTTGCCGGACTGAGTCTGCCTGATGGCACATCTACAAATGTACGCGGTCGCGCAATCGGTGGTACCGACACCTCTGGCGAGATCCGCATGTTGGCCGGCGAGGGCTATGAAGAATACGGCATAGAAGATAACACGGTTCTAACCGTTAAGTCCTCTAACGCTGAGCTTTACGTTGCAAACATCGATAAAGACTTCCTTCGCAAGAAGGGCATAAACCCAGACCTACAGGCAGACTTACCAGCAGACCTGGCTAATATGCCTCAGACTCTAGAGCAGATGTCTCCAGAGAAGGCTGACGAGCTTGACATTGATCTAGCCACTAACGGGCTCACCGATGATGAAGACTCCGATCGTAAGGCAGATCGTGACGCAGAGCCTGTCGCAAAGCTTGCACCTGCTGTCGCTGAAAGAGCTAAGACCGGAGATGATGTATCCGACATCATTGACGAGGTAAGCTCCGACGAGCCATCCGGAGAAGACAACGCTGACACTGCAGCTAAAAAGATTATGGAAGACGTGGCATACGGGGACGACCTCGGTGACCCCGAGTCATACTTAGAGGATACAAAAGAACCTGACGTCCTGGACTCCTCGAGAGCGCCAGATGGCACCCTTTTGAAATTCCCAGAAGAGCTTCGTCGTGGAGATGTTGTTCGTGACGATAAGGGTAATGAGCTCGGTGTGGTTGTCAGCAATCCTAAAAAAGATGCTGCAGGCAATTACGAGTTTAAGGTTCAAAGAGCAGATGGTAGCATCGCTCTAGGTAGACTCGGTAAAAACTCCGAGATGTATGTTGACAAGAAGCGTCGAAGCGACAACGAGCTCCCTTCTGCCGATTCCCCAGTAACTCCTTCAAAGCCAGAAGCTGACGCAACTCCGGAGGAAACTCCAGAAGTCGCTCCTGACCCAGTACCAGAAGTAGTACCAGAAGTAGTACCAGAAGTAGTTCCAGAGCAAGCACCAGGTAAGGATACAACTCCTGAGCCAGAAGCCCCAGAACCAAAAGTAACCCCTCGTGCAGGTATCCGCCGCAAGGATGACGGCAAGAACATTACGCAGCAAGTGTTTAGCGAGGATGAGCTTACAGAGCTTAGAAATAGTCCCCTGGAGAATCTTGTAGACGACGAGGGTAAGCCAGTCGTAGAATTTAACAGCAAGGGCAAGGCAACAGGAGTAAAAGACCCTAACGCTATGATCAACTTTCTAGCGAACGCCTATAAAGGCTCTAAGTTTAATGACCAGGATCAGCTAGTGCTTATGCGTGAGCGCAGTAAAGTTGGTGGACGGGATGTAACCTGGGAGATGCGCGCAGCCACAACTGGTGACAAGAAAGTCAAGTACATCCTAAACTTTAAAGACAACGTTAACGGTGAAGAGAAGACCCTGCTCCACTATGACGGCCGCGACACTATGACCTCCTTGTTCGGGAAAACAAACGGACCGCAAATGATGGCAAGCATCATTCGTGGTGAAACCGAACGTAAGACCATGAGGTTCGCCACTTCCCCTGAGATGAACCCTATTGATAATGTCAACTACTTTGAACTTCAGGGTCGCGCAAAAACTATCGAGGCCCACACTAACGAATATGCGTCAGGTGTAAGCGCTAGCTATAATCCAAAAGATGGTACTCGCTTGAGGGCCGAAGTTTTGCCAGTCATAGATGCATTTATAGCAGGGGACAACCAAGCCACACTCGAAAGACTAAGAGCGGTGTTCGGTAGGCTACCTATGGACAGAGCTACCCATGAGGTCGCTATGGGAGCTGTTAGATCCCTATTCGCTGGAAGGTTCAGTACTCAAAAAGAAGCTCAGCAATTTAGCGGTATGGTTTCGTCTGTATCTTCCTCGATACGGAGGCAACAATTTGATAACCCCGAAGCTAGAGAGAGTCCGCGAACTTCGATTGACGGACTAAACTCCGTAGAAGTTGGAATGGTTGTAGAGTACAAGAATAATATCGATGAGATTTCCATAATTCGTGTTACTGGACTAGAAAAAGTCAACACTGCAAGGCCGGCACAGAGTGAAGACTCGTTTTCCTATGGTGATTACGTAACTATTATTGGCGGGGACGGCAAGAGGAGCTCCCTGCCAACCAGCGCGCTCAGGATTCTAAAAGATCAAAACACTGAGCTTACAGACTTTAAGGGACGCGCAGCAGGGGAGAAGCTTCGCGAATTCCGTGGGATCTACACCCCTACGACTCTGAGATTCCCTAACCAGCCAAATCTTCCAGACGCAACAGGTAATACTCAAGATCTAACCCCTGGAGATAGCTTCTACGGCGTAGGTGGAAACAAACTAGGTCAAGTTGTTGAAGTCGTCCCTGTTAAAGGTAAAGACGGCGCTGATGGATTTGGTGTCATGTATGTCGACAAAGACGGGGCAGTCACTACTGTAGCTGTCGCATCAGGGCAAACTCGTGGACCTAAGGTAGTGCTTAACACTCCTAACATCCGAGAGACCGAAGAGGATGCACGTACTTTTGAAGGAGAGTCAGATCCTAACTTTGACTTGGACCCAGTTGAGTTCTCAACGGATCCTGCAACGGTTGAGAAGCCAAAAACGGTATCTCTAGAGTTTACGCTTCCTAAAGGCGCTAAGCGCAATGAGGAGACACAGCTAAATCTCAACCAGGAGATTCAAGTAGAGCTAGACGCTATGGCTGCTGGTCTAGCAGATAAGGCCCCAGAGGGATGGTCTTACGATCCAGCCTCATTCTCAGCAAAGTCCTACCTCAATACGAAAACTTATGACAACTTAGTTGCAAAAGCTAGAGAAGAGTACCCAGACCTATCTGAAGCAGAAATTAAAACTCTACTCGAGCTACGTCGCGCAAAGAGTTCCGGGTTCTTTCTGAAGAGCAAGCAGCAGATTATCAACCAGATCACTCAAGAGCCAGCCACCTACACCAGAGAAGACGGCGCTCTTCGTACCGTTCAGTTTGACGTGGCTAAAGGTGAAGGTAATCTACTAGACCTTGGTGTGTCTCAGGGGAATCTCTCTAAATACTTCAAATCATTTGGTGACATAGAGAAGTTTGCAGCAACCGCTACCCTAGAGGGCTTTAACCCAGATCTTCATTCAATCCGGATAGCGTCTACAAAAGAGCAATTCCTCGCTTTGTACCAGAGTGCAGCTCGAGGCATGAGTAATAACTCTCCGAGAGAGATCAAGGACAATGTCCTTGGCGTAAATATATCCTTCTTAGGCGAGGAGCCAATTAGCATTTTAGTCAATAACGGACTACTAGAGGCTGGCGGAGCTCCAGAGGGCTTTGACAACCCAATCGGCGACACGGTTACTCACGAGTTTGGCCACACTGTTCACCGATCCCTAGGCGGTAAGTTTGGGCCTGGCAGCTATTCAGACTCTTTTGGCGAGTTTATAACAAAGTATGGTAACACTTCAATTCAAGAGCACTTTGCAGAGTCTTTTGCTAAATACATACAAACCGGGCAAGCAAGCTCTATATTCTTAGAGTATCTACAGTCCGCTGGTATACTTTCAGATGTAAATTAAGGTAGGATATAGATATGGCTGAAAAGAAAAGAAAACACATCATCGAAATGATCATTGACAAGACTGACGGCTCTACAACCGAAACGATTGACTTAGATGAACTAAACATTGAAGACATTGAAGCAATGGCCTCGACATTCCCTGGTCTTCAAGAGTACTATCAGGCCCGTCTACTAGACGAAGAGAACTAATAAACTATACCAGCATGCTAGAATGGTACTTGATATCTTCTAGCCTAGAGTAGGATACCCATGGCTAACGCCGAAAGTTTTGATCTTGATTCAGTGGTCACCTTATACTGCTACGTCAATGACTCCAAAGGAAAAGTAGAAGCACTAGCTCTTTACGGTATAACCGGGCTCTTTTTCCGCAGGGATACCGACTGGTTCCCTATCGACAGAACAGATAAAGACCTGATTGATTACCTAAACAGCGGTAACTACTCGGCTTATAGAATCGACTGGGAAGAACTAACTGAGATGCCAGACCCTGCAGACAAGAGAGCATGGGAGCACACCTTAGTGAATCAATGGGATGACGGCGAAGATATTTTGGTCGCAGACTTAGAAGAATATGGACATCTAATCGGAACAGGACCCGTGGCAGATCGAAGCGATGTTGCAAGTTCGAACGAAGGCTAAAAACATATGACCGAACTAATTGCAGTTTCCGGTAAGCTGGCACTATTTTCTAATGGTGTCCGGGCTGTAGTTATTGATACAACCTTAAACCTCGCTTATGATGTAGCTGACTCTAAATCTTATGAGCTAAGCTCTCCGTGGGAAGCTACCAAGGATCACGCCTCGGATGGGACTGTTGCAGCGGCAGAGCTCTTTCTCACCGGTGAGCAAAATGCACTACTTGCCGGGGCACAAAGAATGTACACCATTCCTGGCGGCGTTCAAGCAGAAGCTAAAAAAGCCTTAGAATGGCGTAAAGAGCACAAGCGTGGTGGCACTCCAGTAGGACTTAATACTGCGCGCACCCTTGCTGCCGGTGGCCAGATTGGCATCAAGAAGATTAGCCATGTAGCTAAATACTTCCCCCGTCACGAAGTTGACAAAAAAGCAAAAGGCTATGAGCGCGGAGAAGATGGATTCCCATCTAACGGCCGTATTGCTTGGGCACTTTGGGGTGGAGATGCTGCACAGCGCTGGGCATCTACAATAGTAGAACGAGAAGAGAAGAAGGCCATAGCAGCAGGCGGGGCCTACGGCTTTGTGGACAGCTACCAAACTGAGTATTCTGCAGACGAATACAGGTCAGACCTAAATGCCTTTAAAGTTGCTCACGAGTTAGACCCGTTTGTTGGCCCAGAATTTATGGTTCGGATCTGCCTTAGCGATTCCGGAATAGACCGATTGTATAAGATCGAGATCGATGGCCAGGTTTACGTTTGGGACGGCTCATCGTGGGATGACATGGGTCATGTCGATGGTGATGTCTACTCCTACGATAAGTCACTAGACGACCCATCCGAAATCTCGGTAAAAGATTACGTGCTGGTTGATCCAGCATCTGCCGTTGTCATATCTGCGTTCCTACAAGAGCGTCCATTCCAGCCAGTACGATTAGAAGAGATCGACCCCGAGGAGACTCGTCTTGTTTCCGCTGGTCTGGCTGAAGAAGACTTTGACGTTATTGATCGAGTAATGCAATCTGCAGGAGAGCCTATCCGGGCTGCAGGCACCACAGACTCTGCTGCTCCAACTAATCAGGACGGTAACTACACTCCTGAAGAGCGTTCAAGTATTGCAAATAGCCAGCCACGTGATGCTGGCGGCAAGTTCCTCTCAGTCGGTGCAAGGACCGTAGTTGCAGGCGATAAGGCTCGCGGCTCTGGCGAAATAACTAAGATCAATACCGCAACAGGGAAAGTGACTGTAAGACTTGACACCGGAAAATCCATAGAGGTTGACGCAAAGTACACTCAAGGTGAGGAAGACTTTGACGGCCCCTCTGTTGTACCGGGATCGCAAATGAGCCCCCCCATGGACTTTTCTGGGATACTGGCAGAGCCACGTACTCCTAGAAACTCCCCTATCGCGCAGTTGCCTGGAACGCTTCCTCAAATGACTGATAGCGACTTAGAGTTGCTTATTAGGGATTTCCCAGCTTATGTAAAAAAGATGAGAGCGTCCTACAAGACATATGATGACAGCCCTAAGGGCTTAAAGGCATATGACAAAAAGCTTGTAAAAGAACGCCACGGAATTAATGCCGCGGCAGCTAAAGAAGAAGACGACTCCATCAATGAGCCTTCTGACTCCGATGTCCCTGCTAAGTATCTAGCCATCGTATCTCCAGAAGACCACGGTGCTGTTATGGATGTCGTTGCAATCGTCCCCGACTCTAAAAGTGGCTCTACTCCAACCCTCTACGAGCGTAGAGGCGGCGAGTGGATAGAGAACGAGCAGATCCTGTTAGACCTCAAGTCTGTTGCCGCTCCTCCGGTAGTAGAGCTAGACGATCAAGAGGTTTTAAACGATGTATTGACCCAAGCCGATGAGACGGTCGTTACTGCTGCAGCATATGAGTTCTCTATCTTTTGGGAGAAAGTAGTAGAGCCGCTGCTTGCAGCTGGTGGTGCTGACCGTAACCGTGGTAATGCAGATGCACTTCGTCGATACTGGACCAAAGGTAAAGGCGCAGCAAAGATCCGCTGGGGCACTCCCGGCGACTGGACTCGCTGTGTTCGCAACCTCTCCAAGTACATGGGCCCACGCGCGAAGGGCTACTGCCAGCTTCGCCACAAGGAAGTAACCGGTGTCTACACCGGTAGCAAGAAAAACCCAGGTCGCAAGAAGGGTGTTAATGCCTCCTCAAACTTGTTCACATCCGAAGCAGAATTTGACTCTGCCATGCTAAAAACTGCTGAGCTACACGCTAAAGCAGCCGACGCACGCGAGAAAGTTGCCTTAGTAGCTTCAGCTTCGCGTTCAGAGCAAGGTTCATCATTTTTGATCCCGATGCTAGTGCCGGAAGATTTAGAGTCTGGCGATGGTCGTAAATTTGTAGACGGGGCAATCACGCTGCGTGACCTACCTCTACCGCTTCTTTGGCAGATTAAGACCGGTGCAGGTCACGACGGATCTGTAGTTGTGGGACGAATCGACACCATTGAGCGTATTGACGGGGGTCTCGGCAATGCCACTGGTGTCTTTGATAATGGACCTTACGGCCGTGAAGCTCAGAGGTTAGTAGAAAATGGCTTCCTACGAGGAGTTTCTGTGGACCTTGACAAGTTTGAGGCAAAAGAAGAAAAGCAGCCTAAACCAGAACTGGAAGATGGTTCCGCAGACGAGGCAGGCGATGAGATGGGCAAGGACAAGCTAACCATCAATAAGGCCCGTATTATGGCTGCTACAATTGTAGCTAAGCCCGCATTCCAGGAATGCACTATTGTAATTACTAACTCGGGGGACCAGGAGGACTACGTGACCCCAGAAGACGGCGTTTACGAAGAATGCATCGATGGCCTTTGCGACCTTGAGCCAATTATGGCTTCCGGGTATCTAGAATCTGAGATACCAATGGCTCCTCCTTCTGAATGGTTTGAGAACCCTGACCTCAAAGGTCCTACGCCTCTAACTGTAGACAAGAACGGCCGTGTATACGGCCACATTGCTGCATGGAATGTTAGCCACATCGGGCTACCACGTTCAACTAAGCCTCCTCGCTCACGTAGTAAGTACGCATACTTCAACACTGGAGTAGTGCACACTGCAGAGGGAACTGATGCCACTGTTGGTCAGTTAACTCTTGCTGGTGGGCACGCTCCGCTAAATGCTAGTGCTGCTGCGGCTGCCAAGCACTACGATGACACGGCTTCGGCTATTGCAGATGTCCATGCTGGTGAAGACCAGTTTGGTATATGGGTTGCAGGCTGTTTGCGTCCAGACGCAAATGAAATGCAGGTACGTGCACTTCGCGCATCTGCCCCATCCGGAGACTGGCGTCCAATTGAAGGCTCATTAGAGTTAGTTGCTGTCTGCCAGGTAAATGTGCCAGGCTTCCCAACTGCTCGTGCAATGATCGCAGGCGGAAAGATGTTGGCACTAGTTGCCGCTGGAGCTAGCCACATGGCTGTGCTAAAGAGTGAAGCAGTGCAAGCACTAGCCCACAAGGCAGTGACTCTAGGCCAACTTGCCTTAACTGCGCCAGACCTAAAGATCCGTGTCAGGGAAGCAAAGAAGTCTCTTCGCGCAGCAAATCTTCAATCACTTACTGCTAGTGCGGCTAACATGCGTGAGAGCGCTCTGACCGCGGCCGCTGTCGCAGAGTTAGCCAAAATCTCGGACGACGAGAGAATGGAACTCGCCAAGAAGGGCCACGCAATGGAAGACGGCGCGTACCCAATCCGCGACGAGTCCGACTTGCGCAATGCTATTCAGGCGTACGGACGAGCAAAATCTTCCGAAAGACGAGCTGTCCGCAAGCACATCACTAAGCGTGCACGAGCACTTAAGAAGTATGACCTTGTGCCTCAACAGTGGAAGAACGCAAACTCCATGGAAGCGGCCGAAAGAGTAGCATCCATGCGCGAAGCTATAACTGCTGCAGCCAATGTGGATTGCGACTGTGAACTAACTGCATCTGCATCAACGGAATTTGCTGAAGGTGATAAAGATGAAATCTCTGACACTGATTTGAAGAAGCTGAAGGATGCCAAGTCTGAGTCTGACAAGCAAACCGAAGAAGAGATTAAAGCTGCCGAGGATGTAAAGGCAAACAAGGGAACACCCTCTAAAGATGAAGACGGAGATCCTAAGTACGTTTCTGGTGTAAACCAGCCACGCGATGCAAAAGGTAAGTATCGTACTGTTCTAGCCCGCCTAAAGCAGAACCTAGGTGTTGCAGGTCTGGCAAAAGCATTGAAAAAGGCTGAAGATGCTGAGAACCTAGACTTTGCTGGTGACTATAAGGCTTCTGCGGACGCAAGCGGCGAGCTGATCGGTATGATCGACCGTATTGACTCTAAGGCGCTTAACCCAGAGGCTCTGGAGAATGTCCGTGCAACTGCCGGAGAGCTGGGCAAGGTTATCTCTAATCTCCCCCTCCCCTTTGGCCAGGATGCAGAAAAATTAAAATTTAGCGATCTACCGTCTGGACTCAAGGACCTCATTGGTTCAATGATTACTCGTGTCGAGGCAAAAATCGGTAAAAAGGATGCAGATATTGCTACGCAAAGTCTGAGATCCTACATCTCGGGTGCAGATTTGTACTCTCAGGGAGAGGTTCAATCTGAGATGAGCAAGCTGCTTCGACTCCTTACCTAAAAAGTAGGGTAAAATTATCCCTAGGTAGAGCGCCTTTCGTTTATTCGATGAGTCCCTCGGCCTTGACTGTAAAATCAGTGAGTGGAAAACAACCACTCAAAAACTAACTGGCCTAGGAGGTACAGTGTACGACCAAATTAAAACTCAGCTAGATACTATCGCTGAGCTAGGTGACGATCAAGTCGCCGAGCTTCAGGCAGAGATTATCTCGCAGTTTGAAATGGTTGAGGGTGAAGACCCGACTCCTGAGACAGTTGATGCTATGACGTTACTAGCTGACTCGCTAGACATGGTACGCGGTGAGCTTTCTAACCGCGAGGCGCAGGCTCTTGAGCTTACATCTCGCGCAGCAGAAGCTACCGCTCGTGTTAAGGGTGAAGCAGATGACGCGGAAGAGGAAATGGCTATGACCGAAGACGACGCTCCTATGGAAGAAGCCCCAGCAGAGGAAACTCCAGCTGAGGAAGAGACCGAAGAAGTAGAAGCAGAAGAACTGCCAACTGAAGAAGAAGAAGAGAAGGAAGAAGAGGAAATGTCGATTCAGGCATCCGCTTCTGACGAGCTTGCTTCTGAAGAAGTTGCTGGTGACGCTGTTGTCGAGGTTACCGAGGTTGCAGAACTTTCTGCAGAAGAAGTAACCGAAAAAGTCGAAACTCCAGCTGCTGAAGCTGAACTCGCTACCGAAGAAGTTGTTGAGGAAGTTGCTGATGCAACCGAGCTTTCAACTGAAGAAGTAGTAGAAGTCGCTGACGCGGAGGATACTGTAGCTGAGGCTGCAGTTAAAACCGAAGCTGCTGTTGAGGAAATCGCTGAAGTTGAGACCGAAGGTACTGCAGAGCTTTCTGCAGTAGACGAGGCTTCAACCGAAGAGGTTACCGAAGCAATCGAGGACGCCACAATTCAAGCATCAACCGCTCAGGTAGACGGTTCTGAACTATCAACCACAACTGGAAAAGACACAGAGCTTTCTTCAGACGAAATCATTGAAACATCAACAGCTCTCGTAGAAGAGCAGAAGGAGCAGGCAGTGACTGCTGCAGCTGAACAGCCTTTCGAGGCCCCAGCCGACCGTCAACCTGTAGTTCAGGAATCTCTAGCACCAGTAGTAGCAATTACTGCCGGCGCTGACATCCCTGGCTACACCGCGGGAAGCACAATTGAAGACATGTCTGAGCTATCTCAGGCCATGGAGAAGAGACTACACTCTCTTCGCCGTGTAAACGGTGGCGACGGAGAGCAGCACATTGTTGCGTCTTTCTCAACCACATACGCTGAGGATCGCTTCCTTGGTACCGACGCTGAGTCCAACTCGGCCAAGATTGAAGCACTATCAGCCCAGGCACTTGTTGCTTCTGGTGGACATGGTGCTCCAGTTGAGACCAAGTATGACATCTTCGGCCTAGGTTCAACCACTAACCGTCCAGTACGTGACTCACTTCCAAAGTTCCAGGCAGACCGTGGCGGTATCCGCTTCGTAACTGCTCCGAGCTTTGCATCGGGTGACTACGCTGACGCTGTTGGTGTATGGACTGCTGCTGTTGACGCTGCTCCAGGTGCCGCAACAAAGGAAAGCCTAACGGTTGTTGCTGCTGCAGAAAACACCGCAGTAACTGACGCTGTAACACTACAGCTACAGTTCGGTAACCTAATGACCCGTGCGTACCCAGAGTTGATTGCTCGTCACAACGAGCTAGCTCTAGTTGCACACGCTCGTGCAGGTGAAGTTGACCTACTAACCAAGATTGCTGCAGCATCAACTGCAGTTACTTCCGGAACCATCCTTGGTTTTGGTCGCGACTTCTTGGTATCAGTACGTAAGGCAGCTGTTGCTTACCGTTCACGTCACCGCATTGCTCAGACCACTACGCTAAAAGCTCTTATCCCAGACTGGGTATACGATGCTATGGCTTCTGACCTTGCAGTTTCAATGCCCGGAGACAGCACCCTAGCTGTTGGCCGTGCAGAGATCGAAGGCTACCTATCTGGTTCAAACGTAACTCTAGTCGGTTCACCTGACATGACTTACTTTGGTGCTCAGGGTGCAGCTGCACTTCTTGAGTTCCCAGATAGCTTCGACTGGTTCCTATTCGCTGAAGGAACATTCTTGTTCCTAGACGGTGGATCACTGGACCTAGGTATTATCCGTGACTCGTCACTAGTTGGAACCAACGATTACAAGATGTTCGTTGAGACCTTCGAGGGCGTTGCCAAGGTTGGTATCGAATCTCTAAAGATCACTCAGACCGTTAACATTAACGGTTCGGCTGCTGCATTGCGCGACACCCTAGGTGGCGTAGCTGCATCAACCATCGAGCTCTAAATATAACTAAATAGGGCGGCTCCCCGGGCTTCGGCTCGGGGGGCTCCCACCCCCTAAATAATTTTAAATTAAGGATTTTAAATGGCTTTCTCAAAGACAGGCGTAGTATCGGCACCTGCAATCGTGCCGTCCGCCTTTGGTCTACTTGCTGTTGTTAAGCCAGAGAACGCTCCAGGAGAGGACCAGTGGGTCCGAGGTTTTGCCCAAGAATGGGAAACCACCGTGCAGGAGCTCAAAAACTGGGATGACACAGACAATACTAACGGATCTGTAGTTACCGGCGGGGTTATCAACTACTACGATGACATCAAGCCCTTCTTCATTGAATTGACCGAGACACGCTCGGGACTAAGTTTTAACGCTATTGACCGAATTGCTAGACTATCTCGTCAGATTGAAGGCATGAGCCAGAAATCTATAGAGACAGAGCTTTGGGATGGTGTGGTTCGAAAAGGCGAGAGTCACGACAATAAAGCCCTGTCTGATGCTGGAACTACTTTGGTTAACAGCGGAACAGCTCTAGGTGTCATATTGGCAATCGCTGAGCTGGAGCGCTCAATGGCGGTTGCTTCAAATGCCGGTGAGCTTGGAGTAATCCACATGACCAGCGATGTAGCTTCGCTTCTAAATAATAGATTAGAGACGTCAAAAGACGGAACTCTTGTCACTAGGCTTGGCACCCCTGTAGTTGTAGGTGCAGGCTATTCAGGTAGTGGCCCAACTGGTGTAACTGGTGCTGCTGCATCAGCCACCAACAAATGGATTTATGGCACAGGTGCTGTCAAGGTTTACCTTGGCGACGTTGATGTCGTAAACGACAATCTAGCGCAAGCTTATGACGTGTCGGGCAATAAAAATGACATGCGTATCAAAGCAATTCGCCCAGCTGCGGTTTACTTTGACACATCCATCCATCTAGCTGTCAGAGTCGATCTAACAGCTTAATCAAGAAATAAGGAGAATAGCTTATGGCTACTCAAGAATATGCAGCCAGCATTCAGGGTGTGTCAATTCGTGTCACACGCCTAGATGCTGCTGGAAACCTTATGACCGGCGAGCAGGACAGCTACACTACCTCGGCTTTCATGAGAGTTTCCTTTACACCAGAGTACGAAGAAGGCGATGAGATCACCGAAAAGGGCGCTAATGGCGTTGTTTGCGTGACCTACAAGGCTCCTGACACTCTAAAGCGGATTACCATGGAACTTGCTATCTGCGAGCCAGACCCAGAGCTATCAGCTCTAATTTCTGGTGGACTATTGCTACGCAAGAACCTAGGCACTGTTGCAGACCCAAACAACAAGTCAATCGGTTGGGCCGCTCCTGGTGTTGGTGACGATCCTGCTGGAAATGGCGTTGCCATTGAAGCATGGTCACACGCGGTTAAAGATGGAAAGCGTTCTGGCGTTCTTCCTTACTTCTACTGGGTCTTCCCGTACGTCAAGATGCGTCAGTCTGGCGACCGTGTTATCGAAAACGGTCTGATGGCTAACACTTTCGAGGGCTATGGTCTAGGGAACGAGAACTTCAAGTCAGGTATCGACGGCCGCTGGGAGTTCCCAGTTGCTGCAGAGCGTCCATACGCTTATGCACGTTCTGACTGGGCTCCAACCGGACTATCTGGATTCTACACTTGGACTGACAACGCAACTGACCAGGTAGTATTTACCTCGTCTAGTGCCACATCGCCAAGTGCTATCACAGTTGACAGCTTCCTTGCAACTCTAGCTGACACAACTGCGAGCCTAACCTTCAGCGCTCCACCTCTAGTGGAGATTGGCGATGTTATCTCAGTTCAGAATGTTGGGTCACTATTCAATGGTGACAAGACTGTTTCTGGAGTATCAGGTAACGTTGTTAGCTTCGTAAATGCATCAATCACCCAGGACATTACAAGCACAACTGTCTCCCGTGGTGCTCGTGTGACCGTAGTCAATTCTAAGACTGAGAGCTACCCAGCTCCAGTTGCAGTGACTAGCATGACAACTGGTGGCGTAGACTACAACGTCCCAGGTGCAACCGGTTACAACGCTGACAGTGCAATTGACAACATCATTGCATCGAACGAGAACCCTAGTTAATAATAGTTAACAAGAACGGGTGGCGGCTTGAGCAAACTAGCTTAGGCTACCACCCGTTAAACTTTATCTAAGAGGTAATAAATATGGCAAGCAACCTTTGGGTACTCCCAGAAGATATGGGAGATTTCTCCTACACTGAGTACAGCTTAGAGGCTGCTCAGACTGCGTCGAATCTACTCTGGGCAATGTCCGGTCGTAAGTACATGGGCGAGTCTATAGTCACCGAGCGCTATACATGTACTCTAAGAAATAACCGCATGGGGCCATCCAGTACAACAACTTCCCCTGCTCTTTTTAACGGAGAGGTATACAATATCGCTTCAGGAGACTATAGCGAGTACTCGGAGTTAACTGCAGATGGAATGTCTCCAGAGTCCCGCCTAAAGCTACGCGGCCGTCCCGTGACTAGAATAATCTCTATTAGAAATTCGACGGGAAAAATTCTTGACCCTTCTGGGTACTACCTAGTAGATCATTCCACTATACACATAAAGGCCGGGACTCCCTGGACCCCTTGTAATGTAGAAATTACTTACGCTTACGGCATGCCAGTCCCGACTGCCGGAAAAATGGCTGCTCGTAAACTAGCGATTGAGTTTGCCAGATTGTGGTCAGGCGACGAAGGGTGCGAGCTACCTCAGCGCGTCACTTCTGTATCCCGCCAGGGCGTTTCCTATACAATCTTGGATAATCAAGAGTTCATTGACGAGCTGCGTACAGGGTTGTACGAAATTGACTTGTTCCTAAAGGTCACCAATCCAGATAATGCTCGTCGCAAATCCAAAGTGTTTTCGGTTGATAGACCTCGTGCTCGTAAGTATGTAGCTAAGCCGCTAAAGCAGGCAGCAGACCCCGAGTTTGATCTCTCAATGAGTGCCACCGCTCAGACCGCTTCAGTTAGCTGGTCTTCCGCTGGCAGTGGGGCAGATCTGAGTAATTTTTTCCCCGCATCCGGGTGGTCGCCAGTTGTTAATCTTAGAAATTACGGAGCCACTAAATCATCTCCTATCGATGGCAACTTCACGCTAACCACCGTCGAAGGGGAGGACATATTAAGTTTCACTATAACCTACAAGGAAGCGCAAGCTACTCTAGGTATGGTGGATCCAGGAACATGGGAGCTCTACGGCAATCAAATGGTTGACGGTGTAGAGAGCCTCACTCCGGTACTTGCATCTGGAAACCTCCAGATCAAGACGTATTAAGAAAGAAGGAACCATGTCAGTACAGACTAACTTTCGTGCCCAGGACATGCCGGGTACCGCAAAGCCAGTAGTGAAGAGAGCAGCTCCTAAGTACGTTGCACCTAAGCCAGAGCCAATTGTTGAAGTTGCTCCAGTTGTAGTTGAAGACGTAGTTGAAGAAGAAGTTGTTGTAGAGGACACCACAGCTACAGAAGCTGAGTAATCATGGTAAGCGGAGAGCTAGATCCAAGTGGTGTTTCTGAGGACGCGGTAAATCTTCGGGACATGTTAGAAGGTGTGCTCGAAAGAGTGCAAAATGTCTTCCAGTCATATAACATTGAATTGCCGCGTCGTCGCTACTGGTCAATGGGCTTACCAGCCATAGACTGTGAGCAGGTAGTAGTTTACTTTCAGCAGCTATATTTAGGCGCCCCCGGAGCTGAGGTTGGGGAACCTCAGCGGTGTCACGTACCTAGGAGCGCAACAATAGTAGTGTCTATTGCTAGGGAGACAGCCATTGTGGGTCAAAATGGTCGGCCCCCGGCAGCAGATAAAATTCAGTCAGCATCAGAGATTCTTGCTATCGACGCTTGGGTCCTTATGGAGTCCATAAACCAGCTTGATCAGTGGGACGAAACTGGTTATGGGATCGGTGTTATTGCTACTCTTGACACAACGCCGCCCGAGGGCGGGTTCCAGACTACCAACATGACAATAACTATGGCCGTTCCCTAATGCCTAGAGGCTTTCCAGACAGTTTTGCTCTAAGTGCAGCTCTTAGAGCTGGCAGAAGGATCAGTAGTCGCCGTGGAGGCCGTCGAAGAATAGGCGGAGCAGGCCGCACTGGGATTTCGTATAAGCTAGTAAATTTAGTTTTATACAAGCCCATACTTGATTTCGAACTACGAAGTCCTCACGGTATGGTTGGTAGAACTCTCAACAAGGTTGGCAGTAGAGTTCTTCAGGGCGCGCGAAGGCAAGCCGGCGTTAAAAGCGGACGCCTACGCGCAAGTATGAAACTTAGGCATGTCAGAGTCGGTCGGGAGACTGCTGTCAAGATCGGCGCATACACGGAGTACGCTCTTATGCACCATCAGGGCACTAGACCACACATTATCACACCTAATAAGCCCGGCGGCAACCTGGTCTTTATGAAGGGCTCCAGGGTCATTCACACTAAAATGGTCATGCACCCAGGGACCAGGGCTAATAGGTACTTAACAGACCAACTAAGGAAACAAATCCTAAGGTAAAATTAAAGGGCAGCCAAAACTGCTTAATGATGAACAACACTATGAACAAGAAAGACTAATGATGAGCAAATTTAAAGACTTCGGATCGAGTACATCGATCGAAGATATGGAGCCAGTCTCCTTCAAGCTTTACGGTGAAGACTTCCACTGCGTAAAGGCACTTCCGGGAAGAGTACTTTTGGACATTGTTGCAAAGTCCTCCTCAGAAGATGCCGTTGATCAGGCAACTGTAATCAATGACTTTTTCTCGCATGTTCTTGTTGAGGAAAGCCTAGTTAGATTTGATGCCCTAGTAGTAGACAAAGAAAAAGTTGTCACTACTGAGACATTGGGAGAGATCACCGGATGGTTAGTAGAGCAATACACTAGTCGCCCAAATTCGCAGCCAGAGGTCTAGCACTATGGGCCGTGGATCTCTGGCCATATATAAACGGTAAGGCAATAACCCTAGGGCTAGCTCTAGGAGAGATGGAGGCAAGCAAAATGCTTGACGTCATTCATTTCTTCTTCGAGGAAGACGCTAGATACGCCTCTCCCGAAGAAGCTCAGGGAGTCAGTGACATGAGGACCAGACTTTATGGAAGTATGTATAACGTCACTTATAGGTACAAGATGAATAGTACCGGTGGTTCTGGCAATGGGTACGCTGATGGTGAAGTTAAGCCTTACATAGCTCCAACTGAAATGGACGCTGATTCTGGGCTCCCATTCGGTTCCACATTAGAAGCCCCTATAGGCTAGGTCAGGTATACTAAATGGCAGTCATTGGTCACGCAGAAGTAATCGTCAAGGCGATAACTACTGGGTTTGAAGATAGCATTAGGAATGACTTAAAGCGCATTTCTGGTTCAAATGTAGGCCGAGCGGCAGGCCAATCTCTTGGTCAATCTTTCAGTGACGGCTTTAAAAGAAGCACCTCCGGTAATGTTTTTGGAAAGTTCTCTGATGGTCTTCGGGAGATGGCCCCGGAAGCTGAGACCGCAAGAAAAAAATTCCAGAGTCTAGTCAGAATTGGATATGTAGTTCAAGGTGTCCTTGGTTTACTAGTTGGTGGAGTCGCAGCTCTTGCCGTCTCTCTAGGAACTCTGGTTGGGGTCCTAGGTAAGGCCGCCCCTGCGGTCGCTGTTCTGTCTGCCGCTCTTGTCACGCTTAAAGTGGCGCAGTCGGCTGCCAAGTTTGGATTCGGAGATATAGCTAGTGCTGTAAAGCAAGCAACCTCTCCTACAACCGCTCTTGGAAAATCTATTGCAGAGCTACGTGAAGAGTTCCAGCAACTACAGTTTGCTGCCGAAGGGGCAGCACTTGGAGAAGAACGTGCAGCTCTAAATTTAGAAGCTGCTGTAGAGAACCTTCGAAGAACTGCTGACCTACCCCCAAACTCTGCAGCACGACGTGAGGCCATGCTAGCTCGCGAGGAAGCGGAGCTAGCGTACCGTGAAGCAAAAGACCGTACCCAAGATCTAAACGCCGAAGTAGAAAAGGGTGTAAAAGGACTAGACAAAGGCACAGGTGGTACTGATCCTTTTGCTGACCTGAATGAGGCACAGAAAGAGTTTGCTCAATATCTAGTAACTCTTGCACCTCTGATCGAGGCCCTAGAGCTAGACGTATCCAAGGCATTACTACCCCCTCTAAAAAATGCAGTGGAGATCCTAAGAAAAGAACTACTTCCGATTCTCCAAAAGCGTCTACCCCAAGTTGCAGGTCAAGTTGGTACTGCTCTTGAGTCAATGGTTGACAGTATTGACTTCGAGCTAATTGACAAAATCTTTGCTGGCATGACAGAGCCCTTTGAAAAAGAAGGCAGAAGCAACATTCAGTTATTCGGAGAGCTCCTTGGCAATGTCTTGGACATATTCCTGCGAATTACTGATGCAACCTCGCTCTTGCTCAACGACTTTTTAGTCTTCTTGGTCGAAAAGACAGATGAATGGATTACATCCCTAACAGACGGGGACCTTGAGGGGTTCTTTGCAGATGCTGGAGTGTACGCTGGGCGTCTAGGTACAATTATTGGTAATGTATTTACAGGCCTTGGTAACTTAATTGGACTAACCACCGGCCCAGGTAGTGCCGGAAACGACATGCTTACGTGGATGGAAGAAGCCACGGGTACTTTTGCGACCATGTTCTCCGAGGATCCTGAGGCTGGAAAAACCTTCTTCAAGGACGCTTTTGCAAACGCTCGATCTGTAATGAGCTCTATTGGCGCTCTTCTCATGGAGATCCTAAAACTTGCAGACAACCCCAACATCAAAATTGCCTTCGACCAGTTGAAGGAAGGTGCACCTGCATTAGGCGAAATGCTAGGCAAGATGATTGATGCTGGACCATC
>Ga0208903_1000214_pt1 | contig 55824 bp, 86 predicted proteins | sample AntAceMetag02UKJ_FD_184769 | JGI IMG/M metagenome (GOLD analysis project Ga0208903, IMG submission 184769) | Saline lake microbial communities from Ace Lake, Antarctica - Antarctic Ace Lake Metagenome 02UKJ (SPAdes) (version 2) | ecosystem: Environmental > Aquatic > Non-marine Saline and...
GAAGGAGAAAAAGGTGAAGGTGAAAAAGGTGAAGGTGAAAAAGGTGAAGGTGAAAAAGGAGAAGGAGAAAAAGGAGAAGGAGAAAAAGGAGAAGGAGAAAAAGGAGAAGGTGAAAAAGGTGAAGGTGAAAAAGGTGAAGGTGAAAAAGGAGAAGGAGAAAAAGGAGAAGGAGAAAAAGGAGAAAAAGGTGAAGGAGAAGGTAAAGGAGAAGGTGAAGGTGAAGGAGAAGGTGAAGGAGAAGGTGAAGGTGAAGGTGAAGGTGAGGGAGAAGGTGAGTCTTCAAAAACACCCGCTCAAATAAGACAAGAAAAAGAGCTAAAGGAAATCAAGCTTGAACAGCAAATAGTTCAAACTATAGTTGGATTAGAAAACTCTATTAAGAATGGTAAAGGGGTTCTGACTACTTCGGATATTAGCAAGATTAAATCTAAAATAGATAAATTAGAAAAACTGACTACAAGGTAATGGACACAAAAAAGCTAAGAGATAAATTTGAAGAAATTCAAAGGGAAATTGCTAGAGACATTAATCCTATCTTCAAAAGATTAATCAAGAAGCAAGGAAACCTTCGAGATAGCCAAACTCCCGTAGATTACGAAGAGTTTACTCCCGATTGTGGCATATTTGAACACGCTCCTGTTTTAAGCGAGGAACAAAAAAAAGAAGCTGACGATATGGTTGACGTAATTGAAACTGAGGTTTTAGACGACCCTAATGAGCTTGAGCAAATAAGAGGTATGGCTAAAGCGGCTAGTGTGAAAGGCGAAGCGGGTACAGGCGTAGGAGATAGAAAGGGATTTGTAAAGCTACGTAGATTGAAGTTTCCAAAATGGCTAGACAGTATTCAAACTAACCTAAAAGACTTTTTTAATGTGACCGTAAAAAGGAAGGGTATTGATTGGGAAGAGGCTATTAAAAATACCATTGTCAAACCGAAAGCAAAAATGGTGAATCACGATGACTCTCTTTATGTTTTTATAGATACTTCGGGTTCGATGTGGAATTATACGGACAGAAATGGCGTAGGGCTTTTAGAGCTTTTTGCTTCTTATTTTCCTAAAATAGCGGAAAAGTATAAAGGTCAGATTTGGTTTACTGATTACGCAGAGTATAATGACTCTAATCCTATTAAAAGAGAGATTGATTTAGAAACCCTACGGAAAGGAGATTTTAATGCGAATGAATTTGCAATGGGCGGGTATGGCGGTACTGCCTTTTGGGGAGTATGGCAATACTTTGACAAGAAAGTAAGAGAAACGAGAGCAAAGAACCCCGAAGCAAAGACGATGTTGCTTTTCTTTTCCGATATGGAGGCTGACTTTGCTAAGTATCCCGAATTAATATTAGACAAAGAGGTGATATTTGTTACCGTAAGAGGTAAAGGACAAAAGCTTCTAGCGGTAGACGGATTAATAGATGGGAAAAAAAGAAGATTAATATTTGCCGACACTAAACCCGAAGAAAAATAATATAAAATGAAGCTAAATAGAAACCAACAAGTAGTACAGTTCTTAAACTCTATCGAAAGTAAGAATGAGTATTTTGCTACTCTATCAGACAAGTCTTATTTAAGGCTTTATGATGCGTGTGACGATTTTCATTTAAGAACAAGAATAATTAAGTCAGCTTGGGAATATCTGTCGTCTCAATTTTCGGCTTTAGGTAATTTAAAAAGCACAATCAACCCCGTTTCTATTTTGCATACAAATGCGGGTACGGGCAAGGTTTTAGCAGACTGCCCTTCCGATGCCACGCAACTCACGGCTATTAATAACGATGTGCTGTGTAAAAAGATTTCTGATTTATTAAATCAAAACTCTGCTATTGATTTTAGGTACACATCTGAAATAGGAGATATAAGTGAGTATTTCATAATGGGAAATAAAGGAAACACAAGGGAACACGATATTGTGTTTACTCAACCCTTTAAAACCACGTACTATAAAGATATTGACAGCACTAGAGTTGGCTCTTATGACTACTTAGAGTATTATTCCGTAAGAAGCTTAGACTTTTTAGTTAAAGGGGGCTATCTTTGTGTGTTTGCTCACCCGAATAAATTTAATATTTTAAGAAATAACAAGGATTTACTCACGCAATCTAAAGAAGTTTTTGCTTATCACAATCCTAGCAAAATGGACGAATACGGTTGTTTAATATTTAAAAAGAATTAACTATGGGATTTATGACACCTAATTTCGGACTTAATAAAGAGCGGGATGCTGAAATAATCAGCCCCGAATTAAACGACCTTGACGAAGCAGAAGCCTATTTATATGTGGAAGACTTAGACGGCATTAAGAAAGCAAGGGAGTACAAAGAGCCAATCAACAGAAAGGATGTAATTCTATCTGAAGGACAAAATTCAAGATTAATCTTAACAGCGGAAGGCAAAATAAGACAAGAGTAATGGCTTTAAAAATATTTGAATTACAATCTGCCGCTGACAGAAAAGAGAGCGTTTTAATAGTTAAAAGAGCGCTAAACTCAATAGATAGGAGCAAGTACCCCAACATCACCAACACGTTGAATAGCGGAAACACAAAGATTTACGCTTTACTAAATTTAATTTTAGACCAAATGTATGTCTTGAATTTTGATATAGATTCAAGTTTATTAGCGGTTGAGGAAAACACATAAGGACAGAATTATGCAAAGTAATACGATAAAATACATTGGTTATTTAAGAGAAGAAGTGGAAATTTTGGAGTGGTGGGAGAAAAACAAACCTACAGACCAAGACTACGAAAACACGCTATCTTTAATTAGTCACGGAAGTCGATTTGTCTCTAGCTATTCGTTGTTGTCTTGTTTCGATAAAGCGATGGCGGCATCTTATCCGCAAGGAAGTTTTGTCAAGAGTTTAACGGGTGAGAATTATGATAATGCCGCAGAAGAGTTGTTTGATTGGATAAATACGCTTGATGATGCAAGTAAAAATAAAGCTTGTTTGTATTTGGCAAAAATGCAAAACAAAAAAAGATTAGCACAGTTTAAAGGCGGCACGGAAGGAAATACCGTGAATAGAAAAGACCAATGGGAAGAATATTTTCCTACTGAATTAACTGATTTTCAGTCTTTACCTATGCAGGAAGTGTTCATTGCAGCCTCAACGCAAAATAGCAGACAACTAGGTAAGACCGATTTATATGGATTTGCTGACTTTACGTTAAACAATTCGATATACGCAAAGATTTATCGTAATAATAGTATTGGGGATAAAGATAGTTCCGAACTAATAAAATGGATTCTTGCGCCAAAAGAAGGAGGAGATGTATCAATTCAAATAACGCCTTTCAGTTACACGCAAGTAGGCAACCCCGAATTAGTAGATGATTCATCTAGTAGTATGGGCGCAAATGTCAACATCTATCAAGATGTGATATATTTTAATAATGGTGAGGCGATAAAGGCTAACGTGCAAAGTAAAGAGTATTTTGATAATATAGAACCGTTGGAGAAGTATGCCTTAAACATACAAAAAAGCAGCCCTTTAAAAATAGAAGACATTAATATCAGAATAATGTTAGATAGGGCTAGAAGCGCTGCGCTTGCAACATCTACGTTTACAAGTGCCGAAGCTTTTGGTACAAGAAGCATATCTTATAAGCTAGTTTTTGATATTACCCAACAAAAGTCAGTTATCGTTCCTAGTGTAGACTTATATCAATCATTGCTTTATTTACAATCAATGGGTAGCGAAGAGGTGTCCATATACTATGATGATGTAAAAAGGCAAATAGTGATAAAAGGTAAGTCTTATAGCGGTACTGTTAATATAACGAAAGAAGGCTCTAGATTTAAAGAAGCGGTAAGTGTAGATATACCTACGTTTGCTATTGTTTACGAGCAACCAACTAAAGACCTTACTAGGTTTATAGCGATAGAGTACGTTCAGTTTTTTGATAAGGAATTAACATTTAGAGATAAGTACGACTTACTAAACAGCAAACTGAATGCCCCGTTAGAATTACCCGAAGAGTTTTTAGTTGAATATAAATATGTTTCTGACAGCTACCCTCAACAAGTAGATGTGGCTATATCAGAAAAACCAAGAAGTGCTAAATTTCAGTATGTAAAAACATTAGCGGAGACGTATTTAGATTCTTATACTGAATTAGAAGTGAGATATAAGCTCGAAAACGATAAAGGAAATTGGAGCGGAAAGTGGACTTTTGAAGAAAGTCAAGGAATGGAAGGGTCTAAGCAAATGTTCCGAAAATCAATCGTTAGCGATGAGTGGTTGACTGCTAATTATGTTATGAAGGTCAATGAGGCTTATTGGCAGTACAATGATAATATGTCGCTTGAAGATATTTTATCTTTCTTTGTTTCTAAGGGTAACGATGCGGGGTATAGAATTTTGTCAATGAAGATAATAGGGGTAGATTATTACCTATTTGAACAGGCTATAATTAGTGGCTTATTAACGACTAATGATATCTACGTATCTAAAATGACTTTAGATGAGACTAACATTACGGCAGATGTAAAATATGAAAGTCTAAATGGATTTGTTTCGGGTAATATATACCGCAAGTATGAGGATATTGCTAATAAAGGAGAGAATAGTTATTCCGATAAGCTTAATGCATTTTTTGGCGCTGACTTAGGCGCTAATTTGTATGACACATCTCTAACTACCATAAACGATGCGATTGAAAATAGGCATATCCCTACGCTTGTACCTAAAGCGGCTGACGAAAATATAGCAAAATCTTTGGAATTAAATGTAGATATTTATAACCCTATATTTTTCCAATCATCACATCCAAGTTTAACCAATGCGGGAACAGTTCCTCAGAAAGCGTTTAATACTTTATTAAGCACAGGAAAATACGAAAACACATTAAACATAGAAACTAAAGACAACAAGGAGTCGGTAAAATATGTACTCGGTCATTTTGGCTTGTTTAAGTATTGGCTTGAGGGCGCTAGTAACGAAATACTCGGAACGTATAGTGTTGAGGAGATAGTTGATGCTTATATTTTTCCAAAGCAACAAGATGTTTATGTAAGGGAATACATATTGCCCTTATATAAAACAAATAAAGGGGCGGTTGTTGGTTTTAGGGCTAACGGTGGACAAAAAAAAATTAAGGATATCGTTGCGAACCCCGATAATTATACTCTAATAAACCTATTGGCTGACGGTAAAATAAAAGATACAGACAACGTAACTACAGCGGAGAAAAATAAAATTATAGGCGGGTTTAAGGTCGCTTTTAGAGAAAGGTTTTGGGGAGCTAGAAGAGAGGGTAGAAGGCTTTTTAATCAGTTCTTGAGAAAAGAAATAACCTTTGAGAGTCAAGAAAGAATAGACTTCTTATGGAATAAAACTTACAATAACTACGCTAAACCCGACTTAAACAAAGTGCCAATGTTCCCTTCGCATAGCTATATGTTTGGAAAACGAGCAGAGGCTAACAGATTGGTTTTAGCAGAGGCTCAAAAAGAAGGGATAAGACACACGCTTTCTAGAAAAAATTCGGGATTACTTTTACACGAAGTAGGTTTTGGTAAAACCACCTCTTCTATTACGGCAATATCGTCAATGATGAATACGGGAGAGGCTAGTAGAGTTTTATTCCTTGTTCCTAATTCGGTTTACGATAAATTTCAAGACGAAATAGTTGGAAATGACGAGGCTATTGGTTTACTGCCTAACGTAAACATTGTTTTATTAGATAATTTATCTTCTCAGACACTAAAGAGCGCAAAAAGTAATAATAAAAAAGGTTTAAAGACATTTTCCTCCAATGAGCTAGGTGCTATTGAGGATTTTAAGGTGTTTTCAAAAAACTTTTCAATAGTTAAGGAGAGTGAGAGAGGGCAATTACCCGTACACTTAGGCGGTCAATGTAAGATATTTTCTAAATTAAAAAGAAGCCGAGTTACGCTATTTAACGACCCTACTTATACTGCGGCATCTGATTGGAGTTCGGCAAGAATACTTATACGCAAGTCATTTGACAAAGAGGTTAAGTCTTTAAAGGGTAGCGCAATACTTATTGGTCATCTTAATAAATTAGACGACATTGTTGCTACGATTCAGACCGAATGGGATGCGGTGTATTACGTACAAGAATTAATAATAAACGATGTAACAAAAAGCGAAGCGGATAAAGGTAAAGCTCAAAAGAATATTGAAACTCTTTCCGTGACATACTCTAATAATGTTTCTAAGGCGCTTAAGCAATACGTTACGTTTGCTGATGTGTCTTTAGTGGATGATTTGGGATACTATAAACCTCAAGTAATGGAGGAAAAAACCATATTAATTGCTAAACATACTGCCGTTCTTCAGCTAAGACCTACAAAAAAAGCAGTAATGAGCGCTTTGATGTTCAAGGAAGGCAAGGGAGAGCAGGAGAGTACACCTACTACTTTATCTACACTTGATTGGTCTCAAAGCACGGGAGAAGACTCAAATACAAGGCTTACTCAAGATAAGGTTAAAGTTGCTGTAAAAATTCTTGCGACACACCCTATATCCTTTGAAAGATTAAAATTAGACACTTTGGTTGTTGATGAAATTCACAACTTTAATAACATAGTAAAGAGAGCAGGGGCTAAAGGAATTATCTCATCTGAAAATAATAATGACTATTATACGGGGTATAAAAGAGACAGAAAAAATAGGCAAGATAGAAGATACCCGCTTGTTGTTGTTAAAGGTAGAGGGGCTGAGGGTACATACGTTATGAAATATGACAGCACGGGTAGAGGCTCGGACTCAAACGGAAATAAGTTAACGGCAGCAGCGTTGTGCTTCGATATTCAAAACAATAAAAAAGATGTCAATAACGTAATACTTTTATCGGCAACCCCATTTACCGATACTCCATTTCAAGTTCTTAGCGTTCTAGGAATGTCTAATTACGATATGTTGATTGACAATGGAGTAACAAGTGCTTGGGATTTCTTTAATAATTATGTCGATGAGACGTATAAGTATGATTTAACTCATTCGGGAGGATACGGATTGTTTATTGATGTGAACGGATATTATAACGATAAAGCTTTATCTAACTTAATTACCAATGTAGCCAACGTAAAAACTACCGATGAAAAAATTGAGGCTAATCGCCCTAAAAAAGCTATTATCCCCGCTAATAAAATGAAGTCTATTGACGGAACGGCTTCTACCGCAGCCCCTCAAATGGGAGACCAATTTTCTGAACTAGAATTTGCCAATAGTAGAGTTGATTTAAGTGATTCTCAAAATAAATTTCAAAAGATAATAAACGAATACTTATCTGACGATGATAACCAAAAAAGGGTAAGTGAGATATTCCCGATAAATGAACAAAGAAGGAATGATAAAGGGCTTACGTTAGAAGAAGAAAAGAAACTAGACGAGACTTTAAAGGAGATGATGGCTGAAAGGGTTAAGGAAGCTAAAGAAAACAAAGGCGAAAACGCAGACTTAGTGATAACCCGACTTGAGGATATGTACGACAGGAATCCTCAATATAAGCAACACCCTTTAATTAAAAATGCTATAGAAAGCATTAACAAGTCAGTATATGGTGTTAGCCCCGAAGCGGCAAACGAAGATGATTTAGGTGATGCAAGGGCAGACGAAAGCCAAATGGAAAACACTAAAAAATTAGCGGGTAAAGCTATTGCTTGTCAAACAGCGCAAATGAGTCTAGTTCTTAGTCCGTATATGGTAAACTTAGGCGATAAGGCATATACGTCTACATTTCTTGAGCCGTTAGAACCCAACCCTTCAAAGGTGTTTGTTGAAAGTAGTCCGAAGCTGATGTTTGTAGTTGGCTGTGTTTCTCAAGCTTTAAAGTACCAAGAAGAACAAATTAAAAAAGGCTTACTAGAAAAAGTAGGCGGTCAAGTAATATACTTCCATAAACACAATTTTGACTACGGTGGAAAAAGTTACAATGGTTTCGATTTATTAGCAGAGTATTTAGCCAACAATGTAGATGAATTGAGTTCAGCTAAAGACGACTTAGGGAACTATACAGAAATAGCTAAAATAGACGGTAACACAAGTATTGAGGGTAAGTATAATAAAAGCGGCAAGCTGACTTTGAAGGGCAGAACCCAAATAAAAAATGAATTTAATGACGGCTCTATAAAAATTCTAATTGGCTCTAAAGCAATTAAAGAAGGGATTGATTTACAAGGAAACTCTCATTCTATGTATATATGTGAGGCTGAGTTTTCTCCCGAAGTGGCAATGCAGCTAGAAGGTAGAATATGGAGGCAGAAGAACCCTTATGACGTAGTTAGGGTGATTTACGTGTTAGCAATGAACACCATTGATTCGTTTATTTACTCAAAAATCAACCGTAAAGTTACGATGATTAAGAATATGCTTGAATTAGGGGTTTATGAAATGGGTACAACGCAGTTCGTGGTAGATACTAAAGAAATGCTTCTTCAGTTAATAAGTGACCCCGACAAATTAACAGCCATTCAATTTCAAAGTGAAATAAAAGGATTAAAAGAGTTTGTTGCAGTCAAAGAAAAGCTTGTTGCTAGACTACGATACGTTAAAAGTCAGTACGAAAATATATCTCCAAGGTATATAAAAGTTATATCTGAGATAAGCAATATGTATAGAGCATTTGGGGAGATAAGAAGAGAAGAAAGAAAAATCAAGATAAGGTTAGAGATAGCAAAAAGACTATCGCCTCAAAAGAAAATAGATTACGAAGCTGCCAAGAAGAAGGGAAGTAAAGAATCTATGGGGGTTTGGATTAAGAATTTGTCCGATTCCGAGCAATCTAAATACAAGGTTAATGAAAAAAATGTTGAGATAGAGTATCTACAAACCATCAAAGATAACCCGCACTTTAATCCATTTCCTAATTGGGAAAGTAAAGTGTTGTCTGTAGATACACCGTTTTCAGAATTGCAGATAGCGGCAAATAAAGTTGTAAAAAACCTAAAAGCGGCAAGACAATTTGATAATACTTGGCAGTATGCAGATGCAGACGAGAAAATCGCATTAAGAGCTAGAGAAAACCCCCCATTAAACCAAAAACTATACTTGGCGTTTTATGATGCAGTTAAGCAAGAGTATTCTCCTACAAACTTTAATACGAATGCTGCGACTATTTATGAAGGAGAATTGATTGGTATGTTTGAAGCAAATGGCGAAAACATAAATTGTATTAAGGATTATCAAACATACATATTAAACAACGAAGAGGTTAACGGCATAGAGGATATTGACGAGGTTATTGAGCTTGAGTCAAAAGAACAGACAGAGATAAAAGCAAAGATAGACAATGAGGATGATTTTAAAGCCGAGATAAGAGCTGATTGGGTAAAGGCATTAGCAGGAAGAAAAGAAGAGTTTAGCGGGAGTCTTGACGATTTAATTGAAACAATGAAGGCTTCCTTACCTCTAATAAAACTTAGAAAAAAATAATATGGAGATTTTAAAAGCATTAGGCGTTAGCGATGAGCAATTAAAAAAGATTTCTCCCGAACTATCAATTGGCTTAGAGGAAATGAAGTCTATCGCTCCTTTCTTAGAGGCTAAAAATGCCCCTATTAATTTGGTTGAAGCTTATAATGGGATAGATAGGGAATTGAATAATTACCTAAAGTCTCCTCGTTTTGCAGAGGATGCTAAAAAAGCAGGCGTAAGACTTAAATCTACGAGCATAAGTGAAGAGGAAGAAATAGTTATTAGCGAAGCCCCTAAAGTTAAGAAAACGCTAAAAGAAATAGCTGCGGAAAGAAAAGCCAAAAAAGCAACTACCGAGTCAACTATATACGACCCAACTACAGACGAGCCAACTATATACGACCCAACTACAGACGAGCCAACTACAGACGAGCAGCCTCAAAGGGTTGAAGTGGAAGAAGGTTTAAATGGAGTAAAGCTTTATAAAACATCTACGGTTACAGGAGGGGCTATAAGCGCACAAAAAGAGCTTTCGGCTTTACTTTCGTTTGGAGGATGCAGTAATGAGTTGTTTTTGTTTGAAGACTTATCTTCGGCAACGCTTTATTTTAAGCTAGAGCTTCCGAAGAGTTCAGCGTATTTAGTTATATCTACGCCTATACAAGAGGAGTATTCGGAAATAACGGACTTAAGCTCGTTGTGGGAAGCATACCTAAAGGAAAAATCAGCGGCAATACACCTCATAGGAGACAACAAAGAAGAGGTTAGCGACCTAACAATGCTCTTAGGTCATAGCGGGGCTATAAACGAGCGTGACGAGATGAGCGAAGAAGAGCTGTCTTTGAGTTTTACAAACTCCGATAATTACGAACTAGTGAATAGTGAATTTTCATTGGGCGTAATGGGGATTAGTTTTTATGAAGTTTTTGGTTCTATCGAGCGCAGTTGGAAAGCGGAAACCCCATTAATATCTGCTTTGTACGAGTCTGAGGATTCTAGTTACGACTATTGCACTTACGGTATGAGGTTTTCGGACTACGTTTACAGGAGCAAAGAAAGCTATTACTCTAACGGAGGAAACACAATCGTAACAAATAGGCTTACTTTTTATGTTCCAAAAGGCTTATCGAAGCTTAACGTATTTGCAGAAACGGGCAATCATTTAAACGATTCAAATTTATCGGCTTTAAATACCCGAAAGTTCAAAAAAGATACGGGTATAGGCAAAACCTTTCAGTCTATGTCGGGTAAAATAGACAAAGCCCACGACTCTAGAATTATAGGAAGTTCAATTAATAAATATGTAGTAGCCTGTGTAGAAGGGCAGTATTTTTTAATAAGCAAGCCAAGCTTCAATTACTTTAAAAAGTATTACAGCGCAACAGACTTAGCGATTAAGCTTTCTAATGATATGGCGTTTATTATGTTAGGCGACAACATTGTTGGAATGATACCCGCAGATTTTAAACCGCTACAGGGCGTTCTAAGCGTTTATGACTATAAAGGCAAACAAGCTACGCTAAGAAATTTAGCCCCTACAGTTTATGACGATATGACTTCTTTTGAAGAAGTAAAAGAAGCGGAAGAAGGAATTGCGGAAGAGGAAATTGCAGAGGGAGAAGATTTGAGAGGGGAGTTGGAAGAGTATTTTGCCACAATCTCTGAATTTTACAAAGAAGCAAAGGAAGGTGATGAAGACGAAAATCTTTTAAAAGAGTTTGAGTTGGAGCTAGGATTTTTGATTGATTCGCTAGAAGAGATGTATGAAGACGAGGAAGATAAAAAGGCTTTAAAACAATTAGAAATACAACGAAAAAATTTAGGCGTATGAACTTAGTAGAGAAATATGAGTCCTATTGCAGCAAAATCGAAGCTTTAAGCGACAAGCGTGGTGAGTTAGCCACTGTGTCTACGCTTAAAGCTAAATTGGAATACGAAGTAAGTACCCTAAGAAGGCTTATTGCTGAATTTGATGACGATGGTTTTGGTGCTGAAATAAATAAAGCAAAGCAAATGCAATTTGAAGGGTGCTTACAAAACTCTTTGATAATGGCATCGGGCGGCAGCGTAGGCAGTAGCCCGTTAGCTGAATTTAAAAGAAGTAGTTCATTTAAAGAGCTTGACAAAGAAGGAAAGCAAGCCTTTGCTGCGATAAAGAGTGAGCTAATGTCTAAGCAATACAATTATCAAAGTGCCATACTTATTGCTGAAAACGACCCTTGTTTTGATTTAGGAACAAATCCAATGATTTCTGATTACATAAGCAATACGGTAGAAAACCTAAAGGGTTATGAAGAAATGAGCGTTGAGAAAGTTAAGAAAATAAAAGAAATAATGTATATTTTTGTAGAATACGTATCTATTTAAACTAAAAGCAAATGGCAATAAATATAAAAGAATTATCCGATTCAGAATTAATGACAAGAATAGAAGGCGCAGAACTAGCCTTTGAAAGAGCAAGCGGGGGAATAAAAAAGTTTGCTGAGAAGAAACTTATAGGATATAGAGACGAAGTAGAGCGAAGAGCTTCGGGTGAGGCTGATGGAAAAACTGTCGTTAAGAAGGCAGAAAAGAAGGTGGAAAAAGAGGTTGAGAAGGTAGCCGAAAAAGTTAAAAAAGAAGTCAAAAAAGAGGTTGAGAAAGTCAAAGAGGTTGTTGAGCCTAAACCAAAAAAAACTCCTAAACCTAGAACAGCCCCATCTCCTACTGAAAAGTTTGAGCTTCTTATTGACGGCAAAACATATAAGTTTGCTGATTTAAAGTCAAAGCAAGAGTGTGAGAGGGCTAAAAAAGCTGTTGAGGCTAGATATAAAGAAACCAAAGCGCACAAAGCAGCCACTAAAGAAGGGATTGAAAGAAGTAGAACCGTGTCGGTGGCATCTAGGATTTCTGATGGCTTTGCATCTATTGCGAAAAAAGCCGTAGCAGAAGTTCCAAAATCTAAAATCCAAAAAAATCCAACCGCAATAGTCGCTGAGTTGGCAGAGGTGGAAAAAGCGTTTAATGTACTGTTTGATAAACTAGGTGCGTTAATGAACAAGCAAATTCCGCAGGCTCAACGTAAACAAATATTATCTATTTTGACTAAATTTGAAGACAAGGTAGAAAAAGGTAGTGACAAAAAAGCTGCCGCAACTAACGTAAAGAAAAAAGAAGACGGAGGGTTTGCATCTAGTGTAGATGATTCTTGGTCTTACGCAAGCTTCTTGTAAAAAAATAAAATTATGGCGAAGGAAGGAAAATTATTAGCAGGGGAGCTGAAACTAGGAAGACAGTTTAAATACAGCAATGGCGATGATAATAGCGGTTCTATTTATGCAGAACACGGAGCTTATCACGTAAAAGGGTTTGATAACGGCAAGCATTTTAACGAAAGCTTTGACAAGTTTATTGCGGCTAAAAAGTTTTACCTAGCCAAACAAAAGACTACAAGAATGGCTCACGGTGGCTCTACCAATTCAAAAGGGCGTATGGTGAATTTAGAGAGAGGGTTTACTACACTTTTTCCAAGCGGAAGCTATGAGCTTATAAGAGAAATTAAAGGTACTTCAGTCATTCCCGAAGGGCAGTATGAAATCAAAAATAGCGAAGGAAGACTGATTATATTGGGCAAATCAAGGTTTACTAAATCATCCGAAAACGCTATAGATTACGATGCGTTTGACAAAAGTTGGGGTAAATTCAAAGCTTCTACACGCAAATCTTTTGGCAGTAAATACGCAAAAGGTGGTAGAACTCCTATAGATATTGAAAACGAGAGGGTTCACCTTCAAGAGCAGTATATGGATAAATATGATACTATTGAACAAAAGGCGACCAAAGAAGCAAAAGAATTAAATAAAAGAATTAGTAAACTTGAAGATGAGTACCGCTATGCAAGTGAGTTGAAAATAGAAAAGGGCAGTACGGGAAGATACCACATATTAGGTGGCGATAAAGGTCAACAACCAAGTTTATATGCTTCAACAAACGATAGGAAGTCAATAGCTAAAATAGTTAAAGCAGCCGAAAAAGATATTTCGGAATTAATAGGTGGTAAAGAATCTAATGTATTCGTAACGGATAGCAAAGAAGATAGAGAGATTTTTAATTACGATGAAGGAGGTAAGATTGTGTATGTAGGAGATATGCCTTTAAATATAGACGGCAGAGAGGAATTAACCCAAAAAGAAGCCGAAAAATTAGCAAAACATTGGGAAGGAAAAGGTCATAATAACGTAACTATAGAATATTTTGAAAAAGGTGGTTCTATGGCAAGAGGTGGAGAAATTAAAAAAGGAGATAAAGTAAAGGTATTGTCTGATTATGGTAGTGGTATAGATTCTGTTTCAAAAGGAATGAGAGGGGAAGTTTATTCCATTGATAAAAGTAAAGATAAAACAACCCACGTTATAGGTTCAAACAATAGACAATTTTGGACACCTTTAAGCAACCTTGAATCTCTTGATTCTTACTCCAAAGGAGGTTCTACGGCAAGAGGTGGAGGAATAAAACTCAAAGACGGTACTACTATTAGTAGAGTCAAGTATTACAAAATGATGGAAGAAAAAATAGGATTTCAGAAGCTTGCTGAAAAAATATTAAAAGACTCTCAATTTGGAAATATTAAAGGAACTCATAAAAATGAGTTTAAGCACAACAAGGAAAAGCATAATGCTGTCATTGAAAAAGACTATGTTGAACTAGTTGGTTTTGCCACTAAAGACAAATCCTCATTTTCTAAAAAGTTTAGGTCGTTAAGAGAGCTAGATGAATTTTTGCAGAAAAATAACATCTACGCAAAAGGCGGAGAGGTAAAGGTTGGTGAAAAACTATCTGAACACAAATTTGTGAGTGGCACGATATATTGGAAAGTACCTTACGCAATATTTAATGGTGAGAAATACGAGATTGGAGATACCGTTTATTGGCTTGATAAAGATGATTATATACCAATGAGGGGTGATATTGATTGGATGATGATTGATGATAAAGGCAACGTAGAAGTATCTCTTAAAAATGAAATGGCAGACGTAGAAGGAAATTGGGAAGATTCATCTTGGGGTAGAGAATCAATAGAAAATATTGGAAAAGAGGATAATCATTGGGAATTTTCTAAAGGTGGTTCTACGGAGAGGGTAGTGGTTTATGGAACAAAAACCGAAGTGAAAGAAATGTATCTTGATTACAAGAACAACTTTTTAACTGTTGGTAGATTTGCAGAGTATTACGGAATATCAAATGAAAAAGCTAACAGACTCATAGAGATAGGCAGAGAACACGCAAAGAATGACGGTCATTACGCAAAAGGTGGATGGGTTAGTAAAGGAGAACACGTTTGGGCAAAACTTTCATCTTCTGATAGAGCAAAATTTTTACACGAAAATTTCACTCCTAACATAACACCGAGAAGTCAAGAGTTATTGGTTGGTAAAACATATAACTTTCTTCCTAAAAAAGTAAAGATAGTAGTAGAATCTAAATATGCTAATGTTGATAATTACGCAAAAGGTGGATGGGTTAGTAAAGGAGAACACGTTTGGGCAAAACTTTCATCTTCTGATAGAGCAAAATTTTTACACGAAAATTTCACTCCTAACATAACACCGAGAAGTCAAGAGTTATTGGTTGGTAAAACATATAACTTTCTTCCTAAAAAAGTAAAGATAGTAGTAGAATCTAAATATGCTAATGTTGATAATTACGCAAAAGGTGGAGGGGTTCAAGCTAAACAAGCCTCTGTAAAAAGTGGTTATTTTGAAGGAGGATTGAGCTTCTTAAATTATTAATATATATATTGTAAAATAATAACTATGGCAGCAGACAATAATCAACAATTTGAAGACATTCTAAAAGAAGTTAATGCGGAGGTGGGGTCAGACCCTATTGATAACAAAAAAGAATCTGAGATTTCTTTTCCGCACGAAGAGATAATGGAAGAGGAGGGTTTAACTAAAGACGACCTACCTACAGATGTTCGTAAAATGGTAATTACTTTTGATAGAAAGTTTAGGATGGCAAAATCTAGAAACGCAAGTGAATCTACGATGCTTAAAATCCAAAACTTATCTACCCTTATTAGCGATAAAATTATTGACCATTTAGAGTCTGACATTCCTATCAAAAAAGAAGATGGTGGTGGTATGGAAGGATTGGAAGATGGTGGTGGTGATGGCGGTGGTGATGGTGGTGATGGTATTGACGACTTAGGTGACGGTGACGTGAATCTTGAAGATGATATTGAATTAAAAGAAAAAGGCGGGATGTTTCAAGGCATCCTTGGAGGAATTTTAGATTGGTAAATTATGATTGAAAAAAAGAATTTATATCCTTTGTTTATAGGAGTTTACACGCTAGTTGCTTTTGCGACATTGTGGAACATTAGAGAAATGCACAAAGTAAGAAAGCTTCAAAAGAAAGACTTAGAAAACAAGCTAAATGGCTCTAAGTAAGAGAGATATAGCGAGTACTACATTTGCAGTTACCTTTACTTTGTTTATGGTAGAGGCTGTTATGCATTATAATTTAGGTAGAAAGGAAGCCGACCCCGAAGGGAAGAAAGGGTTCTTGCCACCTACGAAAGCTATTATTAAGCTTGGCTTAATTGTAGGGGTGTTTAGCCTAATAAATGGAATAGCAATAAAAGAGCTTACGGAGAATTAATTTTAAATAGAGTAAAAACATAATAAAATGGCGGTAAAGAAAAAGGTAGTTGGAAAAACAGCACCGAAAAAAAAGACGGCAAGACCGTCAACATCTATTCAAAGAGCAAAAGCGAAAAAGCTAGGCGTTAGGGTTACCAAGACTGTAAGGGGCAAAAGAGTGTTCCTAAGTAGTCCTGCGATACAAAAAGCAACGGCTACGGCTACGACAAAAAAGAAAAAGACTGTCGCAAAAGCTAAAAGAAAAAAGACTACGCAGTACGGTACGTCTGACAGAGCGGCAGATGCGAGAATTATGGCAAAACCCGCAGGAGATAGAAAAGCGAAGAAGTTTTCTATGATTAAGTACAAAAAGAAAAATCCTAAGACGGGCAAGTTGGAGTGGAAAGTTGTGAGAAGAAAGAACGCAACCTCAAGCGGTGGTAAATATATCACGCCTACTACGGGTAATAAGTACTCGGAGCGAAGAGCAGACAGGACTGATAAAGGTAAGTTTTTATAGAGAAATAAGGTTACGACAAACCTAGAACCGAAAAAGAAAGTGATTACAGATGTGAGTGCGCAGTATTAATGCTACGCACTCATTCTGCTAATTCAATACATCAAGAGATTAAAAACAATCCAATTGACTTACGTTATAACGGCTTACACTAGGGCGCAAGCTAAAAAATACGGAGTAACTATCAAGGCTAGTAAAGTCAAGGGTAAAAAAATAGATGTATTCAAGAAAGGAGATAAAGTAGCTTCGGTTGGCGCTTTGGGTTATGGTGATTATCCCACGTTTATACGTACGAAAGGGAAGGAGTATGCTAATAAAAGAAGGAAAGCATATAAGAAAAGGCATCAATCAAACAGAACGAAGAAGGGTTCTAATGGTTGGTATGCTGATAAGTTATTATGGTAAATAAATGAGAACAAAACATATAATTTCTAGCGCTCATAAAAAAAAACTAAATAACGATAAAGGTGTATTTATTAATTTCCCTGTAAGTGAATATAAAAACACTCCATACCCAAATAATACTATCTCAATTAATGAAGTAGAATTTTTAAATACCTTGCCTACAAAAGATAATCTTCAGCTAATATATGATGCCGATAAAACCTTAGAGTATTTTACTTCTGAATTGAGGGAAATAGGTGTTTATGAAGAATTGCAATACGATAAAAAACTCAAATCTTTATTGAATAGCATATCTCCGTTTATAATAGAGCTAAAGCATTACTTCAAGCGACCAAGACCTAACGAAATACAAGAAATTGATTACGTTTGGTTGCAGTCGGGTCAAACCCCGTCTTATCCTTCGGGTCATTCAACTCAAGCTAGATTTATTAGTCTTTATCTTGCTGACAAATATCCATACTTAAAAAAAGAGATACTTTCAATTGGAGGCAATATAGGTATGTCTAGGATTTTAGCTAGAATACATTACCCGTCAGACCACGCTGTAGGTAAAAAGCTTGGTACGCATTTATTTTGCCACTACAAAAAGTTTTCTCCAAACAGTAATTTATTCATTTAATGAGCGAAGAAACGGAACAAATTGCTTTGTGTACGTATATGAAGAGTCAGTATAAGGATGTCATATTTAACTCAGACCATTCGGGCATTAGAGTAAGTCAAGGATTGGCTAATAAATTAAAACTACTGCGTTCAGAAAACGGAATACCCGACCTAACTATTTTAGAACCTAGAGGTGGATTTTACGGCTTGTGTATAGAGTTAAAAGCTACGGGTAAAAGTCCATTTAGAATTACAGGAATGCTTCGTGATAATGAGCATTTAAGAAAGCAATGGAAGATGCTTATGAGATTGGAAATAAAAGGGTACTGTGCGGGTTTTTGCACGGGGTATGAAGAGGCGAAAAATGTAGTCGATTGGTACTTGTCTTTGCCTAAAATAAATTAGTTTATTTTAGATGTAGGTTTGACAAACTTAACGTACTTTCGTAATGTGTAAATGGCAATTATGAAAAGTATTGACGATGAAGTTATAGTAGTAATTAAAAGACTAGCAAAGACTATCAAGAAGGTTGGCGTTAAGAAGGTTGTTGCAGCACTTGACGAACTTAACACAAAAGAAGGTTTTATAGAAGCTCACAGCAGCTTAGTAAAATTTATTATCACAGAAACATCTAAAAGCTTCAAGATAAATCCCGAAGATTTAAACCGTAAAAACATAAGAGGCGTTCTTGTAGATGCTAGGTCAATGTGCTTTGTGTTACTTAAGCACCATTTAGATTTAAGACATAAAGACATTGCCAAAATATTTGGTAGCGATAACCACTCCCTTGTTAGTAATGCCGTAAAAAGAGTTTCAGACTTGAATTATGATATAAGAGTTGATAGAAAGTTTATGGACATATACAAAGAGGTGGATAAAAAAGTAGAGCAACGAAAGTCTGTATTATGGATAAAACATAGTTAATTATGGGTATAATATTTAAAAAAAATGGAAGACCCACAAAGAAAGAAAAGCTATTATTAAAAAATATTAATAGTCATATATACTCGTTAGGGGAAGATAGTCCTTATGAGAATGAAACGGTCACGAATACCGAAAGGCTAGATGAAATATGGGGCGACTTAACTAGCTTTAAAAGTAACATAAACGAGGAGGAAACAGAAACGGTTTTTAAAAATGAAAATATGAACGAAGGTGATGAAATAATTAACGAAGCAAACGAAGGCATTGAAGCAACGGAGGATATAGGTGTTCCGTCTTCTTTTAATCCGTTATCTGAGCCTATTATGCAGCGAAGCTACGCTACAAGTAGTCAGACTGATGTTGGCGAAATCAAAGAGCCTATATTTGAATCGCAGTCTAGCCCGACAGAACAATTGGAGCAGATTGAAGAAGAACAGCAGTATGAAGAGCAAGAAGCTGTCCAAGAAGCTGCCCAAGAAGCTGCCCAAGAAGAAGAGGAAGAGAGTGAGTTCAATAATGTTCGTAATCCTCAAATGGAACAGCTTAACGATAAAGATGCCCAATTAGCATCTAAGCAATTAGTTCAAACTGTTTTGGACGGGTACGAGATGTTGCACGAGTTGGGTAAAAACTTTGTTAAGTACCCCGAAGATAAGCTACAGGAAAAAATAATAAAGAAAGAGATTGACCCTACAATGGAGATTCCTCTTGACGAAAACGGCACTACAACTAATCCCGTAGAGTTTTTTCAAGGCTTTAATGAGCAGGCTGAGGAAGCTATTTCTTATGACCCCGAATTTGGCGAAAAAGTAAGACCCGCAATGGAAAGGGTGTTCTCTAAAAAAGGGTGGGGAATGACCGATGAGCAGTACTTGTTGGTAGCTTTTGGTAAGGACATCGCTTGGAAGTCCGTGCAAATTATGAGTCTTAAGAAAACGGCAAGCGGTATTATGAGTACTTTTGAAGAGTTACAGAGAAATAAAATAGCCGCAATAAGAAGTCAGAATAGGCAGAACGAAAGACCTTCTGCTGTATCTCCCGATTCTATTGTTACACCGCCTAAAAGAGCTAATTCAGAAGTGAGTAGAAGCACGGATAATGAAGATGTGGTGGACATTGAACCCGAATCTACGGAGCAATCTTCTGATATTGTTTCGATACATTAATGAACTATGAGCAAAAGAGAAGCATTATTAGGAATAGCAGTCGGAAGGAAAGGAGTAGGTAAGACTTACGCCACACTAGAGCTTATTCAAGAATATTTAAGAGGAGACCCGAAGACAGGGGCAACGCCTAGAAAAGTCTTATTGCTTGATGTGAACAATGAGTTTATGGACGTTAAGAAAGACCAAAACGAAAAGTTTTCACACATAAAGGCTATTTCTTTAAACGACATATCAAAGTTTACATTATCTAACAGAGTAGAAGCAAGAAGAGTTTCCGTATTAAAAGAAGGTGGCGGAAAAATGAATTTAGTTGAAATTGCTCAAGCGCTTCACCACATATTAGAGAATTACAAAAATGGATTACTTCTTATTGAAGATATAAATAAGTTTGTATCCGATAGCTTACCGAATGACTTGGTGGGAAGCATAATAACTCAAAGACACGTTTCCGTAGATGTTATTACTCATTTTCAGTCGATAGGTAAAGCCGCTCATCCTAAGCTTTGGGCTAATTGTAATTGGCTACGCTATCACCAATGCGATGATACAGTAGAAAGGCACAAAAGTAAATTTGGTGGAAATATAGAGCATCTAAGGATATTAGAAAAAATGGTTAACATTGAATATTCTAAAGGCAATAAAAGATTCTATGCTTATCTAAATAAAGACGATGGTAAGATTCAAGGTCAGTTTACGAAAAAAGAGTTTCAGTTTTCTATCTACCAATATTTACAAGACAACTACTCAAAGACTGTTAAACCATTGTTAAACAAGAGGGATATTCTTACGGGGGATAAAATATACAAAGACCATAAAGAATTGGCTGTTATGCTCATAAGAGAGTACACCGAAAAGTATTACGGGAATTAAAAACCGATAATATTCCCCTATATTTGCTGTATATGAACCCTAGAGACATTGTAGACAGCTTTCTTAACAAGAAGGTAGAAGGTAAGGCAGAGAGAAAAGCGATTCTGAAATTAGCAGAAATAGAAGAAGAGGGTGCATCTACTCCTCGTCAAGACTTGCCTAATATTAAAAAAGACAGACTTGTACTAGAGCTTACAAATAGAACCAACACTCCGTCAACAATTAATCTTTTTGGTCTTCCTTCGGGAACAAATTCATCTCAAAATCTAGAGTATGGAGATTTATTTGAAACAACCTACTCTTTTGTTGAAATACCTATAGCAGATGTAACATCGGCAAAATACAAATTCCAATATTCAGACCAAAATGGAGCAACTATAACGGGTGAAACGGTAGTTGTAGACAATATTGACGACCTAGTTTCTGAACTAATGTTAGTCACGGGGGGTAATTGGTCTTACTACATTGTAGGCGCAAATTATTTTATTCATAAACAACCAATAAACACTTGGCTGTATTGGAATCCGCCTTCATCTTTGGTGTTTACTGCTAGTACGGGTAGCGGCTTAAAGCAAAATACTGCAATACCTCCCTCTAGCGTGGCATCTATTGTTTCTATTGTCCAATCACCAAGTGAATATATTTATTCTTTATTTGGTGGGTTTCTTACATATTGGGTACAAACAAACCAAGCGCAACTAGGACAGATAGATTTTGATACTTTGTATTCCTTTGGCGGCATAGGCACTAGAAGTTTTATGATTAACCTAGACAGTCTTAATCAGTTCGTTTGTATGAATTATGACACTAGTGTTTTACTTAGGAACTCAATTGATGGAAGCGGAAACCCTATAAACCAATTAAATATAACTTTAGCTCAATCTTCAGCAGGAATGACTTGGGATGGCGATAATTCATTATTGTGGTCTTCGGGTGGTGCTACGGGTGGAGTGAACAATGACTTATATATTTACAGTCAAAACGGAATATTGCTAGATACGTGGGCGGTAGGGTCGGCTATACCTTTAAGCGCAAACACCCTAAGCATAGGATATTCTCGTATTATTATTAACGAGTCGGGCGTAGCGGAAGGCGTTTGGCTTTGGAGAGGAAATGACGGCAGTAATGCTCTGTTTAAAGCTTTGGTAAAAATAGGAGGGTACGATGTGAGTACAGGAAATATTGTTCAAAGTATAGAAGAGACAATAGGCTTTGTAACTCCAATTTTTGACCAACTTGGAATGACTGTCTTGAGCGGAGACGAACCTACAATATACTGTAGGATAGGGGTTTCTAATAAGTTCTTTATAGTAATATCTAATAACGCCACACCAAACAACAATTACATAGGAGTAGTTGATTGTGATACAGAGAAGCAAACTTGGAAGCATTATGCGAATAATGATTTGACGGTAATAGGAGATGCCTACTATAATGAACTTACGGACTGCATAGTTGCGAAAGTAAATTACTTAGGAAATGTGACCGTTAGAGCTATCAACTACGATACGCTAGAGATGTTTAGTGGTACGCTATTAGATACGGTGTACAACGGAGCTTTCTTTTGCTCAAGCTTTGAATCTACAATATATGTAGCGGATACAGGAGTAGACTTAGGATATGTTGAGGCTCGTATAGAAGGAGGTTTAGAGGTTGCTCCCGCTAATAGTCAGCCCGCAGCGTTTTATAATCAAAATAGCTTTAACTTCATCCAAAATCGAACTACATTCGCGGCTTATTTTTTTATAAATCATACGGTAATAGGCGGTACGGGGATATCAGTTACAGAATTAATTGGTAACTTAACTTACGCAGAAATAGTCCAAGAGATTAGGTCGGGCATAGAGCCGTACTATTTTGATAAGCTTTCTGTTTACGCAGATACCGATGAGCAAGCAAATACTCCAATCAAAAAGGTGTCTAGAGGTATAGCGGGAAATGCAAAAACTTTATTAAACAATCCTACGATAGTTAATCAAAATAAGCATATTGTATTAAACACCCCAATCAATTTTTTACCTAAAACCATAAATCAATTAGATTATAAGGTAGCACCATTTAGTAAAGTTAGAATTATAATCAATTATACTAAAGGCAACCTTAATGCAATTGTAGACACCTTAAATGAATATATTGAAGAAGGAATACCATTTAGCGTTGGTTTAAATCAATTAGCCGATTCTGTATCTATAAAAAAAGAAGACGAGAAGTATTTAGAAAAAACTCTTAAGGATATTTGGAATAGAAAAAAAGCGGAGCTAAAAGCTGAGGGCGTAGACATAGAGATTGACAATTTATTTGAACCTCAAAGTGCTATAGACTCAAAAAAGGCTAAACTATTAGGTGAGAAAACTAAAATCATTCAAGGCTTACTAGAGGAGCAAAAATTAGAAAATTCGGGTCTTAGGGGGTTGTCTAAGAATAATATAAAAAGAATTGTATCAAACTATGCGGCTAAAGGTAAAGCTGATGATATGCACGACCCTTATAATTATGTGGATGGGCGGTAATGCCTAAAAGGAGGCTCTAAGAATGCGCTAGGCTTATATCCATTACGCTATCCCAAATCTTTTTAGACTTAGACTTGCTAATATTCTCTAGTATTGTTTTATCCAATTTATTTATGAAGTCGTATACTTTTTTATGCTCCCCTATAAAACTAGGATAGCATACTATTTCATAATTAATCCCTTTGAATATAAGCATACTTAGGAAAGCGCCAAAACAAGCCTTTAGCTGTTCGGGTGTTTTTATTTGATTTAATTGGTTGGCTCTTCTTCGGCTTCTTTCTACTTGAGCAAAATCCCTCAAGCATATTAAGAATGTTAAATCTTTTCTAACCGATAACCAAGTATCTAATACATTGCCATAAAAAAACATAGGGTCTTTTATAACGCTATAGTCAAACTCCCTTATCATTTTTTCTTGAGTAGGCAAATGCTGTAGTGGCGCGTCATTACCGAGCCATATAGCAGAATTTAGCCTTGATACATCTTTTGGCTCGTACCCCGAATTAAATTGAGGTATCCATTCGCTTTCATAAGGCAACGCTCCACACTCATCTAGCCATTTTGCTATTGCGCTTGTACCCGACCTTCCTGTTCCTGTTATTACTAGCATCTATCTATTTTAAGCTTCGTCAATGTTGTGTGAAGGGAAGGCGCTCCCTAAATAGCATTTGCCTTGATTTACAAATGCTATTTTTTTATTGGTTAGGTGTATCTCAGTTCTATTGAATTGTATTTCCCGATACACCTCTATGTCCAAATTAGAGTCCTTATCATACAAGCTCTTTTCTAAAAGAGCAATTTTTACGGTAAAGGCGAGTATTCTACGCTCTAACTGTTTTAGTATTTTTGATTTACGCATTTTTATTTCTAAAAATATTAAATTATATCTTTAGCTAGATGCATTTTACCTTTAAAGTTTCCTTTGTTCCTTCTCATTTCTTTAAATATCTTCTTGAGCCTAGATTTTAACGCTGTATAGAACAGCCAAACCTTTTCTTTGTCTCCTTTGTTTTTCTCATATTCTTGAAGCAAGAACCCTAGCTTAACGTCTACACCTAGCCTTATTATTTCTCTAGCACGTTCTAGCGTTATCTCTAAATACTTATCAGCTTCTTCCATATCTTTATCATACGCAGGCTTGAATTGATTGTGGTAATAATCCTGTCTTTCCTCAAGCCGCTTGATGTTCGTTATTAGTTTAAGGTTGTGCTGAAATAAATCTAAATTCAGCTTTGCGAACAAATAAGAATCCTCTGTAGAGGAAAGTTTGGCGCTTGTTTCCTCAATAAGACTTCTAAGTAGCGATATATGCTGCTCAATATCCTTACTAACTCCGATAAGCTCTACGTTGTCGGGCTGTTTAGAGTGACTGCCATACAGCTCAATATCAGTCAACTCATCGGCTACCTTTTGAGCATCCTTAAACTCTATAAGCGCTTGCTCTTTTTTACTAGCTATTTTTCCTATTTCGGGTATTATGTAGTTTTCATACTCATTTTTAGCCTCCTTGAAAGAGGTTATATAGTGCCTTAACGGTATAGTTGCTTCGTGAATAGACTTCTCCATACTTAAAGGAAGAAGTTTATCGCACGGAACGCTTAATGTATTTTTTTCTATTGCTTTTTTACACTCGTCAATATATTCGGAGTACATTCTTATTCCTTTGCTCCAAATGCCCATTAGCTTAAAGGTCATTTCTTTTCTGTAAAGAAGATTTTCTAGTTTAGTATTCATTTTTTATTTGTTAGAGGTTTTAAAATTTCTTCTATTGAATCTAGCCAAGTGCCGTTTAAGTGTTTGCACATAATGCTAGTGTCTGCGTAAATAGGTATGTCTTTTTGAAAGCAGTCACTAGCAAACCAAGTATCTGCGTGATATATGTTGTTTAAGTCAACCCTAAAAGGTATCTTATTCATAACGTAATTACTTATAAGCACACAACCAATACCTAAGTGATAAACTTTCTTTACTGTTCCGTCAAAAAACAACGGCTCTTCGTGTTCTACAAATGGAACTACTCTATAAGCCCTGTAACTTCTATCTAAAGGTTCGTTTGTTTGCACCATAGATTTACGCATTTTGCCGTGAAATATATCGTACACCGCTCCAATCACTTGCTTCTTAGAATATAGTAATCTTTCGATAACGTCTATAGGTGGTATCACATCTGTTTCCAAGTGAAGCATATAATCGAAATTATTCCGTAAAGCATATTTACGGCAAGCATCGTGAGCCTCTGTAGTCCTGCCCAGTACAGACGGTATATTTACACCTATCTTTTCACATACATAAGTCGGATGGTTTTCTTTGATGTAATTCCTAAAGTCGTCAGACTCGCTATTCTCGGCTATATAAACCTTACAATTCGGATAAGTCAAAGAGTCTACTCTTTTACTCCACTCTTCCCAACAGTATTTTTTGCTTTCGTGCTGAGGTGCGGCTATTAATACTTTCGGAAATTTATATTCCTTTTCCGTAAGCTTTTGGTTAATATTATATATGTCTGCCATAGTTTGTGATTATGCTTCAAAAATAGCAATTTATACCTTCAAAGCAAAGAAAATCTTAACAAATTATGACAAGAATTTTCTCGGTATTTTAAGGGTAAATAAAGGTGTGATAGATAAAAAAAGCACGTTTTTGTCAAGAAGAAAAAAATAAAGTACAATATAAAACTTGGATATTTGTGTATATATTAAAAAAACGGATTGTGTAATCCAAAAAAATTTTTAAAATGGAACAAGTAAAAGGAATGGTCAAAGCAATGATTCCAGTAGCACTAGGAGTAGCGGCAGGTATGTTTTTATACGAGCAAGTAAAAAAAGCAACCGCAGCAGCAGCAGTTGAGCTATAGTACCAAGGAAGCAAAGCAATTAGCCTAATTATTAAGAATCGCTCTTAGTCCAAATAGACTAAAGAGCATAAAATTTTGTTAAAATGGAAAATTATTTTTCAGACGCACAAAACTTCGCAAATGACACTTATTCTAACTATGATGGTTGGGATGAAATGGGTGGTGGAGAATACGACTACGCTAATGCGGGAGTTGGGGCAGAAGCTAAAGCTTCATTGCCATTCATTATAAACATAGCCAATTCAACTACAGATGATGTAGCGAGCGTTGTGTTTTTAGGAGCAAACAGTAACTTGTTTGGTGCTACGAATTTTGGTAATGCTGCGGCAATTACCATTACTATGGATAACGGTTCTGTAACTTATACAGAATTTTTAGAGTCAATTAAGTCTGAGCCATTCAAGGTAGGTCTTATGTATCTTCAATCTTCCAACACGTCTCAACCGTTTAGGCAATTAGTTATTTCTTACCGTGAGCCGAATGGTCGTGAGGTTACTATGCCAGTATCTCCTGCTCTTGACCCAATGCAACAGCAAGGTGGTGTGACTATCGTGAGACATAAGTTCCCTGTGAACGCTTTCACACAAGTCACTACAACTCTTTTAGCTTCTGCTACGTTGACAGTTAGATTGTACCCAAGTGAGCAACTTGATGTATCAAGAGGATTAAGTGGTCGTCCTGTAGGAAAACCTTACAGCAAGCCAAATTTATCTCAATTCCAATTTCCGTCAAGAAGAAATTTGGTAGGGTAATATCGGTTTGTAATAAACAGATTTAAAAGGGCAGCAGCGAAAGGTTGCTGCCTTTTTTTTTTGTAAACTTAAAATTTATATAATGACGATATATGAATACGTTGCCGAACAGAATCCTATTGGTGCAAAAACTGTACTAAATAGTTTCGGTGAAAAAGCAGTACCTAGACCCGACATATTGGCTAAACAGCTTGCTAACGCAGTCAACAAGTATGGTAAAGATGCTTTATTTAGGATTGCCTCAGTACACCCCGATTTGGAATTAGTGAATCAGTACAATAAAGTTGCAAATCCTGCAAGCGAAAAAGATTGCGGATGCGACAAAAAGAAGGAGTCTGTATTTTCTAGTGCTGATGGCGAACAGTTAATTAAATCAGTAGAAGACAAAATTAACGACCTTAATAAGCAAAGCTCAGTCCAAACTCAGCCTTCTGATAGTAAGTCAAATGATAAAACTGAACTTATGATTATAGGTGCGGTAGCGATTATTGCGATTGCCTTAATAACAAAAAAATAATGAGATATCAAGGAAATATAATTGAAAATCTTCATTCAGCAGCTATGTCAAATGATAAGGTCTTGTTAAAAGATTTGATTCTAGATAAGACAGCGGAATTAATACAGGCTAATCCTAAAGCAATTATCAAGGCTTTAAAAATGTCAAACGTAAAGGTTTCAGATAGCGCTACTAAAGCTCAATTAATTTCAATTGCAGTAGATAATATTTACCAAAATAGGATATTTCAAAAAAATTTAGCAGTAACCATAGCAGAAAATGGTATTGCGCAAAACGCAGCTTATTCAAACTTTAATCTTAAAGAGTTTTTTGGCAAATTAGGCGGTGGCGGTGGAGGCACACCTTCGGAAGGAGGTGGCGGAAGCGGTGGCGGTGGCGGTGGTAGCGCTGTGTCTGCAATTGCGGATATGATAGGCTCGATAAGTCAATGGGGCGCATCAAAGAATCAATTAAAAGCTGAAGAAGCAAAGTCTAAAAGTTTAATGTACCAAAAGATTTTTGGTGACAAGGAAAAGAAAACAAATTGGCTTCCTGTTGTAGCTATAGCAGGAGTTTTATTAATAGGTGGAATTGTTGTTTATAGAGTTACGGCAAAATAAAAAAAAGTGGATTATAGAGCTTACAAAAATAAAAAATTTGTTCTCCAAAAGATTGCAAAAATAATTAAGCATAATCCAAAAATTATTGTGAGTGCATTAGAGCGCTCGGATGTATATGTTGAAAACGAAAATAGCAAAAAGGAGATAGCAGAAAAGACGGCATACGCCTTGGCAAATACAAGAACATTTCCTTCTATTATAGGCAATGAATTAGCCAAACAAGAAGCTCTTACTGCTTATAGTAATCTTGGCGGGAAAGGTAAGGTTGATTGGAAAGGTCAAACAGTTGGTTCGGGCGTAACTATCGGTAAGGCTACGGCAGCAGGAGCTAAATCGGGAGGTATTGTGGGTGCTATAATAGGTGCGGTTGTAGGTGTTGTTGATGCGGGATTTGGTTGGGCTAAAGCGGGAAAAAACGCTAAAATTGAAGAGGAGCAGTATAGGCAAGAGCTGTTAAACGACCTCTTCACTAAAAAAGAAAAGAAAAATAAATACCTACCTATTTTTATTATAGGTGGGGTTTTGATTGCAGGTGGAGTTGTAACTTATTTTGCCCTTAAAGAAGAATGAAAGTAGTAGAATGCATATTAATAGATGATTGTTTAGCTCCTAAAAGAGTGGGAAATACGTCTAAAAAGAAGGCTTTTAGAAGAGGGCAAAGGGTTAGGGGTACGGTCACTAACATAGCGCTCACTCCCGACAGTCAAGTTTTAGCTTTAAAAACAAAGGACGGGTATATAATTCCCGAACCTTTTTTAAATATTATAGGGGAAGTAGGCGGAGAATCTTCTCAGCAAAATGAAGCACACGAAGGCGTTGAGTATGCTGAAATAATAGAAGATGAGGAAGTAGGCGGAAATCCTTCTATATCTAGCATAACAGACAGTATAAAAGCCTCAAACATCATTTCTCAAAACTCTATAAAAAGCAAAAGAACGGTAAACTTTGCTTTTGGTGGGGCGGCAGTAGGATTAGTCTACGCTATGATGAAAGGACAAAATAAACTTTTATCATCGGCAGTAGGAGGTATAGTTGGCGGTATTATAGGAAACTACGTAAGTGGAAAAATTAAAGAAAATGAGTGAAAGCATATTAACAAGTTTTGGAACTAAGCTGAAACCAATAAATATTAACGCTGAATTATTTAGGTTAAATAATGACAAGGAGATTTTATTGGATAGCGACATTGAAAATGAAGTGGGTACTAAAAAGCTGTTTAAAAAAGGCTCTGTAATTGAAGCAACTATTTGGGAGGAGGTTCATAAAGAAGGTAAGCGAAGACAAGTTGCTATGGTTCAAGAAGGCGATAACGGTAGATATTTAATGCCTATAGCAAATATTTCCCCGACAACAAAAGAGTCTATAAAAGACAAGGAAGAGGTAAAAAAAGAACTAGACGAGTTAAAAGAAAAGGTTGAAGCGGTAGTTGAAGATGCAAAAAAAGAAGCTGATGACATCTTAGCTAACAACCCAAAAGGGTTTTTAGAGAAAGATTTTATGGGGTTTAAAGGAAAGCAAATTTTAGTCGCTTCTTTAGGTGTCATTATTCTTATAAAACTATTTAAGTAACGTCAGTTTTTCAAGATTTAATAGCAGTAGTTTAGTAAGAAGAGATTAGCGATACTATTTAAAACACAAAAGAAATGAATCCACATTATCAATACGCCTTATTAGACGAGTTTAGTCACGCAAATGCCACGCCTTCAAGAACAGTGAACGGAGGTGGCGGAGGTGGCGGAGGTGGTCGAACGCCTGTGGCGCAACGAACCCCTGTTAATATGCCGCCAAGTGCTATCGTAGAAGAAGAAATTAATAGACCTCTCTCTACTGCTACTACTACTACTACTACTGAGTCTGATGAGCCTACCACTACTCTTGGTGACAACACGATAAGAAACCCTCAAACCACGATTAATATATTTAATCCTAGCGGTCAAACATCTAGCACATCGCTATCTGATGAGGTTACAGTAGACGGAGGAACGGGAGAATCATCTGATACGGCATCTCAAGGCGGTGCAAAAGGCGGTGGTTTTGGTGGTAGCGGTGGAGGTGCTGCGGAGAAAAAAATTGATTTGAAGAAAAAGAAAAAAACTATCCTACCTTTACTGATGGTGGCGGCAGGGATAGCTGTATTAATATTTAAACCTATAAAATAAATGGGAGCAGCAGCAGAGTATTACGGGTATTTATTAAGCCAAGGCTACGGGAAATCTCAGTTAAAAGAATTTTCTGAAATAGCGGGAAGAGCAGAGAGAGGTGAAATAAGTCATAATCAAGCCTATAAGCAAGCGTGTAAAGCGGGTTTCGGTCAAGTAGAAGGTGATGGTTGGGAAAATGCCGAAGGAGAAGAAGGAACGAAAAAGACTTTTGGGGATTGGGTAAATACAGCGCAAGAAGCGGGTTGGATTGATATTGGACTCGGACTAATTGGAGGCTTTATTCAAAAACAGAAAGGCAAAAATAGCGGTGGCGGTGGCGGTCAATTAACGGCAGAGCAGTTAAGAGCGCAAGCCCAAGAAATAGAAAGACTAAAAGAAGAGCAACGTTCAAGGAAAATAAAAATAGGAATTGGAATTGGAGTTGCGGTGTTGGCTGCGGTAGGTGTAGTGGTAATTATAGTAAACAAAAACAGAAATAAATAAAAAATATTATGAATAAAAAAGTTTTAATATTCGGAGGCGTAATTGTAGCGGCAGCATTAGGGTTTTACCTTTACACGAAAAACAAAGCCAACGGTGGTAATTCAGAAGGCGAATTGAAAAGTGGAGATGTTAGTGGTTCAAGTTCTGACTCAAGCTCTAGCTCAAATGCTACCGAAATCAGAAGTGACTTGAAGTGGGTTGCTAATAAAAATATTGCCGCCTACTTAGCGACTGTACTCAATACGGGTAAAGGGGTTAATCTTAGAAATTGGATAAACCTAATTAAAAAAGAAAGAGCGGCTGATTCCTCAAAATGGAAAGATTCAGAGGGCTTGACGGGTCAAGTAAGCGATATTGCTCACGCTTTATATCAAATGAGTGAACAAAACACGCACGGAGTTACGTGGAGTCACGAGCTGAAGTACGGCTTAATGGACAATCAATAAATTCACAATTAAAACATAGGTAATGGATTTAAATACAATGTTAGCGGCATCATCGGTTGGAAGACAGGATGGGTACGATACTCAAATAATTAAAGAGGTGTGGGCTAACTTCCCTACTGACGGTGATATGAGCAGCTTCACGGCAGCAGACTTTGAAGGCGAAACTAATATTTGTGAAAAAGCCTATGAGTCTCAAGGCTCTGAGGCTTATAATAATTGTTATGCGGCAGCTATCTCTTCAAACACACCCGAACATAACGCTTTAGTAAGAAAATATGCTGAGGCTCAAGCAAAGGGTTATTCAAAGGATTTTGCATCATTCAAAAACAAGACGGGAAACTTGTCGGCTCTCGGAGATTTAGCTACGGGTATTTTAACGAGCTTGTTCGGTAACAAAGGCGGGAAGGGTAGTGAAGGCGGCACTCGTTTAACTGATGAGAAGTTTCCAAATCCCGATTTAGGGAAATCCAAAACGGGTCTGTACATCGGTATCGGTGCGGTAGTTTTAGCAGGAATTGGTACGGCAATTTACTTTGCAACAAGAAACAAATAATTATGGATATTTTACCCGCCATTAATAATAAAAAAGGGTAATTAATTAGTATTTTTAACAATAACAAAAAATTAAATTATGCAAGACAATTATAACTATTTATCAGCGGAAGAAACGGGAATAAAGCCAATTGATACGGCTATCAATAAAGCTTTAGATTTTGAGCAAAGCTACTTAGGTAAGCCTTTGGTTCAGTTTGCGCTTTTAGGATTAGCAGCTTTCGGAACATATACTTTGATTAAAAAATATATTTAATCAAGGTGAGCGAGGCTTTTAAGAACACATTTTTCGGGGTGGCGGTTGGCGTTATTTTATATAAAGCTATAATGAAAAGCGCAGACAAACCCGTAAAGGTAGTTGAAGCGCCTAGTCAGCGAAGATTGATAGGCGAAATAAGGGATGGTATTAAGGATAACAATTGGGTTCAGTACAACGAGTGGGTGAACTCAAGCGAATCCATCTCAGACCTAAAGACTTTGACTTATAGTGAGCAAAAGTACTTAGCAAGTGTGTTTGGTAAGCAGTCTTACGATTTAGAGCCTAAAGCGATACAGATTTTAAGTAGAATAGGAATTTAATTTAAAAAATAAGGTTATGGCAAATGCATATATGACAAAATTAGGAGCAGCACGTAAAAGCGGTGCTGAAAGCTTTACTTACAATGGTAACACCTACGTAAAAAGCAAAACAAAAACAGGGCTTGTAATTTACAAAAAGAAATAATTATGGATAAAGAAAAATTAATTGCGGGAATCATTGGCGGTGTAGTTGCAGGCTTCTCTATTGGCGTAGGTTTTTTAATTGCTCAAAGAACAATGGGTAAATTCTTGAGCAGAAAAGAAGAAAAAGACACTAGTACTGTTGCTGATGCTGTTAAGCAAGGCGTTACAGAGGGTGTTAAGCAAGCTAAGATTGAAGAAGATGCTTCAAATTTCGCTGCGATGAACGCTAGTCAAAGAGGCGTGAACACGGGTTCTAGTCAAGGGCGAGCAGCAATGAATGCAATGAGCGCAAGACAGAGCAGTTTTATGGGTTTTGACGGCAATCCAAACAAGATGTCATTAACAAGCGACCCGCTACAGTTTGGTCTATCACCTAACAGCGCCTTAAATTCGTTTTAATTAATGGAGAAATTTCTAGCAAATACAAACCGTAAACCCACGAATTTAGTGGTCAGTATATCTACACCGCATAAAACAAAAATACGGATAAGAGCAATTGACCCAAATAAGTTGGGTGCAATGTATATGGATAGAGAGGCAACCGTAGACGGGAATAAGAGCTTTGAAATAAGATTACCTCAAAGCCCCGAAAAGCTATTGATTAAGGTTTCCGCAGAACGAGGCTCGGTAAAAGTAAATAGCATTAGAGAGGCTAAATTACCTAGATACTTAGGTTGTATATCGGGAAAAAAAGTATCTAGCTTTTTAAAGTTTGCTATGGAGTTTAGTGAAAATTCGGGAATCTTAGCTACAGGAAGATATGTCAGCGATAACAAAAAGTACGTTATAGACTACTTGCCCGAAATAGTTAACGAAGGCGGGAAAGTGTTGTCAACACCCGCAAGAATCTCTAACTCAACGGGTAGGATGGAGATAAGTAAAAAATCGTTTTCTAAAATGACCATACCGATGCGTATGGCTATTTTATGCCACGAGTTTAGTCACTTTTATCTAAACGAGGTTCAGAGAGATGAAATAGAAGCCGACCTAAACGCTCTCGCTCTATACTTAGGAATGGGTTATCCTGTTATTGAAGCGCATAAGGCATTTTTAGATACGTTTGAAAGCACACCAACAGACGTTAATAAGGAGCGATACATTTACTTAAAAACATTCATTGATAATTTCGATGAATTGAAGCATAAAATTTGTAAAATAACACCGTAAGCATAATAAATATTTTTAAAAATATAAAATGGATAATCAAAGAAAAATTTTAATAGCATTAGGGGTATTGGCTGCGGCTTACTTTTTATACAGTAGAAGTAAGAAGAATGATAACGGAGCGCCTAAAGTAGATGCTTTGGCTGATGCTACGACAGCAAATACCGAAATGAGTCACAGACCTATGGAGATTGTTTCGGTAAGCTAAAAAAAATATTATGAATAAAACACAGAAAATAATTCTATATACCTTTATCGGATTAGTAGTCGCAGGAGCGGTTTTGGGTGTAGTTGGCGGTAGTAAGAGTAAAAAGAAAAGGGAGGCTGAAAAAGCTGCCTTACTTAAAAAACTAGAAGACTTAAATAATTTATCTAAAAAAGAAAAAGCAGAGCTAGAGGCGCAGTCTTTAGAGGCTGTTCAAGAAGCGGTACAAGACATTAATACTGATATTGGTAACGTTAGAGTGGGTAAGATTGCCTACCCTAAAGGCGAATCCACGAACATAAGGTCTCAAGCCTATGTTAATAATGGATGGATAAACAATATTATAGAAGAAGATGCCGAAGGTAAACTAGGGAACGTCCTTAAGGTTGTTAATTCTACTGAGTACGGAGATAAAAATATGTGGTATCAAATTCAATTAGCTAACCCTATTATTGGAGGAATGACCAAAGGTTATGTTCGTGAAGATGTGATTACATTGAAAAATTCTTAATAACACAAGATGAACAATAAATTGGTGTTCGGGATTATTGCAGTAGCATCTCTAGCCTTGGTAATGCAAAGGTATAACGGATTCTCTGAGAATAAATACGGATTCTTTAAGAGACTCTTTAATAAGAAACCAAAAATAAATAACGGAATCACTCCGACAGCGATTACGGGCAACCTTAACGGTCATCCAATAGATTATTCAGTACCAATGGGAAAAGATAAGAACATATGTTTTGAAGGATATTCTTTAGTTCAGCCTAAATGTTTAACAACCCCTTGCGCTAGTTTTTGCGTAAAAAATAGATAATATGAAAAGTATAAATCAACAACTACAAATAGGCGTTCCTAATAGAGATGCAAATTTAGTAAATAGATACGCTAGAGGTTTAAATAGTGTTCAACCGCAATTAATGAGCGAAGACCCCGACCTTGATTATTATAATGATACGCAATCAATAGACGAGGTACTATATGGAGTTAGTCCGTATAGAGACGTTAACATAGGAAATGATTGGGTCGCAGAGAGTGGAGACAGAGATATTGCTGAAGAGATGTATGAAGCAACCGAAGAGTATAGTGAGATTATAGGTGGTCTTTTCATAGCATCAAAGTTAGGATTATCTTATCCAATGTGCCTAAAAGCAGACTGTAAGCAATGCAAGTCTGAATGTAAAAAGAGCGCAGGCAAATGGCGCAAGGGCGGTAAAGAATGCTTTAAGGCTTGCACGGAAAGACTAGACCAAGAGTTTGCAGACTCTCTTTCGCCTAAAAAAGATGCACCTATAATACCACCAACACCACCGCCAACAGACGGCAAGGCAATGAGCGCAGGGGCTAAAATAGGTATTGGATTAGCGGTGGTAGCTGCTTTAGGAGTGGTAGGATATATAGTGGTGCGTAAAAAATAATTTAAAAGAGGAAAAATGAAACACTTATCTAGTATTGATGCGCAATTAGGTTTTACGCCTTCTGATGATTTTAGCAACGCAGATGGAAAAGGAGCGGCTGCTCTAAAGTTGGCTGCCGAATTACTAAAATGCGCAGTTAGCTCTCTTGATAAAAAGAAAAGAAAAAAATGCGCAGAAAAAAGGAAGCTTGAATATGCGCAAACAATGGCTGCTATAGAAGGCTCTTTAAATGGTTCGGCAGACACATCAGACACAGGAGCTACGGGATATGAGCTTTACCAAGAGAAAAAAGCAGAAGCAGAAGCAATAGAAGCAGCGGCAGCGGCAGAGATAGCGGCAGCGGAGGCAGAAGCGGAAAGGGTACTCACAGAAGATAAAGCAGCAAGCGATACAACTAAAAATGTAGTTGTAGGGGTTGGGGTAGTAGTCATATTAGGTATAGTGAGCTATGTAATCTTTGGTAAGAAATAATTTAAAGTAAAAAAAATGAAACATTTATCGAATATTGATTTGCAGTTAGGTTTTCGTTCTAATGAGAGATATAGCGGGCTTGCACAAGAGACACAAGAAAGCAACCCTCAAACATCTACAGGAAAAACAAATGCTCATATTTTAGCGACAGAAGATATGGAGCTAGAAGATACAGGGGAAGCGCAAGAGTATGGGTTGCCCGACCCGAATAAAGATAAACCTAAAGAGAAGTTTAATATGCCAAGTGATGCGGGTGAGGGCGCTGAAAAGAAAGGGCATTATGAAGATGTTCAAAAGAAAATAATTATTGGATTGGGCGCAGCGGCTATTTTGATTGGAGGGTACTTGTATATGAAAAACAAATAAATGTTATTTTTGGATTAATTCAAAAAAATATTTATGAGTATATTGATAGATGTAGCTAAAACAGCTTTAGGTAAGTCTACGGAGAAGTCGTCTATAGCGTTACAGAAAAAGAGAATAAATATATGCGAATACTGCCCTCATTTGAGGTGGGGAATTGTTCGTTCTTGCGGGGTGTTTCTTAAAGGAGGGAGTGTTACGCACGAAGGAAAAGAAAAAAAACTTTGCGGCTGCAATGTAGACGATAAGGTTAAATATAAAATGGATGGGTGTCCTTTAGAAAAATGGTAAAATGATATTATCGAAAGAACAAAAAGAAAGGCTTTGCGATGCTAAAAAGAAAACAAGTTTTTCTCAGAGAGGGTCGGTTGAACTTAAGTCTTCAAATTCAGATAAGGTTTTTGAAAATCTAGGCATTTCTTTTTCTGTAAAAAACGGGGAGGTTATTGAGAGTGCTTTATTCGAGAGAGTTACAAGAGACTGTTCGGGTAAGCTATTAAGAACAGAGCCTATTAGAAGATTCCGAAAGGTAGGCTCGGATGAATGGTACTCACTAGATGCCTCAGAAGGAAATGATTATTGGAATAATATTTTTTCTGTAGCCTCAACGGATGATTCCATTAAGCAGTTTTTATTAAATGCCAATAAAAAGGAAGGACACAAAAAAACGATTAATGATTTACCTCCGATAGATAATGAGTCTTTAGTAGACCCTAAAATAAAGGCAAGTAATTTGGCTAAAAAAAGCAATGTAGGATTAAAGATACTCGTAGCAGCGGTTGCTGTAGTGGCGATATATAAAATAAGATTAAATTAAAATTATGGAGAATTACAGTAATGCGATGGGTTATGGATTTTGGTGCGGTAAAGAATGCGCTCAAAGAAAGATAGCAGCGGGAATACCTCCTTTGGGTTCGGGAAGGGCTACAAAAGCTCAAGAGGCGCAGAATGATGCTGTGTTAGCTCAAGCAGCTTTAGAAGCCCAAAGACAGCCGCAAGAAGAGGGAATGAGCGCCTTAGCCTTAACAGGGGTTATTGGCGCTAGTCTTTTAGGCATCGCTCTTATGGTGGTGATTATTAGAAGAAGCAAAAAGAAATAACTATGAATAAAACAGCAATCACAGTAGTAAGCGTAATAGGGGTAGCTGTAATAGGCTTCTATGGATATGGAGCTTATAAGAGAAATATATTTAAAAATAATTGCTTGGCAAACGGTGGAAGACTACTTAGCGAAAACCAATGTGAATTTATGCCTAAAAAACCGAATAAAAATTAAAGTAATGAAAGGTAAATACTTAGTTTGGGGTAGCGTATTATCGGGTTTAGGCTTTTTAGGTTGGTATCTAAACAAGCAAGCTACGTATGCTAAAAAACTAGAGTATAAGGTTACGGGTTATAATTTAGTAGCCGTTGGTCTTGAGGGCGCTCGAATAGACTTAAATGTTTCTTTATTTAACAAGGGTAAGCTAGAAATTTTCATTAAAAGACTAAAGCTTAACGTATTTGCGGAAGGTAATTTTATCGCCACAATATATAATAGCGAAGGGGTTACGGTTTTGCCTAATGCGGATACGCAATCTACTATTCAGATTATTTTAAACCCCACAGTTCTTTTACAAAGTGCGGGAAATATTTTATCTAATATTAGTACAACAAACAAAGGGTGGGAAAATATAGTGCTGACTATTGATGGCAACGCTAGTATAGCCCAAGGTGTTATTCCGTTTTATGTACCTATAAAATACAGCTTTAAACTGTCTGAGTTAAGTAAGGCTTAATTGTGAAGTGCGTATTAATTTACTATTTTTGTACGTATAACCTTAAAGACAAGAAATAATGGTAAAAGAACACGTAGAAAAAACAATGAAGAAAGCGGTGAAAACATACGCTGACAAGCTAGGTGTAAGTAAGAGTGAGATTGCTTTTTTCATTCATACAAAACCAACAAAGGAAGCGCCCGAATTGACCCCAAAATATTTTTATACGGTAAATGGCGTACCCGTAAAAAAAGAAGACGGAAGCCTTAAAGAACTTAGGTTTACGCAAGATATTCTAGGCAGAAAGTTTGATTTATTGGGAACGGAATTATTAGCAAAGCAATTTTTGTCTAGCTATTTTAAGACGGTAAGCTCTGAGTTTAAAGCAAAGGCTAACAATCTTTATATTATGATAAAGGGTAGCGATAAAACTGACGATGGCTTAGATTTAACTTTGTTTAAAGATAGCCAAGCTATTAAGAGGCTTGACTTAGGGCATATATTTGGTGAATAAAAAAAATATTAAAAAATGGCAAATGGTTTAGCAAGCGTTGTATTTACAACCGAGATAACAGACAGCGTATTTACATTAACTCAAAGTATGGGTGTTCAGCAAATATCCATATACAACGCTTCTTCAGCAAGCGGAAGTGTTGCGGGTACTAGAGCTTTAGGAGGAGAGGAATCTTCGGCACTTACTCTTGTTGAGGGTCAGACAGTTACGTTTCAAGCAATTGAAGCCTCTGTAATAGATAGTTTAGTTATTACAGCGCCTTCGGGATGCACATTACAAATCATAGCACAGTAAGATATGAGCGGAGGTTTTGGTATATTTAAAAGTAGCGGTGGCGGTGGTGGCGGTGGAAGCGGTCTTACTAGCGTACCTATCGAGAATACATTATATGTTGCCAAAAATGGAAGCGACTCTACGGGAGTAAGAAATGATTTATCTAAACCCTTCCTAACTATAGCGGGGGCTTCGGCAGCCGCAAGCCCAAGCGATGCTGTATATGTGTATAGCGGGGCTTATATTGAAACTTCTCAAGAGTCGTTCGTTACTAACGTTCTTTATTATTTAGAGTTGGGTGCAATAGTTAGTAACACCTCTCACCCTATTGTTAGTGACACTAGCGGAGCTAAGAAAATTAGAATTAGCGGAGAAGGTTCTTTGTTGGTGGGTACTACAAACGGTGTAATTCTGAAAGACACAGACTCGGAGCTATATTTAGAGTTGTACCAACTTGAAATTAACGCTAATGGTGATGGCATTGATTTACTAGACCTTGACGTTGCTTATATTAATATTAAATACATCATAAATAACGGAGGGAAATTCTTTGAAGTAGGAGGGTTAATTAGAGCAACATTAGAATTTATAACCTACACTTCAGACAATACTGCGCTATCAAGCTTTGAGACTAGATTGACTCGTGTTGGCGGAGATGAAGGCACTTTTAATGTAAACGGAGTAACCGCAGATATAGATTTTAGCGCTACGGGAGGTCAAGGAATAAAGGTGCAGAACGGAGCAGGAACGGCTTTTTTTAGCATAGACAACATTAACAACCTTAATACTGATGACATTGATTTTATTGAAATTAATAGTGGCGATTCGTCATCCACTCTCCCAACAGTTACATTTACGAACTCTAGGATACTATCTAACGCAAACGGAGGGGGTATTGTGATGCTTGACGGAAGTGTTTCTATGATTAATGTATTTTTTGATATGTCTATACGTGCCATAAAACAAAGAAACGGAATTTTAAATTTATTTAATTGCTATATATATGCTGATGTTGGCGCTTGCCTAGAGTTATTAGGAGGGTCTACCATAATTACGAACGTGTTACTCCGCAGCCAAGACTTAACAAGTGTAATAGGAATTATTGAAATAGAAACAGGGGATTTAACGCTGTGTAGTGTACAGTCTCAATCACTTAGTCCAAGTAATGTATTTTTATATTCCGCATCCTCGGTTAATGTAAAACTACAAGGAACTTCGGTTTCAAATAAAGCAAATTCAGCCTCAGTCACTAATATAATAGCAGGAACAACATTTATCACAGATGCAAATACGTTAGTGCCACTAGCATTTTAAATAAAAAGATATGAGCGGAGGTTTTGGTATATTTAAAAGTAGCGGTGGCGGTGGTGGCGGTGGAAGCGGTCTTACTAGCGTACCTATCGAGAATACATTATATGTTGCTAAAAATGGAGACGACTCTACGGGGGTAAGAAATGACCTATCCAAACCTTTCCTAACCATAGCGGCAGCTTCGGCAGCAGCAAGCGCAGGAGATGCTGTATATGTGTATAGTGGGTTATACGAAGAAACATCTGCTAACTCATTTTTAGGCGGGCTATTTTACTACTTAGAATTAGGAGTAACAGTTTACAATGAAACTAATATCGTAATTAATGACAATAGTGGCGCAAAGACCATAAGGATATATGGTGAAGGCGTAATAGACGGAGAGGGGGCGGGAGCAATCAAAATAACAAACGCAGCTTCGGATTTATATTTACAATGCACAACGATAAACAGTTGGAAAAGTAGATGGGCTATTGATGTTAACAATGCTATTGTTAAAATAGACGTTTTAAATATAACATTAGGAGAGGGTGGAGACGGGGTTCGATTACAAGGCAACACAAGAGGCTACATTAATTTTAAAAACTACAGCAGTATAGATACGGGTGGGGATAATTGGGTTATTGATTTAGATAACGCAATAACTAGATATGGCGAGCCTTTTCTGATTAAAGGTGAAAGAGCGATTATTGATTTTGAGGATTCTGTAGGCAGCGGAATTACGATTGTCGTACCACTGTACACCTCGATTGAAATACAGATAAATGAAATAGAGGTGTTAAATGTTAACGATAATTACCTTAGCATTAATAGAGGTACAGAAAACGGTATGGTTAGGGTTCACAACACAAGAATATTAACAGCATCAAGCACTAGAGACGACAGAATAACCCTCGGGGGAGGATTTACTTATTTCAGCAATGTAGTTGTTCAAGGCGGGGGAGGCATTGTGTTAAACGGAAGCCGAAATAATTATTTAAGTATGTTGAATTGCAATATGTCTTGCGATATACCCTGTATAAGAACTAATGGTGTGGGGGCTATTGTTTTTTTAATGAACTCAACATTTTATTCTTCGGAAACAGGGAGTAGAACTTTCGCAGGGATTATTTCCTTGGGGGCTGCTGCCTTCAATAAGTTTTACATAAATAATGTTTTAACATTTGGAGATTCCTCAAACCCTGCAATTGCTTCATTAGCTGCGGCAACAATAGCGATACAAGGCTTTTTCGCAAGTAATACCGCTATGACGGCAAATATTTTGAGTAACATATCGGGTACTTCGCATATAGTCGATACAGATGTGTACCTTAACAGTACAGTATAAGATATAAACTAACTATTTTTAATAATTATGGAGTCTAAAGAATATATGGAATTGAAGAGAGAGATAGGAGAGCTAAGTACGTGCGTTAAAAAGCAAGGAGAAACAATCAAAAAAATTCACAGCGCAGTCGTGGGGGATAAGGATTTTGGTCAAGAAGGCATTGTTCAAATGGTAAAACAGCACGATAGATGGATAACCTCTCAAAAATTTATGTGGGCTAAAATTTATGGTGGAATAGCAGTAGGGAGCGCATTTGCCACTCTATTGGTTAAGTTTTGGGATAGAATATTTTAAAAAATAGAAAGTATGATTGCAAATTTAAAAAACAAACTAAGCATAACCTCTTTACAAAACTTATTTACAAAAATGGGGTATGCTTTCTTTACTGAGGGTAACTACAACTTAAACATAATAGGGGTAAGAAATCCTAACCTAGTCGCCAACTCTTTTGATGATACGATGCTATGTGCGTTTAAAATTGCAGGCAAGTGGGTGTTAAAAGAGTGGGAGATAACAACTGATGCGGGAAAATATTGGCTATCACACCCAATGAATGAAAAAGGCTGCGCATTGTTAGTGCCTAATCAATATCGTTCGGTATATGAAATAAACAAACATTCGGGTAGATATTATGCGCTATGTCAAAGAAAGGGTGAGGTGGAAGTGTACAGGGATGGTAATAAAGACCAAATACTTGACTTTAATGACACGACAAAGGAGTGGGGTATGTTTGGTATAAATATTCATCGCTCTAATCCTAGAGGCGAGAGTACGAGCGTAGAAAAGTTCTCTGCGGGATGCCAAGTATTTAAAGCGGCAAGTGATTTTAATGAGTTTATGAATATATGCGATAACGCAAGAAATGTGTGGGGTAACTCTTTTACTTACACACTAATAAAGGAAGAGGACTTAAATCTAGTTTAAAAAAATATTATGAGTAAAAATAAAGGAGCTAAAATAGCTATTACAATAGGTTTACTAGCGGCACTAAGCGTAGGCGGGTACTTTGTGTGGAATACGTTCTTCAAGTCTAGCGATACAAACGCAAACACAAGTAACGGTGGCGAAGGGGCTGTGAGTACTAGGTTTAAAAACGAGACGGAAGGAAATAAATTTAGAGCTTGGGTGAATGATAAACACCCCGAATACGCAGCAACATTAATGGGCGATGGCTTAGATAGAAGTGGCTCTTATGATAACTCGTACATAAACAAAGCGTATCAAGACTACGGTTCGGAATACGATAAGCTTCTGAAGCAATGGGTATAACGATTTATGGACAGAAAAAGAGTTATAAAAACTACGCTAACAATTGCGGCTACGTTTCTGCCCTTTGGATTAGTCGTTATTGGCTCTTACTACGGGTACAAGAAATACAAGAAGCTTAAAGAACAAAAGACTCAAAAAGAAAATAAATCAGAATAGAAGTGAATGATTGGTTTAAAAATAAACTTATAGTTTCTCGATTTCCAACTATTGTAGAGGTCAATGCTATGGTTGATATTGATGCTATTATTAATTGTTGGGATTGGCACTACACTTCAAATGATGCTGTGCAAGATTATAAAAGATTTTCTACAAACAAGGCAGAGAAATTATTTTGTCCAATTGAGCCAAAGAAAGAAAGCACACTTATTGTTTTAGATAAGTTGATTAGTTTATTGTTGGGCTTTGAAGAACAAGATAAAAAAGTATTGCTTCATTGCAGAAGTGGACTTCACAGAAGTATTGCTATAAGAAATGCGTACCATTTTCTTAGATTTGACACTCACGAAGACAGTGGAATAAATATGTTATTAGAAAATTGTAGTTGTAAGCATAATATGTTTCCAATTACGATACCACAGATGGAAAAATTTTTAAGAGAAAAAAGAAAATAAATCAGAATAGAAATGGCGGTAAAATTCAAGGTTAATAAAGCTATAGACGAGTTTAGAAATAAAGGAGGTACAACAAATTTTCCCGACAGTCTTCGTGACGTATTAACTTTTATTCAGAACGACCCTAACGTTAATACTAAAAAAGAAATTGCTTGGCTTCTAGCTACAGCTAAAATTGAAAGCGACTATTCTCTTTCACGTTGGGAAAGCGACTTTTTGTGTGGTAATGCGGGCGTACCTTACAAAAATCAGCCTTGCCAAAGCGCTATAAATTATTACCGAAGCTCAGGCGTAAATAAGCTCAACTATTTTGATTTAGGTACTGACAGAAATGGGATGGCTTTTTTCGGTAGGGGTTTAATTCAGTTGACAGGAGAAGATAATTACAAAATTTACGGAGATATAATAGGGGTTGATTTAATTGGCGATGGCGATAAAGCTATGAAACCAAAAAACTCATATAACATCGCTTCTGCTTACTTTAAAAAACGAAAGGTTTTTAAATATGCAAATGAAGGTAATTTCCAAATGGCTAGAAAAAGCGTAAAAGGAAGTAGTAGCGGGTGGGAAGAAGTAAAAAGAGAATACGATAGGTGGATTTCAGTATTAGATGAAAATGAAACCAAATTTAAAGATGTAAAAGTCACTAAGAAAAGACGAGCAGGTAGGTTATTTTTATATTCGGGAGTTTTTATAGCCGTAGTTGGTTTAGGAGTAGGATTAGCGCTACTAACAAGAGAGGAAGAGTGAGTAATATTATTTTATATTTTAAGCAATAACAAAAGAGTAAAACCTAAGTAGTATGGGAAAAGGAGGATACATATTTGTTGGCGTACTCGTTGCTTCGGGGGTTGGCTATTATTTATATCATAAAATCAATAGAGACAAGTTTAAAAAGAATTGTCTTGAAGGTGGTGGGTCTTTAATAGGTCAATGGCAATGCGATAACTCAAAAACCTAAACAGAAGATGAATTTTAACGACAAAGACATAAAAGTATTTTTAATTGGTATGGTGGCGAGTATGACGGCTGTTGTAGCTTGGGATGTGGTAAAGAAAAGCTTACGCATATTTAACTACGAAGTAAAAGACCATAAATAGCCTTATCTTTGTTTAATTGACAATTTAAAAAAAAGAATATGCAAGCAGCATTAGCAGCAGCAGCGTTAAATAACGTTGACGGTAAAAAAATAGCAATTTTAGGGGGTGTCGTCATTGTTGGCGGTGTCCTACTGTATCTAGGTGTAATTAACCCTTGGCTAAAGTTTCTTCAAGTAAAAGACACAAAGGCGGAAAAAAAGGGGCTTAGGTCTCAAACGAGATTAAGCGCAACTCAAACCTTATCGCCTCAGCTTTATCGAGACAACAAGAGCTTAGTTTCTATCTCAAGCGCAAAAGCAAATGAACTAGCTACCCAAGTGTATAACGGTAAGTGGGGAGGGAATGGCGGCTTTACTGACAACGAAGGAATGGCTGTGGGAGCGATAACGTCTGCGGGAAGTAAAGTAAACATAAGTTACATTGCGCACCAATTTAGCATACTTTATGGTCAGTCTATGGAGATGTATATGAGCTATTTAGAACCCGAACATTGGACTCAAGCTAAAGACTACGTTAACGACATTAAAAACTTTTAAAATGACAGCAGAAACAAAAGGCTCGCTAATAAAGGCGGGCATTACAGTAATAAGTCTTGGAGCGTTGGTTTTTGGCATAAACGCTATTATTAACAAGCTAAAAAGAAACAAAGAAGAAGCTGCCGCAAGACTGCTTCAAGAAGGGCTTGGAGGCGAATCGTCAGCAAATACGATTGAGGAAGAGCAGGCTCAAAACTACAATCCCGCAGCCGACCTTAAGCTTTTTGAAGACAGGATACACGGGGCAAATTTTAAGGGGTACGAAAAGCCCATCGAAAAATTAATTAACAGCAAAACAAACGCACAGTTAAGAAAGCTTGATGCCGCTCATAAATCTAAGCATAACGGGGAGTCTTTATATGCAGCTTTAGATGATGAATGGAGCGCCTGTGGGTTTTGGGGTTTTTCTAAATGCTACTCAAGCGTAATGAATAGGTTAAGTAGCTTGGATTTAAGGTAGGGTAGGTTTTGAATTAATAAATTAATAAATAAAACAAATAATATGAGTAAGTTTTTTGATTTTTTAGGTGGAAGAAAGATGTTCTTTGCTTTAGTGTTGACTGTCGTAGTCACCATCTTTTTATTTGCCAATAAATGCGACTTTGACCAATGGAGTAATTTCTGCATTTGGGTATTCGGTAGTTACGCTATAGGTAATGGTGTGGAGCATATTTCTAAAGGAATTAGCCCTAGACAGAAGTAATTAATATGAGGCTAGAGAATTATATTAAATTATGGATATTTTCCCTAGTCTCTGTTTTAATTAACGTCTTACTTGGTGTTTGGCTTTACTTTAGCTATCAAATAGACCCTAGCACGAACATCGAAATTCAAGAGTCAGAAAAGCGCATAGAGATTTTACGTCAAGAAGTGTCTAAGTATTACGAGCATTCTAAAAGCTTACAAATACAAAAAGATAGCGTTACGGCATTATTAGATAAAAAGCCGAAAGAACGAATCGTAATAAAAAAAATCTATGAAGATAAAATTGACAGCGTGGTTAATCTTCCTATTGATAGCTCCATACTGCTACTCGCAAAACGACTATCCGAAACTAACCTTGATTAACAAAGATACTTTGGTGTTATTTACACCCATACAAGTGTCAAAGATGAATAAAATATACATTGAGCTTGATAGGTCGAATGCGCTAAGAGAATCTTTATTCCAAGACGTTAGGCTGTATAAACTGTCCGACTCCTTATGTGTAGAAAATAATAAATCATTATCGCTCATTAATAACGCCTTAATTAAGATTGGGGAGGAGCGTAAAATGCAGATATTATTATTTACTGATGAAAACAAAAAACAAAAAAAACGCATAATCTTATTGAAAAAAACACGAGATTTGTTTACTATTGGCGGGTTATTTGTAGGCGGTATAACAACTTATTTTATATTGCAACAGTTTAACTAATGGAACAAAAAAACAAGAATATTGCTTATGCTACGATTGCTATTGTAGCTACCGCATCGGTTTTTATTTACTTAAGAACCCGTAACAAGAAGGCGAAAGCCGCAATAGCTCAGAAAAAAGCTAAAGAAGAAAAGGTATTAAGTGGCGTTGAGCCTACATCTGAATTACCTAAAGGCGTTATTGGCTTCGGTTCAAAGGGAGAGGACGTAAAAGATGTACAGCGATATATGAACGTAACTTGCCCGTCAGAACTAAAGCAGTTAGGATTATATCCCTTAGAGATATGCGGTACGTGGGGAGAGAAAACAGAAAAAGCGAGTATTTCGTGTTCTTCTTTAAAGAGAAATACAATTGATTCTGAAACCCTTAAAAGAATAAAAAGAGACTTGGGTAATTCTAAGTCATAAATTAATAATAATTATGGACAATAAAGTAGTTGTAGCGGCAGTAGTAGTGGTTGGCGCATTGTTATATTTTTCTTGGAGTAAGTCCAAGAAAGAGAAAAAAGCCCTTGAATTAGAAGCAGGCGACTTGGCTTACGATAAAAGAAAGACAGAGTGCCATAAAAAAGCGGCAACTATGAGGTTTGGACAGGCGGGTGGTCTAAGCCTTTTTTTGAAAAATTGCATTGGAGATAAATATTCCTCAGCCGACTGTGGTTGTGGAGCTTAAATAAATTATTATGGCGATAAGTAAAAATGTACTATTAGGTGGTGGGATAATAGCAATAGGTCTGTTTCTCGGATACAAAGCAAAGAGAGTAGGAAAACAAGTAATAGCTATAGGCGGTATAATACCAACGAAGCAAAAACCCGTTTCCGCTCCTGTTAATACTAATGCTGAACTGATGTAATTATGAAGAAAATATTTTTAATTGGAAGACGGAGAACGGGCATACAAACCACCGTTAAAGCATTAAAGATTTTAGGCTACAAAAAATCTAAGATACTCACATCTATATCCGCTGACGGAGATGTTGACATAGATGCGCTAATATTAGAAATGAAAAACTTTGATATTTGCGGTGCTGTTTTAGATTATACGCTAGACGATATAAGAGCTATAGAAAAAGCTTACCCCGATTCAACTTTTATTTTAAATACAAGGGAGTCTGCTGTGTGGTACGCTTCATTTGTTCGGTATTTCAATAGTCTTGGCGGGAGTCATTCGCAATCAGTACATACCAATAAAGGGCATTACGTAACATCTTATTATGAAAAGTTTAATAATGATATAGGTGTTCACTTTAACGGTAGGACTTGGAAATTATTTACATTAAGCCTTGATGGTAGTCATTCTTGGCAAGGGATATGTTCTTATTTAAAAAAGGCTATTCCCTCAGTATCTTTTCCACACGAAAACCGCTCACTATGACCCTCTTTAATTCACCGACAAATGAAATTTTAATAATCTAAACACCCTATATGAATAAGTTAGAAGATTGGTTCTATAATGAGTCTCACAGAATGAAATGCCATAAGTGGATACATTATTTTGACATTTACGACAAGCACTTCAAGGCGTTTAGAAAAAATAAAAAGGTAAGAGTATTAGAGATTGGTGTTTTCAAGGGCGGCAGTCTAGAAATGTGGGATAAATACTTCCCTAAATCAGAAATTGTAGGAATAGATAATAACCCCGATTGTTTAAAGTTACAAAAAAACTTTAGGGATAACGTACAAATTGTAATAGGAGACCAAGCTAATCCAAATTTTTGGAATGAGTTTAAAAGTAACCATAAGCCTTTTGATATAATTATTGACGATGGCGGGCATCGTATGAACCAACAAGAGACTACTTTTGATTGTATGTTTGACCACGTAACCGAAAACGGTATAATTTTAGTAGAAGACACACATACATCTTATTGGCATCATTTCGGAGGTGGCTTAAAAAGAGAAAGTTCATTTATTGAAAAAAGTAAAGACCTTATAGACTCCTTACATATTCATCACTTTAAGCCAAATAGTGAGGATTACCAAGACAAAAAACGTATTGAATTTCACTCCAAAGTAAAGTCTATTTCTTTTTATGACTCTGCCGTAGTCTATGAAAAAGGACTATCTCCTTTACCCGAAGCCAAAAACCTTTAAAATAATGATGTGAAACTTTATATTATAAAAAGAAGCAAATAAAAATGAAAAAAATAACCACCCTAATAGTTATTATTTTACTAGCGTATAGCTGCACAAAACAAAAGTCAAGAGTTCAATTCGAGTATGAAGATAGTCTAGCCTACTTGTGGGGCGATAACTACAGCGTTCACCGAATAGACAGCGTTCAAAGCTATAGTGTAGCGAGTTCACAATTCTTTAACAATTCTATAATAATGAATAGCTTACTCGTCCACTACGGGCAAGACACCACTAGCTTTACAGATTCTTTTAGAGACACGCTGAACACCGAGGCTTTATCTCATTATCTAATAGGATGGGGTGCTAATTATGAGATAGGATTAGATACCATCTACAAAGATTACTGGAACAGTCACGGAACTATATGCTATAGCCCTAATGTAGGATTTATAGATGCGAATAGCACTAAATGGGATGAATTAGAAGGGGTATCGTCAAGCCCTCTTCCTCATAAGTCATTCACTATAATGATTCCTTTACAGGGTAGCGGTAATCAGATTATTTACCACCTAATTAACAATTCCACTCCTCCAAGCTATTAGTAGCTCTAGTTGTGGTTATTAAGGTCTTTGGGTGTGGCTAAACCTACAAGCCTAATCGTTTCTTTTTTAAATTCCTCGTTTGATTGGCAAGTATGCTCTAGAGTTTTAATTTGAGCCACTATATATTGATAGTTTTCTAAAAGTCTACATTGTTCCATAGGTAAACTTATGTAAAAAAAACTATAATACCCCGCTAGGTATCGTATTTACCGACCCAAAACACCAAACCCCACCTTCCTATACACAAAACAATCTCTTTAGTGCTTACGTCTACGGCAAGCGTAGGTAGAATGAAATATATTCCGTAAACTTGAGGTGCTTGAAAATAAAACCTTCCTAAAAGGTTTTTGAAAAAGGTTTTTGACTCTGATAAAAGCATAGCGTACATTGATGTTCGTGGCATAATGAAGGTATTATTAGGTTTGTAATTTAAAATATGGCTAACGACACCAAAAAAGAAAGACGAGCTAATTTAAAAGCTCGTCCATCTCTCTTGCCACCATTATATTGGGTAGAAGCTGCGCACATTGTTTGTGCAAAAAAAACTTCTCATTAATCTTCTAGCAGGGTGTAAGATTCGGTGTTAATTGAATCAAATAGCTGAACGAAGTACAGGGGGTTGGAAAAGTCAGATGATGTCACGGTTTTGAAGCTCTCTCCGTTCCTTACTCTTATTGTTTTCATAGGCTCGCTAGATAGCAGTAGTTGACCCTCTTTGGTTATATTAAAGTAAGCATCACCCTTGCAATTAAAGTCATTCCAAGAGGTTGATTGTAGTTTTTCTCCATTCTCAAAAAGAATGATTAACTCATTATCGTCTACGCAGTTGCCTAAGCCAATTAGCTTGGCGGTAATAAAAGAAAACGAGCCGCTTTTTTTTAGGTGCATTGAAAGTTTAGCGCCTTCCGTCTTTTCTTCATTAGATACGACCATATCATAAGAAGGTGTGAAGAACTGAGTTCCCTCTAAGTCGTCTTTAACTACATATAAAAATGCCGCATCTGTACTCTTTTCTTGTCCTAAGCTATTAAATGAGATAGCGAGTAATAAGGAAATAATGATTATTTTCATCTTGTTTTGTTTTGAATTATTAGTTACTAATTATTAAATTGGTGGGTTAAATTCTTCAGCAGCGTCTATAGCGCCTTGGGTTGGCTCAACAAATGGCTCTTTCTTTTTTATATCTATGTTAAGCTTCTTTACTTGTTCGTCTTTTTCTTTTTTCGGTCTTCCTCTTCCTTTTTTAACGGGAGGGTTTTCATCGGGGCTTTTTGTGAGAGCTAGTTTCGTTGCATCTCCTTTTAGTTCATCTTGTTGAGGCTCTTCGGGAGTCATAAGCTCTTCTTCTTCTTCTTCTTCTTCTTCTTCTTCCGAACTATCCCTGCCGTCATTAGCCATCTTCTCCATTAACCTTTTGTACACCTCAATAGATGTTTTAGCATCAAATAAAGCGTTGTTCTGCTCTTTTTTAGCAGACTCAGCCTTCTCTTCACCGTAAGCAAAAATCAACCTATCTACGTGCGGGTCTTCTCCGCAAAGTTTTAATGCGGTACATAAGTCTAAAGGAATAACGTCTATATGTTTAGGCAAGGCTTGACCGTTACCGAATATGTTTATAAAAAGAACCCAATCATAGGCTAACATATCACCCCACATCTGAACCCCATCTGTCTCGTAGTCCAACAGCCACTTGTTTACTGCGGTAAATATCTTATCAATATCACCTTTCATAATAACCTCTCGTGAGTCGGGTTGGTAGTCAGTACCTACGTTAAAATCGCTTAATATTCTTTTGGGGAGTACGTGCTGCCTTACATAGTCGTCAATTTGAAATTTATCAAAGTCGGTAAACTCTGCGTAAAAACTCCTACCATCTTCAGCTACCATAGCTATTGATATTGGCGTGGTTAATTTATGCAGACCCGTATACTCAAGGTCGAAAAATACTTTTGTTTGTGCCATAATTATTATTTATTTGATATTATATTGTTAAGGTTAACTTTTTGTCCTCTCTATTCAAATCAAGGTCTATATATTTAACGAAAATCTGCGCCCTATTGTCTATTTCTGTAGCGGGCTTCTCTTCAACTACAAGCTCTATAGGAAGGGTAACGTAAGCTTCGTCTACGTATGCACCGTCTTTCAATACCTCCTCGAAAATGGTACACTCGTATTTATTTGTTTTGGAATTTCTTTTTACTTCAAAGCAAAGCTCTGTCTCGTTTGTTTGCTCAAACTCCGCATCAAAAGTTTCAACTAGCACAAACACCTTTAGATTAGATAGCGCATAGTTAAATTCGTCAATACCCCACCTAGCAAGGTTTATGTTTAAGCTCCAAGTAATATCAGCGCTTTTAACCGTTATATCCCTTTCGATATTATCGGGAATATCAAAATACAAGTCTATAGCCTTTGCTTGAATGTCTTTATCGGTGAACTCTAATTTCATAGCTATTAATTGTGTGTTGATTGCAAATATATAATAAATATCTTAAAAAATACATATTAAGTAAAAATTAATGTGAAGCCAATAACTATAGGAGGCAAAACGACACATCAATTTATTTTTATGAGCTTAAAACTCTCTTTTTTGAACCTAAAACTCCTCGTACTCTACCTCAATTAGCTCATTAGTTTCTTCGCACTCTCTTTCAAACTTACCGTCCTTATCAAGCTCTATAATTTTGAAGTCTTCACCCTGTGTAAACCGCTCGGTATCACCGCCTGTAATCTCTGTTATTACCCAATTGCGCCCTATCATAGTTTTGAACTGAATAAATCTCCTTTTTAGATTCTCCCAACCTCTTTTTTCAGCATCTTCATTCGTGTCCATATCATCTAAGTCTATCTGAGTAATATATTTCATCTCTTTGGTTTTATACCACCTAAAGCCCACACCGTTTATGATGTGAGCTAAAGGGGTTAGCAGCTATAAGAAGTAGTTTCTGTGTCTGAAATGATATGCCACAGCGTTTTCAATCAATGTTTTTCTCCTACAATTTATGCGCCTTTGCCTCTAATTCTTATAACCTTTCTGCTAAATCGTTTTACTCTAAACTTTCTTTCCATTGGACTTAAATTAAGATTAATATTATAACCATCTACAGTAGCTAGAGTATAGTCTCAATTAAGCTTGCAGATTTTAATGCTACAAACACTACTATAAATGGTACGAGATAGTTGTTACATAACTTCATTTACATTATTACAATGATATGGTTAATCACTAAATGTAAAGAGAGGTTAATTGGAGTTTCAACCATTAGCTATCTCTTGCTTATTCGGAAACGCCTTGCTTTGCCTTGTTTATTTGCTTTAGATGACTTAGGTGACAAACCCCTATTGCTTTGGATACAACTAAACTTATTTCAGTTTCAATGAGTTTTTTTCTTGAAGGGAAAAGAGAGTCAAGATTTATCGTTCCTAAAATACTTAGCGTTGCCGCTTGGATAGATGCGTAAACCTCCCGCCCGCCAGTATCGTCTCCCACCGCCTTAATTAATTGCGCTTGTATGTCGATAGTCTCTACGGTCTCATTCTCTTTGGAATCCATAGAATTTTTGTTATTTTGCTCCATTTTTCTTAGGTTTTTTAGGTGTTATTAATAAGCTTGAGATGTATGCTCTCCACTTGATAAAGCTTTCTTTGGGCTTCTTGGGATATACTGTTTTCATAGCTAAAATTTTAATTTACGTGTGTGCTTCTACCACCTCAAGCTCGCTCCATTTACGAAGCGAGCCTAGACTTTTTGAAGGTTACTATTCTTTAAGTACTCATATATCTCTCCCAACTCATACCGTTGTCTAAGTAAAACATATCCGAGATATTGTAATTTGTAGTGTCTGTAACCGTAGGTGAAAGAGCGGTGTCTAACGAAAATTCATCAGCGGCTTTTCTGCCCCTACAGTAGTAGTGCATAGACTCGTCAGCCCTTGTTAGTTCGCTAGGTTCTTTTTTAGAAAGTATGACTACATATCCCGATTTACGGGAATCTATAAGGTGATATAGTGAGACGATATTCTTCGCAACTTCTAAAGCCTCCGATATAGTGAGTATGTACTTTTTAAACCCCTTCGCAGCCTCTAAGCGAATGGAGTCAATAGCTAAGGCTTCGCTTTCATAAAGCTTCCCTTTTTCTCGTATTTCTCCAAAAGAAGGTATCTTATCTAGTCTTACGTTGCTATTTCCAATATAATGGTGTAACTCATAATCACTTACTCCAATTCTAAATGTCTTGTTCGTCATAGCTGAATTATTATGTGTGTTTTTAATTGTGATTCAAATATACACTTTTGTATAATACCACAGAGTTTTTCGGGTTCTTTTTTTTTCGCTTATTTTTAATATAGCTTTTAACTATTTGATAATAAGCGCAATGAACCCAACTACTCCTTATGCGTTTTCTGTGAAAATCCTTGTTTTATTTGGCTTTTACCATCATTTCAGCCAAACCTCCCGACCCTCTAGCGTTAAGAGCGGCTGCGCTAATACTCTCTGCTTCGACTGAGACTAATCTTTTCACTTGACCTCCCCAATTATTCTCAGTATCACACCCTTTGCTGTCTGAAACAACAATTAATTTCCTGCAAGCAATTGGTCTATGCTCATAAACAGAGCAAGCCCCTTCTTTATCTAAAAAAACGCACTTTCTCTTAGCATAAGGTATTTTCAAAAAATCCTCGTCTGTTTTTACAATTTGCTGCTCTAAATAATTGTAGTCAATCTCAAACCCAATTTCTTTTGAGTATTCGGTAAGCAAAACAGCTTCATCGTCTGTTACGTCTGTTTTTAGGTAACAGCAAAAAGAACAACCCTTACCGCAAGAAGGCTTTTCGTTCTCTTCCGCTTTAATTAGCTCTCTGATTGCTTGCTCAACCGCATCGTGTATTGCCGAACTTACGGACTCTGAGTTATTATTTTTTCTTAGCCCTTCATATTGTTCTGTATAAAAACTAATCATTTCCGCAACTATAACTTGCTGCTTACTATCCATTTTAGACAGCATACCCGAAAGGCTTTCTGAAATTTTAATATTCATTTTATTTTTGTTGTGCTAAATTAATACGAATCAAACGTAGCTTCCATTTCATCAATAAAGTATTGATTTTTCTTGCTCAACTGCCCTCCTATTGAAGAGCGAGATTCCATACCCTCCTTTAGCATTCTAACAATTTCTGCCTCCGCAATTCCTAATCCTTTTGCTAGTCCGTGTATCCCGTTTTCGCAGTCGTGTAACTCACTATTTTTCATCATTTGACTCTGTTTTTAAAGTGCTTCCATTGGTAATAAAGCATAGCGCCTAGCGGAATAAAAGTAAGTAATGCCCAAGGACTATCAATTATTGCCTCACGTACAATAACAACTGCTAGTGAGAGGTATGCGATAAACCAAAAAAGTCTAAATGTAGCTTTTCTAATTCTTGTGTTGGCTATTAGCCATTTGAAGTATTCTTTCATTTTTCTAGTAAATTTAATTTTAGTTTATCTTTCTTTAGTTCCTCCAATTTCGTGTAAGTAAGTTTTAGGATTATCAAACCATTGCTTTATTTGCTCAACACTAAACCGCCCGTAAGTATTGCGGTCACCATAGTTTACCCAATAACAGATACCATAATCGGTTTTTTCTTTCGTCTCTTTATTCTCAATCCATTTAGGGGAGCAAGCCATCCAGTATCTACCTTTTTTTCCATTAGTGTTTCTGAAAATAGCTCTTTGTTCTTCTTTGAGCTTCGCCATACCTATATGAGCCTCATACTTTAATAGGTTTTCGTCATTTTTAGCGTAATTCATACTGTCAAAATCATCAACAGGAATACAGTCAATTATCGCTTGCTCAGTTAGACTCTCAATAGCGACTTTTAAGTTTTTATGCCGAGCTAAATATCTTTTTATTTCTTCAACCGTAAATACCATAATAGTTTATTTCTTAGTTTATTTCTATTGTGTCTACATAAAAGTCTGTATGTGAATGACTTCTTTTAAACTCTTCAAGTCCTTTGTTTGCCTTTTCTTCTGTTTGGTAAAGCTGTACTACATCGTGCGCCTCATCCAAAACAGCATAACAACTTTTCCTTACAGCATCAATATACGGTTCTTGCCCTTGCCTTACTATCTTGTATCCAATTTCGTGCAAATCTTCAATCAAACGAGCAGTCATAGTTGTTTTGGCTGTTCTCTCAAAAAACCCGTAACCCCGCCCTTTTATTATGTGTAGTAATATGTTTAGTTCTTCAGCATCTTCGCCTCCAAATAATTCCTCTACCTCTTTCGGAATTTCTTTTTTAACGGGCGTAGTCACTAATCTTAACTTAATGCAATGCTCTACATACTCCTTTAACTCTTCACCGTTAAAACTCCTGCGTTTAATCTGTTTTATATTGTCTACTGTCTCACCGTTAAACTCGGTGTCTACTTTACAAAATTCTTTATCAGTCATTGGTTTTTATTTTTTTGTTATGTGCATTTTAAAATGGCACTTCTATTTTTTGTATCCTAATTAAATGAGTTCTTAATGATTTTATAGAGTAGAACTTACTTTCGATATTATATCCTTTGGTGTAACCGTTAAGCTTCTGTTTTAGTTCCCTGCCAGTTCTTCCATTAATCATTTTACCACACTTTGTGAATTTGTAATGATTAGCGAATGACACTTCCCAAACATAACTATAAACGACTGTAAATGATTGTTTTCTCATTATGCTAAGGTAGCTTTACACGGTTGTTATGTACAAGCACTACATTATCACATTTAATCAAACACAGTGGGTACACTCTTTTTATTTTATTTTTTTGCCTCCCCTTTAAAAAAAGAAAGAATATGTACTATAATTGGCAAAGTCCAACCATCACCCAACAAGCTTGCTGCCTTATTCCTGGTAATTGAATCACAGTAGTTGTCAGGGAATCCTTGCAGCCTACACATTTCTATTTTATTTAAAATCCTAACAGTCCCATTATCATTAACAACATTACTCATTGCCATTTCTAAATGCCGTTTCAAAAGGGTTTCTTCATTTCTTGATGGTCTCGATTCGCTTTCTAATATAGCATTCGCTTTCTTTTTGTACGTAAACACAAAGTTCGGCAATTGCCTCCCTGCTTCTATCCTACGTTTAATTAAAGCTGTAAATTTGCTCATATCCTTATAGCCGTATGTTTTAGCCTCCGACTCTAACAATGCCTGAGCTTTATCTACATAAACAGCACCGTCAAGTATTATATCCTCAAACATTATGCCCTGGTCCATTGGGGGCGGTATATCAACAATCATATCCCCAAACATTCCATATTCAGCTATTTTAATATTTGTCCAATAATATCTATCACG
>Ga0208903_1000215_pt1 | contig 55754 bp, 49 predicted proteins | sample AntAceMetag02UKJ_FD_184769 | JGI IMG/M metagenome (GOLD analysis project Ga0208903, IMG submission 184769) | Saline lake microbial communities from Ace Lake, Antarctica - Antarctic Ace Lake Metagenome 02UKJ (SPAdes) (version 2) | ecosystem: Environmental > Aquatic > Non-marine Saline and...
TTTCCCCCCCCCCCCCCGGCACACCCAGACCGCACCCCCGAAGCGCCCTCACAAGCGCCGCACGTGCAGGCTCAGTCATAGTCCACTTTTTCGAGGAACAGGCCGTCCGGCGGCGATACCGGCCCACAGGCCGTGCGGTCCGTCGCCGCGAGAATTTCGGTCAGCCAGCGCGCATCGCGCTTGCCGCGCCCGACTTCGACCAGTGACCCCACCATCGAGCGGACCTGCCGGTGCAGGAAACTCTGGGCCGACAGCGTGCATTCGATCCGGTCGCCATAGCGGGCGACATCGAACTTATCGAGCGTCTTGACCGGGCTTTTCGCCTGGCATTCCATATCGCGGAACGTGGTGAAATCATGTGTGCCGAGCAGGCCCTGCGCCGCGTCGTGCATTTTTCGTACATCCAGCTCTTGTGAGATGCGCCAGGCGAGCCCCTTTTCCACCGTCAGGTCCGCCCGGCGGTTGACGATGACAAAGCGATAATGGCGGGTCTTCGCGCTGAAGCGTGCGTGGAACTCCGCGTCCACCTTCTCAGCCTTCAGGATGCCGATCGGCAGCGGGCGCAGGTGGAAGTTCAGCGCATCGGCCACCTTGCCCGGCCGGTCGACGGCAAAGTCGAGATGGGCGACCTGTCCCATCGCGTGAACGCCGCTATCGGTGCGCCCGGCGCCATAGACTTCCACCGGTCCGCCATCCAGCTTGGCGGCGGCTTCTTCGATCGCGCCCTGGACCGTGGGTTTGCCCGGCAGGCGCATCCAGCCCTGGAAAGGGCCGCCATGATATTCGATCAGGAGCTTGTAGCGGGCCATGGATTATACGCCGAATGCTGCAGGATAGGTGAGGGTGCCGGCCACGGGCGCCGAATCCGCCAGCCGCTTCGCCATGAAATGCGGCCCGCTCCACGGCGCGTCAAACGGGGCAGCCGTGTCGGCCGAAAACCCGAAGCGCGGATAATAGTCCGCGTGCCCCAGCACGAAGACTAGGCTTTCGCCCGCGCCTTCCAGCGCCAGCAGACCCGTGCGCACCAGCCCGCTGCCGACGCCCTGCCTTTGCCGCCCCGGCAAAACAGACATCGGCCCAAGCCCCACGGCCAGCGGTGCGCCGTCAATCTGGATGCAGAAGAACTGCACGTGCCCGACGATCTGGCTGTCATCATGCGCGATCAGGGACAGCACGCTGTCGCCATCCCGCTTCAGCTTGCGCACGATCTTGCCTTCGGCCGATTGCCCGAAGGCCGCGTCATTCAGCTTCGCGATGTCATCAATGTCGTCGGCATGGGCCGGGCGGATCCAGGTGCTCATGCGGTCAGCACCTCGCCGGGCGCAATCGGCGTGCCATTCAGGAAGACCGCCGCGCTCATCGGCCCCTTGCCGGGCCGCTGCAGCGTCGTGATCCGCACCGCGCCGCCATCGCCGCAAGCCACCAGCAGCCGGTCGTCCAACACGGTGCCCGGCGCGGCCCCGCCAGAGGTTCCGGCGACTTCGCTTATCAGCAGTTTCAGGCGGACGGGGCTCGTCTCGCCTTCCGGCGTCCAGTGGCAAATGGCTCCGGGGAAGGGGGAAAGGCCCCTGATCTGGCAATCGACTTCCGCTGCCGGTTTCGACCAGTCGACCGGCTGGTCCTCGGCGCTGATCTTGTGGGCGTAGGTAACGCCGTCTTCCGGCTGTGGCCGCGGTGCGATCGCCCCTTCGGCCCAGCGCGCCAGTGCAATCGGCGCGAGGTCGGCGGCCAGTTCCGCCAGCCGATCGTGCAGCGTGCCTGCTGTCGTCGCCAGCGTGATCGGCGTGCGCGCCGACATCAGCACCGGTCCGGTATCCAGACCCGCATCCATCAGCATCGCGTCGACCCCGGTCTCATGGTCGCCCGCCATGATCGCCCGCTGGATCGGCGCCGCGCCGCGCCAGCGCGGCAGGATCGAGGCATGCATGTTGAGGCAGCCAAGTCGCGGCGCATCCAATACCGACTGCGGCAGGATCAGGCCGTAGGCGACCACCACCGCCGCATCGAGCCCCAGCGCAGCAAAGGCGGCCTGCGCCTCGGCCTTCTTAAGCGACTTCGGCGTGCGCACCTCAAGGCTGTGTGCCTCGGCCCAGGCCTGCACCGGCGTCGGCGTCAGCTTCCTGCCCCGGCCTGACGGGCGCGGCGGCTGGGAATAGACGCAGGCAATCTCGTGCCCAGCCGCGACAAGCGCGGCGAGCACGTCAACGGCAATCTGGGGGCTGCCCATGAAGGCAAGGCGAAGGGGTTTGGTCATGGAGCGGGGGTCTAGCGCGCGGGGCGCTGGCAATAAAGGAAAGATTGACGTGGCAGGATCAGGCGACGTCTTCGCGGATCTTGCGAATCTTGGCTTTCTTGACCTTGTCGATGGCCCGCATCCGCTTCAGGCGCGAGAGATAGTCGATGAACAGGGTGCCCTCGAGATGGTCCATCTCGTGCTGGATGCAGACCGCGTAGAGCTCTTCGGCCCATTCCTCGACCGTGTTGCCATCATAATCCAGGTAACGGATCAGGCACCGTACCGGGCGTTCAACCTCGTCGAAAATGTCCGGCACCGACAGGCAACCCTCTTCATAAGGTTGTGTCTGCTCGACCGTTTCGAGGATTTCGGGGTTCACGAAATAGCGCGGCTGGGGCTCTTCATTCTCGGGGGCGAGGTCCATGACGATGACGCGAAGTGGCACGCCGACCTGGATTGCGGCCAGGCCAATGCCCGGCGCGTCATACATGGTTTCCAGCATGTCATCCATCAGCGCGCGAATCTCGTCGGTGACGCCGCCTTCAACAGGCTTCGACACCTCCTTGAGGCGTGGATCGGGTACAGTCAGGATGTCGCGTATGGCCATAAGGGGGAGATATGAACAGAAGGGCGATTGGTCAACTGGTATGGCTCATTTGGCAGCCAGCCGGGGCTTCTTGCCCTCCAGGTCCAGTTCGCCGGTCGCGTCGGGCGTATTCGCCCGGTTTTCGATCTGCTTCGGTTCCGGCAGCGCCTTGTTCGGCGGGGCGATTTCCATGTCCTCGAACTTGCGCAGAGTCGGCAGGACGCGCTTGTCGAACGATCCCATGGCCGAATTGAAATGGTCGACAGAGCCGTTCAGTGTTTTCCCGAGCTTCTCGATATGGCCGAGCATGACGCTCATCCGACCATGCAGCTCAGCGCCGAGTTCGGCCGCCGCCATCGCATTCTCGTTCTGGTGATGTTGGCGCCAGAGGTGCGCCACTGTCCGCGCCAGCGCGATCAGCGTCGTCGGCGTCGTGACGATGACCTGCCGCGACATGGCTTTTTCGATCAGGTCGGGGGACTGTTCCAGCGCGGCGGCGAAGAAGTTTTCCCCGGGTATGAACATGGCGATATAATCGAACCGGTTGCCGAGGTTTGACTGGTAGTCCTTCGACGCCAGCGTGGTGACATGGCGCTGCACGCTTTGCGCGTGCGCTTTCAGGTGCGCCAGCCGCTCGACCGGGTCTTCGGTATTGGTGGCAGCCATGTAGGAGGCGAGGGACACTTTGGAATCGATGACGATCTGCCGGTCGCCGGGCAGGCGGATGATTGCATCCGGGCGCTGGCGGCCTTCTTCGGTTGCGTCATGGACCTGTTCGTTGAAGTCGCAATGGGCCGACAGGCCGGCCTGTTCCATGACATTGCGCAATGTCATCTCGCCCCAGCGACCGCCGCCTTTCGGCGCAGTCAGGGCGTTGACCAGCTTGCCGGTCTCGGCGGTGTTGCGATGCAGGCTGTCGCCGATCGCCTTCACCTGTTCGGACAGCAGGGACTTGTCCTCGGTACGGACCTTTTCCAGGTCGTCGACGCGCTTCTTGAAGGCATCAAAATTCTCGCCGATGGGCTTCATCAGTTCCTTGAGTTCGCCTTGCGCGCCTTCCCTGTGGCGCTTGAACGTCTCGTCCGCGCGTTCCAGAAACATGGCATTTGCCCGCTGCAGCACGCCCTGAGCCAGCTGGGAAAATTTGCTCTCGTCCTCTTCGCTGCGGGCGCGCGCCTCAGCCAGTGCGATCTCGGCCTGGCGAGCGACGGCATCCTTGGTCAGCAGGGCCTGCTTCGTGTCGGTGAGGTCCTCGATGGTCCGGGTCAGTTCGCGGCGGGCGATCTCTGTGCGGCCCCAGAGGACATAGGCCGCAAAGCCAAGCCCCAGCACGCCGAGCAGCAGCACGATATGCACGGCGTCGAAGCCGGCGGTTCCGATGGTAACGATAGGTGTCATTGCGATATCCTGCCACGATTCCCGTGGAACATATCTAGAACGGTGTCATGTGTCCACGCGCTGAAATCGCTGCGCGAGAACTATCCGTTGGTCGGTGCGCCGGCCAGCGCATTCAGGCTCTCGATCAGGTCTGCCGTGATCGTTCCGGTCACTGGAAGGCCGTTGGCTTTCTCATAGTCGCGGATTGCCTTGGCCGTGCCGTCGCCGATCACGCCATTCGGAGTGCCGACATTATAGCCGAGCGCCGAGAGGGCTACCTGCACGCCTTGCACCTGAAGCGGATTGCCGGTGTTCCAGGGCTGGGCGCCGAAGCGTCCATTGCTGATGGCATTGTCGCGGGAGGCTTCCCAGAAGACCGATCGCGCGCGCGCCTGTTCAGCGGCTTCGGCCGATATGCGGCCTGAAAGATCGGCGATTTTGGCCGGGGCACCCGCATCGCCATTCTTGCCGGCAATTTCGAACCAGAACATCGCTTCGGTCAGGTTCGGGCTGATGCCCAGGCCCTGCTCATAAAGGACGCCGAGATTGTACTGGCTGTCGACAATGCCGAACTCGGCGGCCTTGCGGAACCATTCGACCGCGCCGGCATAGCTCTGCGGTCCGCCGTCGCCTTCGGCCATGAAGACGGCCAGGTCATGCATGGCGCGGACATTGCCCCCATTGGCGGCCTTTTCCGTCCACTCCCGGGCGAGTGCGAGATCCTTGGGAACGCCATTGCCCTTCTCGTGCAGCTTGGCGAGGCCATACTGCGCGATGGGCAGGCCCTTGGCGGCAGACTTGCGCATCAGGGCTGCGCCAGCAGCAAAGTCACCGGCGGCGATGCGTTCCTGGGCCAGCTGGTACTGGGCAATATGGTTTCCCGCCGCAGCGGCGCTTTCCACTGTCACGAAGGGTGAAATCGCCGGGAAATTCGAGGCTGCTGCGGGCGCAGGTGGCGCGGGCTGGATGGCCTCCACGACCGGCGCCGACACAGTCTGCATTGCCGGTGCGGTCTCGAACAGTTCGGTCTCGGCGGCGTCGATCTGGGACGCTGAAAGTGCTTCGCTTGCTGCTTCGGCCGTTTCCGCATCGGCTACGGTGACCGTAGGGGGCGGCGCTTGAGCGGCTGCCGCGGCGCCGGGGTCGACATAGGTATCGACAGAGGCGGCAATAACAGGCGCCTCCTGCTTGCCGCGGATATAGAGATAGCCGCCGACAGCGGCCCCGGTAATGACAACCGCCGAGGCGGCCGCATAGAGCGGCAGCTTGCTTGAGCCCGATGTCGCGCGAACGCCATTGAAGTTCGGCCTGTCGTTCTTGCGCCGGTTGCGGCGCTGCGGCTGTGCGTCCGGCGTACCGGCCGCAACGATCGCGGCCCGGCGGGCCCGGGCGATATAATCATTTGTGTCATCCGCCCGAATGGCGATCGGTTCGGCATCGTCTTCAGCGAGTGGGTAAAGATCTGCGTCCGGATCGGATTTCGGCGAGATCAGCGCGAGAAAGTCCTCGTCGTCGGAATCATCCATATCGAATATGTCGGATGCGCGCGCTTCCGTGTGGCTGTCGTGTTCACCGTCGATGCCTTCGAGTTCGGAGAGCGCATCGAAGAAGGCTTCCGGGCCGGGGGCAGCGGCCGGCGTAGAAAAGTCCTCATCCGCGTACTCACCGATACTGGCTTCGTGCGGCGTGCTGGGAACGTCCTCGAAATCGGACTTGTAGGGCGCGCCACGGCTCTCGACGGCTGCGTCCCAGCCTGCGATCCCGGCCTCGAAGAAGGCGTCGTCGTCATCTGGATCGACTAATGTGTCGGCAAAAATGGCGTCATCGTCCTCAAGATCCGCTGCTGAGGTTTCAGCGAACATGTCATCGTCATCGTCATCGCCATTGTCATCGTCGACTTCGAGTTCGGGCAGGCCGGGTTCGAACGCCGCGTTGTCATCGTGGACGGGCGTCTGGACGGCCTGTGCAACCACGGGTTCGGCGGCAAAGTCCGGCGCTGCCGGCATCGCGTCGGCGCCGTTCGGGTCAGCATAGGGCGGCGAAGTGAATTCCTCGAGGCTTTCAAGCCGCGTGGCCAGGGACGCGATGGCGCGCTGGACAGGCGAGAGCGAAGCCGACGACTGGGCCTGCATATGTTCAAGGCGCTCGGAGACATTGGACAGCGCATCCGACAGACGCACATCGGTGCGCTTGCGGTTCTCTTCCATCTGGGTCGCCATCGCCTTGATGGCATCGTCCTGGCGTTTCTGGAGGCGTGAGGCGGCTGATGCGACCTGTTCGCCGATCTGTTCGATGGCCTGGGCGCTTCGCGTTTCGCTGTCGCTGACGCGGTGGTCAATCTGGTCGGCGAGCGTATCGATGCGGGCGCTGACGGTTTCGCCGAGACGTTCGATTTCGCCGCGCACGGCCTCGCCCGCGGCGGCGTCATCACGCGCTTCGACATCGCGGATGCGCTGGTCGAAACTGGTCGACATCCGGCTGACCTGGTTCGACACGGTTTCCATGGAGCGCGACTGGCGCTCCTCGGTGGCGGCGAGGCGCTTGTGCACGTCCGATAGCCCGGACGTGAGGTTCGAGACGACTTCACTCTCCGCGACATTGGCAGTGCGCGCGATCTCGTCGGCAAGCTCGAGCCGGGTCTGGTCGACGGTTTCGCGCAGGGATTTTGTCAGGTCGTCGAAACGGGCCTCGAATTCCGAACGCAGCTTTTCGGCAAGTTCCGGATCGACGGACTCGGCCAGCGCTTCGACCCGGTTGTCGAGGTGGTTAAAGGTCGCCTCCAGGCTTTGCAGTGCGGCGTCGGTCGTGGTTTCGGCGCGGTTGAGGCGTTCCTGGATGCGCAGCAGCGTGCTTTCCATGGAATCCAGCGCGCCCGACACGTCGCTCTCGACAGCCGTCAGGCGCGCGTCGGTCTGGCCGGCTGTTGCCAGGCGTTCCTGAACGTCGCTTTCAAGTGTCGACAGGCGGGTCGTCAAATCGCGTGTGGCGCTCTCGGAGCGCCTTTCGGCCTGGTCGACGACCTGTTCAACCCGTGCAGCGGCATCTGACAGTTTCGATTCGACGCGGGTTTCCACGCCTTCGACGCGGTCGGTCAGGTCGGCAAAGCCCGCTTCGACCCGGCCCTTGATGGCGTGGGCCTCCTGCTGGGCGAGCTCACCTTCGTCATTGACGTGGTCAGCCAGCTTGCCGAGCGCCTGTTCGAGAGACTTCAGCGCTTCGAGATTCTGCTTGTTCGATTCATCCTGTTCAAGCCTGCGAACCTTGGACTGGAGCGCTTCATAGGTGTCGCGAATCTCGTCCATCAGGCTTTCGACGTGGCCGACGACGGAATGGCTGCTCTGCTCGGCGTGCTCTAGTTTGGCGACGAGGCCGAGAACCGTGTGGTCCATGCCGGAAATCGCCAGCGTGGAGCGGGCTTCCGCCGCTTCGATACGGCGGGTCAGGCGGTCCAGCGTGTTGGTGGTGGCATCCGGCCGTGGGCGCGGATTGCGGAACAGGGAGGAGATTTCGTTGAGCTGGGATTCCTCATCCGTCATCAGCAGCCGGTTGAGGTATTCACCCAGCGTGAGACCTTCGGCGCTCGCCGCTTCGCGCGCCGCATCGCGCGCGCGCTGGTCAATGCCTTTGACACTCCAGGGCCCTGTCTGGTTCATCCCGGATTCTCCTCGCTCAGCCCGCAAAGTTAACGCAGCGGGCAGATTCGTTCACATATTCTAACGGTGATGACAGCCAGGGTCTTAAAGCGAGGTTAAAGGTAAATATTTTAGCATCTTCTGGTAACAGGTATGGTTATCGCATTTACCATAGGGAACGTTTCCGCGAACGTTCGCGTAAAGTTGACGTTGACGTTCGCGGAACCCTTGGTCTAAGCTGTCTGAATGCATCACAAGACATCACACATTTCCGCCGCCGACAGCCGCACCTTCACGATTTCCGAGCTTGCCCGGGAATATGGTGTGACCCCCCGTGCCCTTCGCTTCTATGAAGACAAGGACATGCTGCATCCGGCGCGCGACGGCATGACCCGTGTCTATTCGAACCGGGATCGTGCACGCCTGACGATCATCGTCCGCCTGAAGCGTCTCGGTCTGCCCCTGGCCGATATCCGTGAAATCCTCGACCTCTACGTCCTGGATGACGGCGAGCGCGCCCAGAAATACATGATGCTCGACAAGTTCCGCAAGCAGGTCAAAGAGCTGGAAGTCCAGCGCGAAGACATCGACACGGCGCTGACGGAACTGCGCAAGGGCATCCTCTGGCTCGAGGAGCTGATCCAGAAGGTCGGCCCGAACGAAGAAGGCAAGCGACAGGTTGCGGCCTATGAAGCGGTTGCCCGGCGCCAGCTCGACGAAGTCTGATCCACCTCTTTTCAAAGGTTTCTGGCAACTGGAACGACCTTTCTAGAACGTGCGTCTAGAATGGCGTCAGTTGCCATTTTTTTTACAAGGATTCCGACCCATGCCCCGTTACGATGCTCCGGTCCGCGATATGCAATTCATCCTGCACGAAGTGCTGCAATTGCAGAACTATTCGAACCTGCCCGGCTTTGAAGAGGCGACCCCGGACCTGATCGATGCGATTCTGGAAGAAGGCGGCAAGTTCGCCAAGGAAGTCCTGTTCCCGTTGAACCGTGTCGGCGACGTGCAGGGCTGCAAGCGCAATGATGACGCCAGCGTAAAGACGCCCGACGGTTTCCCCGATGCCTACAAGGCGCTGGTCGAGAATGGCTGGCCGCTCCTGTCGAAGGATCCCGAGATGGGCGGGCAGGGCCTCCCGCACGTCGTGAACCTCGCCTGGGGCGAGATGATTTCCTCATCCAATATGGCCTTCGGCATGTATCCCGGCCTGACATCGGGTGCCTATGAGGCCCTGATGGCCGGCGGCTCCGATGCCCAGCGCAAGCTGTACGGCCCGAAAATGGCCAGTGCCGAATGGGCCGGCACGATGAACCTGACCGAGCCGCAATGCGGCACCGATCTCGGCCTGATCAAGACCAGGGCGGCGCCGCAGGCCGATGGCAGCTACAAGATCACCGGCCAGAAGATCTGGATCTCGGGTGGCGAGCAGGATCTTACCGAAAACATCATTCACCTTGTGCTTGCCCGGATCGAGGGCGCCCCCGAAGGTATCAAGGGCATCTCGCTCTTCGTCGTGCCGAAATATATCGTCAAGGACGACGGCTCGCTGGGCGAGCGCAATGCCTGTTCCTGCGGCGGCCTCGAAGAGAAGATGGGCATCCATGGCAACGCGACCTGCGTCATGAACTATGACGGCGCGACGGGCTGGCTCGTCGGCGAAGAACACAAGGGCATGCGCACCATGTTCGTGATGATGAACGAGGCCCGCCTCGGCGTCGGCCTGCAGGGCCTGGCCCAGGCCGAAGTGGCCTATCAGAATGCTGTCGACTACGCCAAGGACCGCGTCCAGGGTCGTTCGCTCAATGGTGCTAAGGCACCGGAAAAGGTCGCTGACCCGATCATCGTCCATCCGGACGTGCGCCGCATGCTGCTCGACCAGAAAGCGTTCATCGAAGGCGCCCGGGCCTTTGCTTACTGGACCGCCTTCCAGGGTGACCTGCAGCACAAGTCGAACGACGAGAAGGTGCGCGAGCGCGCCGGTGACTATATGGCGCTGCTGACCCCGGTCGTGAAAGCCTATCTCACGCACAAGGGGTGTGAGAGCGCCAATCTCGGCCTTCAGGTGCATGGCGGATCGGGCTTCACCCGCGAATGGGGCATGGAACAGTTCGTACGTGATAGCCGCATCACCATGATCTACGAAGGTACCAACGGCATCCAGGCCCTCGACCTTGTCGGCCGCAAGCTCGCCAGCAATGGCGGCCGGGCCGTGTTCAGCTTCTTTGCCGAACTGGACGATTTCCTCGGCACGGCCGGTGATGACGCCGAACTGCAACCGTTCGTCGAAGGCCTGACCACGGCCAAGGGCCAGCTCCAGGACGGCACCAACTGGCTCATGCAGAACGGCATGTCCGACTTCAACAATGCCGGCGCGTCCAGCCATGATTACCTGCACCTGTTCGGCCTGACGGCGCTCTGCTTCATGTGGGCGCGCATGGCCAAGGTTGCGATCGAGAAGAAAGCCGAGGGCGACCGTTTCTACGACGAAAAGCTGCTGACCGGCCAATACTTCCTCGATCGCATGCTGCCCGATGCGGCCGCCCATCTCGCAAAAGTGAAAACCGGCGCGAAATCCATGATGGCCCTGTCGGCAGACCAGTTCTGATCCATGGCGAAAAGGCCGCAGGCCCTGTGCCTGCGGCCTGACGTGGCGTGACGGCTGGGCAAGCGGGCCTGCATAACCTAATTGTTGACGTGAACGTAAGCGGAAGTTTCCGCAAGGTAAGATAGGAAGACATGCCCATGCGCGAGAGCCCACTGAACGTGCCGAAATCCAACTGGCGCAATGACGAGGAGATGGACATCTTCTCCGACGCCGTGGGCCAGTTCTTCGAAAAGGAATGTGCGCCGCATGTTCCGGCATGGCGCAAGGCGGGCGTGGTGCCGCGCGAGATCTGGACCAAGGCGGGCGAAATGGGCCTGCTTTGCGCGTCCGTTCCGGAAGAGTATGGCGGGGCAGGGGGCGACTTCCGCCACGAGGCCATCATCATCGAGCAACAGCAGTGGAAGGGCGTCGATGGGTTCGGCATCACGCTGCATAATGCGATCATCGCGCCCTATATCACCGCGTTCGGCACCGAAGAGCAGAAGCGACGTTGGCTGCCGCGCATGGCGTCGGGCGAACTCGTCACCGCCATCGCGATGACCGAACCGGGCGCCGGTTCCGACCTGCAGAACATCAAGACGACCGCCATCAAGGATGGCGATGGCTACGTCATCAACGGCTCGAAGACCTTCATCTCCAACGGCCAGACCGCCAACCTCGTCCTTGTCTGCGCCAAGACCGACCCGACCCAGGGCGCCAAGGGCATCTCGATCCTCTGCGTCGAAACCGAGGAAGTCGAAGGTTTCACTCGTGGCCGCAACCTCGAAAAGGTCGGCCAGCACGCTGCCGATACATCCGAACTCTTCTTTAATGACGTAAAAGTGCCGGCCTCGGCCATGCTCGGCGAGGAAGCCGGCAAGGGCTTCATCCAGCTGATGCAGAAACTGCCGCAGGAGCGCCATGTCATCGGCCTGCAGGGCGTCGGCATGATCGAACGCGCGATCCATGAAACGGTCGATTATGTGAAGGGCCGCAAGGCGTTTGGCGGTACGATCTTCGATTTCCAGAACACACAGTTCAAGCTCGCCGAAGCTAAGACCGAAGCGACTGTCGCAAAAGTGTTTGCAGATCATTGTACGGAATTGCTGCTGAAGGGCGAACTTGATGCGGCCACGGCCTCCATGTCGAAATACTGGATATCCGATCTGCAGTGCAAGATCATCGACGAGTGCCTGCAGCTGCATGGCGGCTTCGGCTATATGGATGAATATCCCATCGCCCAGATGTATGCCGACGCCCGCGTCCAGCGCATCTATGGCGGTGCGAACGAAGTGATGAAAATGCTGATTGCGAGGACTCTGTAGCAGCCAATGCCTGACAAGGCCCGTATCCTTGAAGTCTTCCCCGCACCCAGCCCGTCCTCGACGTCGCTTGGCTTCGAGCTGCTGTCGCTCGACCTGAAGAAGTGGGAGACACGGGTGCGCTTTGATGGCCGCCCGGAATTCTGCAATCCCGCAGGCGTGATCCAGGGCGGCTATCTCGTGGCCATGATGGATGATACGATTGGAATGCTCGCCGGGATGAAGGCGGGCAAGACCAAGCTGCCCTCCACGGTGGACCTGCACACCCATTTCCTGCGCCCTGTCCGCAAAGGCGTCATCGAAGTAGTGGCTCGGCTGCGCAATATAGGCCGCGCGATGGTTTTCGCCGAGGCCGAACTCTACGATTCCCGCGGCAAGGAAGCTGCCCGCTCCGCCGCGAGCCTCACCCTCAACCCGGTGAACTCACCGGCGATCTGATCGAACAATTTTAAAGGAGCCTTTCCCATGAATGAAGCATATCTCTATGACGCCGTCCGCACGCCGCGCGGCAAGGGGAAGTCGTCCGGCTCCCTGCACGAAATCACCGCTTTGAGCCTTGGCACGCAGGTGCTGCAGGCAATCCGTGACCGGAACAATATCGATACGGCCTGCGTTGACGATGTCGTCTTCGGCTGTGTCTCGCCGGTTGGCGAGCAGGGCGGCGATATTGCCCGCATCGCGGTGCTTAACGCCGACTATGCCGACACGACCGCGGGTGTCCAGGTCGACCGTTTCTGTGCCTCGGGCCTTGAAGCCTGCAACATGGCTGTCTCGAAAGTCATGACAGGCGAGGCCGACATGGCCATTGGGGGCGGTGTTGAATCCATGAGCCGCGTACCGATGGGCGCTGCCGGTGGGGCTTGGTCGACCGACCCGCAGATTGCCATCAAGTCCTATTTCTCGCCGCAGGGCGTCGGCGCTGACACGATCGCCACCAAGTGGGGCTTCTCGCGCGATGACGTCGATGCGTTCGCTGTCGAAAGCCAGAAGCGCGCGGCCAAGGCCTGGAAAGAGGGCCGTTTCGCCAAGTCCATCGTGCCGGTGAAAGACCAGATGGGCGGCATCCGCCTCGACCATGACGAGCACATGCGTCCTGACGCCGACATGCAGTCGCTCGCCGCGCTGCAGCCCTCCTTCCTCGGCATGGGCGCCATGGGCTTTGATGAAATCATCAAGCAGCGCTATCCGGAACTCGAAAAGATCAACCATGTCCACCATGCCGGCAACTCGTCGGGCATCGTGGACGGCGCCTCGGCAGTCCTCTTTGGCACCAAGGAAATGGGCGAGCGTTTCGGCATGAAGCCGCGCGCGCGCATCCGTGCCATGGCCTCCATCGGGTCTGAGCCGGGCATCATGCTGACCGGCCCGACCGACGTGTCCCGCAAGGCGCTGAAGAAAGCCGGTATGAACCCGGAAGACATCGATCTCTACGAACTCAACGAAGCCTTCGCCTCGGTCGTCCTCCTGATGATGCACAACCTGAACATCCCGCACGACAAGATGAACGTGAACGGCGGCGCCATCGCCATGGGCCACCCGCTGGGCGCCACCGGCGGCATGCTGATGGGCACGATGATTGATGAGCTTGAGCGGTCCGGCAAGGAAACCGCACTGATCACGCTCTGCGTCGGCGCCGGCATGGGCACCGCGACGATCATCGAACGCGTTTAATCCTCATTCGAATTACTGGAATACAGACATGAAACTCGACACATTCTCATTCGACATCGACGCGGACGGCATTGCCCATGCCGTGTTCGACGTGCCAGGTCGCAGCATGAACACGCTGACCGGCAAGGCCGTCGCTGACATCATCGCGATCACCAAGGAAGTTGCCACCAACGACAAGATCAAGGGCCTCGTGCTCTCGTCCGGCAAGGCCAGCGGCTTTTGCGCCGGGGCAGACCTCGGCGAAATGGGCAGCCGCGCAGGCGGTACAGGCGACAAGGCAAAGAAGACCGAAGCGGAGCTCAAGAAAGAGCAGTTCGATGCGGGCTTCTCGCTGAACAAGACGCTTCGCCAGCTCGAAACCTGCGGCAAGCCCGTCGCTGTCGCCCTGAACGGCCTCGCCCTTGGCGGCGGCCTCGAAGTGGCGCTTGCCGGTCATTACCGCGTTGCGGCCAATGACAATCCCAAGCTCCAGTTCGGCCTGCCGGAAGCCAAGATCGGCCTCCTGCCGGGCGCCGGTGGCACCCAGCGTCTGCCACGCCTGATCGGCGTCCAGGCCGCCCTGCCGCTTATCCTCCAGGGTGAAAGCTTCAATGCCGAGAAAGCCCTCGCCATGGGCGTCGTCAATGAACTGGCTCCATCATCCGAAACCGAGGCAAAGGCCACCGCATGGGTCAAGGCCAATCCGACAGCCAAGGCTCCTTGGGACGTCAAGGGCTTCAAGGTTCCGGGCGGCGTGCCGCACCGCAGCCCCGGCGCCGGCCAGGTCATGACCATGGCGAATGCCATGCTGCACGCCAAGACCTACGGCAATTATCCGGCCCAGCTGAATATCTTGTCCTGCATCTATGAAGGCATCATGGTGCCGATCGATGCTGGCCTGCGCATCGAGACGCGCTACTTCATCAACACGCAGCAGCGCCCGGAAGCCAAGGCGATGATCCGCTCGCTGTTCCTGTCGACGCAGGCCCTGTCCAAGGGCGCCAACCGCCCGGCGGGATTCCCGAAATACGAGTTCAACAAGGTCGCTGTCATCGGCGCCGGCCTGATGGGTGCAGGCATTGCCTATGAACAGGCGCGCGCCGGTATCGAGACCATCCTCGTCGATGTCTCGGTCGAGAATGCCGAGAAGGGGAAAGACTATTCCCGCAAGCTCGTCGAGAAGAACGTGTCGCGCGGCAAGATGACCAAGGAGAAGGGCGACGCGCTTCTCGCCCTGATCAAGCCGACCGCCAATTATGATGACTTCAAGGGCGCAGACCTTGTCGTCGAAGCCGTATTCGAAAATCCGGAACTGAAGGCCAAGATCACCAAGATGGCCGAGGCCCAGCTCTCCGACACGGCTATCATGGGTTCCAACACCTCGACCCTGCCGATCACCGGCCTGGCTGAAGCGTCGGTTCGCCCCGCCAACTTCATCGGTATCCACTTCTTCTCGCCGGTTGAGCGCATGGGTCTCGTCGAGATCATCTCCGGCAAGGAGACCAGCGAAGAGACTCTCGCCAAGGCGATCGACTATGTCCTCAAGATCCGCAAGACGCCGATCGTCGTGAACGACAGCCGCGGTTTCTACACCTCGCGCTGCTTCGGCACCTATACGCAGGAAGGCCTGGAAATGCTCGGCGAAGGCATCAAGCCGGCGATCATCGAGAATGTCGGGCGCCAGTCCGGCATGCCGATGGGCCCGCTCGAAGTGTCCGACTCTGTCGGCCTTGACACAGCCCTCAAGGTTGGTCGCCAGATGGCCCAGGCCATGGGCGTCGACTACACCAATGACGCGCGTGGCCAGATGATGGCCTGGCTGGTCGAAGACCAGGGCCGTGTCGGTCGCAAGGCCGGCAAGGGCTTCTACGACTATGATGAGAAGGGCAAGCCTGCCCGTCTGTGGCCAGAACTGAACACGCAGATCGACGTCAAGGTCGACGAGTGCCCGCCGGCCATGAAAAAGGAACTGACCAGTCGCTTCCTCGTGCGTCAGGCCATCGAAGTGGCCCGCTGCTTCGAGGAAGGCGTCATCACCGACGCACGCGACGCCGATATCGGCTCGATCCTGGCCTGGGGCTTTGCGCCGTACACGGGCGGCTGCGCCAGCTATGTCGACCTGATCTGGGGCATCAAGCCTTTTGTCGAAGAGGCCGACCGCCTCGCCGACAAATACGGTGACCGATTCCGTCCGGGCAAATTGCTGCGCGACATGGCCGCCAAGGGCGAAGGCTTCTACGATCGCTTCCCACCCGCCGACGCAAAGGCGAACGCCGCAGCCTGATCGCGCGATTAAGAGACCAAAACAAAAGGCCGGAGCATCGCTGCTCCGGCCTTTTTTTGTCTTGCGGTTGGCCTTGGCCTATTCGCCGCGGGCGCGGGCCCACCAGCCTTTGCGCTTGGTGCCGGTGTCTTCGGTCTTGGCAGGTTCCGGCTTTGGCTCGGGCTTCGGCGCGGCGGCTGCCATGGCCGGTTCCCTGGCCGGTTCGGCGTTTGCCGGCTCCGGTTCGGAGGCGGCGGCAACAGGCTCGGCTTCCGGCGCGGCCTTGGCTTCCACCGGTGCATCCGCATCAGCATTCGGCTTCGGCTTGGCGCGTGAGCGCCGGGCGCGTTTCGGCTTCTCGGGTGCGGCCTCCGCCTCGGCGTCAACCGACTCGGGTTCAGCCGTCTCTTCCGGTTCGCTGGCGGTCATGCCGGGCGCAGGCTCGGCCTTGGCTTCGCTTGGTGCCTCGGCGTCCAGCATCTCCGGTGCGCTGGCCGAAAGGCCATCAAGATACGCGCCGCCATCGGTCGGCGCATCGCCCTCTGCTCCTTCGGCACGGTCCTCGCCACCCGGCTTGCGCCGGCGGCGTCCACCCCGGCGACCGCGGCGGCGGCGCTTGCGCGTCCCGTCCTCGTTCTCGTCGGACTGTGTCTCGGACGTGCCCTTGGCCTCGTCTTCGTCGTCTTCATCGTCGTCTTCAGCATCGCCGTTCACAGACGGTGTTCCGACTTCGACAGGGCTCGCTTCGCCATCGACCACTTCCAGACCGGTGTCCCGGCCGTCGCGGCTGCGGCCACGGCCACCCCGGCGGCGGCGGCGCTTGCGCGGCTTGCCCTGGGAATCCTCGGCCTTGTCTTCGGCCTCGTCGTCAGTGTCGGCAACGATCTCGTCATCCTCGTCGTCGATATCCTCGTCATCCTCATCAGACACGATGGGCCTGGCGGATTTCGATAGCGAGCGCTGTGGTGATTTCTTCTTCGGCTTGGACCCCGGGTCGCGTTCGGCCTCAATCGTGAAGTCGCCTGGCAACAGGTCTTCCGACGAATGGATCGACACGGCAAAGCCGGCCATCCGTTCGGTCTCGACCAGGGCTTCGCGCTTGTTGTTGAGAATATAGAGCGCCACGTCGGTTGGCGCCTTGACTGAAATGCTCTTCAGGCCGCCGGTCGAGGCGCGTGCCTCGATCGCCCGGATCAGCTGCAGCGCAGCCGACGGGATCGAACGGCGACGTCCGGTGCCGTTGCAAACTTCGCAAGGGTCCGACGTTGCCTGCAGGACGCCCTGGCGGCGACGCTGGCGCGAGATTTCCATCAGGCCGAACTGTGAGATGCGGCCATGCTGGACGCGGGCGCGGTCAACCTTCAGGCAATCCTTCATCTTCTTTTCGACGGAGCGATTGTTCTTGTTCTCGTCCATGTCGATGAAGTCGATCACGACGAGGCCGGCCAGGTCACGCAGGCGCATCTGGCGGCAGGCTTCCTCAGCGGCTTCCAGATTGGTGCGCACGGCCGTCTGCTCGATATTGCGTTCCTTGGTCGACTTGCCCGAGTTCACGTCGATGGCGACGAGCGCTTCGGTCTGGTTGATCACAAGGTAACCGCCGGATTTCAGCTGCACGACCGGTGAATAGATCGAATCCAGCTGGTCCTCTATGGCTTCGGCCACGAACAGCGGATCGTCTTCCTTCCACTGCTGAACCTTTTTCGACTGGCTCGGCATGATCAGCTTGGCGAGGTCTTTCGCCTCACGATAGGCCTCTTCGCCCTGCACCCAGACTTCCTCGATATCCTTGTCGAACATGTCACGCATGGCGCGGTGCACGAGGCCGCCTTCGGCATTGATCAGCATCGGCGCTTCGGAGGTCAGCGTTTTCTCGACGATGGTTTCCCACAGTTTCGAGAGATAATCATAGTCACGCCGGATTTCGGTCTTGGTGCGCTTGGCGCCGGCCGTCCGCACGATCAGGCCCATGCCGTCCGGCACATCCAGTTCGCCGACAATGGATTTCAGGCGCTTGCGGTCTGCACCGTTCACGATCTTGCGGGAAATGCCGCCGCCGCGCGGTGTGTTCGGCATCAGCACGGAATACCGACCGGCGAGCGACAGGAACGTGGTCAGGGCCGCGCCCTTGTTGCCGCGTTCTTCCTTGACGACCTGCACCAGCAGCACCTGACGCCGGCGGATGACTTCCTGGATCTTGTAGCGCTTGGAGATCGATGAACGTGGTGATTCCTTGCGCGCAGGGCGCCGGCCGCGGGCCGGCTTGGCCGCCGCTTTGGTTTCGCCGTCATCCGCTTCATCGTCGCTGTCATCCTCGTCATCCGAGGCGTCATCGTCGTCGTCGTCATCATCGTCGTGATCGTGATCTTCGGAATCAGCGTGGGCGTGATCGCCCTCGTCGTCATCCTCGTCCTCGTCTTCAATTGCGGCAGCGGCTTCTTCGGCCGCTTCCTTGAGGAGGGCCTCGCGGTCTTCGGCGGGAAGCTGGTAATAATCGGGGTGAATCTCGCTGAACGCGAGAAAGCCGTGGCGATTGCCGCCATACTCGACGAAAGCTGCCTGCAGCGACGGTTCGACCCGCGTTATCTTTGCGAGGTAGATATTGCCGCGAAGTTGTTCGTTGCCGGTTGTCTCGAAGTCGAAATCATCGACCTGACCGCCGTTGACGATCGCCACACGGGTTTCTTCCGGGTGGGCGGCATCGATTAGCATGAGTTTGCTCATGGAACATGACCTTATGATCCGGCGCCGCCGCCATGGGCGCAAGGCGCCTCGAGCGAGCGGTCAAGCCGGTCTGTGTTGGTTGGGGGAGGGTACGGCCACGCCTGTCCCACGCGCCGTGAGGCGATAATGGAGAACTGACGATGGCCACGGCACCCGTGCACATATTGCTTTGCTTTCCGGAGCGCGGCGCCCGCTTGCCTTTTCGGTGAAGCGCGATCGCTGACGCGTCATTGGGAAACTTGTTTTGCAGCTCTTTATTATAGCTACTTGATTGATACTGCCCAATTTCAGGGGGAATTGAAAGCCTGAAATTCCGCAGTCCGCAGTTCATTGACACAAGTCCGGTCAATGCTGGGTTAATCTAAGGCCTGTTAGGGAGGAGGCTGAATATTCCCGTCTCAGGCGGTAGTTTTGGTTAATCGGGCCTTATGACACTTTTGCGTCTCCTTTTCCTTGCATGCGCCTGTTTTCTGACGGGTTTTTCCGTGCAGGCGGATATTCGCGACGTCAGGGTCGTAGGCGACGGCGCGCCAACGAGAATCACGGTCTGGAGCGATATTTCCCAGGATGCACAGGCGTTCCTGGCTGAATCGGGTGGCCAGCGCAGCCTGATTATGCCCCTTTCCGGTGAATCCGGGGCCCGGGTCGGTAGCGGCACGGGCGGAGTTGATGGCTGGGCCCTGTCAGGCGACCGGCTGAGCTTCTCGCTCGACCGGCCCCTCGTCGTCTCGCGTGTCCTGTCACTGCCGCCCACCGGCAGTGAGCAGGCATGGCGCATCATTATCGACCTTCAAACCGTCTCGGCGGCCCGGTTTGGCAGCATGGCCAGGCGCGACATGCAACGCCTCGCCCGGGCGGAATCGGATATCCGGAAGTCCACAATGGCCATGGCGGCAGCGGAAATCACGCCGTCCGAGCCGCTGCGCCAGCGTGATCGCCGGGGGAACGGGCACCATGTCATCGTCGTCGATGCCGGTCATGGCGGCAAGGATCCGGGCACTCAATCCGCCCGGGGCCTCCTGGAGCGTGACGTGACGCTGAAAGCGGCGCTCTACCTCAAGGAATTGCTCGAGAAGGACCCGCGTTACACGGTGCGGCTCACACGCGACAATGACACGTTCATCGAACTCGAAGACCGCGTGACGCTTGCTCGCAAATGGGGCGCAGACCTGTTCATCTCGCTGCATGCCGACGCCGCCGGTTCACCCGACGTCTCAGGGGCTTCGGTCTATACGATTTCCGAGCGGGGCGAGCGCCGGATCGACCGTGAAGCCGACAAGAATAACTGGAAAATCCCGATCGAGACCGGCGGGTCCAAGGTTGTCGGCAGCATCCTTGAAGACCTCGTCAAGCGCGAAACCAAGTCCCATTCGGCGGCCTTCGCCGAAGACCTGCTGCCCGAACTCGCCGACGCCGGGCCGGTCCTGCGCGGTACGCACCGCAATGCCGGTTTCTATGTGCTGCTGGCACCCGACGTGCCGGCGGTCCTGCTGGAGATGGGCTTCCTGACCAATTCTGAGGATGCCAAACGCCTCCAGTCCGCGTCGGGGCGGGCCAAATCGATGGAGGCGGTCAAGCGCGGCATCGACAAGTTCTTCGACCGGCAGGAAGTCCTTGTCGCGTCAGACTGAATCGCAGGCCGGGACAGGCGCTTCGCCCTTGCGGCACGGGGCGGTTGCTGAAAGATTGTGACGATGAACCTTTTCCGGCCCATTTCCGCACTGTCCGCCCTGCTTCTGGCGGGATCCTGCGTTAGCGCGCCATCGCAAGATGCGCTCCGTGACGCCCTGTTCGCGAATGGCCGCCCGGCCGAGGCCACCGCCTATGGCGATTTTCTCGTCGCGCGCTTCGCCGCGATGACGAATGATCCCGAAACCGCCGCCGAATATTACGCCGCCGCGATTGATACGGCGCCGGAAAAGTCGGGCATTGCCGAACGGGCTGTGTTTTCCGCCCTGCTTGCCGGCGATTATGAATCGGCGGTTGAACTGGCGCGCCGCGCCAGTGACGTCGGCAGCACCGCCACACTGGTGCGCCTCACGCTGGGCGTCGATGCGCTTGAGCGGGGAAAGCAAAACGAAGCAGCCAAATATCTCGATGAAACCGAATACGGGCCGTTCAACCGTGTGATTGCCCGGGGCCTGTCGGCCTGGCGGATTGCCGATAGCGGCGGCGCCGACGCTGCCGAAGCCTATCTTCGGGATGGCCTTACGGGTGATGCCAATCTCGACAGTTCCACGCTCTACATGATGGGCTTGCTCCAGATGGCCGACAAGCATGACGCAGCCGCGCTGGCGACGTTCGACACGCTCTGGGATTCCGGCGCCCGTCTGGCTGTTGGTGTGCATGCCCATGCCCAACTCCTCGTTGCGGCTGGCCAAAAGGCCCGCGCGGTCGACATCCTTCAGGCTTTCCATGACGAGATTGGCCAGAATGCCGCGCTCGACAGCCTGCGTGCCGATATCCTGGCTGGGAAGCGCATCCGTCCGGAACGCCTGTCGACGCGGCAAGGCGCTGCGCTTGCCATCTATGTTCCCGCCGCTGCTCTGATGATGCAGACCGATGACGACCTGTCGGGCGTGTATTTCGTTCTCGCGCTGGCGCTGAATCCCGATCTCCATGTCGCCCGTTCGCTATGGGGCCAGTCGCTCGACAATGCCGGACGCCGGCAGGAGGCCATCGCCATCCTCTCGCGCATCCCGGATTCGTCGGAATTCTACGCCACGGCGCGCGGCCAGATGGCCTGGGCGTTGCGCCGGGAAGAGCGCAACCAGGAATCCCTTGCGATTGCAGCTGATGCACTGGCTCATTCGCCCGACCGGGGCCTGAAGATCCAGTTGGCAGACCTTTATCGCTCGCTCGACCGGAACGGCGACGCCGAGCGCCTGTTGACCGAGATTATCGATGATGATGCCGAATTGGGTCGGCAGGACTGGCGTATCGTCTATGCCCGCGGCTCGACCCGTGAGCAGACCGGTCGCTGGCCGGACGCCGAAACCGATCTCAAGACCGCGCTTGCGCTGCAGCCGGGAAATGCTTCGATCCTCAACTATCTCGGCTATGCCTATATCGACAGGGGCCTCAATTACGAGGCGGCACTCGACATGATCCGACGTGCGGTCGAACTGGAGCCTCAGTCCGGCTATATCGTCGACAGTCTTGGATGGGCGCATTACCGGATGGGGCGCTACGAACTCGCCGCCCGTTTCCTGGAACGTGCCGTGGAACTGTCGCCCGGCGAGGCAATCCTCAACGATCATCTCGGCGATGCCTATTGGCAGGTCGGCCGCAAGATCGAGGCCCGCTTCCAGTGGCAACGCGTTCTGAAGCTCGATCCGAGCGACGATGCCAAACAGCGGATTGAAGCAAAGATGCAGTCAGGACCTGACATCGCCGTGCTGACGAAGGCCGAATCCGATGAAATACCTGCGCTCGCAGTTGCGCGGCAGCCCTGACGCACGCTCATGTCCGACACATTGCATATGCTGGCCCCGGCCAAGGTGAACCTGTTCCTGCACGTTGGCCCCCTCAAGCCGAACGGGCGCCATGACCTCGATTCGCTGGTCGTCTTCGCAGGCCCCGAAGCCGCTGACAGGCTGACCGCCCAGCCCTCTGACATTCTCACCCTGTCTGTGACCGGGCCCGGTGCCGCCGAAGCCGGGGCAGGGGCTGACAACCTGGTGCTGAAGGCTGCCCGCGCCCTGCGCGCCGAGGCGGGTATCACGCACGGGGCTGCCCTCCATCTCGAGAAACGCCTGCCAGTCGCCGCCGGGATCGGCGGCGGGTCTGCCGACGCCGCTGCCGCTCTCCGGCTCCTGACACGGCTCTGGGACATTAACCCTCGCCATGCCCGCGCCGTCGCGCCATCGCTGGGCGGTGACGTGCCCGTGGCGCTTTACGGCCAGCCCGCCCTGATGCGCGGCGAGGGCGAACGCGTCGAGCCTGTGACGCTTCCGGCGCCGATTCCGGCCGTGCTCTTCAATCCCGGGATTGCCTGTCCGACCGGACCGGTCTTTGCCGCGTTCGATGCAGCCGGCGGGGGACGGGATTTTGCCGAAAGCGGGCCCTTGCCCGGCTTTGCCGACCTCGACGCGCTGTTTGGCTGGCTCGCAGCGCAGCGGAACGACCTTGAAGGTCCGGCGCTGGCGCTTGTCCCGAAAATCGACCCGGCCACCCCCTTGCCACCCCCACGCCTCACCCGCATGAGCGGGTCGGGCGCCACCTTCCTCGCCCTCTACGCCACCCTTGCCGCCGCGCAGGAATCTGCCGACATGCTCAGCGCTCAGCACCCCGAATGGTGGGTGCGTGCCACGCTGCTGGGAGGCCCGGATCCATCATGACGCCTGTTCTCCTGGGCCTGCCATTCCTGTCCATCCTGGTGTGTTTCCTGGTGATCCGGCTCGGCGTAAAGGATGCGCCCGACGGCGGCCGCAAGACGCAGGAAGCGCCCGTGCCCACCGCTGGCGGTATCGCCATATTCGCCACGCTGGCCGTCGGCCTGTTCCTGACCTGCGACTTGCCAAACCTGCCCGGAAGCGGCCTGCCGGCATTGATGTTGTTCGTATTGGCATCTGTAATTATAGGATTTTTCGACGACACTGTCGGGCTGAACCCCAAACTGAAGCTCGTCCTGTTGGCGCTTGTTTCACTCCTCGCCGCCCTTTTTGGCCCCCGAATCGGGTTTTTCCACCTGCCGTTCGGCCCCGGTGAAGGTTATGGCCTTCCCGCCTGGCTCTCCGTAGCGGGCGTCGCCCTCTGGCTGTTCGTCATGGCCAATGCGACGAACTTCATGGACGGCGCAAACGGTCTCGCCATGGGCAGTGCGATGCTGATGTTCGTCGCCTTCGCCATCCTGTTGTCCTGGTTGGCGATCCAGGATCCGGGCACCGGCGTTGAAATGGCCATGAGCCATATCACAGCCATGGCAGCTGCCGCGATATCGGGCTTCCTTGTCTGGAACCTGTCAGGTCGCCTTTTTGCCGGGGATACCGGGTCGCTGGGTGTCGGGGCACTGCTTGGAGCGGCAGGGCTCGTCGTCGCCTGCCGCCTGACAGTGTGGGAGCCGGTCGTCCTGACGCTGCCCTTCCTGGTCGATGTATTCATGACCCTGCTCTGGCGCGCCCGTGTCGGCCGGAACCTGTTCGACGCGCACCGTGACCATGCCTACCAGCTGTTCCTCAGGGCCGGCTGGTCGCATGGCCGTGTCGCTGCCCTCTGGGCGGGCATGACGCTTGTCTGCGGCGCAGGCCTGCTGGGCCTCGGCCCGCTCTGGGGCGCACAGGTGATTTTCGTGCTGCTGGCACTCAGCATTGGCTTGTGGACATGGCAGCGCGTCACACTGGGCCGGAAGCTCGCCGCAGAAGGCCGCTAGTAAGCGCGCTCGACGCAAAAGTCTGCGAGATCCTCAAGCGCATCGCGGTAGACGCTCCGGGGCAGGCTGCGCAGCGCGCCCTTGGCGAGCGCGGCATAGGCTTCGGCTTCCTGCACGGTCGCTTCGGCTGCGCCTGTCGCCCGGATCAGGTGCACGGCATGGGCCAAATCCTGCTCGGACTGGGTATCGGGATGCATGGCCCGCTCCCAGAATGCCCGGTCCTCGTCAGACCCGCGCCGCCGGGCGATAATCACGGGAAGCGTGATCTTGCATTCGCGGAAATCGTCGCCGACCGACTTGCCGATCACCGTCGTCGTACCGCCATAGTCGAGCACGTCGTCGATGATCTGGAAGGCGAGACCGAGATTCTTGCCATAGGTCGCAAGCGCAGCAGCGTGCGCATCGCCGCCGCCGGACATCGCGCCAGTTTCGGCGGCGGCCTCGAACAGCGCGCCGGTCTTGGCTTCGACGATCGCGAGATAATCCTCGGTGGGCAGGTCGCGCGCCTGCATGGCGGCGAGTTGGCGCACTTCGCCTTCGGCGATCGTGGTCGATGCGGTGGCCAAACGGTTGAGGATTGCGAGATTGTTGGTTTCGACGAGCAGGTTGAACGCCCGTGCGAACAGGAAGTCACCGACGAGGATAGAGGCCTTGTTGCCCCAGATCGCCTTGGCGGCGGGCTTTCCCCGGCGCAGGTCGCTTTCGTCCACGACATCGTCATGCAGCAGCGTGGCCGTGTGGATGAACTCGACCGCAGCGGCCAGCGCATGGGTCGCTTCATTGGCTGCGCCGACAGCGTGCGCCGATATGAGCGTAATCATCGGGCGCAGGCGTTTTCCGCCCGCCGAGACGATATAGCCTGAAAGATCAGGTATGACGGCGACAGGGCTGGCGGCCCGCTCGGCAAGCAGGACTTCCACAGCAGCCAGGTCGTCTGCGACGAGAGCCTGCATGCGCTCGACGATCGAACCGATGGCCGCCTTGGATCTGGGTCTCGGCGCGAGGGTCAAGAAGCAACTCCTGTTGGATCAGTGTCAGCTTGTATCTACGCTTATGTTATGCGGAAACAAAGCACGACGCGGCACCGGGCCGCAGCTATATGCGCCATGTGTGGCGCCCGCGCCATAGGCCGGATGCCTGAAAAGCTGGAACGCCGCCGCGTTTTGGGCTTTATAGGCAGTATGAAAACACTCATCTCAGTCTCTGCGCTCATCCTGGTCGCCGCGTGTGCGAGCCACACGCCTTATGGTCCCGCAAAATCCAGTGGTGCGGCGGGATATGAAACCCAGAAAATCGAAACCAATCGCTATCGCGTCTCGTATACTGACAAGGACGCAAATCGCTCGCACGATATGGCTCTGTTGCGCGCCGCCGAGATCACGCAGCTGGATGGGCGCGACTGGTTCGAAATCACCGGTGGTTACACCGATCAGGACGGTGCCCGGTCGGACAGTCGTACCTCGGTCAGCGTTGGCGGGTCGACGGGGTCGCGTGGGCGTAGCGCGGTCGGAGTCGGTGTCGGTTTCGGCATCCCGGTCGGCTCCAGCGCGGGCAATGTGACAACCGTGATCGACATCGTCACGGGCGAGAATCCGAAGCCGGATCGCCCGTCGGTCTATGATGCCATGTCGGTCGACATCAACCTCCGGGGCACCGCGCCCTGATGGAGGAAATCTTCCGTACCAATGACCTGGTGAAACTCTCTTTTATCGAGCATTTACTGCAGGAAGCGGGCATCGCCTATTTTGTGGCGGACCAGCACATGTCCGCCGTCGAGGGCAATATCGGCGCCTTTCCGCGGCGTGTGATGGTGCGCGGTGACGTCGCCAAGGCGGCTTCACTTGTGCTGGCCGAGGTCGAACGCGGGTGATCGCGGTGACCGAGGATACGGTCTACGAGGGCCGGGTGAAACTGGTGCAGCCATTGAAGGGATTCCGGGCCGGAACCGACTCTTTGCTGCTGGCGGGGGCGCTGGTGGAAAAGGCTGGTGGGGAGGCCCTGGAGCTAGGATGCGGGTGCGGCGGGGCACTGCTGCCGGCGGCGTTCCGGATGCCGGGCATGCGCTTCACGGGTGTGGAGATCGATCCGGAAATGGCGTCACTGGCAGAGGCCGGCGTCGCGGCGAACGGCTTCCAGGACCGGGTCCGGATCGAAACCGGCGAGGCGTCGGAGTGGGTGAAAGCCCATCAGAACCGGTTCGATCTCGTGTTCGCCAATCCCCCGTATTTCGAGTCGGGAAAGATCTCGCCGCCGGGCGAAGGGAAAGCCTCGGCTTACATTGAATCGCTTGATGTTTCCGGCTGGGTCAAGGCGATGGTGTTTGCCGCCAAGCCGCGCGCGCCGATTGTGCTTATCCACAGGGCGGCGGAGCTGGCGCGGATTCTGTCAGTGATGGACAGGCAGACCGGCGAGGTCACGGTGCTGCCGCTGGCTGCGAAGCCGGGCGCCGAGGCAGGCCGGGTGCTGGTGAGGGGGCGCAAAGGGCTGAAGCGCGGCCCGCTCCGGCTGCTTGCCCCGATGCATACGCATGCGGCGGACGGGAGCGCGTCGGACGTGGCCCAGACGGTGGCGGCCGGGGGTGCACTAGGGTGGTGAACGGGGGTGGCAAGCGCGCGGTAAGGGTGTGGCCGGTCCGCGTTGCGTCGCCTGCGGAAAGGCCTGAACCATGATCTTCGGCATCCTCCTCTTCGGCTTTGCGATTTTCGGGATCTTGATTGCCGTGCTCAGCCATCCGGCGATATATCGCGCCCTGACCAAGCGCGGGAGCGGGACAGCCGACCACCCGGACTCTGACGGGCTCTAATGCTTGCGCGGGGCAGCGCTGCCCTGTAGTTCCGGACCAACACCAATTTCCGGACATGTCCCATGCCTGCGCCCAAAGCCCAGCCGAAACCGAAATCCTTCCAGGACCTGATCCTGACCCTGCAGGCCTATTGGGCTGAGCAGGGCTGCGCGATCCTGCAGCCATACGACATGGAAGTCGGCGCGGGTACGCTGCACCCGGGCACCGTGCTGCGGGCGCTGGGGCCGAAGAACTGGCGGGCGGCCTATGTCCAGCCGTCGCGCCGTCCGAAGGATGCGCGCTATGGCGAGAACCCGAACCGGCTCGGCCATTATTACCAGTTCCAGGTCATCCTGAAGCCGAACCCGGCGAACCTGCAGGACCTCTACCTGGAAAGCCTCTACAAGATCGGCATCGACCCGACCGTGCATGACATCCGCTTTGTCGAGGACGATTGGGAAAACCCGACTGTCGGCGCGTGGGGGCTTGGCTGGGAAGTCTGGTGCGACGGGATGGAAGTCAGCCAGTACACCTATTTCCAGCAGGTCGGCGGACTCGACGTGTTTCCCGTCTCAGGGGAACTGACCTACGGGCTCGAACGCCTCGCCATGTATGTGTTCGGCGTCGACAATGTCTATGACCTGCCGTTCAACGACCCGGATTCGGCTGTGCCGCTGTCCTATGGCGATGTGTTCCTCGAAAACGAGAAGCAGCAGTCCGCCTTCAATTTCGAATATTCCGATGTCGAGATGCTGAAGCGCTGGTTTGCCGATTGCGAGAGCCAGTCGAACGCCCTGCGCGATGTGGGCAAGCCGCTACCGGCCTATGATTATGCGCTGAAAGCCAGCCACACGTTCAACCTGATTGATGCGCGCGGCGCGATCAGCCCGACCGAGCGGCAGGCCTATATTGCCCGCGTGCGCGACCTGGCCCGCGGCGCGGCGGCGCAATGGGCGGAGCAGGAGACCGAGCGGGCGGAGGCCTGACACTTCCAAGCTCGTCCTGAGCGAAGTCGAAGGATGGGCGCGCTGGGGCGAAAACTTCGCTATAGTGATCAATAATCACCAAGGAGGACAACCGATGACCAAGGCACCCAGAAACGCGGGAAAGGCCCCGATCCCGGTCGAGGTGGTGGCGGGCAAGACCTATTGGTGGTGTGCTTGCGGCCATTCAAAGAAACAGCCCTTCTGTGATGGCAGCCACAAGGGCACCGCGTTCGAGCCCCAGGGTTGGACAGCGGAGAAAACCGGCAAGGCATTCTTCTGCGCCTGCAAGCGCACGGGCAAGGCGCCTCTGTGCGACGGGACGCATAACGGGCTGTAGGCTGCAGCTTAGTCGATCTTTGCCAGATTATCCCAATAATCGGTGGGGGGGACGCCTTCCATCATGTCGGCGACCATCTGCACGAAGCCCGCGTTAAGGTAAGAGCGACACAGGGCCCATAGGTTCCGGGCGCGTTCGGTACCCAGAACAAATTAGATGATGCCGCGATAGGATTCCCAGGCTTCCTTGTCCATGGCGCCGCTCTTGTACTGGAGCCATTCGAATTCGCGGGTGCGCATCTGGCCGATCATCCAGAAGATCAGCCTGGCCTTCTCTTCAAAACTGGGTGTTTCCGTCTGGGAGAAGATGCGCCCCAGATCGGGATGTTCGACGAATTTGTAGACGCCGTTCTGGTCGTTCGCCAACTGAGCCTGCCGTGATTCCGAGCGCAGCAGCGCGGTGCCCTGCCGGACCTGAATGGCGAGGTAAATGAGTGTCGCAGCGACTGCGCCGACGCCAACGATCTGCGCTACATAAGCGATCTGTTCAAGCATTGTGATGTTTCCCCTAAGTCTCGTCCTGACCTTGCAGGATTCCTGCTGGTTTTGCCAAGCCTTCGGGCCTTCAGCAGGTTTGTCGCCAGGCCCCGATGGCGCGCCAGACTTGACCCCGGCGCAGGCGCGTCTATGCCGTGCAGGTTCAATTCCAAACGGCTGGACCCCTTATGGCTGACCTTCTGCTCGAGATCTTTTGCGAGGAAATCCCTGCGCGCATGCAGGCCAAGGCTGAGGCCGATCTCGGCAAGGCGCTGGGCGATGCGCTGACCGGGGCGGGCCTCGCCTTTGGTGCGCTGGAGACGGCCAGCGGACCGCGCCGCCTGTCAGTCAACGTAGCGGGCCTACCGGTGAAATCGGCGGATGTCGCGGAAGAACGCAAGGGGCCAAAGGTCGGTTCGCCTGAGCAGGCGATTGCGGGCTTCCTGAAGGGCGCGGGGCTCGCCTCCATCGACCAGGCCGAAGTGCGCAGCGACCCGAAGAAGGGCGACTTTTATGTCGCCATGCTGGATAAGCCGGGCCGCCTGACGGCGGACGTGGTGGCCGAGGCCGTGCCCGAAATTATCCGCAGCTTCCATTGGCCCAAGAGCATGCGCTGGGGCACCGGCGAGCTGCGCTGGGTGCGCCCGCTGCAGCGCATTCTTTGCGTGCTGGATGGTGAGATTGTGCCGTTCAAGGTCGATGGGCTGGCCAGCGGCAACCAGACCGAGGGCCACCGGGTGCACGGGCGCGGGCCGTTCACGGTAACGGGCTGGGCGGATTACGAAAAGCAGCTTGAAGGCAAGGGCCATGTGCGGCTGACGCGCGCGGCGCGCCGGGCGCTGATCGAGGCCGATGCCACGGCGATCTGCGAGGCGGCGGGGCTGGAACTGGTCGAGGATATTGGCCTGCTGGAAGAAGTGACGGGCCTGGCCGAATGGCCGGTCGTGGTGCTGGGCCAGATGGACCCGGCCTTCCTGGAACTGCCGCCTGAAGTGATCAAGCTGTCGATGCGCACGCACCAGAAATATTTCGCGGTGCGCGACCCGAATACCGAAGAGCTGGCGCCGAACTTTGTCGTCATCGCCAATATCGACGCGTCTGATAGTGGTAAACAGATCGCGGCGGGCAATGCGCGGGTGCTCTCGGCGCGGCTGGAAGATGGCCGGTTCTTCTGGGACAAGGACAAGGCGACGCCGCTGGACGAGATGGCGAAGAAGCTGTCGACCATCGCGTTCAAGGAAGAGTTGGGCAGCCTTGGCGACAAGGTGGAGCGCGTGGCGGCACTGGCGCGCGAACTGGCGCCGGCCGTGGGCGCGGATGCCGACCTGGCCGAACGTGCGGCGCGGCTTTGCAAGGCTGACCTCGTGTCCGAGATGGTCGGCGAGTTCCCGGAACTGCAGGGCGTGATGGGGCGGTATTATGCGCTGGAGGCGGGCGAGCCTGCATCTGTCGCCAATGCGATCCGCGACCATTACAAGCCGCAGGGGCCGGGCGACGCCGTGCCGACGGACCCGGTGAGCATCGCCGTGGCGCTGGCTGACAAGCTGGATACGCTGGTCGGCTTCTGGGCGATTGACGAGAAGCCGACGGGATCGAAGGACCCGTTTGCGTTGCGCCGGGCGGCGCTGGGCGTGGTGCGGATCGTGTTGGAGAATGGGGTTCGGTTGAAGCTGAACGATGCGATTCTGGTTTCACCATCTGCAGTGATATCGAAGACGGTTGAAGGCAAGGCTGCCACAGTCAAAGAGGCCGTTTCAAAAGCAGTGGATGCTGTCGTTGATCCGACTCTGCTTTCCTTCTTCGCCGACCGCTTGAAGCAAGTCCTGCGGGATCAGGGCCAACGCCACGATCTCATCGATGCCGTGTTTGCGCTGGGCGAGGATGATCTTGTGCTGATCACGCGGCGGGTGGAGGCGCTCGGCGCTTTCCTCGACACGGAAGATGGCGCGACGCTGCTGGCGGGCTACAAGCGGGCGGCGAACATATTGAAGGCCGAAGAGAAGAAGGGCGCGCTGCCGGAGGGCCTGTCCGTCGATGCGGCGCTGATCAAGACTGGCCCCAAGGAAGAGCAGGCGCTGTTCGCGGCGCTGACCAAGGTGCGCGGTGCCATCGAAGCGCCGCTGAAGGCTGAGGATTTTGCCGGGGCGATGGGCGAACTGGCCAGGCTGCGCGCGCCCGTCGATGCCTTCTTCGAGGGCGTCATGGTGAACGACGAGGACGCCGCCGTGCGGGCGAATCGCCTCGCGCTGCTGACCGAAGTGCGCGCGACCCTGCACCAGGTGGCGGACTTCTCGCTGATTGAGGGCTGATAGCGCCACCAGTGTTCCGGATAGGAACAGGTGGTGTTTACCATTACGTGCCATATCAGCCACGTGGGCGCGGATCGACCCGGAAAACTAGCCAAATGGGCGATTTCACGCACCCTGAGGTCTGGCAATCCGCGTTGCAATGCAGCATAGGATTTGCAGGTTTTGCGGCAACGAACTGGCACGCACGGTCGTTAAAGGGTGATATTCATGGGTGAACCGGCTTTGAAACACGCAGAAGAAACGTGGGTTTACGGGTTTGGCGGCGGAACGGCCGACGGCGATGCCTCGATGAAGAACCTTTTGGGCGGTAAGGGCGCCAATCTCGCCGAAATGGCGAAACTCGGCCTGCCTGTGCCTCCAGGCTTCACGATCTCGACCGCTGTGTGCACCGCTTATTATGAGCTGGAGCGCGAATACCCATCGACACTGTCGCCGCAGGTGGATGCCGCGCTGGCCGCGATCGAGAGAGAATCCGGCAAAGGCTTCGGCGACCCGGACAACCCGCTGCTCGTTTCCGTGCGCTCGGGCGCGCGTGCCTCGATGCCGGGCATGATGGATACAGTGCTGAACCTCGGCCTGAACGAGGCTTCGGTGAAGGGCCTCGCGGCGCTGGCCGGTGAACGCTTTGCCTATGACAGCTATCGCCGCTTTATCCAGATGTATTCCAATGTCGTGCTAGGCCTGAGCCATGACACGTTCGAGTACATCCTCGACGACTATAAAGAACGCCAGGGTTTTGAACTCGACACCGAGATGCAGGCTGAAGACTGGAAAGCCATTATCGTCTCCTACAAGGAAGCGGTACAGAAAGACCTCGGCGAGCCGTTCCCCGATGACCCGAAGAAACAGCTCTGGGGCGCGATCTCGGCCGTGTTCGGCTCGTGGATGAACGACCGGGCGATCACCTATCGCAAGCTGAACGACATTCCGACCGAATGGGGCACCGCGGTGACCGTGCAGTCCATGGTGTTCGGCAACCTTGGCGAGACGTCGGCGACCGGCGTGGCGTTCACCCGCGACCCGTCGAATGGCGAAGCGATCTTCTATGGTGAATACCTGATCAACGCGCAGGGCGAAGACGTGGTGGCGGGCATCCGAACGCCGGCGCCGATCTCGCGCGAACGGGCCGACACGCTGAAATCGGCTGACTCGCCGCTCGAAGAGTCGATGCCGGCTGTCTATGCCCAGCTGCGGGATGTCGCGAACACGCTGGAACGTCACTACAAGGACATGCAGGACCTGGAGTTCACGGTCGAGAATGACCGGCTCTACATGCTGCAAACGCGGAGCGGGAAACGCACCGCCGCTGCGGCGCTGAAGATTGCCGTCGACATGGCGCGCGAAGGCCTGATCACGGAAGAAGAAGCCGTGCTGCGGCTGGAACCGTCGCAACTCGACCAGTTGCTGCACCCGACCATTGCCGAGAACGCGCATCGCGACGTGATCGTGACCGGCCTGCCGGCCAGCCCCGGCGCCGCCGTGGGCAAGGTCGTGTTCGACAGCGAGGAAGCCTTCGCGATGGCCGAGAAGGGCGAGGACGTGATCCTTGTTCGCATCGAGACCAGCCCGGAAGACATCAAGGGCATGCACGCGGCCCGCGCCATCGTGACGGCGCGCGGCGGCATGACCAGCCACGCGGCCGTTGTCGCGCGCGGCATGGGCCGGCCTTGCGTCTGCGGCGCCGGTGGCCTGCAGATTGATATGGCCAAGGGCGTGTTCCGCATCATGGGCCGTGAAATCAAGAAGGGCGAGATCATCACGGTGGACGGCGCAGCCGGCCAGGTGATGCTGGGCGCTGTCGAGATGTCCCAGCCGGACCTGTCGGGTGATTTCGGCACGCTGATGGGCTGGGCCGACAAGGTCCGTAAGCTGAAAGTGCGTGCGAATGCCGAGACCGCGCTGGATGCGCGCACGGCCGTCGAGTTTGGCGCCGAAGGCATTGGCCTTTGCCGGACCGAGCACATGTTCTTCGATGCCGAGCGTATCCCTGAAGTGCGTGCGATGATCCTGGCCAATGACGAGAAAGGCCGCCGCGCCTCGCTCGACAAATTGCTGCCGATGCAGCGCAGCGATTTCGAGGAACTGTTCCGCATCCTCGGCGACATGCCGGTGACGATCCGCCTGCTGGATCCGCCGCTGCATGAATTCCTGCCGCACAATGATGCCGACATGGACGAAGTGGCGAAAGCCTCGGGCGTGTCCGTCGACGAACTGAAACGCCGGGCAGCCGAACTGCACGAAAGCAATCCGATGCTGGGCCATCGCGGCTGCCGCCTTGGCATCACCTATCCGGAAATCTACGAGATGCAGGCCCGCGCTATTTTCGAGGCCGCAGTGAATGTGTCCAAGGAAACGGGACACCCGCCGGTTCCCGAAGTGATGATCCCGCTGGTGGCGACGCATAAGGAACTGTCGATCCTGAAGGCGGTTGTCGATGCGGCGGCGAAGGCGGTGTTCAAGGAAACCGGCACGACGCTGGAATATATGGTCGGCACGATGATCGAATTGCCGCGCGCTGCGCTGCAGGCCGGGGAAATCGCCCATTCGGCGGAGTTCTTCTCCTTCGGCACCAATGACCTGACGCAGACGACGCTGGGCATCTCGCGCGATGATGCGGGCCGGTTCCTCAAGATCTATGAGGAGAAGGGCATCTACGAGAAGGATCCCTTTGTCACGCTGGACCAGGCCGGCGTCGGCGAACTCGTGAAAATCGCGGCTGAACGCGGCCGCAAGACCCGTCCGGGCATCAAGCTGGGCATTTGCGGCGAGCATGGCGGCGACCCGGCATCGGTGGCCTTCTGCCATCGTTCAGGCCTCGATTATGTGTCCTGTTCCCCGTACAGGGTGCCGATTGCGCGTCTTGCGGCGGCACATGCGGCCCTCAAAGAATCGCTCAAATAGGCAGCAAGCCGCTCGTTTCGATGGCGGAACGGTGTTGTAGTTTTGCCACAGATGCTTTGCGCGCCCAAGACCTGTCCCGGCGGGGCGGGTCTTAAATTCTTATGAAATTCAACCGATTGCAGGACGAAATTTCTGCGGTGCGGAAAACCGGCCGATTCGGCGGTTCCCGACCTGTCAGAAATGTCACTGACAGAAGTGGCCAGGTTCTTGCTAGGAAGCGGGCTGGCCGCCTACTTCCCACTTAGAAGCGGGGCTGATGTGGCCTGCAAATGTAGTCAAACCAAATACGCCCGGGCCAACAATGACGAAGTTATATCGTCTGCCGGGGATTGGGGAGCGGTGATGTTGTTAAGGGTTCTTAAACCACGACGGGCGACTCTGTCGCCAATTAGTGGGCTCCGAGAGAAGCTCAAGCGTTGGTGGATGACGATGACAGACGACGAACAGCGAGATATCTTTATCCGTGGCGCCACGATCGCCGTGTGCGCCGTGGCTGCGACTGTTACCCTGCCCATGGTCGGCCAGATCCAGGCAGAGAAACGTGCAGACGCCGATTTCCGTGAGCAGGCCGTCCGGCTTGCCAGCATGGAAGACGGCGGTGTCACCGTCCGTTCGGCGGCTTACACGCCATCGCTGCTCGATACGCCATGGATGCGTACCGTAGAGTATACGCTGGAGCGCGACACCGGTTCTTCGATGAGCCGCTATGCGATGCGCGACCGCGATGGCGCGGCGCTCAATTCGCTGGTGAGCTTCCGCCCCGAACATATCAAGCGCGCCGAGACGATCAGCGCGGAACAGAAGTGCATGGCGCAGGCCGTGTACTATGAATCAGCCCACGAGCCGCTCGATGGCCAGATGGCCGTTGCCGAGGTCATCGCCAATCGCATGGCCGACCATCGCTATCCTGACAGCGCCTGTGGCGTGGTGTTCCAGGGCGCGACGCGCACGACCGGTTGCCAGTTCACGTTCACCTGCGACGGCGCCCTGAAGACGCCGCCAATGGGCCGCAACTGGGAGCGCGCCAAGACGATCGCGGCCCACGTGCTGATGAACCTCAGCGACGACAAGACGGGTGGTGCCACGCACTATCACGCGACCTATGTCGACCCGATCTGGAGCGCCGGCCTGATCAAGACCGACAAGATCGGCATGCATGTGTTCTATCGCTTCCCGCGTGGGTCCGAATGGGCCAGCGTGCGCCAAGACTTGACGACCAAGCGTGCCAAGGCGCAATACGCCTCGCTGGACAAAGAAGAAACGATCACGCCGGTTGACGGCGCGGCGACCTCCTATATCCAGCTGGTTGAAGCGCCGACGATTGCCCCGGCCTCGGTGACGACATCCGACCGCACGATCACCAATGGCGCACCGCGCCTGACGACGATCCGTTCGGTTGACTATGAAGAACCGCAACTGAACACAGCCAGCAATGCTGACAAGGTTGCCGCCTACATGGCCAAGCAGACCGGCATTGAAGTGGCGAGCAATGACGTCGACCAGAGCGTCCTGCGCTAGGCATTATCGACCGAGAATCGAGACGGGCCGCAGACGAAAGCCTGCGGCCTTTTTCGTGTGGGGCTAGGTACGTGGCGGAACCTGCGCCTTGACGCGTTTGCGGATCGCGCCCGGCAGCCATCGGGTCATGAACCGGGCGCGTTCGGCATCCTTGCCGACCATGTAATGGACGTCCTTGCCATGTGCGGCGTCCCAGGCGCGTTCGGCCGCCATCGACACCGGGTAGATGTTCATGCCGCTTTCGCGCAGCTGGTCCGACATTTTAACATTGGCGCCTTCTTTTGCGCCCATGTCGAGGATCGGTGTGTCGACGAACCAGGGCATCAGGCTGGTGACGCGGATGTCGAGATCGCGGAATTCCGCGTCGAGCGCTTCGGTCAGGCCGCGCACCGCGAACTTGGTAGCCGAGTAGACGGCAAGCTGCGGCGATCCGACAATACCGGCGGTGGAGGCCGTGTTGACGACGCGCGCACCGGGCGTTGCCTTGAGCAGGGGCAGGCAGGCCTGCACGCCATTGATGACGCCCTTCAGGTTGACGTCGATGACCCAGTCATTGTCTTCGGGGGAGACGTCCTCGAACCAGCCATGGCGTCCGACGCCGGCATTGTTGAACAATACGTTCATGCCGCCTTCGGTCGCATCATCGAATCCGCGCACGGCGGCAGTCCAGTCATCGCGCTGGCGCACATCGAGCGTGGCGACATGGCAGTTTTCGGTGCCGATCTCGTCTGCGACCTGGGCGAGGCTGGCCGAGTTCACGTCATAGAGGCCGCAATACCAGCCACGCTTGGAAAAACACCTCGCTGTCTCCGCGCCAATGCCTGAGGCCGCACCGGTAATGAATATGCTCTTGCGTCCGCCCGATCGGGTCATGCGCTGTCCTTCTTGCGAGGTAGGTCCCGCTTCCTCGCAGTGTCAGACCACATCCAGTCCCACGTCAAGGTTTGGTGCCGAATGGGTGAGGGCCCCGACCGAGATATAATCGACGCCGGTTTCGGCGATCGCAGCAACGGTCGAGAGGTTTACACCGCCGGAAGATTCGGCGGTTACCCGTCCGTCGATGATCTTCACGGCGCGGCGCAGCGTCTCGGTGTCCATATTGTCGAGCAGGATCGCGTGCGGCTGATATTTGAGCGCTTCTTCCAGCTGTTCGAGCGTGTCGACCTCGATCTCGATCATACGCAGGTGGCCAGCATAGGCCTTGGCGCGTGTCATGGCTTCGGCAACCGAGCCGCAGGCGGCGATATGGTTGTCCTTGATCAGGATCGCGTCATCCAGGCCGTAGCGGTGGGCCGTGCCGCCGCCGCAGCGGACGGCGCGCTTCTCGAGAGCGCGGTGGCCGGGCGTTGTTTTTCGTGTACAGACAATCCGTGTCTCGGTATGAGCTACGGATTCGACAAAGGTGCGGGTCAGCGTGGCAACGCCTGACAGGCGACCGATGAAGTTGAGCATGGTTCGCTCGGCTGTCAGGATCGAGCGGGCGGTGCCATCGAGCCGCCCGATCACGTCGCCCGGGACGATGGCGCTGCCGTCCGGCTTTTCAATGGCCAGGGTCATGGCCGGATCGATGAGGAACAGGGCGTGGGCAGCAGCATCGAGCCCGGCGATGATTCCGGGCTGGCGCGCAGCGATCACGACACTCATCTTCGTCTCCGGTGAAATCGTGGCGTCGGTGGTCAGATCGCCCGCCCGGCCGAGATCTTCCGCAAGCGCAAGGCGCACAATCGGGTCCAGGATAATGGTAGGGAGTGGCGGAGGAACGGGGCTCATGACTGGGCAACCTTTTCGGCTGGGTCTTTGAAATCGCGCAGGAGGAACGAGCGTTCGGGCGCGCCTGTGTTGGGAAAGTCGCTTCTGAAATGGCCGCCACGGCTTTCCTTGCGGGCAAGGGCCGCCGTCGCCATCAGGCCGGCTGTGACCAGGGGGCGAGCAGTACCGTGAACGGTGCGGAGGGTGTCGATCGTTCCGATCAATTGGTTCAGGCCAGTCGCATCGCGGACCACGCCACACTTGGACGACATCTCTCCGCGCAGGATTTGCAGGGCGTCATGCGGCAGCGAGGCGGGGACATGCGCGGTGGACGCGCCGGGGGCGTCGAGTTCGGCGTCACGCAGGTGCTGGGCGATGCGATGGGAGAATACGACCGCTTCGAGCAGGGAATTGGAGGCGAGCCGGTTGGCACCATGCGCGCCTGTGGATGTGCATTCTCCGCAGACGGACAGGCCATTGAGTGTCGAGCGGCCCCAGAAGTCGGCCACGATGCCGCCCATATGATAGTGCGCGGCGGGCGCAATCGGGATCATCTCGAAACGCGGATCTATCCCGGCGCTCTTGCAGGCCGAGAAGACGGTCGGGAAGTGTTCGGGGAAATGAATTCCGACGGCTGACCGGCAGTCGAGAAAGGCGCCGCGTCCGGACGCGCGTTCGGAATGGATGGCGCGGGCGACTTCGTCGCGCGGGGCGAGCTCTTCCAGCGTGTGGTAGTTGGCCATGAAGCGCTTGCCGTCGCGGTTGCGCAGGGTCGCGCCTTCGCCGCGCAGGGCTTCGGTGGCGAGCGGGGCAGGGTCACGACCGATATCGATTGCGGTCGGGTGGAACTGGACGAACTCGACATCAGCGATCAGGGCGCCTGCCTCATAGGCTATGGCGATGGCGTCGCCGCGGGCTTCGCGCGGATTGGTCGTGACCTGGAACAGGCCGCCGGTGCCACCGGTGCAGAGCACGGTCTGGCGCGCCGTCTGGGTCGTCAGGTTGCCCGAACTGTCGCGCAGGACGACGCCAGCGACACGATGGTTGGTATCCTGAAGAAGACCAACCGCCCGAACGCCTTCGATCACGGTTATATGGTTTGAGGCCCCCACGGCGGCAACGAGCGCGTCCATGATGGCCTTGCCGGCGAGGTCGCCTGCCACACGGGCGACACGCGGCCTGGAATGGGCCGCTTCGAGCGACAGGGCGAGCGCGCCATCCGGCGTACGGTCGAACGGGACGCCGAGCGTGATCAGGTCGCGGACCCGGGCCGGGCCTTCTTCTGCAATCAGGCGGGCGACGACCGGATCGACAAGTCCGGAGCCGGCATTGATCGTATCGTTGGCATGCTGGTCGGCGCTGTCGAGCGGGTCAAGCGCTGCCGCAAGGCCGCCTTGCGCCCAGGCAGACGAGGCAGCCTGACCGAGCGGGGCCGGTGAGATCACGACGCAGGCGCGCGGTGCAAGTTCCAGCGCGAGGAACAGGCCGGCAAGGCCTGCGCCGACGATCAGCACATCGCTGTCAGCCGCGCCGGATGCGGCGATGGTTTGATTGCCCCCACTGGTCACTGTTTCAGGATATCCCGTCATTGGCGCGGCGGAATTCGGCCGGCGCGGTTACTGCCGACACGAGGGCGCCGAACATGCGGTCTGCCGATTCGATCGTCAGTGTGAAATTGTCAGGCATGTAGACCAGGCCCTCAACCTTGGATTCGAGCATTTCCTCGATCTGCGAACGGATCGAGACCTGGTCTCCGAAACGGCGCGCCTGGCAGGATTGGCGCACCACGGAGCGTCCCCAGATCGAGCAGACTTCGACGGCTGTAATTTCGCAGGCATACTGGCCGGGTTCGGGGTGGGGGGACAGGTTCATCATGCCTGTCATCAGGCACTGGCCATTGCGGTAGGGCCGGGTCTGGAACGTCCATGTGCCAAGGACATCCGACGCGTCGGCATCCATGTTACCGGCACTGGCCGGTGCGCTGGCGAGAAGAACAAGCGCAGCCATTGCCGCCAGTCGGATCCTTGCCCGGGACATTATTGTCTCCTCTGCGCAGCTGCGCCCGTTCCAACCTTAAGCCCAGCGTGCGCGCGTGCACAACTGCCGGGCTGTCTCATACGACCATTTCAAGCTCGAGCGGCTTGAGACCGGTCTTGAATGCCAAGGGCGTCGCCATTTTTGGCAGTGCCATCATCGCATCCAGCGCATCCTTGGCACGCAGGCGCACATCTTCCGGGATCGTGACCTCGTACTTTCCGGTGACAAGGCAGTCATAGATGTTTTCCAGCGTGATGCGCTTCATGTGCGGACACAGATTGCAGGGGCGAATGAAGTTCACGTCCGGGTTCACTGCAGCAACATTGTCGCTCATCGAGCACTCGGTAAGGAGGACGACCTTGTGGGGGCTGTTATCGGCCACATAGTTCGCAAGTGCCGAGGTGGAACCGGCAAAGTCAGCCGCTTCCAGCACGTCAGGCGGGCATTCCGGGTGGGCAAGCACGACAATACCCGGATGGGCCTCGCGCAGCTGGTGGACGTCATCGGCCGAGAACAGCTCGTGCACTTCGCACGCGCCAGGCCATGTCATGATGCGGATATCGGTCTGGGCGGCGACGTTCTTGGCGAGGTACTGGTCGGGCACCATGATGACCGTGTCGGAGTTCCACGCCTTGGCGATGTGTTCGACGACCTGCGATGCGTTTGAGCTGGTGCAGGTAATGTGGCACTCAGCCTTCACGTCGGCGGTGCAGTTCACATAGGTGACGATCGGATAGTCCGGATACTTTTCCTTGATCAGGCGCACGTCAGCGCCGGTGATCGAAGCGGCTAGCGAACAGCCGGCCCGCAGGTCGGGGATGAGAACCGTCTTCTCTGGTGCGAGGATTTTCGAGGTTTCGGCCATGAAGTGCACACCAGCCTGGACGATGACGTCGGCGCTGGTGGCGGAGGCTTCGCGGGCCAGCTGCAGGCTGTCGCCGCGAAAATCGCCGACGAGGCTGAAAATGTCCGGCGTCATGTAATTATGGGCGAGGATGACCGCGTTCTTCTCTTTCTTGATCCGGTTGATCGCAGCGACGAGCGGGGCCACGGCAGGCCACTCCATCGGCGTGATGAAATCGGCGACCAGCGGGTAGAGATGGTCTGTCTCGGCCTTCACGGCGGCGTCATAGGACAAGTCGCGCGCGCTGGCGGCGGATGCGCCGCGCAGGGGTGTCGGGGTCGGGCAGCCGGGCGTGGAATCAATCAGACGGGCCATGGGTTCCTCCTTGCACCGAGACACTTATGCTCGACATGAGTATAATCTAGGCCTGAAGCTGCCCGTTTCAAGGGCTCAGCCTTCAAACGTCCGGGATCAGGGCTCTCGTGCAAGGCTTCTGCGATAGTTATACGCACTATGAGCAAAAGGCGTTCTAGCGGTGGGCGGGCGCCTTGGCAAGCGCCGCCATTGAACCGGTCCGGGAGGCGGATCAGTCCTTGAAGAGCTCGATGGCGGCGGCGGTCATGGCTTCGACGCCGGTGGCGATGGTGGGGTCGTAATCGGGGGCGAAGCCGGAGGAGTGGAGCGATGGCAGCGCGGGGCCACCTTCCTGCGCGGCAGCATACTTGGCAGGCTCCACGGCGCCGACCCAGAAGATGACGCTTGGGATTTTCTCTGCGGTGCGGGCATACTGGCTGAAATCCTCGCCGCCCATGACAGGCTTCATCTCTTTCACATTGGCTGCGCCGATGGACTTGCCGATGGCTTTCATCGTGCGTGTGGTCGTGTCGGGGTCGTTGTAGGTGGCGGGTGTATAATCGCTTTCGATCGAGATTTCCGGTTCCGGCGCGTCGAAGGCCATGGCCTCGGCCTTGGCGATACGGGTGATGCCGTCGAGCAGCATCGCCCGTGTCTTGTCATCATAGGAGCGTACGGTGAGCAGCAGCGTCGCCTCGTCCGAGATGATATTGTGCTTGGCGCCCGCCTTGAACGAACCGACCGTGACCACCGCGCTGTCCTGCGGGTTGGTGTTGCGTGATACGAGGCTTTGCAGGGCCACCACAATGTGCGAGGCGACGAGGATCGGGTCCTTGGTCGTGTGCGGATAGGCGCCGTGGCCGCCGACGCCTTTGACCTTGATGTCGACGCTGTCGACATTGGCGAGCGCAAAGCCCTTGGAATAATTGATCGTACCGGCCGGGGCGCCTGCGGACACGTGCAGGGCGAGATTGTAGTCAGGCTTGGGGAAGCGCGTGAACAGGCCGTCGGCCAGCATGGCCTGGGCGCCGAGGCCGATTTCCTCGGCGGGCTGGGCGATCATCACCAGCGTGCCTTTCCACTTGTTCTTCCGGGCAATCAGTTCGCGGGCCGTGCCGACCCAGCTCGTCATGTGCACATCATGGCCGCAGGCATGCATCACGTTGCTTTCCACACCGGTCCAGGTCTTCGCTTCGACTGTCGAGGCGAACGGGAAGCCGGTTTGTTCAGGCACGGGAAGGCCGTCCATGTCGGTGCGGATCAAGACGGTTGGCCCGTTGCCATTGCGGAACACGCCAACGACGCCATAGCCGCCGACGCCTTCGAGGACTTCGCCATTGTCCTTCATCGACTTCTCGACAACCCAGTTCTGACCGACGCCGGTGGTCAGTTCAAAGCCCAGCGATTCCAGTTCCGCAGCGAGGATGGCGGATGTTTTTGACTCCTTGAACGAGAGCTCGGGCGCGGCGTGGAGGCGTTTGTACAAGGCGACGAGGGCGGGGTCGGCTGACGGTAGCGGAGCGGTCGAGACGCTGGCCGCAGTCCTGACCGTGCCCGATTGGCTGGACGACGGTGTCAGCAATGTCGGGCCATCGCCGCCTGTATCAGCGACCTTGTCCTTGCCCGGGCCTCCGCAGGCGACAAGAACGAGGGCGAGGGCGGTCAAGGCGGCGGGGCGGAACATCACGGTAACTCCTGAAATCATTCAGGACCGACCCTAGCGGAGTTTAGCGCCCTGCCAAGTGGCCGGACCGCCGCGTGTGATCAGTCGCGCCCGCGTTTAAGGTCTTCCGAGAGTTCGATATCGACCGGCGTGCCGGCAAGGCGCTGGCGGTAGACCTGTGTGTTCTCGAGCACGCGCTGGACATAGTTGCGCGTCTCCGAGAACGGGATGAACTCCACCCAGTCGACCGGATCAACCTGACCGGTGCGCGGGTCGCCATAGTCCTCGATCCACTGTTTCGGGCGGCTCGGGCCGGCATTATAGGCGGCGGCGGTCATGATGTAGCTGCCCCGGAACTGCGAGAGCAGCGTGTCGAGGTGTTGGCCGCCAAGGGTCATGTTGTAACCCGGATCGTCGGTCAGCCACGACGCGCGATAAGGCAGGCCGCGCAGGCGGGCTTCGTTCTTTGCCGTGGCCGGCATAAATTGCATCAGGCCGCGCGCACCGGCATGGCTGACAGCGTTCGGGTTCATTTCGCTTTCCTGCCGCGAGAGGGCCAGCATTAGCGGCTTCTCGACGCGCGGTTCCCGCAGCATTGGGTAGGAAACGACCGGATAGGCGGCATGGGTGGCGACGATGCCCTTGGCGAGGCCGGCCTTGGCCCCGCGCACGCCGATGTCCGGCACCTGGTATTGCGTGGCCATGCGGGCGAGTAGGATGAATTCGGCCTCGTTCGTCAGCTGATCGTCCAGGTGATAAGCGAATTCGCGGAACATGCGCGTCTCACCGACTTCGCCCAGCAGGCTGAGCGCCTTGACCAGCGGGCGGGCGTTGAACGCGGCGATTTCTTCCGGCGTCGGCTCGGAGGAGGCGGCAAAAGACATCTTGCGGTCGTCGAGCCGTTCGGCGGCGAGCTGTCCGTAATAGGTGAACTTCTGCTTGGCGGCCGCGCCGTAGGATTCGAGCGCGGCTTCCTTTTCGCCGAGCTGGTCTTCGGCGCGTCCGGCCCAGTATTCGCCGCGTGCCTGGCTGATCGGCGTCGAGACGCTGGCCGTCATGTCCTTGAAGTGTTTCAGGCTGCGTTCCGGATTGTTGTTCAGGCGCAGGGCAATCCAGCCGGCCGTCCATTCGGCGTCGGCATAGTCAGACCCTTCGGTCATGCCGTGCGGGGCGGTGAGCTGGTAGGCGCGCGACCAGTTGCCGTCCTTCAGGTCGGTCCGCATCGCGATGCTGCGTTCGTCCCACAGCTTGGAGCGACCGGCTTCCGGAATGTCATTGGCGTCGATGCCGACGAGGAGTGGCGTTGCGCCGTCCTGGTTGCCCCGTGTCCGGCGCCAGCGGGCGCGATCGTAGAGCAGGCCCGGATTGTCTTGCAGGGAGGCCGGAACGGCGTCGACAAGGCGATCGACATTGCGGCCACGGCTGGCCAGCCCGATGCGGGCATCGACCAGTTTTCGATAGTCAGCACTGACCAGCGGCTTCAGCTTGATCGCGGCAGAGCGCTGGTTGGTCCAAAGCAGGAATTCGATACGGGCGCGGTGGTCGGCCTCGGTCAGGAAGCCGCCATAGGTGGCCAGCACGATGCGTTCCAGGTCGCGGTCCATCGAATTGTTGCGCCAAGCGTCATGGACGAGGGCCTCGGCCTTGGCCGGCTGGCCGACGGCCTTGTAGCTGCGGGCGAGGGCGATCTTGCCGGCGCCTGTCTGCGGGCCGGAATTGGTGAGCCAGAGGATGCGGTCGCCATGGCTGAGCGAGGAGAGGTCGATGATTTCCTCGGCGCGTTTGCGCATCCGGTCGGTTTTCGGCCAGGTTGGCAAGGCATTGATGGCGCTGGCGACTTCGTCAAAGCCCATGCCGGGGACGCCTTCGCTGGCTCGGACCCAGATGATCAGGTTGCGCACGGCGGGGTCGCTGGCCTGGCGCTGCAAGCTGGCAACTTCACTCCAGTCATAGCGGCCTGCGGCGTCGAGGGCCTTGTGCAGGATTTCGGCGTTCTTGGCGTCTGTCGTCTGGGACGCATAGACGCGTTTCGGCTTCAGGCTCGGCGCATCCGGCAAGGCAGATGCCGACGCGCTAAGGGCCGCAAGGCCGAGCAGGAGTGAAATCGTAAGAGGGCGAATCATGGGAGGTGTCATCGGAGTTTATTTTTACGCCAAAGCATGAGAAGGCATTGTTAAATAATACGACAGAATTCCCACCAACACCCTAATCGCGGCAAGTATACGATGTTTCACGGCTCAATCCCAGCGCTTGTCACACCTTTCAAGAACGGTGCCGTCGACCGCGATGCCTTTGCCGCGCTTGTCGAGCGCCAGATCGCGGGGGGATCGAGCGCCGTGGTGCCCGTCGGCACGACCGGCGAAACCTCGACCCTGACGACCGAAGAACACAAGGCCGTCGTCGCGCTATGTGTAGATGTTGTTGCAGGCAGGGTGCCGGTGATTGCGGGCGCCGGATCGAACGCGACGGATGAGGCGATCGACCTTGTCGCGCACGCCAAGGCCGTCGGCGCCGACGCTGCGCTGGTTGTCTGCCCCTATTACAACAAACCGAACCAGGCCGGCCTTGAGGCCCATTTCCGGGCCATCAACGATGCCGTGGCGCTGCCCGTGCTGCTCTACAATGTGCCGGGCCGCACGGTTGTCGACCTGTTGCCGGAAACCGTGGCGCGCCTCGCCCAGCTGCCGAACATTGTCGGGATCAAGGATGCGTCCGGAGATGTCGCTCGGGTCAGCCAGCATGCGGCGCTGGTCGGCGATGCGCAGTTTGTGCAATTGTCCGGCGAGGATCCGAATGCGCTCGGCTTTCTCGCAATGGGTGGCGCCGGGTGCATCTCGGTGACGGCGAACGTCGCGCCGGAACTGTGCGCCGCAATGCATGTGGCCTTCCGCGCCGGCGACCTTGCCGGTGCGCGTGCGATCGAGGTCAAGCTGATCGCCCTGCACAAGGCGCTGTTCTGCGCGCCCTCGCCGGGACCGGCGAAGTATGCCCTGTCGCGGCTTGGCCTGTGCCAGCCGGACGTGCGAATGCCAATTACCCCGCCAGATGCTGCCGCCTGCGCGACAATTGATGCGGCTATGGCGCTGGCGGGCCTGAAGACTTAAATAGGGCTCATGTCAAAGACACCGCAGACCAAGGGCAGGGGCGATGGCCTCGTTGCAGAAAACCGGCGTTCCCGGCGGGAGTATTCCGTGGAGGATACGCTGGAGGCCGGCATCATGCTGGTCGGCTCCGAGGTGAAATCCCTGCGCCAGGGTAAAGCCAATATCGCCGAGGCCTATGTCAGTCCGGAAGATGGCGGCCTCTACCTGATCAATGCCGATATACCGATCTACAATGCGGCCAACCGCTACAACCATGAACCAAAGCGCAAGCGGAAGCTGCTCGTGTCGAAGCGGGAACTCTCGAAACTGTCGCAGGAAGTCGACCGGGCCGGGCGCACGATTGTACCGCTGAAACTGTATTTCAACGACCGGGGCATCGCGAAACTGCTGATCGGTACCGCGACGGGCCGCAAGGGCCATGACAAGCGCGAACATGATGCCAAGCGCGACTGGGCCCGCCAGAAAGCGCGGATCATGAAGGAGGGGTGACACGGTTCGGGCGTGTCACTCTGAGGGGCTCATCCTGAGCGAAGTCCAAGGAGCGCCTCGGGCTCAGCATTCGACCCTCGTCTAGCCCGCGCCCGTCCTTCGACTTCGCTCAGGATGAGCGCTGCTCAGCCCACGATCTCTTTCGCCACGGCAAACACGTCCTCGAACATTTCGGCCGTCAGGCGCCTAGTGTTCGTGTTGTAGCGGCTGCAGTGATAGCTTGAGAGCAGGGTCAGCGGGCGGCCCTCGAACGAGACGTCATAACGGGTGTTATGGCCGAAGGGATGTGTGCTGAGTTTCAGGCCGAGTGTGCGCACCGTCGAGTCGTGGCTGATTTTTCCCAAACACAGCAAGACCTTGAGATCGGGCAGGGCCTTGATGCGGGACTGGAGGAAGGGGCGGCAGGCATTGATTTCGGCCCCGACCGGCTTGTTCTCAGGTGGTACGCAGCGTACCGCATTCGTGATCATGGCGCCTTTCAGCGTGAGCCCATCTTCGGGGTGTGCCGCGTAAGTACCTGACGATAAACCGAATTTTTCCAAAGTCGCGTAAAGAAGGTCGCCCGCCCAGTCGCCGGTGAAGGGCCGGCCTGTGCGGTTGGCCCCGGTGACGCCGGGGGCGAGGCCGATGACCAGGAGACGGGCTGTCTCATCTCCGAAACTGGGCACGGCGCCGTTGAACCATGTGGGTTCGCGGGCGGCGACGGTCTCACGATAGTGGACGAGACGTGGACAGAGGGGGCAGTTGCGGGGAGCTTCGGGGGGGGGCGGGGTCGCCTTAGTACCCATCCGCGACGCCGTCCTTGCGCATTTCGCTGGCGGCGATCCAGGCGCCGGTATTGAAGTCGCGCATGATGGCCTGGTAGCCGCCAGCATTCGCCTTGCAGCATTCGACCGTATGGCCCCGGCGCTCGAGTTCCGCGCGGGTGGCAGGCGGGATGCCGCTTTCGAGCTGGACGGTGCCCTTGTCGGCCTCGCACGGGTCGCCGTTGAGGGTGTTGGTTGGTTCACACCCGCCGACATGTTCCCAGCGCGCAGCATCGCCAGCTTCCTGCAGGCCCATGTCAAAGTCGACGAGGTTGAGGATCACCTGGACATGGCCCTGCGGCTGCATGCCGCCGCCCATCAGGCCGAAGCTGAGCCATGGCTCGAACGGGCAGGCCTGTTCGATCGGCACGGCACGGACCTGGCAGCCCGGCACGTCCTTCTTGAAGGCGAAGGCCGGGATGATCGTGTGGAACGGGCGCTTGCCGGGGGCGAAGACGTTCGGATGGGCCGGGTCGAGGCTGAACAGCTGGCCCCGGTCCTGGAACATGAAGCCGAGCCCGTCGGCGACAAGGCCGGACCCCATGCCGCGATAGTTCGACTGGATGAGGGAAACCATCATGCCGTCCTTGTCGGTGACGGTGAGATAGGTCGTGTCGCCCTGCTTGAGCTTGGCATCGGCGGCGGCGGCTTCGGCAGGTGTGAGCGAGGCTTCGACATCGCCGAACGGAACGACGGGCACGCTGTCCATCGCCTTCTTGATGTTGATCCTGGCTGCCTGTCGGGCGGTGCGGTTCGGCTGGATGAAAGCCTGCTCGTCGATCCGGGAAAATTTAGGGTCAGCGAAATAGCGGGCCCGGTCGGCAAAGGCGAGGCGCTTGGCCTCGACCTGCGCCATGATCGAATCAGGCGATCCGAAGCCCATGCCGCGCAGGTCGAACTTTTCCAGCATCTGCAGCATCTGCAGGGCCGCAATGCCCTGTGTATTCGGCGGCAGTTCGCAGACCCTGTAGTCGCCGCGATAGGTCACGCAGACCGGTTCGACGAATTCGCCAGTATGCGCGGCGAAATCTTCATAGCGCAGCGGGCCGCCGATGCGCTTGAAATAGGCGTCCATCACCTTGGCGGTCTCGCCTTTGTAGTATTCATCGCGGCCTTTCTGGCCGATACGTTCCAGCGTATTGGCGAGGTCCGGGTTCTTGAACAGGCTGCCCTCATGGGGCATGGGCGAGAAATAGGTCTTTTTCGCGTTGTCATATTCTTCCAGCATGCCGCTCTCATGCGCGGGCTCGAAGCGCTTCGGGCCGAAGCTCCAATAGTAGGCGATCACTTCCGGGATAGGCGCGCCTGCGCGAGCGTAACGGATAGCGGGCTCGAGATTGGCCAGCATCGGGCGGCTGCCGAACCTGTCGTGTAGGGCATACCAGGCGTCGATGGTGCCGGGCACGGTGACGGGCGCCGTTCCGAAGGGCGGAATCTCCTTGCCGTCCATGTAAGTGTCAGCCTTGGCCTGCATATCAGCGAGGGTGGCGCCCATGGCCGAGCGGCCGGAGCCATTATAGCCATAGAGCTGTTGGGTTTCAGGGTCCCAGACGATGGCGAAGAGGTCGCCGCCGATGCCGTTTGCGGTCGGTTCGACAAGGCCGAGCATGGCATTCGCCGCGATGGCTGCGTCCATGGCATTGCCGCCGGCCTTCATCACGTCGAGCGCTGTCTGCGTCGCCAGCGGGTGCGCCGTGGCGGCGGCTGCGTGCGGGGCAACGACAGCCGAGCGCACGCCCAGGTCGCGACCGGACGGCATGCGGTCGCCGGGGCCGGTTTCGGTCGCAGTGCTAGAGCGCGCAGGCGCGTCGTTGATCGGGGCGGCTGTGAGCACCGTGCAGGAGGTGGCCAGTAGCGCGGCAGCCCCGGCCATCAGGTTCTTGATCATCAGTTCGGTCCTCGCTTGCGGGTGTCCTTGGGAAAATAATGGGTGGCCATGCGGTTCGAGATGTCCTGACCGTCAAGGGCGAACCGCGCCTCGGCCTCGATGGCGCGGTTGTCGCAGCTGGGATACTGCGCGCTGGTGCGGGTATAGGCATTGTTGAACCCCTCGACGAGGGAGGAGCGAAGATTGCCCCGTTCGGGTGCCTCATAGCGCAGCATGTCGGCCATGTAGCGGCGCCAGTACTGGTCTTCGCGGCCATTGCAGCGCACGCGGATGGCGTGGGCCGAGCCGAGCGTGGCGGCGAGTTCGGAGGCATCGCGGAAATAGTCAGGGCCACGCAAGGGAATGCCCGATTGGGCCAAGGCTTTGCTTGCCCCCCCAATCAGTAGAAGGCTAAGCAGAACCCCATGAAAAACTGTCTTGTTCATGCGAAGACCTTCGCGCGCATCGCTCCCAGGCTCAAGGGCCTCGAAGACAAACTCAATATCATCGTCATGGACGATAATGGTGTCTTCTCCAAGGCGTCCACTGGAGAGACGGTGACAGAGCCCAAACCCGAGATTGCGTTTGGCAATGCCGATGCCTTTTTCGGCCCCCATGTGCGGACCTTCATCCTGGCGGTCGCGGGCGGCGGGCGGCTGGACTGGTTCCAGTCAACAGCTGCGGGGATCGAAAACCCGGGTCTCGTGATGATCGGCAAGGCAGCCAACAAGTACACGACAAACCACACCCAGTCCGAAGCCATGTCGGAATGGGCTCTCTGGCAGGCGCTGGACTATTTCAGGCACGGCCCGAAGCATCGCGCGCAGCAGGCCGAAGGAAAATGGGCGCGGCTCGATTCCCGCGAGATACGCGGTTCAAAATGGCTGATTATCGGATTCGGATCGATCGGTGCTTCCACGGGACGCCGCGTGATGGCGCTGGGCGGGGCGGTGACGGGCATGCGCCGGTCACAAGGTCTCGCCGAAGGCGCTGACCGGATCGTCCACCCGGACGCGATCATGTCCGAGTTGCCAGGCGCCGATGTCGTGCTGCTGTGCGCACCGCATACGCCGGAGACCGAAGGCATGGCGAATGACGGCTTCTTCGCGGCGATGAAACCGGACGCGCTATTTATGAATCTCGGGCGTGGCGCGCTGGTGAACGAATCCGACCTGATGGCTGCGCTCGATGCCGGCCGCCCCGGTCACGCGGCGCTGGACGTTGCGTTGGAGGAGCCGCTGCCGTCCGCCAATCCGCTCTGGGCGCATCCGAAGGTAACGCTAACGCCGCACGACAGTCCGCAGACGCACGGCACCATTATCGGTGCGGACGATACATTCATCGAAAACCTCCAGCGCTATTTCAGCGGCCAGCCGTTGAAGCACCTGATCGACAAGTCCGAGTTCGCGTGAGGCCTAGAGGCTGATATCAGCGGTCTTGTCCTTGTAATCTGCCTTCGGATCATTCCCGAAGAGCATTTTCACGCCCGCTAGAAGGCTGTTCTCGTTCAGCCAGACGTGAGCGTGATCAAGGTCGAGCCGCAACAGGCGCAATTGCGGATCCTTCTTTCCATCATACCAAGCTGCGATGAAGGGGTTCCAGAGTCGCTCGATCATGCTGGCTTCCGTGTGTAGGCGCAATTGGCCGTGCAGCGACGCGAAGAGGTCGTGTCCCTTTGAAACAAACTGGGCGACAGCCGGGGCGACATTTGTATCGAGCGCCTGGACAAGGTCGAGATCACTGGCTGAAAAAATCCACACTGGTCCGCGCGAGTCATCTTCGAGAATGGCGGTCATGGGCTGGCTGGCGCCGCCTTTCTGGCCTTCGAGTGCCAGCCTGATTGTGCGGTCCGACTTGATGGCGGACCAGAGTTTGTCTTCGATCTCTTTCTGGTTGGGTATATGTCTCTCCTGTTACGCAGTGTGCCAAATCAACCGGCAATCAGGAGTGAGGTTCCGCCCGCCTTTGCGAAAAGTTCTGCCTGCAAGCAATCGTCCGCCATTCCTTGCAGGGAATGGCGGACGATCACGTCTTCAAGTGTGCAAGGTTCAGGCGGTCGCTTTTGCCTTCAGCCCGCTCAAACGGTCGATCGCAGCTTCGGCGTCGCGCATGATGTCGGTGACGATGCCTGCGACGGATTTGACTTCATGCACGCCGCCGGCCGATTGGCCCATGGCGAAACAGGACGTGTCGGTATCGAGCTTGGCTTCGTCGACGATGCCGCCAATGCCGCCGATGACGCCGGTCTGGCTGGAATGGATGGCCTGGAACGGGAACGGCTTGATGTCTTCCGGGCGGGTTTCCCAGTCGTTGATGTATTCATTCGTGCGGCAGCGCATCGGCTTGCCAGAATAGCAGCGCGTGCGGGTCGTGTCGGTGTCGCCGGCGCCGATGATGGCCTGCTTGTACATATTGGCCGCATGCGCCTCGTCGGAGGCAATGAAACGCGTGCCCATCCAGACACCGCAGGCGCCGAGTGCAAGGGCCGCTGCGAGACCGCGCCCGTCATAGATGCCCCCGGCGGCGATGACCGGAATCTTCACGGCTTCGACAGCCTGCGCGACAAGCGGCATCGTGCCGACCAGGCCGGTATGGCCGCCGCCTTCGCCGCCCTGGAGAATCACTGCATCACAACCGGCCTGCTCGGCCTTGATCGCATGTTTCACAGCCCCGCCGACGACCATGACCTTCACGCCGGCATCCTTGAGTCGCTTCATGATCGGCATCGGCACGCCGAGTCCGGCAACAAACGAATCGGCACCGCCCTTGATGATGACATCGACAGATTCTTCGAGGCTTTCAGGGCTGGCAGCGAGCAGGTCGACGCCGAACGGCTTGTCGGTCAGCTCGCGCACGCGCTTCATCTGGCCCTTGATGAAATCAGGCCCGGTGCCCGCCATGCCGAGAACGCCATAGCCACCCGCGTTGCACATGGCGGCGCAGAGCTCGGCATAAGAAACCCCGCCCATGCCTGCCAGCATGATGGGATGGTCAACTTTCAGTAGTTCGGTCAGCTTGGTTTTCAGGGCCATGGGGAGGCATCCTTTCTGTAATGAAATCGATAAATGGAGCCTAATCGCCGGTCCTAGCGTCAACGCAAGGGGGGCAGACTCATGGCCGTTTTGACACAATCGCCTATGGTTTGCCCCATTCCCGCCGTGATCTGCAGTCAAACAGCCAACCAAGCCGAGGGAATTGTCCACTCGGTGCTAATAAGTCAAACGAGGGGAAGCTCCTATGACGAAACTTTTTGCAAGCGCTGCCATCGCAGCCCTTTTCGCTGGTGGTGCCATGGCTATGGGACCAACTGAAGAAGCGACCGCAGCGCCAGAAGCAGCTGTTGAAGCGGCTGAAGCCGTTGATGCAACTGCTGAAGTCGCTGTGGAAGTTGAAGCACAGGGCGATGGTGAAGCTGACGTCGTCGCAGAAGACAAAGCCGATGCTGACGCAGACGTTGCGACCGAAGTCGAAGCTGAAGCTTCGGCACCGGAAGCTGAATAAGGCTGCTATAGCCGGAATGCGCCCTCTCCCTACCGGGAGGGGGCTTTTTCCATTATACGGAATCAACGGTCGGAACCAACACGGCTGCTTGAATAAATGAACTTTTCGCAATGACCGGGAAGTGCTATGGGCCTCTCCGGTCATCTGACCAACAACAGGGGTATTATAATGAAGAACATCATGATCATCGGCGCTGCTGCACTGGCTCTTGCCGCTTGCTCGCCAAAAGAAGAAGCTAACCCAGCTGCTGACGCCGCGATCGAATCAGCCGGCGAAGCGGTTGATGCTGCTGCTGACGCTTCTGAGGAAGCTCTCGACAACGCTGGTGAAGCACTCGACGCCGCTGCTGACGCTTCTGAAGAAGCTCTCGACAACGCTGGTGAAGCACTCGACGCCGCTGCTGATGCTTCTTCGGAAGCTGCCAGCGACACTGTTGACGCGGCTGCTGCTGCTGTCGACGACGCAGGCGCTGTCGTCGAAGGCGCAATGGATGACGCTGCTGCTGCTGTCGACGAAGCTGCTGAATCAACCGAAGAAACGCCAAACGAATAGGCTCTGGCTTACAGCCACCTAGAACAAGGGCCGCCCCTTTCGGAGCGGCCCTTTTTTATTGCCCGTCCGTCCAGGGCCTAGAATTTAGAATAGGCGCCATCGACGATCAGGGTCGTGCCGGAATGGTAGGATGAGGCATCCGAGGCCAGATAGACCGCGATGCCGCCAAAGTCTTCCGGCTCGCCCCAGCGCCGAATCGGCACGCGCGAGATCACCTTCGATGTGAACGTGTCATTGCCCTGCGCCGCGTCGGTCATGTCGGTGGCGATCCAGCCTGGCAGGATCGAGTTGGCGCGAATCCCGTAGCGGCCATATTCGGTAGCGATGGCGTTCATCATGGCGATCAGACCGCCTTTGGTGTGGGCATAGGCCTGGTTGCGGCCAGCGCCTTCGATGCCCGCCAGCGAGGCTGTGCCGACCAGGCTGCCGCCCGGATCGCCAGCCTTGGCCCGCTTGACCATCGACTTGCCCGCTTCGCGCAAGGTGAAGAAGGCGCCTTCGGAATTGATCCGCTGATTGTAGCGCCAGGTCTCGATGGTCATTTCCTCGAAATTGGCCGCGCCGCGCCCGACGCCGGCATTGGCGATGCACGTATCGATCCGGCCGAAATGATCTTCCGTCTCGGCCATGGCTTTCACGACCTGGTCTTCCTCGCCGACATCGACCGACCATGCGAAGACCTTGCCGGTGCCGAGCTTTTCGAGCTTGGCGACGGCGGCCTTGTTGGTGTCGGCATTGCGGCCCCAGATCGCGACATCGGCATTGGAGGCGGCGAGGGCTTCGGCCATGCCGAGCCCGATCCCCCGGTTGCCGCCCGTAACAAGGCAGGCCTTTCCGGAAAGGTTGAACGGTGCGTAGGTCATGGGCGTCTCCTCAAATGTGATTTTGGGGACAACACATAGATGACGTTGGGGAGGGTCAAGCGATTCTTGAATCGGCCTGAATCAGCGCGCGGGCGGCCGCGATGATTCGCAGAGTCTCGCTCCACAGGCCCAGCCCGTCCAGCCGGTCGGGCGAAATCCATTCGGCATGGTCGGCATCGTCGCCGGCGACAGGCTCGCCCGCTTGCCAGACGGCGGCATAGTCGAACAGGATATAGTGCCGGTGAGTCTCGCCGGTCTGGCGCGACGTGAAAACGGCATCGACCACATCGACAATCCCGACAAGACGCGCGGTGATCCCGGTTTCCTCGTGCAGCTCGCGCAAGGCGCCATCGGCGGTGCGTTCGCCAAATTCCAGGCGTCCGCCCGGAATCGACCAGTCGCCGGCCAGAGGTTTGGTGCCGCGGCGGATCAGCAGGACATCGTCTCCGCGAAAGCAGGCGGTACCGACAGCCGGCACGGGCCGCCGAACGATTGTGTCCTGACGCTCTGTCATTTCGACGTGCTGGCGGATGACCGGTCGAGGCTTGCGATCATGGACACGATCTCCGGCTGCGCCGGGCGCTGTTTCGGGAACAGGGATCGCAGCCTTGCGGCGATGGGCAGGTAGAGCAGCGTGAAGGCGGAAGGCTGGCGCACGAGAAGCGACAGGATCGTTGTCGCGTCGGCGCCCTTGATGGCGCTGACGAGCCGGTCGAAGCCGATGGCCCGCCGGATGGATTTCAGCCGGCCCGTATTGGCCGACAGGACGTCAGGCGATTGTCCCGGCGCAGCAGCGGCGGCTGCGCCGGTTGCCTCCAGGGCGGACAGGGCGGTCATGTCGAGCCGGTGGGAAATCGAGGCTGAATGCTTGCGATAGAAGTAGAGCGTCTCCGGCAGCGTGGCCATGACGCAGCCTTTGCCGAGCAGGCGGACGATGAGATCATAGTCCTCGCCGATGCGCATGGTCTCATTGTAGCGAATGCCATTCTTCTCAAGTGAGGCGCGCCGGATGACCGGTTTTGCATAGCCGAGCTTGGTGCCTTTCCCGAACAGGAAATTGGACCGGATATAAGTCGGTTCACTGATGGTTGAGGGCGTGGTCGCGAGCGGTCCCTCGAACATGGTATCGACGCCGGATGATCCCTCCCCACCGAAGATGGCGAGATCGTCGATCAGGATGTCGGCACCGGACGTTTCGATTGCGGCCAGCATGCGGGAGAACCGCTGGGGGTGGATCAGGTCGTCGCTGTCGACCACGGCGACCCAGTCGCCGCGCGCCTGGTCGAGCGCAAAATTCCGGACCGGCGCCGGGCCGCCGAACCGTTTGCCGCTGAACACGCGCAGGCGGGGATCGCCTGCCGCGATCCGCTCTGCCAGCGCGACGCTACCGTCTGCCGACCCGTCATCCACGAGGATCAGCTCGAGCGAGTTGAAATCCTGGCCCAGCACGGATGCGATGGCGGCAGCGAGATAGGGCGCGCTGTTATAATTGGCCATCAGGACAGAAACGGCAGGGTGATCGTCGCGAATTCCGGTCGTCATGGGCTTATTGATTCCAGGCGATATTGAGGATTCTCAGGGCCTATCATTACTCGGCGCTGATCAAAAGCAGGTCATCCCTGCGCAAACAGGCTGTATCCATCGCAGGAACAGCGCATAGCACGCGAGACGGCGTGTCCGGGGCCTTTGAAAATAGGCCTTTCGGATAGAGCTGGAACTCACAACAAGGAATCCGGCATGGCAAAGCAAAAGCGGCGCACAATCAGCCTGGCCCTGCAGGGCGGGGGGGCTCATGGCGCCTACACTTGGGGTGTGCTGGACCGGTTGGCCGAGGAAGAGAATCTCGACATTGCGGCCATGTCCGCCACGTCGGCCGGCGCGATGAATGCCGTCGCCTGGGCAGACGGCATGGCCGAGCACGGTCCTGAAGGTGCGAAGGCGAAACTCGAAGCGATCTGGCGCAGCGTCTCGCAATCGGGCTCGAACCTCGCGCCCTATGGCGCGCTCAGCGCCATGGCCTTTGCCTATACCAGTGCCCTGCAGAGTCTCGCCAGCCCGTACGACCTCAATCCGTTCAATCTCAACCCGCTGCGCCGGTCGGTCGAATCGGTGATCGATTTCGATGCCGTGCACGAGTCCGGTATCCTGCTCTTCCTGTCGGCGACGAATGTGGAAACGGGGCGCGTCAGGGTGTTCGAGCGCGGCGAGATCACGGCCGATGCGGTGCTGGCGTCGGCCTGCTTGCCGCAGACCTTCCAGGCGGTCGAGATCAATGGCAGCGCCTATTGGGATGGCGGCTATATGGGCAATCCCAGCCTGTTCCCGCTGATCTATTCCGGCGCGCCGCGCGACGTGTTGCTGGTGATGCTGAACCCCATCGCCCGACCGGGCATACCCAAGCGGGCAGCCGAGATACAGGAACGGATCAACGAGATCAGCTTCAATGCGTCGCTGGTGGGTGAGTTGCGCGCGATCGCCTTCGTTCAGCATCTGATCGATGACGGCATGCTGAAGGAGACGGTGATGAAGAAGTACCGCCGCCTGAACATCCACGCCATACGGGGCGGGCAGGACCTGATCAATCTCGACCTGCGCACCAAGATGGATACGAGCTGGCAGTTCCTCACCGGCCTGCGTGACCAGGGCCGGGCGGCGGCTGACAACTGGCTGAGGAACGATGCCCATCATATCGGCACGAAGAAATCGAATCTCGACCTGAGGGCGGAATTCCTCGACTCCTAGTACCCGGAATCACAACTGACTGATACGTCGGTTTTTGAACTTCCGTTGGCGGACCTTGGTTTTTGTCCACAAGAACGGAGCTGCTCCCTCGTTGTATGAAGCGATGAAGGCATCGATGTGATC
>Ga0208903_1000220_pt1 | contig 55557 bp, 51 predicted proteins | sample AntAceMetag02UKJ_FD_184769 | JGI IMG/M metagenome (GOLD analysis project Ga0208903, IMG submission 184769) | Saline lake microbial communities from Ace Lake, Antarctica - Antarctic Ace Lake Metagenome 02UKJ (SPAdes) (version 2) | ecosystem: Environmental > Aquatic > Non-marine Saline and...
GTAGTCTATGACGAATTCGAAACGTGGTTCGTTGGGACGTATGACCTGAGTGCTGACTTTGATGTAAGCCCGGTTGACGGACTCACTTATGATTTCACTTCGCTTGATGACAGTGGTTTAAGTCATTTCTGGGACTTCGAAAACTCTACGAGTACAGACGAAAACCCAACGGTTACCTTTCCTGCAGAAGCTGAATACACCGTAACCCACACGATTTACGGATTGTGTGATACGGTGACTGTTTCGCTTCCTTTCGTTGCATTGCCGAACAGCATTCAGCAACAAGAAAAACAACCCCAGCTTACCGTTTTCCCGAATCCAGCAACTTCTAACATTGAGTTCAATAGGCCCTTTTCAAATGCGCGTCTTGAAATCTGGAACATGAATGGGCAGCTCATCAAGTCAGTTCAGAATTTTAATGGAACTGCGTTGAACGTTACAGAGCTAGCACAAGGAAGCTACCTGTTGCATGTTAAAACGGCCAACAGCCCCCGCGTTGAAAAGGTTATTCTGCAGGTTATTCGTCCGTAAGCATTATAAGCTCTAACTTGTACAGCTCAGGAAACTAACCACAAATGACTAAACTACTTTCATGCCTGCTCTTGAGCCTTTTGCTCGGGAATATTCAGGCACAAGAAACACAAAAAGTGCTCGTTATAGGAATTGATGGCTGCAGATCAGACGCCTTGCTAATGGCATCTACTCCGGCCATTGACGGGCTCATCTCAAATGGAATTTTCAGTCCAGATGGTCTTAATACAGACGTGACTTATAGCGGGCCAGGCTGGTCAGCTATTCTCACGGGGGTATGGTCAGACAAGCATTTGGTCACCAACAATTCTTTTTCTGTAGATGACTATGCTACCTATCCGTCATTTCTAAAGCGAATAGAAGATTTTGACGAGAACCTTTATACAGCCTCAATCTGCCATTGGTCGCCCATCAATACCTTCATCGTTCAGGATTATGCTGACCATGTTGTCAATTTCTCAAATGACAATTCGATTGCTCTAGAAGCCATTGATCAGTTACAAACTGAAGATGTTGACGCCATGTTTCTGCATTTTGATGACGTAGATCACGCTGGGCATAATTATGGCTTCAATCCTGAACTGCCTGAATACATTGCCGCCATTGAGCAAACAGACATCTATGTTGGCATGGTGCTTTCAGCCCTTGAGAACAGACCCAACTACGCCAATGAAAACTGGTTGATTTTGGTGACACCAGATCACGGCGGAATTGGAACCTCCCATGGAGGAAGCAGTATTGAAGAGCGCACTTGTTTTTTCATCGCAAGCGGAAACAGCATAGAACAAGAATTGATTGAAAAAGAGACCACCATCATTGGTGATGCCCCAGAAGATTGTCTGGGAAACACTATTGAATTGCAGTTTGATGGTGGAAATGACTTTGTAGAAGTGGCTCCAAACCCACTGTTCAATTTTGGGAGCACACAAGATTTCACTGTTGAATGCAGAGTGCGCACTTCACAGAGTGCTGACGTAGCCATTGTTGGAAATAAGGATTGGGATTCAGGATTGTTTCCTGGGTTTGTCTTCTCATTTCAATTTCCGAGTGGTCCCGAATGGAAAGTGAATATTGGCGATGGATCAAATCGGGTTGACTTAAATGCCGAAAGTGCCATTGCAGATGGTCAATGGCATACCTTGAGCGTAAGTTTTGATCGGGATGGTGATTTAAGAATGTACGAAGATGGTATTTTCATGGGAAGCGCAGACATCAGTGGCATTGGGAGCATCAACACCGGCGAAGGCTTGTTCTTTGGCGCAGATTTCAACAATGACTACAACTACAACGGTGCACTATCAGAAGTGCGTCTTTGGAATGAAGTGCTCTCAGATGCAGCTATTGCCAACTACGCATGCAGCTCACTTGATGGAGCGCACCCCAACGCGGCAAATTTGACTGGCTATTGGAAAATGAATGAAGGGAGTGGAAGCTCAGCAATGGATTCTTCAGGGAACAATAACAATGGAACCATTTCTGGGGCTACATGGGCCGCTCCACAACCCATTTTTGAAGATGATTACTCATTAACGCCGCGCATTGCAGACATTCCGGTAACTGCGCTGAGCCACTTGTGCATCCCTATTGAAGAAAGCTGGAATTTAGACGGACAATCTTGGGTGCCGGTATGCAATTTAAATCAAGGCGATTGCTTTGCAGACATTAATAATGACGGCCTTGTGAATTTGATGGATTTACTCGCATTACTTGCTGATTTTGGGTGTGTTGGTGAGAACTGCACTGCTGACCTTAATGGAGATGGATTCGTAAATACAACAGACATGATTTCTATTATGATTCCTTCGTATGGTTTAGAATGTCCTCAATAATGATTCAGCTTCGCGAAGCAACACCCGCTGATCTTCAGTCTATTTTAAAGGTCTTTACAGATTGCATTGACATTACCGCTGCGGCTGACTACAATGAGGAGGAACGAAGGGTTTGGAAAAGTTCTGCTCAAACACCTGAAAAGTGGTTGAACAGAATTGATCAACAAGCTTTCTGGCTGGCTTGCGAAGAAGATTTAGTAGCTGGTTTCGCCACGCTGGAAGACAACAATTACATTGACTGCATGTATGTTTCACCGGCATTTCAAGGAAGAGGTATCGCACAGCTTTTATTGGACACCATAGAAAATTTGGCGCGAAGTAAAAGAACACAGCTCATCTCTTCAGATGTCAGTCATACGGCAAGAGGATTTTTCGAAAAGAATAGCTACCAGGTAATTCACCCCAATCAGATTGAAAAAGATGGTGTCATTTTAGTAAATTTCAAGTTAGAAAAACACTTGTCAGTATCACCTCCCATTTAAACCTAAATAGATGCGTTTTCTTCTGTCACTCATGCTCATTGGCTTTGCGAATTCGTTTTTCGCGCAGCAATTCGAACTCTACAAAAAGGTTCCTGCCTTTGCTTTTGAATCGAAGGAATTGGGATACGATGTAAATATTGAGGTAACTGTCCCGTTAGAGCTGAACCAAGAAAATGCCGCGTCATACCCTGTGATATTCGTCTTTGACATGCAGAATAGCAGGTCATACAATTACATTCTAACCACCATAGATTACCTCACCTCCAATTCCCAGATGCCCTTATGCGTTGTAGTGGGAATTGAAGCGGGGGAAGGCATGAAGCGCTATAATGAAACGCAGTTATCTATTTCAGATAGTGCTGCCTACGGCGAAAAAAATGAAGCTTTCATCTTTGAGGAATTGCTTCCATTAGTTCGAACTGAATACCATGGAAATAAACACCTCACACTGATTGGACATTCACGTTATGGTTACTTCACTTCCTTATTATTGACGCGAAGACCAGAAGAATTAGGAGCCGTTATTTCTTTGAGTCCGTTCTTATGGCAAGGCAATGTAGATGTCATTGAAGAGTTGAGAGAAATGACCAAGAATGCGAAACCCAATAGAACAGTTTACTATCGTTTTTCTATGGGCGAAGACTATACAGAAGACTACTTAACGATTGACTCAATGCTTGTGAGCGGAGAACTCAATAGCAATTACTTTGACATAAAAGGAGAACTTTTCACCGCGGCAGGACACACTTGTACTCCTGGCATCACCATTGCCCCGGCGTTGTACGGGATTTTCGAATTCTGGGCAGAACGCCAACAGCTCTACTTCGATAATTACAATTCTGAGTTTGAAGTGCTAGAATCCATTCAACAAGAAATAACGGAACACTACGGACAGGAGTTGAATTTAGCTCTAGGTATTCTCAATGGCAAAGGTTGGTTCTTTTTTAATGAAGCTAAATATGAACTCGCTATTCGTGCATGGGAAGAAATGCTCAAGGCCTATCCCAACTGCTCTGATGCTTATCTCAACATGGCCTATGCGCAAAAGGAATTGAATCAAGATCCCACCAAAATGCTAGCGCTATTCAGAAAAAGCTTAGCTGCTGACGCCTTCTACACCCCAGAAGAAAAGAAAGAAATACTCGATGGGGTGGCGAAGGAGGAATGGTGAATACTCGCTGAAAAACAGTACATTGTGGATTAGGACTCCTACCAAAACAATAACTGCTAACCATGATTACTCTGCTACGTGTTCTCTTTGCGCGTCGTTTTAAGGCTGCATACTCACTGCAAGCTATAGCGTCAACCGCCAAATCAACTTCCCTTCTTTGTCTTCTCCTTTTCAGCTTTTCCTGCCATGCACAATGGTTAGACTGGTCTGAAGAAACAGACACCAGATTGACGTTAACCTCTGTTGCCAATAGCGATGAAGAAGAGAAAGATTTCTCTCATGCAGATCTTAACAATGATGGATGGGAAGATGTAATTGTAGTTCGAAAAGAACCGTTCTCTTTGCCAAATGAACCAGCCAAATCTGACTTGTTGTTGATGAATGAGAATGGCATGCTCGTAGATCGGACTGCGCTATATGCACCAGAATTCATTACCAACATCTCTTTCGCCCGGGACCTTTTTATTGGTGATTTTGACAATGATGGCTGGCAAGATGTAGTCATAGCAAATACCTTCAACCAAAACCCAATGTACTACCGCAATCTTGGAAATGACGGTGGAGGAAATTGGTTAGGATTGGTAGACGAGACCGCACTTCGTTTTCCTGCTGCCTATGACAACGCTGTACTTATTTGTGCGGTTTGGGGTGGTGACCTTACTGGAAATGGGGCCATGGACATTTACTTCGTTAACTACAGAGTGAACGGTGGCGGCGGAACAGCAGAAGACTTTTTATTGATCAATGATGGAAACGGATTCTTTACAGAGGAGGCCAATGCCCGACTTGGGAATCTGCGTAATTCCGCATTCGGAACAGCAGTTCAAATACATGATATTGACCAAGATGGAGATCAAGATGTAATCAAAGTGACTACCCTTTATAATGTTGCTCCTTGGAATTCAAGGGGAACAATCATTCTCTTCAATGATGGAACGGGAAATTTTGCCAACTATCAGAACCTCACTCCTACTTCTTCGCCCTATATGTTTGAAGTAGCAGATTTCGACTTGGATGGCGACCTCGATTTTTATGTGGTAGATGACGGAAGTGACTACATGCTTCGTACAGATGGCATTGTAGCAAACACCAGTATTTCGTTCACTCAAATAGGCATTCCCGGAACAAGTGATAATGGGTTTGGCGGAAACGTTCACATTGCTGACCTTGACAATGATGGTGATATGGATATTGCGGTTGCAGATGTGGATGTAGACATCCCTCCTTGTGATTCAGGGCGAAGGCTCGCTATTTTCGAAAACGACAATGGCACATTCAGTGACCCCTACGGTTCAACAACCTATGACTGGGTAGATAACAGTTATGACTTTAGCTTATTGGACATTAATAAAGATGGTTTAATTGACCTCCTTACCGGTGACTGTTTTGGTTATGGACTCTTTATGTCTGACAATTGTGATTTGGTTCAGAGCGCTGCAGATTTTGATGGCGATGGATTGCCAGATGCATGTGACCCTTGTCCCACCAACCCTGATCCCGGTTGTACTCCAGCCGCTGTTTACCCTATTATTCCAACTACCCACAACGTTGCAAGACAGTGGAATGAAATGCTTTTAGCAAGCATTCGTGCAGATTTTGCACGTCCCACAATGCATGCGAGAAACCTCTTTCATGCCTCTATTGGAATGTGGGATGCTTGGGCAGCTTATGAAGATGGTGACTGCACGTTCCTTCTGGGACAAACGGTAGACGGATTTGCGTGTGCATTCACAGGAATTCCGGTTCCATCAAATCTTCAAGATGCGCGAGATGAAAGCATTAGTTTCATGGCGTATCGTTTACTATCACATCGTTTCCAAAATTCACCTGAAGCAGGATTGTTGCAACAAGGGTATGACGTGCACATGGCAACTTTAGGTTATGACATCACAAGCAATTCACAAGACTACGCAAGTGGAGACCCCGCGGCGCTTGGCAATTACATTGCACAATGCTTAATTGATTTTGGTCTGCAAGATGGCTCGAATGAACAGATTCAATATGACAATTTGTTTTACTCTCCGGTGAATCCCCCTCTCAGCGTAGATGGCGCTGGCAACCCAACATTGATTGACTTCAATAGATGGCAGCCCCTCACACTTCAGATCTTCATTGACCAAAGTGGAAATGAAATCCCTGGCAGCACACCTGATTTCCTAAGTCCAGAATGGGGCCTTGTTACTCCTTTCGCCCTAAGTTCTGACGACCTTACGATTTATCAACGTGACGGAAACAATTATCCTGTATACCATGATGCGGGCGCCCCTCCTATGCATGCCATGGATGGCAGCGGTGAGACAGATGACTGGAAATGGAACTTCTTGACCACTGCTATTTGGTCATCCCATTTAGATCCAGCAGATGGTGTTATGTGGGACATTTCTCCCGCATCAATTGGAAACAGAACACTGCCTGAAACCGCCGCAGACTATTCAACTTTTTACGATCAAATGAATGGTGGCACGCAGAGTCTCGGACACGCAATCAATCCTGTGACAGGAGCGTCCTATGCTCCAAACATTGTTGCAAGAGCTGATTATGCGCGAATCCTGGCAGAATTCTGGGCTGATGGTCCTTCTTCAGAAACACCTCCAGGGCACTGGTTCACCATTTGTAATTATGTAGCTGACCACCCAGATTTAGAGAAGCGCTTTATGGGCGAAGGTCCTTTGCTTGATGGCATGGAATGGGATGTTAAGATGTATTTCATGATGGGTGGAGCTATGCATGATTGCGCTGTAACCGCATGGGGACATAAAGGATGGTATGATTACCTCCGTCCAATTTCTGCAATAAGAGGTATGGCTGAGTTGGGCCAATCTTCAGATGCAGCGGGAACCAATTACCACCCCGGTGGAATGCCACTTGTTCCGGGAACCATTGAAATGATTGCTTTAGGAGATGCGCTTGCTGGAGACAGTAACGAAAACGTAGGCAAAGTCAAAATGCGTGCTTGGAGAGGACATAAAGTCATTAACAATGTAGATACAGATGTTGCTGGTGTTGGTTGGATTTTGGCTGAAGATTGGGTTCCATATCAACGTCCATCATTTGTGACACCTCCTTTTGCTGGCTATGTTTCAGGACACTCAACATTCTCAAGAGCAGCTGCCGAAGTTTTAACCAGTTTTACTGGTGATTCCTATTTCCCGGGAGGAATGGGTGTATTTGATGCTATTCAAAATGAATTCCTAGTTTTTGAAGATGGTCCAAGTCAGAACATTGAATTGCAATGGGCTACCTACTATGATGCTGCAGATGAATCTGGCCTATCTAGAATTTGGGGTGGAATTCACCCTCCTGCAGATGATATTCCCGGAAGGAAAATGGGAGCTATAATTGGTATAGACGCCTTTAATTTTGGGGTTTCTTATTTCTCAGACAGCGATGGAGATGGGCTTTGTGACGCTTTTGATCCTGTTTGTGTTGGAGATTTGAACTTAGATGGCGAACGGAATATTGCAGACATGTTAATGATGCTAAGTGATTATGGTTGCACTGGACCAGACTGCATTGCAGACCTTGACAAGGATGGTTTAGTGGGAGCCAGTGATATTGTAGGCTTCTTCCTCCCTAATTTCGGGGTGAGTTGTGACTAATTGAACCAACGAAAAACATAAGAGCGCAACACGTTGAATTAAAATTCAACGTGTTGCGCTTTTTCTTTGGCAAAGGATTACTTTGCCGCCACTTTCAACCATGGACATCCTTCTTCATACATTTTCAGGAGTCGCAATAGCCTCGGTAGTGGCCAACGTAGCTCCTATTTCAGCGGGAAAGAGGGCGAAACTCTTTTTCTTTGGAGCCTTAGGAGGTGCTCTGCCAGATGTTGATGCCATTAGTTTGTGGTCAAAATTCGATGAGACCATTGGTGCCTTTTTACATTTGGAGCATTCAGGAAGAGACATCTACTTTAATACATTCCCTTATTCACACCATGGCGCAATGCATTCATTGCTTTTCCCCTTGCTATTAATCTTGAGTGCTCAACTTATTAGGTTTGGAATTCAGAAGCTCAGAAAAGGAGAAAAGAACTCTTTTATCAATCGGCTTAAGGCCAGGAAATGGTCCATCATCACTTTTTTCATGGCCTATCTATTGCACATTGTTGAAGACATGCCCACGCCTGGAGCAGCGTGGGAAGGAGTAAATTTACTCTGGCCAGCAGACATTTGGGTTGGTGGAAGCGGAGACATCTGGTGGTGGAACAACTATGACCTGTTTCTTATTGTGAATTCAATCATTGTAATCAATGTCTTGGTGTTGATCATTCCCGCCTTAACTAAAGCACTAAAGAAACGGATTGCCTTAGGCGTATTTTCATTTGGGCTACTCTTGGGCATCTATCAGATTAAGACACGCGGCTTTGATTTCGATTACCAAGGTTTCGCCCCAGATTACAAGACTTCAGAAGCTAAATCAAAAGAAATTCAACGTGAAATACTGGGTGACAAGGTTTATGGATGGATGGAAAAACTGGATCAAAACATCCCCTTGAATTTTTAGATTGAAATGTATTCTCATTCAAATTTAAAAGTACATTCGCATCGTATTTAAGGCAATCGCTTTGTAGCATTCGTTGTATTCTCTGTACGAATGGTTGGTAACAGTTCAATTCTTACTTTCCTCACATAAACCAGGTTGAAATATGATTCATCCGCATACCGAACTGCGCTTTATTAGTCCAGAAATTGGCTTAGGTGTTGTTGCTACAGAGTTCATCCCCGCAGGCACAATTACTTGGGTCTTAGACAAATTAGACCAACGATTTTCGCCGAATCAGTTTAAGCAGTTTGCACCAATTTATCAGAACATTCTTGAATATTTTACCTTTAGAAACGGAGATGGAAAGCTCATTTTGTGCTGGGATAACGGTCGTTTTGTCAATCATAGTTTTAATTCAAATTGTTTGAGTACCGCTTATGATTTTGAAATAGCCATAAGAGATATTCACCCAAGTGAACAACTCACAGATGATTATGGTTATCTCAATATATCTTCTCCTTTCAAAGGAGTTGATGAAGGGACAAAAAGGAAAACGGTCTATCCTGATGACCTCATGAAATACCACAAAAAATGGGATGAGCAAATTGCAGCTGTTTTTCCTTCTCTGAGAGATGTAGATCAACCATTGCAAGAATTAATCTCTGAATCAATTCAGAAGAAAATCGACAAAGTGCTCAATGGAGAATTGCAATTAGAAAGTATTTTAAAAAACTACTTCGAGCAAAGAAAAGTAGCTCATTCGATGTGATATCCCAGAGGAACATCTGCCTACCTAGCAAAAATTGAATTTAATTAAGCTGTTTTTCGAAAAATAAGAGCAATCCATTCTTTATTATACTAAATTTACTCTTGAAACTTTACCCAAATATCATGAACAAAAAGTACACTACCCTAGGACGCCTTGTAATGGCAGGATTTTTCACTGTATCAATGGCCCTCTTTTCTTCTTGTGGACCTGCTGCAGCAGATACTGCAACAGAGATCGAAGATGCAGCTGAAGAAATGGTTGACGATGCAGCAGATGTTGCAAATGACATGGTTGAAGAAGTTGTTGAGCCAGTTGGCGATATGACAGAAGATACCGAAGGAATGGACAGCCTTGATGCTGACGTTGATTTAGATGAAGGCTCTGCCGAAGCAATTGTTGCTGATTCATCTAAAACGGAAATGGAGACCAAGTAACCATTCTGGACAAAATCCAACTCGAAGGTGAATAACTTTCAGTTGAAAGAAATGAGCAGCTAGATCACATCGCTGCAGTTCTTGAAGGCAATCTTGATTTGAAATGTAAAATTCAAGGTCACAATACAAGAGCAAAGAATACTGGAGCCGCAAGTTCCAAAAAAGTTGCATCTGGTGTTGGCTTAGTTTGGGTGCAATCAAAATTGCACTTTCACTTAGCAGCTCTTAGCCAAGTGGCGTCAAACGGTTTCGGTGGCTACCAGCCAACGAACTGAATGAGTCCTAAAGAGGATTCTGAAAGGAATCATGCGCTTGTTGCAGCGAAGTGATTTAAACAACATATTTCAAGAAGGGAGCACCTAGTGTTCCCTTTTTTTATGTCCAAAAGTTACTTCGTTATCTTTGTTCAAATGAACCATCCTAAAAAGGTCAATCCCAATAATTTTTCATGTTATGATAACTTGGAAAGCTATAAAGCGCGCAAAATCTTATTGAACATCACTCTGACTAATGATCTTGGCACTGAACAAAACTTTCAATCTAGGATTATTGATTTTCATAACATCTACAGCGAAGAGATTCTGTACTTAGAAAATGGTGACAATCACCGTTTAGATTCCCTCTCATCAATCAACCCAGTAGAATGACATCATCCATGTATTCAATTCGTAAACCACTGTCTTTGTTCAAACTACTGCTCCTCACCTTGCTCCTTTCCTTAGGGACATCAGCATTTGGTCAGGGTGAAAAGCTATTGGCATTTTTAGAGGGGCATCCTGAAATAGAGGTGAAACCCTGTTTGTTACCAGACGGATATGCATCAGCATATACGTTGTTCATCTCACAGCCCTTAGATCACACAGCTCCCGAAAAAGGCACGTTCAAACAAAGGGTTTATTTGTCACATATGCACCGTGATTCAGCAATGGTCATTGTGACCGAAGGTTATGATCGCACCAACAATCGCATGTATGAACTCTCTGAAATGCTTGGTGCCAATCAGTTAGATGTTGAACACCGTTTTTACGGCGAAAGTATTCCTGAAGACTTTGATTGGCAGTACCTAACCATTGAACAAGCCACGGCTGATTACCACCATATCAATGATATATTCAATACTTTTTATTCAAAATCATGGGTGAGTACAGGCATTTCGAAAGGTGGACAAACATCCATTTTTTACCGGTATTTCTATCCTGATGATGTGAAAGCCACAGTGCCTTATGTTGCTCCAATCAACCTTTCTTTGGAAGATAAACGCATCTATTCTTTTCTTGATAACATTGGATCAAAAGCGTGCAGAAATGAATTGAAGCGGGTACAATTAGAATTGTTTGAGAACAAGGAAGAAGCCCTTTCCTATTTAAGGTTCTACGCTAAAGGTGCAAAACTCACCTTCAACACGCATGAAAACGGCTTGGAAACCGCTTTCGAATATGCGGTACTTGAATATCCGTTCTCTTTCTGGCAATGGGGGCATAAATGCGAAGACATTCCAAAAAAAGGCACCTCCATAGAAGCACTGGTAAATTACTTATTGGCCGTTTCTGGCATAGATTTTTTCAGCGATAAAGACATCGCTTATTACGGAAGTCATTATTACCAATGTGGTGCCCAATTTGGCTACTACGGATACAATCCTGAAGGTTTCGAGCAATACCTCACAGCAATCAAGTGGGATGAAAACAACCATCCTTCTGCTATCTTCATGCCTGAGAACACCACCATTACATTCAATCCTGAATTGGTTCAAAAGGTTTATGACTGGACACAAACATCTGGAAACCAAATGATCTACATCAATGGTGCAAATGACACTTGGAGCGCTACTGGGGTTCCTGCTTCAGCAAAGGTTGATGCCTTGTGGTTTGTTATGAAGGATCAATCGCATGGAACAGCACGCATCGCGAACATGAACGAAGACGAAAAACGCATTCTTCTTAAAGCCCTCAGATACTGGATGTCTCATTAGTGTTATAAATACGACAAACTTTAGTGATAATTCAGTGAGAACACAGCTTTACCTTTGATCAAAACATACCGAATGAAATTTCTGATGTTCTTTCTGATGTTCACTTTGAGCACCGCTTTGACCGCCCAAGTTGAATTGGAAAGGTTTTTCCAAGATGCTGATAAGTTCCTTAAAATACATGTGGAAGACAACAACGTTAATTACGCTGCTGTGAAAAATGACGTTCAATTGATGTCTTTGATCAACCGCATTGGCAGCATTGATTTACGCAATCAAGATGCAGTAACACAAAAAGCTTTTCGCATTAATGCCTACAACCTTCTGGTGATCTATCAGATCGTAACGGCTTATCCCTTGGAGAGTGTGCAAGATATTTCAGGCTTTTTTGATGAGACGAAATACCTTATAGCCGGACAGTTAATGACCTTAAACAAGTTAGAACGAGACGCGATTCTCTCTGACGGTGATCCTAGAAGCCACTTTGTGCTTGTATGCGGTGCTGTTGACTGTCCGCCCATTATAAACACCGCCTACCGGCCCATCACTTTGGACCTCCAGCTTAACAACCAAACCTATAAATCATTGAATGACAGCGCTTTTATTCGCGTCAGCACTGAAGAAAATAAAGTAGAGCTCTCTCAAATTTTCAATTGGTATTCTGATGATTTCGGTAAAAATAAAAGTGAATGTGTCGCATTCATTAATTCATTTCGCGAAAGCAAATTGAAAGAAGATGTGAGCATTAGCTATTACGGCTATGACTGGTCATTGAATGAGGTAAAGATTTTGGAGTCAGCGGCGGGAGTTGAACAACCACCTTCAGGAAACAACGCCATTCGTTACGTGGTTTCTTCAACCATTCCGAAAGGCAATACAGAAACTAAAATATTCAACAACCTTTATACACAGTCTTTTGGAGATGAACCTAATGGAAACAGATCTACCTTTTTCACTAGCCAAATCTCATCTCTTTATGGCGTGAGCAACACCTTCAACGCCGGTATTGAATTGCGCTATAGAAGAGTGCTTAACAGTGGCCTTCCTTCTTCCTCAACTGACGTATTTGGGATCAATGACACCCTGTTCAGACAAGGCATTACCACCATTGGTCCGAAAATCAGGTGGGCACCTGTGCCGAAGTGGGGAAACTTCTCTATTCAAAGCACCTTGTGGTTTCCGTTAGAAGGGGATCTTGAAGGCGGAAATAATACAGAAGGACAAAATAAAATTTATGCAGATTGGAACAGTCCCACGTTTTGGACACAATTCTTCAATGACTTTTCATTGGGCTCGAATTTCTCACTTTTCACTGAAGTTGACTTCTTATGGGAAGATATGGGCAGAAAAGAGGCTGACCTCAATCGGATTTCAACGCCTGCAACACTCATTTTAAGTTATTTCCCTAATCCGAAAACAACCCTCTATGCCCTGGGTGGATTCTCACCTTACTACCTAGATGAATTCGATTATTTTTACCAAGCAGGAGCAGGACTAAAATACCAATTCAACCGTAAATTTGAACTTGAATTCTTGTACACACACTTTCGCAATCAATCTCTGCTAGAAGACAATGGGAAGGCTTCAACCCTTAACTTTGGTATCAGATTCAACACAAATTGACCTATGCGCCAAAGAGGCCTTTCCATTTTTCTTGTCTGTTTAACAGCCTTCAGCTTAAACACGGTTGCCCAGGATCAAGTTGATGGAATTGAGATCAACGGCTTAAAACGAACAAAAGCTCAATATATAGGCCATTTTCTTAAGCTGAAGCCTGGTCAAATTGCTTCAGAAACACAACTTAAAGAAGACCTTCAGCAGCTCAAAAACTTACTTATGGTAGCCAACGCTACCGGTGAAATAGTGCATCGAAACGATTCTACCATCATTCAATACAAGATTGAAGAAGCACTGACCTTATTTCCCATCATCAACTTGGGAGGGGTCAAAGAAAACGTCTGGTTTCAAGTTGGCGCGAAAGAGCAAAATTTAGGAGGAAGAGGCATTCAAGCCTTAGCATATTACATGAACAACAACGGATTGAACAACGGTCAGCTGTTTGTTCGTGTCCCTTATTTAGCAGGCACAAGGTGGGGCCTGTCTGTGAACATCCAGCGCTGGTCTTCGCCAGAACCCTTGTTCTTTAATGGACAGCGGGTAGACTACACTTATTCGAGTTCAATTTTTGGTTTGGGCATCATTCGAGAGTTTGGCTATCAGCACACCCTTGAATTAGGAGGTGGGTACTTTGTAGAAAACTATGAAAGAGAGGCTACAATGTTAGCCAATGTAGATTTCTTCGCCCCTCCAAATGCGCGCATCCCCAAAACCATTGGGAAAATCACCCATCATTTAGGTAAAATGAATTACCATATGTTCTATCTAAATGGCTGGGATGTGGAGCAATATGGACAAGTAATCAATGACCTAAAATCTGCAAACGACGAACTCTTTTGGATTTACTGGACCAATCTCCGCTACCTCAAAACCATTGGTAAACGCCAAAAATGCAACATTGCTTTGCGTGGTAGAGTTGGAATTAGCAGCAATGGAAATACGCCTTTCGCGCCTTTTGTGATTGACAGTCAAATGAATGTGCGTGGCGTTGGTAACAGGATTGACAGAGGAACAGCTACCGCAGTGCTTAACATCGAACTTCGCCAGACCCTGAATGAACAAAGAAACTGGGCACTTCAAGGCGTGCTATTTTCTGATGCGGGCACATGGAGAAAGCCCGCGGGTGAACTCTCTGATGTGTTTCAAAAGGAAAATTTCGTCCATTTTGCAGGCGTTGGTTTACGCGGTATTTACAAGAAAGCGCACAATGCCATCATTCGCGTTGACTATGGCTTTGATGTATACAATGTGAACAACAACGGACTTGTTCTGGGGCTTGGGCAGTACTTCTAAAAGCATGAATTTAACCTTCTGAATAAACCATTTCTTCTTACTTTACGTTAACTTAGAAGAAGGAAAAACTTATTCAATTGAAAATGAAGACATTAATCTTATTTTTCTCTTTGATTATCCTTGCGCTCACAAGCTGTAAAAAGGACGAAGAGACGGTGTTTGAGAACAACACCATCCCTGACTACAATGAAGTACCAACTATTTTGGTTCAGAATTACGTCAACAGATTGTTCATTGACCTCATTGGCCGGGAGCCAGTTGATGAAGAAATGGACAGTGAGGTTGCTTACCTAGAAGAAAACGACCTCTCTGAGAGTGCCCGCCAAATCTTGGTAGACAAGCTGATGTATGACGAAACGTTTCTAGCGGGTGACAGCTCCTATAACTTCGCCTACTTCCAGCGCATCTATAACGCTGCAAAAGCCCGTATGATTGATGGCGCTTCTGAAAACATTATTCTTGAAGCCCACAATCTTGCTTTTGGACAAGCCTATGCAGACTCAGTGAATGGGAATTTCACTTCTTATGAAATTAACAAAACGACCTATGAAAAACTGCAGTCAGTCTTGGAGAGCAAAGAAGAACTTCGAACGGAAGAAATAACCATTGACGAACTGTTCAGACGGCTGATAGACAATAGCATCTACGATCAAATAAACATGAATAGCTTCAATTTTGTGAATGCTTCATTTGACGACTTATTTTACAGATACCCCACTGCAAGTGAATTTGAGAATGCGTATCAAATAATAGACGCCAACCAAGCAGGACTTCTATTCGACCAAGTTGCTCAGAACAAAGCTGAATACCTTCAAATTCTGACAACAACTTCAGAATACCATGAGGGCATGATTAACTGGGCTTACCTCTCCCTTTTGTCAAGAGAACCTTCTTCGAATGAGGTATTTACTGTCATTGGAAGTTTTCAAAACGATTTAAACTTTTCAGCCGTGCAACGGTCCATTCTAATAAAAGATGAATATGCAGGCTTCAACTAAACTCACTTCCGCTCTGCTTGTGCTTTTCGCATGTGCGGTATTCGTTTCTTGTAAAAAAGAACCCGAAGCAAAATTTGTATTGAATGATGTTGAACTCTACCCGAATTCGGCCGGTAAAACCAAGGTAAAATCAAATCAGCAGTATGTGGCCATTCTTCACGCCAACTTATTTCAAACGGCGCTCTCAGCCAATGATATTTTCGAAATTGATAATTGCATTGAAAGCATTGGAGATAAAGAATTGGCACGTGAGGTCATCATTTCCAATTTCATGAATGATGAAGGTGTGGTTATTCCTTCTGTGGAATTAATGAATACTGACATAGACGCATTCATTACTGAAACTTATATCAGATTCTTAGTGCGTTTCCCTACTGAAGCCGAAAAAGCATATCTGCGGAATTTCATCATTACCAATCCGTACGTCACACCTGAAATCGTCTACTTTTCTTTTGCCCTTTCTAACGAATATATGTTCTACTAAGCCTATGAAACGGAGAGACTTTATAAAAAAAGCAGGAGCTACAGCAGCGGCATCGGTAGTCATGCCTTACATTCTACCTAGTGGAAGGCTATTCGCTGCTTCGGGGAGACAAACATCTGAGCATGTTGTGATGGTGATGTTTGCTGGAGGGGTGAGACAGCAAGAATCAATACTGCAGCGCTATTTAGATGATTCACAGGTGAACGAACCGTACCCGGGAAACATTATGTACAACATGTTCAACGGCCTACCTCCTGAGCAAAAGATTGTTTATGGAACCGGACAAGGGGGAATTAACCCAATTCCTCAGTTGCTAGACACTTCTTTGCAATCTCAAGGAACCATCTTTAGCGAAGTTTCAGCATTAAGTGCGGGGCATTTCGGCGGATTGAACAGTTTGATTCAAGGCAGTACAGTGACTACCCAAGGGCTGAAGCAACGTCCTATGAACCCTACTATTTTCGAATACTTGAGAAGGCATGGTGGCTACAATGCTACAGATATGTGGTTCATTGGAAATGGCATTTCGAATTCAATCCCGTTATTGAATTACAGTGGTCATCCAGATTATGGTGCCGGATATGGCGCGAATTTCTTCGCCCCAACAACCACATTTGCAGAAACCTGTGAGCAATACCTCGGCGATGCGAAAGTGTATCACCCAGAGAATGAATTGGGCCCGATGTACCAGATGAAGTATTTCTTGGACAATAGCTTTGATCAATACGCTGATGGACTGTTATCACTGGGGAATACAGAAGCTGAAAAGCAATCAATCAAAGAATTCATCAAGGAGATGTACACGAAAACCAACAACGGTACCTTAGCCATGCCTCCTCTGACAGATAACGGTGACACCGCTACGATTGGCTATGCGTGCGAGACCATGAAGTGGTTCAAGCCGGCATTAACCGTAGTAAACCTCAACGGTGTTGACACTTGCCACTCCAATTTCTCAGGCTACGTATCAAACCTGCACCGTGCAGACCATGCCGTTGGACATTTGTGGAATTACATTCAAAATGAAATCCCTGAAATGGCCAACAATACCACACTGATTGTGACGCCTGAATGTGGTCGAAATCTTATGCCAAACAACATCCTAGATGAAAATGATTGGCGTTCTTATGACCACAGTGATCAGAACTCATTGCGCGTGTTTACGCAGCTCGTTGGGCCTTCTATTCCTTCCAACCTCATCATTGGAAGCGAAGGAAATCCAATAGGAAAAGTAACAGATTCAATGATGACCATTGCCGATGTGTTAGGCGTGAAAAATGAAGTACAAGCGGCCGGGTTAGTAGCACCAGGAACCCAATCACTATTAGAACAAATATGAATATGAAGTATCCATTTCTGATGCTTATTGGAATGTCTATTCTCATTTGGGCGTGCAAAAAGAAAGAAGCGGAAAACCCCTACGAGGAATTGGTCTACGTGGTTGAAATAGACAATCCTGATGTAGATGATCTTCCGGTAGGTAATTTCGCTTGGTTGCATGGAAAAGTCTTCAAACCAACCTGTGCCAATAGCGGGTGTCATGATGGTACTTTCGAGCCGAAATTCAATAGCATTTCGTCTTCATATAATTCATTGGTGAATCAGCCTGTGATTTCGAATGATGCCGGATTCACCTTTCAATACCGCGTAAAACCTGGAGATGTTGAGGCCTCATTGCTCCATGAACGTTTGACCAATAACATTCCAAATAGTTCTGGCATCATGCCTTTGGAAGTGGATGAAAATTCTGATTGGGACGAATTAAGCAATTCATACATCACAGCCATTGAAACATGGATTGCCAGTGGCGCACCTGATATGTTTGGAACCATGGCCGGACAAGCAGGCAGTGATTTCCCGCCCCAAGTTGATGCATTCGCCGTCTTCCCCGCTGGAAACACTACTGAACCATACATCAGAGAACCAGAAGGACAAGGAATCACCCCTATTTTGGTTGACAATGGAATGGTAGACCTTTGGGTTCGTGTAACAGACGATCAAACTCCTGTGGCTTCCATTGCGGTAAACGAATTAAAACTTGCTGAAAATACAGATGAATTTAACTTGAGTACGCCTGTACTCTTCAATACTTCAGAGACGCTTGTGGCTGAAGACCTTAATGGCAGCCCCGCTACTTTCAATAGAAAAGCTACGGTAGACCTGAGCACATACCCCATTGGAACGACCCTCTTTATTCGTACCTATTTTGATGATGGCATTCAAACCACTGTTACTGAGCTACCAAATGCCAACAGCAATTCACTCATTACTGCCATCTTCGTAATTCAAGTACAATGAAAAAGCTACTCATTTACATTAGTTGTTTGCTCTTTTTAGTTGCTTGCAAAAAAGAAGAACCGGTGAACGAAATTCCTGAAATCACGTTCAACTCAATTTCTGAAACCACCGTGCTCAATTTCCAAAACAGCCTTCAGATCACCCTTGACTACATAGACGAAAATGGAGACATTGGATACCAAGACCCTGACGCCTATTCGCTTCGGGTGAAAGACAGTAGACTTGAAGAATTTGATTGGTACCACATCCCGCCTTTGACCCCTGAATTGGAAGAACTGAACATTAGTGGCAGTTTTACTGTAGAACTAAATTCACTCTTTTTACTTGGTAACTCTGGCCAAGAGACCACTACCTTCACCCTTCAGCTTAAAGACAGATCAGGCAATTGGAGCAACCAAATTACTTCCCCTGCTGTGATGATTGTAGACAGTTTGTAGCAAATGAAATTAAAAGATTTATACCTCTTCCTTCTTGCCTTCGGGTTTGCCCTATCCTCTAGTGCTCAAGACTTACCTGAGTACATGATGATGGACACCACCGTGACTGATTGTGATGGGTATTTATCTGACTCTGGAGGGCCTGGAGAATCCTATTCTATTAATGAAGATTTAACGTTCACAATCAACTCTGGTGCTCAGATCATTGAAGTTACTTTCTTGGACGAAATCTGCATTGAAGACGGATTTGACTTCCTGTACATTTATGACGGACCAGACATTGGTTCCCCATTGCTTGCAGAAGTCACTGGGGCTGGATTTATTCCTCCTGGAGTCACAGCAACAAGTGGCGCCATTACCTTCCAGTTTGTTTCTGATCAAAGTGCCAGTTACTGCGGATTCAACCTGTTTTTCAATTCCATTGCTGGTCCGCCTACCCCACCAAGCATTGTTGTAAACGAAATCCCAGAATGTGAAAGCACTTCTGTTTTGGTTGATTTCAGCATGCCCATTGGCTGTTCATGGTTAGATTCTGACAGTGTCTCTTTTTTCGGGAACGAAGAAATTGATGTGATTTCAACCTTGGTCAATTGCACCAACGGACAAGGAGATCAGGCTACTTTTGAATTGGCTGAACCCTTGCAATACAATTGTGATTACACCATTCAAATGATCATTGGCATTCCAGATGCATGTGATAGCCTTTGGTACTTCCCACTCACCGCTACGTTCCAAATGCTTTCTTGCCCTATTCAAAGCACTATTTCTGCCGAAGAACAAGCTTTTTGTGCCGGAGATTGCACCAATGTCCTGGCCTCTGTTCAAGGGTGCTTTGACCATACGTTTACATGGGACAATGGATTGCCCGCTGGACCCGGTCCGCATTTAGTTTGTCCTATTGTAACTACAACCTATACGGTAACGATTACCGAAATCCCTACCGGAAACGCAACCACTGAAAGCATAACAATAGAAGTTATCAATGCTGATATTTTAATTCCGTCAGGTGATTTATGTCAAAGCGAACCTGCATTTATTGTAGACGCCATGCCTCCAGGAGGTTTGTGGTACGGCCCAGGAGTGCAAGATGAAGAAACAGGCTATTTCATTCCAGACAGCGCTGACACCGGCATCAATGTGATCTATTATGTATATGACGAGCTGTGCTATGACAGTGTTATTTTCAACATGACGGCCATAGATGCTGGGCTGTATGAAGCTGCTTGTCCGGGAGCAGCGCCCTTCTTCCTAGAACCAATCACCCCCGGCGGAACTTGGGAAGGTGATTTTGTTGATCCAGATGGGCTCTTCACTCCTTCAACAGAAGGCTCCTACCCGCTTGTATACTTCTTCAATGGTTGCACAGATACCTTGATTGCAAATGTTGCTGACATTGCGGGACAATTCGCTCTGGATACGCTCTGCCAATCAAACTGGCCAGACACCATTCTCTTTAGCCCATTGGGCGGAACATGGACCGGTCCTGGGATCATTGATGATCTTTATGGTTTATTTGATCCTTCTTCTATTGATCCCGGTGACTACATCCTTCTCTATGAAGTGCAAGGATGTGATCAGGAATTTACCATTCACATAAAGGAAACATATACGGGCAATAGGGTTCGAACATCCTGTCCTGAAGAGGAAGCCTACATTCCTCAGCCTGATTTTGCTCCTGCCGGAGGTTATTGGGAAGGTGTAGGGATTACTGACCCTGTTACAGGGATGTATGATCCGGGAATTGTTCCTAACGACTACTGGACCCAATTGATTTACTATGCACCAAATGGCTGCAGCGACACTACTTTTTACTACAACGTACAGACCGATATTCTTTTAGACATAGCTTACCTCTGCATTGATGATGACGGAGGACCGCTTGAATGGGAAACCGTGGGAAGCACTCCTTGGAACGGAGACTGGACAGGTGCCGGCATTACCAACCCTTGGAACAATTACTTCGTATTCACCCCTTCTTCTGCAGGTGTTGGTGAACATTGGTTGCTCTATGATGCCAACGAATGCAGTGATAGTTTGTTGGTCTATGTTTACCCAACGGAACTCAATGCCACATCATATGCTATGTGCTCTAATGCGCCCGCATTTCTGCTAGACGAAACCATACCAGGAGGAGGCACATGGTCTGGAAGTGGTATTTCGAATGAAAACACAGGTCTTTTCGACCCGAGTATTGCTGATGACGGAAGTTATTACGTCTACTGGAATACACCTTCGGGATGCAATGACTCCATTCTCGTTGAGGTCGAAACCTTCTTCCAAGCGAGCATAGAAGGGCTCGATGAAATTTACTGCTTTGAAGACATTGAAATTGAATTGATGCTCTCTCCTGACGATGCCATTTTAACAGGAAGCAATGACCCTTTCATCTTCAATCCGGCAATTGCAGGACCAGGTGAACACCAAGTCATTCTTACATGGACGGGCCAAAATTGCATGAGCGCAGATACTGTAAATGTCTTCGTTTATCCAGAACTTATTGCCGCGCTTGAAGCCACTGACGAACTCATCTGCCCAGAAGCCGGAACAATTCTTTTTGTGACTGCTGAAGGTGGTTTCCCTGATGCATTGTACACGTACTCTTGGAGTGACTTACTCTTTCCTCTTTCTGAAAACACAGCCATTCCTGAAACATCGCAATTCTATTATGTGAGCATTGATGATGGCTGCTCAGACACCTTCACTGATTCTATTTTCATTGAAGTTTTGCCTCCCATAGAATCCTTAGTAACAACAAGTGATACCCTCTGTTTTGCCGAAGAAGGGAGCTTTGCTGCAGTGTTAGTTGAGACAGAAGGCAACTTCAGCATAAGTTGGTCAGGGAACGGCATAGTAGAAGAGAACTTGATTACAACAACGGCTGGTAGCATTGTAAACTTGCTCATTACAGATCTGGACAACGGCTGTGAGTTTGACAGTTTAATTCTTGTACCTAGTTACACGCCTATTTCAGCCCTTTTTTCACCAAATCCAAATTCGGAATGCATTGCTTGGGACAGTCAACCAATCACCTTCATTGATTATTCGCAAAATGCGCTTTCAGGCTCTTGGGACTTTGGAAACGAAAGTACACAAGCATACGAGCAGGGCTCAAATCCAAGTCAAATCTATGACCAACCAGGTGATTACACCGTCTTATTAGAGGTGATGAACGAAGGAGGATGCCCTGATTCAGTAAGTGTAGATATCTGCATCTTGCCTCCAACTCCCATCTTCATCCCAGACATTTTCTCTCCCAACGGTGACCTAACAAACGATGTTCTCTATGTGCGTGGTCAAGGAATTGTAGCACTTAACTTCAGTGTTTATGACCGATGGGGGAAAATGGTCTTTAACACCACAACCGTTGAAACGGGTTGGGACGGAAATGCCCACGGACAGCGCATGCCATCAGGCGTGTATGTTTATTATTTACAAGTGAGACTGAACACTGGTGAAGTAGAAGAATTGAACGGAAACGTTACCTTGATTCGATGAAGTTGAGGAATTACATAGCGACCCTTTGTGTATTGGCTTCTTTGTCTTCATCTGCTCAAGATTTGAGCTTATCTCAAGCTTGGAATATGCCCATGCTTGGGAACCCTGCAATGACAGGTAGCTTTGACTCAGACTACCGGGCCGGGCTTTCACACCGAAGCCAATGGGCTAGTATTGGTGATGCTTTCAAAACAAGCACAGCCATGGGTGAAGCAAAATTGCTTCAAAATAAGAGCGGTTTTATGGGGGTTGGTGCATTTGTTCACCAAGACAAAGCAGGAACGTCGAAATTAGGAACCTTTGAGGCCATTGGAACAGCTTCATACAATTTGAGAGTGGGAGCAAAAGACTTCTTCAGCACCGGATTAGCACTGGGCTATAGACAGCGCAGCATTACCGTTGACGGATTGAAATGGGACTCGCAGTTCAATGGTATTGGCCACGATCCTACAATCGATTCTGGTGAAAATTTCGCCAACCAGCAAAGCAGCTCAATTGATGCTGGGCTTGGGTTATTTTGGAAACACAGAAAGAAACAACACTACGACATTGGTTATGCAGCGTGGCATTACTTTCAAGACCAGGGATTTCTGAGTGACACCAGTGATCCTACTCTGCTTAGACAACAATTCAATTTCAACTGGATTAAAAATCATGGCCCTGTGGAAGTAGTGTATTCACTTACTGCAACAAAACAAGGAGGAGCCTTTACAGGCTTGGTTGGCGCAAGGGGGAAATTCCGCATAGGTTCAGACTCACGTTACACAACTGCTAAAACAAGTAGTGCGCTCATAGCTGGTATCTATTACAGAAACGCTGATGCCATTATCCCCATGGTAGGATATGAGTTTGAACGAAAGGTTCAATGTTTTGTGAGCTACGATATTACCGTAAGTACCCTTTCTAATTCAAATGTAAGGAGAGGTGGATGGGAGGTAAGTTTGGTCTGGAGCGATTTCTATTCAGATAGCAGAAGAAGGCTAAAATAGATTCAACGTGTTGCGTACCGCACAATCATGTAGATCACGCAAGCCGTGAAAACCAAGAATGAAATCTTATTGACACCATGCATCAAGCGCAAGTTTGTGTCTGCTCCTTTTTCTCTTTTAAATAGGTTCAATGGATTAATGTAATACAATACCTTTTTGAAAAACATACGGTTGCAATTTTACGTTGTAACCAATTTACTTCCTTTTTGTTCAGGCCTTACCAGCAACCACAGATATTTCTACGTTCACACCTTTTGGCAATCCTTTTACTGCTACTGTTTCACGTGCAGGAAAGTCTGACTCAAAGGCCGTTGCATAGATCGCATTCACCTCATTGAACAAAGACATATCTGATAAGAAGATGCTTGATTTAATGATATCTTCGAAACCAAATCCAGCCGCAGATAGTACTTCCTTCAAGTTTTGCATCACCAACCTTGTTTCTTCTTCTAAAGAGTCCATTTGCAGCAAACCCGTCACCGGGTTCAAAGCAATTTGTCCGCTCACAAATAGCATGTTTCCAAATTGAACTGCTTGACTGTACGGACCAATTGGCTGAGGAGCTTTTTCAGTATGGATGATCTTCTTCATTGACTTACATTTGCTACAAATTTAGTGCTTTGAAAGTTCTTCTTCTTGATAATTATGATTCCTTCACTTACAATTTGCAGCATTATTTAGTGCAGTTCGATGCGGACGTTGACGTGTTTCGCAACAATGAAATTGAAGTAGAAGCCATTGAAGGGTATGACGCCATTGTGCTCAGCCCCGGCCCCGGACTTCCGAATGAAGCGGGGATCTTAATGGAAGTCATCAAAAAGTACGCAGCTACCAAGCCAATTTTAGGAGTATGCCTCGGACACCAAGCTTTGTGTCAACATTTCGGAGGAGAATTATTGAACCTCGACACCGTTTGGCACGGAAGAGATTCTGACTGTACGCAAATTGCACCTGATGATTTATTTGAAGGCATTGCGTCTCCTTTCAAGGTGGGACATTACCATTCTTGGAGTGTACGCAAAGACAACATCGGAATTGGACTGATCCAAACTGCTGAAAGCGAGCACGGCTGGGTCATGGCCATGCAACATGAATCACTCCCTATTCACGGTGTTCAATTTCACCCAGAATCAGTCATGACTCCAGATGGATTAAAGATGATTTCGAACTGGGTAGATTCCCTGAAATAAAACTCGAACTTCCAATAAATTAGTACCTTCCAATTTCAATAAAATTTAACGTGAAAGATCTTATTAGCTATATACCTTCAGTCCTCTCCGGGTTTGTTTGGATCGGAATTCTGGTTATTTGCATCATTGCTCAATCAAAAACGCAACAAAAAGGCTGGGGAATGATGATTGGCTTTGCAGCCTCGAGAGTCGTATTGTTGGTTGTTCAGCCGTTTATTTTCAACTACCTCTACAGTGTGATGGACAGGTCTGACAATTTTGGTTTAATAATTAACCTCATCGGCTTCTTGATCGGACTCATTCCCTTAACCTTTCTCTTTATTGGCTTATTTCAATTTTACAACGGACACATGCGCGCAAAGCATGGCGAATTCTAAATCTTGATGTCAGACGGATATACGATGCTGATGTTCGCGCATCTTGCTACTGTGCTGCCAGCCGTCCTTTTAGGTTTGATTCAATTCATCCTTAAAAAAGGCACCAAACTTCACAGAGGTATTGGTTGGACTTACATGATTTGCATGATGATCACGGCTATTTTGACCTTGTTTATGGAAGCACGCGTTGGAGGAACATTCTTGAATCACTTCGGTTGGATACACCTCTTTTCTTTCCTCACCATTTGGACCGTTCCTACGGCTATTATTGCTGCGCGAAAAGGAAACATTAAAGCACACAAACGAAAAATGATCTTGCTGTATGTAGGCGCCATTCTGATTGCTGGAGCCTTTACCTTCATGCCCGGAAGGTATTTACACCATGTGTTTTTCGGTTGATCACATCACTCACTTTGCTTGTAAAGCCTATTAAAGCAGCCCGGTCTTTTTACTTTAGACCTGTTTTTCCATTTTATTTCCTGATTTAGGCTACAGAGCTAGAGCTAGTCCAACTATTTAAGCGGTTAGGAACAACCACAAGCTCATATAACATGTTCTGCTTGAGCAAAATCACCTTTTCTGGAATAGCAGATTAAACGGCCACATTGTGTTCTCGAAGCGCATCATTTAGCGATGTTTTCAAATCTGTACTGGCCTTTCGCTTTCCAATGATCAGAGCACAGTTCACGTTGTATTCACCTGCTGGAAATTTCTTGGTGTAGCTACCAGGGATAACAACGGCGCGTTCAGGAACTTCGCCCTTCATCTCAATGGGCTCAGGACCGGTAACATCAATGATTTTCGTTGACATTGTGAGGACCACGTTCGCCCCAAGAACAGCCTCTTTACGCACGCGAACACCTTCTACCACAATGCTTCTTGAACCAATAAAAGCACCGTCTTCTATGATTACAGGAGCAGCCTGCAATGGTTCAAGTACGCCTCCAATTCCTACACCACCACTCAAGTGTACATTCTTGCCAATTTGAGCGCAAGACCCAACAGTGGCCCACGTATCAACCATGGTACCGCTATCTACAAAAGCGCCAATGTTAACGTAGCTTGGCATCAAGATGACCCCTTTTGCTAAATAAGCTCCATAACGAGCAATGGCATGAGGAACAACACGAACACCCAATTCAGCATAGCCCGTTTTGAGTTCCATCTTGTCATGAAATTCAAACGGTCCTACTTCAATGGTCTCCATAGATTGAATGGGGAAATAGAGCACAACGGCCTTTTTCACCCACTCATTTACTTTCCAGCCATCACCATCAGGTTCTGCAACACGCAAGCGTCCTTTATCAATTTCTTCAATTGCATTTCGAATCAAATCTTGGACAGGTGTACTTTGCAACAATGATCGATCGTCCCATGCTTTATTGATGGTTTCTTGCATTACTTGATATCCCATGGTGTGAAATTTTTTCAAAGATAACTGAATCCTAAAACAAGCCATGAAGAATCCATTCACTTTTCAAAGCAACTATTAGGCATTTTTCAGCATCTTATTAGCAGATCAAATCAAACACTATGCGATACCTTCTCTCAATCCTATTCTTTGCAGTTTGCAACTTTGGTTTCAGCCAAGATGACTGCATCGATCCTTCTCTTATTGACCCAAATGCTATTTGTACTACTGAATTCAATCCCGTTTGTGGTTGTGATGGGGTAACCTACTCCAATTCTTGCATTGCTGAAACATCTGGTGGTGTTACAGCATTCACCTTGGGCGAATGCGAAGGCACTGTTGATTGCTTCGGGCTAGAAGGAATAGACTTTGGAGAGTGTGATATGGTCATGGGAATTGCCTTGGTAGAAGATGAATGTGTTACTATTTCTGGCTGTGGCTGGGAAGTTGGGGGCATTGACTATTCGCCTTATTCTTTCACTTCATTCGCAGAATGCAACGCCTCATGCACACAAGAAGATTGTTTGGATTTAGCTGAAATTGATTTCGGCCTTTGTTTTATGGCTATGGGAATCGCCTTGGTCAACGGTTCATGTATTTCAGTTAGTGGATGCGGTTGGGAAGTTGGAGGCATTGACTATTCGCCTTATTCTTTCACTTCATTCGCAGAATGCAACGCCTCATGCACAGAAGAAGATTGTTTGGATTTAGCTGAAATTGATTTCGGCCTTTGTGGTATGGCTATGGGAATCGCCTTGGTCAACGGTTCATGTATTTCAGTTAGTGGATGCGGTTGGGAAGTTGGCGGAGTTGACTATTCGCCCTATTTTTTCACTTCATTCGATGAATGCGATGCCTGTTTAGCAGGTGATGATTGCTTCGGGCTAGAAGGAATAGATTTTGGAGAGTGCGAAATGGTCATGGGAATTGCCGTGGTAGAAGGTGAATGTGTTACTATTTCTGGCTGTGGCTGGGAAGTTGGAGGAATTGACTATTCGCCTTATTCTTTCACTTCATTTGCTGAGTGCAACGCTTTATGCACAGAAGAAGATTGTTTGGATTTAGCTGATATTGATTTTGGAGAGTGCGACATGGCTATGGGAATCGCCTTGGTCAACGGTGAATGCATTTCAGTAAGTGGATGCGGCTGGGAAGTTGGCGGAATAGATTATTCGCCCTACTTCTTTGAAGACATTGAAGCGTGCGAATCACTTTGCAATGAGCCGTGCGAAGATCCAGACCTCATCGATATCAATTATCAATGCGGCATTGATTTCGAACCCGTTTGCGGATGTGACAATAAGACCTATTGGAACGCTTGCGAAGCTGAACTCCACAATGGAATTACCAGCTGGACTGAAGGTCCTTGCTCTTGTCCTGATGCTTCTGCCATAGACGATGATTTTTTATGCTTTACCATCTTTGACCCGGTATGTGGATGTGATGGTAATACCTATAGCAATTCATGCATTGCATACTACAACAACGGCATCACTGAATGGGAACCAGGACAATGTGGAATGTCAGTTGAACAGCTGAATCAGCTTTCAGTAACTATTTATCCAAATCCGGTTCAATCTACTTTGACCATCCGTCTGCAAAATGCGGCTGACGGAAACTTTGAACTATATGATCTTACAGGGAAATTAATTCTAAATGGATCAATGAACGGGGTAATAAACACCCTTGATTTTTCTTCGCTTTCAGCAGGAACCTACCTCATCAAGCTCATCAGTGGAAATGGATCTACGCAGATGCCTGTTTATAAAATTGACTAGAGAGCGCGCCAATAAGTAAGCCTCTTTTTGAGTTAGAAGAACATGAAAGCAAGGACATTCTCAGTGGCACTGCTAGCATCATTTGTGCTATCCTTGGCCCTTACCTCATGTGTATCTCAGAGGGGGTTCAATTACAAAGCGCATTCCAAGAAAGGAAAAAACGTTCATTACAAAGGTGATTTAACGCAGTATAAATGCGGGAGGTAACTATTTAGATTCGAGGTAGCGCTGAAGAATAACCGCCGCTGAAACCATGTCTAGGTTTTTCTTGTCTTGGCGTTTCGCTTTTTTCATCCCCCCTTGGAGCATTGCTGACATCGCATCTCTAGAGCTAAAAGACTCATCAACTTGATGAATAGGAATTTCGGGATAGGTTTTCTGAAGTTTCGTTACAAAAGCCCTAACGGGCTCACTGTTATGAGTCTCACCAAATACCGATGGGTCACCCACTACAAATTCTGAAATACGTTCAGTCTCTATGAGCTTCGTCAGCTTTTCCCACAACACCTTCGTTTCAACTCCTTCTAAGGGGGACGCGATAATTTGAAGGTCATCAGTAATGGCCAATCCAGTTCGTTTTACTCCGAAATCAAAAGCTAGTGCCTTCCCCATTTTCTTCAAATCTTCGGCGAAGTTAGTTCTTCTGAATTAGAAGTCCTTTTTCATGATCAACCAGCGGTTCATGAACAACCAAAACCCTATGTATCCCAGTGAAATAAGCAAGTCTATTGGCTGAACTGAAACATCAGTTTGTTGCAATATGAACTTTGGAAAAGGATTCCCTATCAAAATCTTTGTTGCTCCATTCGGAAGCAAGTTTGCTACCCATTCCCATTTTAAGCCGTAGCGAAAAATAGCCTCAGGAATTGCCTCCATCCATCCGTAAAAAATCAAAACAACCACCCCAATACCTGTTCTTCGAATCAGCAAAGCAATGAACATCGCGAAAAGAAAATCGTGAACGAGGTGAAGGAAATAAGCTGGTATAAATTGGATGTGACTCAGGACAGTATCCATCTCGGTTACCGACGAATACATGTACCCAAAGACCAAACACAAAACAGCAGCAACAAGCGTCACCCCCAATGCCATTGTTCCAATGAAAAGCAATTTTCCCTGGAAAAACTCGCGCCTACTCAGTCCGTCAATAACCTGTTGTCTTGCGGTTGAAAGACTAAATTCTTGAGCCACATTAATGACCACTAAACTAGAGAGCAGTACGGTAAAATACTGAAAGACGAAGGTAAAGTTTTGCCAGATATCGCTAAAATCGAATAGCACATTGATCTGTTCAACACCTACTTCCGACAGAAAAGAATCTACAATCCAATCACTTAAAAACACAGTTGTAACCGGAATGGCCATCATGATCACGAGGAACATCATCATGAGAATCCAGAAGTACTTTGCTGGAGCGAGTTTCAATAACTCTATTCGTAGTAATCTCATCATGACTTTAACGTTTCATCGTTCTTCAAGATCTCTAAGAACTTCTCTTCAAGTGTTTGACTTCTAGCCACCAGGTGGTTAAAAACCAAGCCTTTTGAATGAGCTATTTCATTGAGTTTTTCTGCAGAAAAGCCAGAATCTAAGTGAGCTCTTATCACACCTGAATGCAAAACCTCAATCACTTCAACAAAGTCAAGTTCTTTGGCGAAATCGAGTCCCTTTCCGTTTGCTGTTCCAAACTCAACTTCTTGTTGAGCAGAATTCCCTGTTTCAGAAACGGCGCCTTGAAAGATGAGTTTTCCATTTCGAAGGACACAAAACTCGTTGCATACCTTCTGAACTTCATCCAATAAATGGCTGGCCAAAACAATTGTTTTCCCCTTTTTGGCGATGTCTAAAATGATGCCTCTAATTTCTGCTATTCCTTGCGGGTCCAACCCATTTGTTGGCTCATCTAGGATCAAGACCTTGGGGTCAGAGATCATTGCAGAACCAATGGCCAAGCGTTGTTTCATCCCCAACGAATACGTCTTAAATTTTGATGAACGTCGGTCATAGAGCCCCACCAACTTCAGAACATCATCAATTCTACTGCGATCTACTTGTTTGATTTGGGCTGTAATTCGGAGATTTTCTTCGGCTGTAAAAGCAGGATAGAAGATCGGACGTTCTAAGATTGCTCCAATTTGTTTTCGCACATGGTGATTTGTTTCTCCACCAAACCACTTGAAACTGCCTGAGGTAGGTTTCGTTACCCCAAGGGCCATTCCGAGGGTGGTAGATTTCCCACTGCCGTTCGGACCTAGAATCCCGAACACACTCCCCTCTTTAATTGAGAGGTTCATGTCGCTCACCGCTTTAATCTTCCCGTAATGTTTGGTCAAGTTGGTTGTCTCCAAGACGATTGATGAACTCATAAATCAAGAAAGTTTTTAAGCATGGAATTATCAAGGGACTTTGTCAGTTTCTCTACATCCACATTTTTCAATTCGAACAGCATTTCAGGTGTCATTTCTCCCATATAATCAAGAACCATTAATCCGCCTAAATCTATGGAGTCAAAAATAAGTACGAATGAAGTAATGAGGCCATCATTCTCTTTGACGAGCAATGAAGCGCGTTCATTCCCTTCCATTTCAATCCACACTTCATACGCATCCAATTTCAATTGCGCAGTCATCCGTTTGAAGAAGTCAAGTTCATCAGAGCTAGTCATGTTATCACACCGTCCAATGATCAATAAATCAATGGTTTTTGAAAACTCATTGATCATGGGTTCCTGACCAATGTTAAGGGTTCTGATGACGCTAGGATAGAAAAACCCTCTGGTAAAAGAAGGAGGAGGAGTAATGGATTTGGGATCGATTTCACCCTCGGAATTATAGGCTTCATTGATCTCATCTCTAAATTCCTGTTGGACCTCGCGAAGAGCATCCATTTCGATTTGAAGCGCATTGCTCTGCGCTAAAACATTGGACGAAATCCCGCAGCCAATCATTAAAAGAATGAAGTACCTCATTTTGCGTCTCCTATTTTCTCAAGGTGTTCAAATCCGTCTACTTCAATGGCTCTTCCAATTTTCGCAATCTGGTTGAGATCAATGTCGCCAATGAGGCTCATGATAAAGAGTTCGTCTTCTCCAGAGCCAATCAATACGAGTTCTCTAATTTGTCCGTTCGTTTCACGAATGAAGAAAATCAAGTTTTCTTCTTTGTCTTCAACGCGCATGAGTTCTTCAAATTCAGAACCCAACCGATTGATTGCGCTGCGGTACATTCCCTCACCAGGAGCTACTCTTTCCTTAACAAGCATTTTCATGCCTTCCAGTTTTGAAACTGTTTCAAGAATCTCCTTTTCATCATCGGTTTCCCCTTCAATATGAGTCAATAGCTGAAACATCTTTCCAGAGATACTGATGCTTGTGAATGAATCATCACTATCAAAGTCCGCAAAATACTTGTCTATGGCAGTTTGAGAGAAGCCCGTTGTAGCAATAAGTGCTACCATGAATGTTATTAAATACTTCATTATTTTCCGAATTGAATGGCCATTTTGGCTTCGTTAAACTTCTTTATTTTCAATGTTTTTTCTTGCACTTGATTGATCTCTCTTCCTATTTTCTTCAGCGCTATTTGCGTTTGTTCCCACGCTTGTTGAATTTCAGCTTGAGTATATTCGTCGCTTGCCAGTTGTTGATTATCTGGTTGAAAGAACCAATATCCACTGAGGAGGGTAACGAACATAGCTGCTGCCGCTAACCACCACCGAGGATTGAGCTTGCGCACTTTTGTCTCTTCTTTGATTGAGCTAAGAATCTGCGCATCGAAGTCATCTCCCAGTTCGGCAGGTGATTCAAGTGATTCGAAATAGGCTGCTACACCTTCATATTCTTCAGGTAGTTCTTCAGCTTGTAACCGACTTCGGAGCAGCGCTTCTTCTTCAATTGAAGTTTCGCCCTCCCAGAAACGATCAATCAGAACTCTTAAATTATCTTCATTCCAAGCCATAAGCGTAGATTTTCTCAATGGTGTTTTTCACCGCTTTTCGTGCACGGTAAATGGTGACTTTGACCAGGTTTAAATCCATTCCTGTTTCGTCTACAATCTCTTGGTATGTCATACCATCAAGATCACGCAAACGTATCACCTTCTGTTGAGAATCTGGCAAACTGTTAATGACTTCTCGTAGTTTCTTCACTTTCTCAGCATGCTCAGTAGCAACATCTGGGGTATAAGAAGAATCACTAATCGAATAATCAGCTGAAATCTCGTCGTACCTGCGGCCCTTTCGTTTCAGCAAATCCAAACATCGATTTCTCGTCATTGTCATCAACCATGCCTCAGGTTTGCGAATGGCATCTGCTGCCATTCTATTCTCCCAAAAACGCATTAATACGTCTTGCACAACATCACGTGCTTGATCTTCACACTTCATGTAAGAAATGCTCAATCTAAACACCTTGTTTTTCAAAGGGAGAATATGCTCGCTAAACTCTTCTCTGGTCATAGTCACTTAAATGACGATTTAGTTAGACGAATGTTACGTCTCATGTGAAATTCTTTTTTTTTCTGTATCAAACGGTCGAAATTTTGATGAACGGAAAAGGAATAGAGGGGAAAGGCAAAAGTGAAAATCACCTTTAAGAATAAGGTAAATTACCCTAATAAGACCAATATTTCCTGTTGTAATTCAGACACTTACACATGAAACGAACATGAAATCAGTAGTTGTGAATCCAATATTAAATGTGTACTTTTAGATGTCATTTTGAAACAGTGCTCCTTAAAAAAACTTCATACCTGCTATTGATCATTTTTTGCATCTTTGATGTAACGGTTTTGAATGCACAAGTATCACGCTCCGGAGAACCCGTTTCATGGGACCTTCTGGAAGACCTTACTGAAAATCTTAACATCATTTCCTTTGAAAATATTGACGCGAATGCGCTGCTTGCGGAAGATGTAATTGAAACAGAAGACAAAGATATCCCACTCCGTTTTGCGCAAAAACAAGTAGTTGATCTTAACCTTGTTAATTCTGGTAGATGGACGAACCTGCCAAATGGTGATCGCATTTGGATTCTTGGTATCCATTCAGAAGGTGCTAAAGCCTTGAGCGTAACGTTTGACGATTTTTTCTTACCGAAAGGAAGTGTCCTTTACCTCTACTCACCAGATCGAACTCAAGTTATTGGGGCATTGACAAACGAGAACAACAAAGATTCAGGACTGCTCACCACCTCTGCCATTATGGGAGAAGATTTGCTAATTGAATACTATGAACCCTATGCTGTAAGGCAAGATGGGGACATTTCAATCCGCACAATAGCGCACTCTTATAGAAATGTTATTGCAGAATCAACTGACTACTTGAATTCAACTGAATGCATGCTAAACTTGCAATGTCTTGATAACCTCGAAGTCAATAAAGTAGGGTCATCTACTGTGCTTATTACCGTAGATGACGGCACAAGATGGTGCACTGGAACACTCTTAAATAATGCGAATTTTGATGGTGTGCCTTACCTTGTTACGAGCAGTCATAATCTTGAGGGTGATCCTAATACGTGGTTATTTACGTTCAACCTTAAGAGTTTAAATTGTTTCCCTTCTATCGCAAATAAAGGCAATTACTCCATTAGTGGAGCAGAACTGATAGAGGTTGATGCCGATGGCGGAATGCTCTTGCTTGAGCTAAGTAAAAGACCAGACCCATCCTGGAATGTATATTATGCTGGATGGGATGCTTCTGGGGTAACTCCTCAAGAGGTGTATACTGTTCATCACCCCAAAGGAAATATTAAAAAGTACACCCATGATGACACTGCGCCTTTATCAAGTATTTGGGGCGGTATTGATGTCTGGACTGTAAATGAATGGTTTTCTGGAAGCACAGCCTCTGGGAGCACTGGTGCTGGATTCTTTGATCAGAACAATAGACTCATTGGTACTATGCATGGTGGCAATTCTGCTTGCGATACTGAAGAAGGACAAGACCATTTCACCCGATTTAGCAACAGCTGGTCAAATTTTAAAAAACACCTCAACCCTTTCAATGACGACATTTCTTTTCTGGACGGAACATTCTTCAAATTTGGTGAGGTGAATACGCAACAATTTGAATCAAATGTTGCTGTCTTCCCCAATCCGGCTGTCGTTTCATTCAACATTGTAAATGGCAATACCGAAGCTGTTCAAGAGGTCACGGTTTTTGATATGACAGGCCGTATCGTTTTGAATCAAACCTACACTGGTCAGCCTGTTTCTGTAGAGCTCCTTCCAATAGGAAACTACATTGTACAAGTTCAGCTGGAGACCTTGAGCATTAAAACTAAATTGATTGTTCTTCGCTAAAACCCCTTGAATTTCACCAATTTACTTGGTTACCAGTTCTTCTGACTTGGGACTTAAATCTCCTTTTTCCAACATACTAAGTGTTGCTCCTACAGTGCAAGTGACTGGGGCGAAAACTGTACCTATGTATGTTCCTAGCACAGGAATAGCCAGCCAAAGTGCAAAGATAGATCCATTTGAAACCGCTAAGCCTTTGTTTTTCCGAATGTAACGCACACTTTCACCAGTTGACAACCTGTAACGTTCATTTGTGTAGTCCATTGTTGAGAACCCATAGTAGTATGCACCTATGAAGAAGAGCGCTATTGCCACCAGCGGTGTGGTGATGATGCTAAGAAAAGGCAGAAATGCTGTGATTGCCAAATTTAAACCCAGCAGTAAGATGGTAATGGACATTTCAAAGAACAGATTGCGCAGGGCAATGAGCACACCGCGCCAAACGTCTTTTAGGAGCTGCCTCCAATCAAATGGATAGTTCTTCCCAGTAATGATTTCGTCTGTGCGCTCAGAAATGATTGACATAACTGGAGACATTACGATCAGTACCAAATACTTATTGAGCTTGTGAAAAACAATGATTAGGCTGAGCCAAACAATGAAATTAATGGCATAGGTTGCCATGCTCTTCAAGAAATTTAATGTCTTATCCCACACATCAGCTCCCGGTAATTCTTCTACCTGAATGTATCCATTCACCCAATCAGTAATTAAGTCATTGAGTGCACCTATTCCTGCAGCTGCGCCCACGCTGAACAGAATAACGAAGGCAAGCGGATACAAGTAAAAGTGCATCATCTTGTTTTTCACAATAAAACCGAAGCTCCTGAAGTAGGTGCTGATTCCCAATTTGAAGTTTTGCACAAAAGAGTTCATAATAAGATCAATAATGCTGCAAGATGATGAAAACCCTTACTTTTTCAAAGGACGTTTGTGAAAGCGGAAAAATAGCGATTGTGAACGGTTCAACTGGAATAGTCATGATCCAATCTGTCATCTTCTTCGCGCCAAATTTGAAAGAACCAGTAAATCAAATTTCCAAGATGACTAGATGTGACTAGTAAAATAGCCCAGATAATTTTTTGATTTTTGTCTAACCTCGGATTGTTCAATGTATGAACTAAGTAGAAGATGAACAGACCAATACTCAAGAGGATTAGGAGTAATAATGTAACAGCACTGAGCCCCATAGACAGGAGAAACACAGCCGGACTAGCGGCATCAGCAGGAGCCTGAGAAGATATGTCTATAATCCCCTTAAAGAAAGACAATATATACAGCACAAGCAGCACATACGGTAGTAATGTGATGACACCTAAAAACATTTTTGCTGTTCTTGTCATTGCTTACAAAGATACAAGGTGAAATTGTTCCAGTGACACAGAAATGTGGTTAGCGGTCATATTGACTGGGCGTTGTTGATTGTTATTCCAAATTCGGGTCATTGTCTTTCTTGAATGTTTTTCCTTCGTAGTATGAATGTTCACTTTATAGCCATCGGTGGAAGCGCAATGCACAACCTTGCACTTGCCCTCAACGATAAAGGATACCTTGTTACTGGTTCTGATGATGAAATCTTCGAACCGTCACGTAAACGCCTGAAAGATGCAGGTTTATTGCCCACGGCCATTGGTTGGTATCCCAACAAAATACATACAGAATTAGATGCGGTCATACTTGGCATGCATGCTAGGGAAGACAATCCAGAACTGCTGGAAGCAACGAAACTTGGTATTCCTGTATACTCTTATCCAGAATTTTTGTTCGAACAAACAAAAGAGAAGACCCGAATAGTGATTGGCGGAAGTCATGGCAAAACAACCATCACCGCCATGATTCTACATGTTCTTAACGAATTGAACATTGAAACTGACTTCATGGTTGGAGCCATTCTAGACGGATTGAAAAACAGCGTAAGTCTTCAAGAAAGCACTGATATTGCGGTATTTGAAGGTGATGAATACCTCTCATCTCCAGTAGATCGCAGGCCGAAGTTTCACTTGTACGCCCCAAATGTGGCCGTAATCAGTGGCATTGCGTGGGACCACATGAATGTTTTCCCCACATTCGATTTTTATGTAGATCAATTCAGAATATTCGTGCAAAAGCTAGAAATTGGAGGAAAGCTCATTTATTGTGAGGCAGATCCAGAGGTTAAAAAACTGGCGAATGAATTTACTTCACTTAAGAAGATCGCTTATGGGGTGCCTGCGCATGTAATTGCTGATGGGGTCACCACACTTCAAACAGCACACGGAACTATTCCTTTGCAAATTTTCGGTCAGCACAATTTAATGAATATGGAGGCTGCGCGCGTTGCCTGCGAACAAATTGACGTGTCCTCAGAACAATTCTATGGTGCTATTCAATCGTTTACTGGAGCTTCGCGAAGGCTAGAAAAACTCACAGAACGCAAAGGGTTTGTTGCTTACCGCGACTTCGCACATGCGCCTTCAAAGCTACAGGCAACGACCAGTGCTACAAAAGAGCAATTTCCGGAACGCACACTCGTAGCATGCATGGAACTTCATACATTCAGCAGTTTGAATAAAGAGTTCTTGTACCAATATGAAGGATCTATGGATGCGGCAGACAAGGCGCTAGTCTATTTCGACCCACGTGTTGTGGAACATAAAAAATTACCAATGATCACCGTTGAAGATGTCAAAAGTGCCTTCAATAGAGAAGACCTGATTGTTTTAACGAGTCACGCAGAAGTAGCGCAATTTCTATCAGAACAAAGCAAAGAAAACGCAGTGTGGTTGCTCATGAGTTCAGGTGATTTTGGAGGAATTGATCTTCCTGCGCTCATTGCCTAGCCCAGGCCTACGTCAAGTAGCATCATAACTATAAAGCCGCCTATAAATCCGAGCGTGGCAATGTCTGTATATTTATCTCTTTGCGTCTCAGGAATTACCTCTTCAACGACCACATAAATCATTGCACCAGCAGCAAAAGCCAAAGCGTAAGGTAAGATGGGTTCTATTTGAATAACCAATAGCGCACCTAACACACCTGCAACAGGCTCTACCACAGCAGAAAGCTGTCCATACCAGAACGATTTCGCCCTTGAAACTCCTTGCCTTCTCAGAGGCATACTCACGGCAAATCCTTCAGGGAAGTTTTGAATTCCAATTCCAATTGCCAGCGCAACGGCGGCTCCAATAGATGCACCTTCATATCCTTCAGCAACGGCACCAAACAAGACACCAACTGCCAGCCCTTCGGGGATGTTGTGCAGTGTAATGGCCAAGACAAGCAGCGTAGTTTTGTGCCAATTTGTTTCAACCCCTTCAGCCTCTTCTCTACTAAAATTGATGTGGAGGTGCGGAAGAAATTTATCCAATCCAAAAAGAAAGAGCGCACCTGTAAGAAAACCAATAGCCGCCGGCATTGCTTTAACAAACCCTTCGCCATCACTCATTTCTATGGCAGGAGCCAATAGAGACCAAAAGCTGGCTGCTACCATTACCCCTCCGGTGAAACCAAGCATGCCGTCTAACATCTTTCGCTTCATGGTTTTGAAAGCAAAGACCAAAGACGCTCCAGCAGCCGTCATAAACCACGTAAAAAGTGTGGCCACTAATGCTGCCATAACTGGATGCAAGCCTAAAAAGAAATCTGTAATTGCGTTCAAAGAACTGGTTTGACAATAAGGTTTTTAGCAACCATTTTCGACACTTGGAGTTGTTGCCCTTGAATACCGATTTTCACACTTTGGTCAAAAGGAAAACGTTCCAAAATCTCGACTTCCGTTCCCAACGTCAATTTTATGGAATCTAGGTATTGAAGAAAATCGACTGAAGATTCTTCAACTCCAATGACAATGCCTTTTTCTGAGACCTTCAAATTACTCAAGGCGCACTTCACACGTTCATCTCTGAGGTTTCCATGTTCATCAGGAATAGGATCTCCATGGGGATCATACTTCGGGTTCCCCAAGTAATTATCTAATCTGATGATTAATTCTTTTGACTCAACATGCTCTAATTCCTCTGCAATTTCATGGACTTCATCCCAAGAAAAATTGAGTTCTTTCGTCAAAAAGACTTCCCACAGACGATGTCTCCGAATGATGTCTACTGCCAGTCTTTTCCCTTCAGCTGACAGACGCGCTCCCTGGTACTTTTCGTATTCAACTAAGCCTTTCGCTTTCAGCTTCTTCAACATATCTGTTACGGAAGAAGCTTTTGTTTCAAGTCGTTCTGCGATCGCATTTGTAGCTACTACACCATCTACCTTCGTTTGAAGCGTATATATGCATTTTAAATAATTCTCTACCGTTTGACTTGCCACAACATTCCGTTTTTGTTTCGTTCATCAAAATTAACATTTTTATTATAAACGTTTTTATTCGTGCAATATGTTTTTTAGATTCGCCTAAATTTTAAATGAGACAACTAAAAACGCAAGGATTAAAAAACATTGGTCTAGTACTATTATTCGTATTGGTCTATTTTAGTGGAAGTGCCCAAGTAAGCGGCGAAATTTCTTGGGAAGGAAAACCTGTAGCTTATGCCACAATAGTATGTGATGAATTTCAAGTTAGCGCGAATAGTGAGGGTTACTTTGAATACACGCAGCCGCTAGAAGGCAAAATTCTCCTACAAATTAGTGCCATTGGCTTTGAATCAAAGTCTGTTTCAATTATGGCCACTTCTAGTAATGTTCGAATTAGGTTGAAGGAAGCAGCCATTTCATTGGAAGAAGCCGTCATTTCGGGGTCACTCTCACAGATGTCAATCCGCGACATGCCTACCAAAATTGAGGTCATGAGCGCTCAGCTCCTCAGAGAAATTCCCGTATCAACTTTAACAGAAAGCATCAAATTTCAAAACGGGATTCAGGAAGTGGTTGCATGTGGCGTTTGCGTTACTTCAGACATACACATCAATGGCATTGAAGGCGCTTATACCTTAATACTCATTGATGGCATGCCCGTTGTTGGAGCCTTGGCTTCTATTTATGGATTAAGTGGCATTCCTACCTCTATTATTGAACAAATTGAAATCATCAAAGGACCTGCTTCTGCTTTGTACGGTTCAGAGGCCATGGGAGGCGTCATCAATGTGATCACGAAACAAACAACCGAACAGTTCAGTGCAAGTGCAAGTATCAGCTCAAGCACACTCCTTCAGTCACAAACAGAATTGGCCGTCAATATCCCGTTGAATGAAAATAACGGATTGTTAATCAGCGCAGATGTTCAGCAAAACAGTATGCGCTTTGACAGGAATAACGATGGTTTTACTGACATTCCTACACTCAATCAAGCTAGTCTTTTCTCAAAATGGCAGCACCGAAATGACCAAGGCGGAAGATTAAACATCGCAACACGGGTTTTTTACGAAGATCGTTTTGGAGGCGAACTTGATTTTGATCAAGATCAACATTTGGGACAAGATGAAGTCTATGGCGAATTCATCAAAACCAATCGTTTTGAAGTGCTTGGGTCTGCTACACCTGGTAAACACAAAGTTTGGCAGACAGATTGGTCCATCAGCAACCATGTTCAAGACAGCTATTACGGCACCACTCACTTTACGGCTGAGCATCAAATTTTCTTCGCTAACCTTTACTGGCATAAAGTGAAGGGGGGCCACGACATAACAATCGGCACAACCCAGCGGATTGAACGCTACAATGACAATACCTCAGTGCTTCAAAAAGGGATCACATATCAACCAGGCATTTTCATTCAAGATTTGTGGCGCATCAGCAACAGATTCAGAATACAGCCAGGCTTTCGTGTAGATTTAAATCCGTTCCATGGTGCTATTGCAGCTCCCAGACTGAACGCACAATGGAATGTAAATGACCAAACCACGGTTCGTTTGAGTGCTGGAAAGGGATTTCGAGAAGTCAATTTGATTACTGAAGACCATGCTGCGTTGTCTGGCGCAAGAGAGATTGTTATCTCAGAAGAGCTCAAACCTGAAATCTCATACAGCTACAGTGCAAACCTTAGACACTCATTCGTAGGTGCTAATGGTTATGGAGCCATTGATTTCGACTTATTTCACACCTATTTCACGAATAAAATATTGCCTGATTACAATGCAATAGATGACGCCATTGTTTATTCAAACCTATCAGGACATGGTGTTTCTCAAGGTGCTTCTTTGAGTGCAAACTTTACTCATAATGCAGGATGGAATTTCGCCGTAGGTACCACATTTCTTGAATCTTTTGAAAGGAATGGTGATGTTAAGGAGTTACAATTCTTCACACCGCAAACCATGAGCACCGCACGCTTCAGTTACAAATGGAAGAAAACGAATACCAAGGTTTCTTGGAATGCGCTCCTTTACGGACCAATGCGCTTGCCTGAGTTCAGCGCTCCATTTGAACGTCCTACTCAAAGTGACTGGTTCAGCTTGCAGCACCTGATGTTCAGTCAGCCAATCAAATCCAATTGGGAGTTCGAAATTGGAGTTCGAAATTTGCTGAATTACACGCAGGACACTCCGCTTATTAATCCAAGTGAACCTTTTTCAGATGATTTTGACACCTCATATGCCTTCGGTCCTATGGAACCAAGAAATTTACGGTTAACGATTAGATGGCTTACAAAGTAGAACTGATGATTGAGATTGCTTACCTTCGAATCAATGAAAAGAAAACTCATTATTGTAAGACATGCGAAGTCTGCATGGAGTGATGCGAACATGAGCGATTTTGATCGCCCATTGAACCAACGTGGAACTTCAGATGCTCCATTTATGGCGAAAAGGTATTGTGACACAGAGCAGCGTCCTGATAAAATTGTTAGTTCTTCTGCATTGCGATGCAAAACAACCGCCGGTCATTATGCAGATGCGTTGCAGATTCCACATTCTGAAATAGCACTCAAAGAGGAGATTTACGAAGCACCTTTATCAAGGCTCATTGAAGTAGTTAATCGGTTCGATGATGAATGGGAAACGGTCCTCATCTTTGGTCACAATCCGGGAATGTCATACCTGATTGACTATCTCAGTGGCGAAATGGTGCAGATGCCTACCAATGGAGTGTCGTGCGTAGAGTTAGACATTGAAAGCTGGAAACATGCCGGAAACGGCTGTGGAACACTGGCATACAATGACTACCCAAAGCGGCACACTATAAAATCGTGAGTCCCAATTTACGTTACATAGCGGGTTTACTGGGATTGGTCGTACTTGGTTTTGCTTTATGGTACTTCCAAAACGTAGTGATTTATCTGATTATTTCTGTTGTGATTTCTATCATTGGCGCTCCTTTGGTTCAATTGCTCAAGAAGGTTAAGTTTGGAACGAAGTACATGCCTTCTTCCTTAGCCGCTGGATTAACGATTATCACATTTCTCGGATTGATTTATGCTTTTTTAAATGTATTAGCACCCCTGATTGCAAAAGAGGCCAGCACGTTGAATGCCATTGATGTGAATGCGCTGGCCAGCAACATTGAGATCCGTTACAACGGGATTATGGACAATCTCTCTGGGTTTAACCTGAGTGGAGATAACCGAAGCAATGAGATTTTCATCGTTGATCAGATCAAACAATTTATCAGCTTTGGTGACTTACAGCAAGTATTCAATAACATTTTCGGGTTTTTAGGGAACGCTTTGATTTCCTTCTTCTCTATCCTATTCATGTCTTTCTTCTTCCTTCGAGATGGGCATTTATTTGACCGCATAGTCATGACCATTTCGCCAGACAAGCACATGGACAGGATGAAGAACATCATGCACAGTTCTAGATTGCTGTTAACCCGGTACTTTTTAGGGCTGCTTATTCAGGTATCCATTGTTACCTTATTGGTGACTTTAGGACTCTCAATCATTGGGGTTAAGAATGCTTTTCTGATTGGTTTTTTGGCAGGACTATTTAACTTAATCCCATATATAGGTCCTATCATTGGGGCGGTAATAGCGATACTCATTGCCATCACTTCTAATTTATCTATTGATCTACAACCGGAGCTCACTCCAAAATTACTGAAGATTGTAGCTGTGTTTGCTACCATTCAATTGCTAGATAACTTCATCTTCCAACCTTACATCTTTTCGAATTCCGTTCATGCCCATCCGCTTGAAATTTTCATTGTGATTTCGTTGGCTGGCGCTTTAGGAGGCATTGGGGGTATGATCATTGCTATTCCCGCTTATACCCTCATTCGAATTGTGGCAGGAGAGTTCCTGAGCAAATTTAAAATCGTTCAGTCATTGACGCGGAATTTAGACGGAGAATGAAATAGATTTCAACACACTGAATCTTTTTTCCGAAAAGGTCTTCACAGCCCATCACATTTACTTAATTTTGTTTCCCGTATTGCTGAATATACGGGACAATGAATCAATCTACAAAGTACGTTTTCGTTACAGGAGGTGTAACCTCCAGCCTTGGAAAAGGAATTATCTCTGCCTCACTCGCCAAACTTCTACAAAGTAGGGGCTTCCGAGTGACCATCCAAAAGCTTGACCCTTACATAAATGTGGATCCAGGAACCCTGAATCCTTATGAGCATGGAGAATGTTTTGTAACGGATGATGGAGCAGAAACAGATCTGGATCTTGGTCATTATGAGCGCTTTTTGAACGTTCAGACCTCACAGGCAAACAATGTTACCACCGGTAGGATTTATCAATCTGTGATTAACAAAGAGCGAAAAGGGGAATACCTTGGGAAAACGGTTCAAATTGTTCCTCACATTACAGACGAAATCAAACGTTGTGTTCAGATCCTTGGGTCGAAGAGCCACTTTGATGTTGTGATCACGGAAATTGGCGGAACGGTTGGCGATATTGAGTCACTTCCATACATTGAGGCGGTGCGTCAAATGAAGTGGGAAAAACCCAATGATGTTCTTGTAGTGCACCTCACCCTGATCCCTTATCTCAAAGCGGCAGGTGAATTGAAAACGAAACCTACTCAACACTCTGTAAAGCAGCTTTTGGAGTTTGGTGTTCAACCAGACATTCTTGTATGCAGAACAGAGCATGAATTAAGCTCAGCAATCAGAACGAAAGTTGCACGTTTCTGCAATGTTAAATTCAATGCCGTTATTCAAAGCATCGATGCAAGCACAATCTATGATGTCCCATTGCTCATGCTTGAAGAAAAGTTTGACGAAGTGGTGCTTGAAAAGCTTGGGATGAAATCTAAGAAAAAGCCCGACTTGAAAAAGTGGATGCAGTTTTTAGATCGCCATAAGAATCCAAAGCACGAAGTGCGCATTGGACTTGTTGGAAAGTATGTTGAGTTGAAAGACAGTTATAAATCCATTGCTGAATCATTCATTCATGCTGGAGCTGAGAACGAAGTAAAAGTAAACATTGAATGGATCCACAGTGAGTCTATCAATGAGCGAAATGTGGCAACCCTTTTAGCAGATCTTGATGGCGTTTTAGTTGCTCCAGGGTTTGGTTCTAGAGGTATTGACGGGAAGATTGAAGCCATTCAGTATGTGCGTGAAAACAACATTCCTTTCTTCGGCATCTGTTTAGGCATGCAATGTGCTGTGATTGAATTCGCCCGCAATGTGCTTGATATGAAAGATGCGCATTCTACTGAGATCAAAGAATACACTCCATTTCCTGTGATAAGCTTGATGGCTGAGCAAAAGTCAATCACCAATTTAGGTGGCACAATGCGACTTGGCTCATACGAATGTGAGCTTGCTAAAGGTTCCCTGGCACACAAGGCTTATGGCGTGCAAGAAGTGGAAGAAAGGCACCGTCATCGCTTTGAGTTCAACAATGATTACTTAGCGGAGTTTGAAAAAGCAGGAATGATCTCAACGGGTACAAATCCTGATAGCGGATTGGTTGAAATTGTTGAAATACCGGCCAATGATTATTTTGTTGCTGCACAATTTCACCCTGAATATAAAAGTACAGTTGCTGCACCACACCCGCTTTTTACCGCTTTTGTAAAAGCTGCAAGCACTTATGCGAAGTCTAAGAAAGAGGCAGAGGTGCAAGAGGCTTAATTAGCCCAATAGCTCTTTTAAAAAGGTACCTTCTTCATTAAATAGATGAGGATAATCTAGCAGCATTTGTTCTTTGAGAAAAGCAACAGGAACGTTGTTAAACTGTCCGTGATCTTGAAGGTACTCCATGAACCCTTCTTCTTGGCGATCAAATTGCTGGAAAATGCTGTCTATATATCCGTCAAACGGCAAAGGCTGAACACCCAATCGTTCGCACAGCTCTTTATTGAAGGCAGGGGTACATTTCACCCATTTACCGTGCATAAATAACTCAACGTACCCGTGAGGATTCAGCACGTCAGTCTGCAGTATTTTCTCTAGTCTTGATGTCCCCATGTGATTCCGAACTCTTGCCAAGCCCAACTTGGCTGGAACTCCAATGGCCCTAGCGGCGGCAATCAACAAAACTGATTTGTGGATACAATGTCCGTATCCTTGCTCAATGACCCTGCTGGCTTTCAGATCATTTTGATCAAATGAAATGGCAAACGGATCATACTTTATTTCATCTCGCACGCGGAGGTAGAGCTTGAGCATGAGCTCCTCTGTGCTCTTGGCCTCACTGCTTCTTAAAAATTGTTGAACAACGGGCGTTTCGAAATCAAAAAACGCAGAGGACGTTAGTGCTTGTTTGATCATTCCGCTTCATCAAACTGATCAAGGAGGTCTTGATTATGACTGGTTTTCTCCTTTCTCGCATTCCTTTTCATCAACTCTAGAACGCCATAAGCAATTCCAAATCCGGCGACCATTCCTGCGATGTCCCAAATAAATTCTCCTTGGATTTCTTCTGTCCCTTTCACGGCCATAAAAAGGCCTAAAACCAATACCAAGATCAAATGTGTTCCAATAAAAACAGCGACACCAATAGAGCCCCAGAGCCATTTGTTCTTCCTAAAAGTTGCTGCTGCTGCAAGGTATTGTCTGGCAATGATTACTGCTATCAAAATACTAAGCATACGTTTTGTGTGTTGGGCTTTTCACGAAAAAGGTAAAGAAAAAAGCAATGAACACCACACCAGATTGCACTTCTAAAAAGGATTCAAAGAGCATATTTAAGCCCAGTAGAAGTAAAAAACTAAGAAATAGAAAATCTTTTCTTTTCAAAGCGAGCAGAAAGCCCATGAGGAAGACGAGGCACAAGGTAAATATACCAGGCCAGCCAAAAGCTACGCCTGCTTGTAAGAATTGATTGTGCGGATTCATGTGTTTTCGCGCAGCGTAATCTTCACCAGCCAACTCATAGCGAATCATGAGCTCATTTTCAACGTCACCAGTTCCCACTCCGAGTGGATGATCTATAAGAACCTCTACAGCCGTTTTCCAGGCCACCATTCTTCCTGAGGTGCTGCTTGAAGCTTTCACACTCACTTCAGCATTATCAGAAATGACATCAGTAGTCTTTGGTCTTACAGCTTCCTCCAGTCTTTTTTGCGATGTGGGAGAAAAGAGCACCACCGATGCGAGCAGTGATATCCCTAAAATGAGGTAAGCAATGGCTTCTTTGGTGCGCTTTCGTTTGAATTGCAACATCGCCACTAGAAGAAGAGCCAACAGGGCGCATAGGTAACCGGCTCTAGAAGATAAAAGTCCAATGTGAATGATAAGCAAAGCAGCAGTCAAATGATGGACCCAAGGTTTCCCAAGAGCGAATACCTTTCGGGAGTACATTCGTCCTAAAACGACCAAAGCAAAGGCCTCATAAGTAGCGAGGTAGGTAGGGTGAAAATACCAGCCTAGTTCCGCATAATAGAATACTCCAATATCTCCTATTCGAAAATTCAGCCACTTCCCTAAAAAATGAGAGCCAAACATTCCAACCTCTGGATCTATTAGATAGAACCACAATGCTCTTAACAAGCTGAAGAGGGCAAACCCAATGCAGCCCCAAATGAACGCCAATAGCACATCCAATCTTCTTCTCAATTCAAACTGCGGGACGAACAACCAAATTGCAGGAAACACCAGCAAAGACGCCTTCACCTCCAGCGAGAAGTACGCAGCGTCTTTGTCTTCGCTCCCAATAATCCACACTACATTACAGAAATAATAGGCCAAGAGCGGCAACAATTCCTTCCACCCCAATTTCGCATTTGCGCTTCGGAACAAAAAGAAAGAAGTAAGGGCCCAAAGCACAATTACAGGAGGCACCAACTTTTTACTTACGGGAAGCAGAAACGCAAGAAGCATGGTCAAAAAACCATGAATAGAGAGTGCGCGTGATTGCCAAGTGTGTTCCACCTTTTACCTTGTTAATTTTTTTCCTGCTTTCGAAGGAGATTTGCCTAAAATAAGAAACTGCCAAATACCTTGTCCATAACCAATGCCGTAGCTTGCATGAAGTATCAAAAAGGTAAATAAAACACCCGAATACTTTGACGAAGGTGTTTTGACAAGAATTGTTGCTGTAATACCTGCGAGGAACCATAAAAAGGCACCCAAAACAACAGGACTCAATCCGATAGAAGGAATAAAAGCAACGACCAATGCTAAAGCCATGTAAGCAACGAAAAAGAAAGGAATTAGTTGTCTGACAGAGGTCACAGCATTGTGCTTTTTATTGACGTAAACCTTCCAATATCCGTATTGTCTATATTGTTTAAAAAGCCTTGCATAGCTAGACCTTACGTAGTATTCAGATTTGATTTCTGGATCAAAAAAGATCTTCCACCCAGCCTTAGTAAGCCTGTAATTTAATTCATCATCTTGGTTTCGCACCAAATCTAGATCAAACAGTCCGATTTCATTGAGCGCTTCTCTGCGATAGGCTCCGAAGGCAACAGTGTCAACGGGTCCCTTTTTTCCTCCTGTTCGAAAACGGGCATTGCCCACACCAAAAGGAGAACTCATGGCCAATCCAATAACTTCAGCGGTCTCATTTTCATAAACATTTCGAATGACCCCACCAGCGCATCCGATGCGCTTATCAGCCTTCAAATGTGCCACATTTCGTTCTACAAAATCAGGCGCAATCTCTGCATGCGCTCCAAGAATAATGACCACATCAGTTGAAGACGCTTCAATTCCGAGGTTAAGCGCTTTGGGCGTAAATCTATCAGGATTATCAATGAGGTTAACGGAGGGATATTCAGTAGAAAGTTGTTTCACTATTTCCCGGGTACCATCTGTGCTCAAACCGTCCACTACAAACACTGAAATGGGCGCTTCTTTATAAGTCTGTTCTTGAGTAGAGCGAACACATTTTTCAATGTATGCTAATTCATTCAAACAGGGTATTACAATAGAAACACTCAACTTTTGCATGGCCCAAATATAAGGAGTTTCGGCCCTTCAGAAAGCACCTACAAATTTGAGGGTTAAAAACTGACTACGCCATCAGTAAGGGGCCCACAGACATGGCAGTAACACGGGCGTATTCAATATAAGTTGTTCACCTAAGCAACGAATCTAACCGTTCAAACTTTAAACAATGCAAAAAACTCTTTTCTCACTTGTTGCGCTCATTTGGTCAACAGGACTGGTAGCACAGCAATTTCAACAAGTCTTTTCAACCCCCAGTGTAGACACCTTCACAAGCGTGGCAAACGCACCAGATAACGGGTTCATTTTAGGCGGATTTTCATCAGGCGTTGGATCAGGCTCAAATGACGCATTTTTCATTCGTACCAATCAATTTGGAGACACGTTATGGAATGCCACTTTTGGTGGGGAAATGAACGAAAGCCTTGATGCAATTATTCAAAAAAGCAATGGAAATTATCTGTTTACGGGGTCTTCTCAATCGTGGAATCCACTGGGAAACACAGATACTTTCATAGGTGAATTCACTCCAGAAGGAGAATTGAACTGGAGCATTGGTTTGAACGGAATCAACCAAGACCTTCCTTATGCAATGGAATTAACAGACGACGATGGTTTTCTGATTACCGGCATTACAACTAGCTTCAGTCCTGAAGGAAGCTTTGATATTTTCGCACTAAAAGGAACCAGCGAAGGGGAGATTGAATGGTACAAAGTTTATGGCGGACCAGAATATGAAGCGCCAAGAGGAATTACGAGCGATAGTGATGGAAATGTTTATATCTGGGGACACCATAGCACTTCAACCTCCTCAGGTTATGACCCTATTTTATTGAAGTTAGACAGTGAAGGTGAGTTGCTTTTCACCAAATCATATGGTTTATCAGCAAACGAAATAGCCTCTGACATCATTATTGCTGCCAACGGAGACCTCTTGATGACAAGTGACACGAACAGCGAAGGACAGGGTTTCAATGATATTCTACTCATAAGAATGACCAATGAGGGCGAAATTATTTTCGCTAAATCCATTGGTGCTGGATCAAGTGATCATTCATTGGACATCACACATGTAGAAAATAACATGTATGCCATTATTGGGGCAACGGCCAGTTTTGGGGCAGGAGGTCTTGATTACATGGTCACTTATGTTACTGAACATGGCGACGTGAAATATACGTTCTCTTTTGGTGGTGATGAAAAAGATGTGGCATTTGATGCAGTTAAAACCGAGGATGACGGACTTGTTCTAGTTGGAACAACCAGGTCTTTTGGCGAAGGCTTTGGAAGTGCTTATGCTGTTAGATTGGATAACAGTTTTAAGTGCGGTTGCAATGGATTCTACGATGGACAATTCATGGCCGCAGAAGTTGAACTGAATATTGGAAATGTTGGCTTGGAATTAAGAGCTGAAGGAATCGTGTCAGAAGAGCTGACATTTCCATTCAATTTGGGCAATGCTACTAATTTCGAAACACTTTGCTCAGATGCACCAATAGAGAATGGCTTTACTGAACAAGAGAGCAATAACACCTATGAGCAGGAAAGCACAACTCGACTCAAAGTCACTCCTAATCCGTCAAATGGCCCTGTTACAGTGTCAGTAAAATCATTAGAAAACACCCATACAAGACTTGAAGTATTCAGTCTGGAAGGGCGCCTATTGCAAGAGTACCTGGTGGGATTGCCGGGCCAGTCAAGTCAAAGCAGCATTGTGCTCAGGCCACTTCCAACAGGCATTTATTTAGTTCGAATGACCAGCGGAGGAAAGCTAGAGACCAAACGGTTTGTAATCAATTAGCAAGTCGGTTTATAGCTGTGTGAGTATAGATTTGTGCCGGCGGAAAGTACGGATTGATGAGATGATGGGGCTTGAAAAGCAGGAAGTATAAGATCTAGTAAGTAGGCAGGTAGGATGATTGGTAGGTAGGCAGGCAGGCGGGTAGGTAGCATAAGACCTGATAGATAGGTATTGTAAGACCTGATAGACGCACATTGTCATGTGAGTGTTTTTCTTTTCACGAGGGACCCGCCCGCCCCCGCCTGCCATCCAAGCAGAGCGAAGAACTAGATCTCATGCTTACCTTCAAAGGGGTAATCGGTTTTTTTGATCGACTAATTCACAGATGGTAGAAATGGGTTTGTAAACGCTTATTCTGGCTGTGCTGAATAGCTCGATTCCTGAATCTAACAGCTTGCGCGAGGGACCCGCCCGCCCCCGCCTGCCATCCAAGCAGAGCGAAGAACTAGATCTCATGCTTACCTTCAAAGGGAAAATCGTTTTTATTGATCGACTAATTCACAGATGGTAGAAATGGGTTTGTAAACGCTCATTCTGGTTGTGCTGAATAGCTCCATTCTTAAATCTAACAGCTTGCGCGAGGGACCCGCCCGCCCCCGCCTGCCATCCAAGCGGAGCGAAGAACTAGATCTCATGCTTACCTTCAAAGTGAAAATCGGTTTTATTGATCGACTAATTCACAGATGGTAGAAATGGGTTTGTAAACGCTCATTCTGGCTGTGCTTACTAACTCCATTCTTAAATCTAACAGCTTGCGCGAGGGACCCGCCCGCCCCCGCCTGCCATCCAAGCAGAGCGAAGAACTAGATCTCATGCTTACCTTCAAAGGGAAAATCGTTTTTATTGATCGACTAATTCACAGATGGTAGAAATGGGTTTGTAAACGCTTATTCTGGCTGTGCTGAATAGCTCCATTCTTAAATCTATCAGCTTGCGAGAGGGACCCGCCCGCCCCCGCCTTTGTTTTGTAACGGCTTGCTCAGAACAAAGCAAGTTGAAGAAAAAATTACTTAGGTAAATCTAACTTGATGCGCTGAATCTGGTACATATGGTGCTCAATGTGGTTAGCCAAAAAGGCAACCGTCTGATCCAAATCAATCCTACCAGCATACGGGTGCTTGAAAATTAGTTTCTCAGTGTAAGAATCATCTAAGGCTTCAGAAAATTGCTGAATCTGATACTGCAGTCCTTCCCAATAGACAGCATGTTCTGAGAGCGAACGCGCATCTGATGGGTCTGGAAGAATAGCTGGAGCTTTCCATTTACTATCTGACTTCAGAGCATCATTCAGTTTTTCAGCCGCTACTGTGTTCGATCCTTCCAGTGTGGGAAGCTCACTTGCAGGGGACATGGTCTTCTTCATCATGTACCCCAACGTTCCCTTTTCAGAGTTGATAATGTGGTCTACCACTTGAAGCGCATTCCAAGCGGCTTCAGGCTTGAACTTCAGCGCTTCTTCACTCCATGTTCCCAGCTCAGCAAGCATTGCTTTGCGATTGGAGATGAGCGATTCAAGTAAACGGGTGGTTTCTGGTGTCATGGAATTTATCTAACTGGGGTGGGTGTCTAATGGGCGCACATCGTTCAAGAACAGACAGCAGTCTGCACCTACAGAAGGATCATTTCAAGGTGCGGAATATCATCTTCAAGGTACATCTCTCCAACTTGTTCGAATCCCAAACTTGTATAAAAACCCAGCAAGTATTCTTGGGCCGAAATGCGAATGGTTTGGTCAGGGTATACTTCAAGACATTCAGCAATACCTTGGTTCATTAGTTCCCTACCCAATCCGCCTTTTCGGTTGGTTTCTTTCGTGACAACTCTACCAATGGAAGGCTCAGCGTAGCTCCCACCTGGCGCTACAATGCGCAAATAAGCGATGGGTTGACCTTCTGCATTGTTCGTCCACACATGAATGCTATTCTGGTCTTTCCCATCTGCATCTTGGTAAGGACATTCTTGTTCAATCACAAACACTTCAATGCGAAGCTGAAGTAAATCATACAATTCATCCTTCGTTAGCGCTTCATACGTTTTAATATTCCACTCCATAATTGTCTTTTCAGATAACAGAATGCAAGATTACAAATTCAACCTCAAGTTTGGTGAAAGATGGTTTGAGGAATTCTACCTTTAGTCAAATTGATATTACAACCTATTAACTTCGAAGCACCCAATTTCGCATTTTCATGAGCGCAGTTCTTCTTTTCATTTCGGCTTTTCTGGTCTCTTGGATGTTCTGGCTTAGCTCTGGGCGAAATAAAATTGTGTTGTATGTCCTCCTCTTTTGGGTCGGACTTCAAAGTGTGCTTGCAGTGAGCGGTTTTTATTTCGACACCACTTCTCTGCCTCCAAAGCAAGCCCTTATGATTGCGCCTTCCGTGGCACTTTTAATCGGACTGCTCATTGCACCAAAAGGAAGAGTGTTTTTAAAAGGGCTAGACCTCAAACTATTGACCCAGCTCCACATCGTACGCGTGCCTGTTGAGATCATGCTTTGGATGCTTTTTATGGACCATCTCCTTTCCGTCGATTTAACTTTTGAGGGAACTAACTTCGATATCATCATGGGGATCACCGCTCCGTTGGTCAGCTATTCTTATTTCGTCAAAAAGATAATGAGTCCAAAGCTCCTCATGCTATGGAATTTGGCATCGCTCATCTTGCTTTTGAATGTGGTGGTAAGGGCCGTTTTGTCAGTAGAAAGTCCTTTCCAAGCGTTTGGATTTGACCAACCTAATGTGGCGATGTTGCATTTCCCCTTCAATTTGTTACCCGCACTCATCGTTCCAATCGTGCTCTACTCCAATGTAGCCGCTCTTTTGCAACTTAGTACGAATTCAGTGCGAAACACGTCACACTAGCAGTCTGATTAATTACCTTCGCGCAATGCAAGGAACAAGTTACCTCTCAGTAGAAAACCTCTCCAAACGTTTCGGAGAAAAAATGATTTTTGAAGGACTCACCTTCGGTATTATCAAAGGCCAGAAAGTGGCGCTGGTGGCGCGAAACGGGACAGGTAAAACAACCTTGTTGCGAATTCTCAATGGCCAGGAAACAGCAGACAACGGCTCTGTGGTTTTCAACAACGATGTGAACATGGCCTACCTTGCTCAGGACCATGGCTTGGACGAAGACCTTTCTATTCTTGAAAATCTGTTCGACGCAGACAACGAAATGGTGCGTGCCATTAAATTCTACGAAGAGGTCTTGATGAAAGGCGAAGACGTAGACCAAGACTTGATGCAAACCGCCATCGAACGCATGGATCAGTCTGGAGCTTGGAATTATGAAGCTGACGCGAAACAAATTCTGGGGAAGCTGAACCTACACAACCTCGCGTTGACCGTAGCTACCATGAGTGGGGGTGAAAAACGACGTGTTGCCTTGGCGAAAGTGCTCATTAGTCAGCCAGACCTCTTGTTCCTTGATGAGCCTACCAACCACTTGGACCTTGAAATGATTGAGTGGCTAGAGGAATACTTGGTGAAGAGCAACATGACTTTGCTCATGATCACACACGACCGTTACTTCTTGGAAGTAATTTGTAACGAAATCATTGAGCTTGACGAAGGAGAATTGTTCCGCTACAAAGGAAATTTCTCTTACTTCTTGGAGAAGAAAGCTGAGCGCGAAGAACTAGCCATGGTGAACCGCGACAAAGCCAAGAACTTATTTAAGAAAGAATTGCAATGGATTCGAACGCAGCCGAAAGCCCGATCTACTAAATCAAAATACCGCCAGGACGCATTTGTTGATGTAAAAAAAGCGGCGCATGTCAACTTGGAAGATGATACCATGTCTATCCAACTCAATCCACACCGCATGGGTGGGAAGATTGTTGAGCTGCATAAGTTGAAGAAAGCCTTCTCACACCGCACCCTAATTGACGGATTTGACTACCACTTCCTCCGTGGTGAAAAGATGGGCATTGTTGGGCCAAATGGCTCTGGCAAATCTACCTTCCTCAACATGCTTACCGGCACAGAACAACCTGATTCAGGAAAAATAGTTGTGGGTGACACCATTGTTTTTGGCTATTACACGCAATCTGGCATGAACTTCAAAGATGGCTTGAGGGTCATTGAAGTTATTCGTGAAATTGCCGATGTGATTCCGTTGAAAGGCGGACAGAAAATTACGGCGGCTCAGTTACTTGAGCGTTTCTTGTTTCCGCGCAGCATGCATTTTCAATACGTTGAGAAGTTGAGTGGTGGAGAACGAAAAAGACTGTACCTCCTCACCATTTTGATGTCGAACCCGAACTTCCTGATTCTTGATGAGCCAACAAACGACCTCGACATTTTCACCCTTTCAGTGCTGGAAGAATACTTGAAAAATTTCCCGGGCTGCTTGGTGATTGTAAGTCACGATCGTTACTTCATGGACAAGCTGGTTGATCACATCATGCTCTTCGGCGAGAAAGGAAAGCTTCGCGATATCCCCGGAAACTACTCGCACTACAGAACTCTTCGAGACAAAGAAGAAGCCGAAGCACGAAAGATTCAAACTGCGCCACCTGTAATTGAAAAAGCGCCTGAACCTATTGTTTCTTCGTCCCAACCAAAAAAGCTTTCATTCAAAGATAAGTACGAATTAGAGCAGATTACCTCACGAATTGCCGAACTAGAAGAGCGAAAGAAAAGTTTAGAGGCAGAATTGATTGACCCAAGCATTGCCGTTGACCGGATGACTGAAGTCAGCAAAGAACTGGGAACGGTAATTCCTGAATTGGATGAAAAAGAAATGCGCTGGTTAGAGCTGTCTGAAATGGCTCAATAATTATTGCTGATCAAAATCAACAACAATCTTTTCTGTACGCGGATGTGACTGGCACGTCAAGATAAATCCGCGCTCAACTTCATCTGGTTCAAGGCTGTAATTCACATCCATGTCTACTTCGCCCTCAACAAGCAAAGCTCTGCACGTGCAGCAAACCCCACCTTTGCATGCAAACGGTAGGTCTGCTCCTTTTTTCAGGGCGGCATCCAACACGTTTTCACCGTCGTAAGCAAGATCGAATACCATTCTGTTTCCGTCCAAGACAATTTCAACTGATGCAGCTTTGCCCTTGTCTGCAGTTTTCACTTCCTTCTTAACCGCCTCTTTCAAAGCGCCGGCTAAAGGAGATGTAAAGAGCTCAAAATGCACTTTAGATTCTGCCACACCATCTTTGATCAACTGGCCTTTTACCGCATGAATCATTTGTTCTGGTCCGCAGATGAAAAAAGCGTCACACTCAGTCACATCGAGGAAATTCTTGCACAATCCTTCGCACTTTTCAGCGTCAATTCTGCCCGTAAACAATTCAATATCGTTTGGCTCTCTCGTTAAAATGTGAAAGATGCGTAGACGGTTCATGAAACGGTCTTTTAAATCTTCCAATTCCGTTTTGAAGATGATTTCACCTGAAGTTTTGTTGCTATAGAAGAGGGTGAAGGTACTTTCGGGCTCTTCGATCAAGGTTGTCTTCATGAGCGACATGGCCGGTGTGATTCCACTTCCAGCCACAAAAGCAACGTAGTTATGTTGTTGCTTCGCGTCAAGCTCAACATAAAAATTCCCCATTGGCGGCATTGCTTCAATTACATCACCCACCTTCAATGACTGGGTAGCGTAGGTGCTGAACTTTCCATCTTCAACACGTTTGATCGCCACACGCAATTCACCATCGTGTCTTCCACTGCAGATCGAATACGACCTGCGCACCTCTTCGCCATTTATTTCTGAACGAAGTGTAAGGTACTGACCTTGAATGAAATCGAAATTCGCTTTCACCTCTTCAGGAATGTCAAATGCGATGGAAACACAGTCAGAGGTTTCATTTCGAACATCGGAAATGGTAAGGGAATGGAAGTGACGCATGGTTCAAAATTTGGTCAAAGGTACTTAAATGAAGGTGATCACTTAAACATAAACTCATGCAACAACTGCCGCTAGGGATTTTATTGGAGGGAAGATATTGATCTCGGTTCTCGCCCTAGTGGATGAACGCAATACCTATTTGCTCATCTTGGAGGAACGCAAGCGGTCATCCTTGTCAGAGTGTGCATTCAGCTCTTAGATGGCAAGCGTCTAAAAACTAAGTACGAAGAGCTGATACCTTAGGATTATTTCAAGCCCCTTCCCTATGCAAAGCTCCGAACCAAATCAACACCCCCGACAACAACTTTGTAGTCGTTAAGAAGAACTTTGTAGACGACAT
>Ga0208903_1000222_pt1 | contig 55387 bp, 50 predicted proteins | sample AntAceMetag02UKJ_FD_184769 | JGI IMG/M metagenome (GOLD analysis project Ga0208903, IMG submission 184769) | Saline lake microbial communities from Ace Lake, Antarctica - Antarctic Ace Lake Metagenome 02UKJ (SPAdes) (version 2) | ecosystem: Environmental > Aquatic > Non-marine Saline and...
AAACGGTATGAATCATTAAATTCGCAAGAAATATTAGACCGCAATTTAATCAATTATTTAAATATGAAGTATACACTTATATTGTTATTCGGAATTTGTTCAATTACGTTTACTAGCTGTAGCGAAGAGGCAGCTCCCAGTCATAAAAAAGAAGAAAGACCTTCTGCACCAGCAGCTGTTCCTGAAAGCGAGCCGTTGGAAAGAGAAGAGGTGAAGATTTCTAAATTTGTGAAATTGTCTACTGAAATGGGAGATGTAGAAATAGGCCTATATGATAATACTCCTCTGCACAGAGATAATTTTTTAAAGCATGCTGAGTCTGGCTTCTATAAGGACCTATTGTTTCATAGAGTAATAAAAGGATTTATGGTTCAAGGGGGCGATCCTAATTCTAAAGGTGCTTCATCCAGCACGAATCTTGGTAGTGGTGGTCCAGGGTATACTGTCCCTGCAGAGTTTAACCCAAGTGTAATCCATAAAAAAGGAGCCTTGGCAGCAGCTAGGAACAATAACCCTCAAAAGGAGTCCTCTGGTTCTCAGTTTTATTTAGTACAGGGAAAAGTAATGACAGATAAAGGCTTAGACGGCATAGAAAAGAGCATTGCTAGAAATATGCCTGGTTTCAAGTATTCTAAAGAGCAAAGAGAAATTTATAAAACTATTGGAGGAACCCCCGCTCTTGATATGAACTACACAGTGTATGGAGAGATAGTAAAAGGATTAGATGTTATAGATAAAATAGCAGCAGTAGTAACAGCAGGAGGTGATAGACCAGTTGAAGATGTTAAAATGAATATTACAATCATAGAATAATGAGATTATTATTAATAATATTCAGTATTGCACTGTTTAGTTGCGGGGCTAAGGATAAGACTATTGCTACGCAGCCTAATGAACAACTAGTAGTAGAGACAATTGAAGTGTTGGTTAAAGAGATTCCTGCTGGAAAAGAAGCAGTGCTTTCTACCATTTATGGAGATATGACCATCTTACTTTATGATGAAACTCCATTACACCAAGAGAATTTTATTAAGCTCGTGAATGAATCATTCTATGATGATTTAATCTTTCATAGGGTAATTAACTCTTTCATGATTCAGGGAGGAGATCCTAATTCAAGAGGAGCATCTGCCGATACGAGATTAGGCGGTGGAGGGCCAGGGTATTCTGTGCCAGCTGAGTTCAATGCTAAATTTGTACATAAAAAAGGAGCTTTGGCTGCTGCTAGGACTAATAACCCTCAGAAAGAATCCTCGGGGTCTCAGTTTTACATAGTTCATGGTAAAAAACAGAATGAGGCTGATGTCAATTCTGTAGAAGCTAGAATAGCTCAGAAAAACCCAGGATTTAAGTATACTGAAGCACAGAGAGCTGAGCTTTTAAAAAATGGAGGAACTCCTTTTCTAGACATGGATTACACTGTTTTTGGAGAAGTGATTTCTGGACTTCAGGTAATAGATTCGATAGCTCAAGTGGCCACGTTATCTGGTGATAGACCGCTGGTAGATGTGAAAATGTCTATAAAAATGTCTAAATAATGATAGAAGAGTTAGAAAAGTTAAGGAGAGAGATTTCTGATTTCAAAGCGAAATCTTCTGAAGAGATAGAGCAGTTTAGAATTAAATTTTTAGGAAGACAAGGGGTCTTTAAAGATCTATCGGCTAATTTTAGAACTGTAGCTAATGAACAGAAAAAAGAGGTGGGAATAAAGCTTAATGAGCTTAAGAACCTCGTTCAGAATAAAATTGAAGACTTTTCTTTGAGCTCTGATTCTCCAAGTGGGGAGTCTTCTGCCGAGGATTTTACGCGCAGCTCAGGGGGTATAGAATTAGGGAGCCGCCATCCCGTTTCACTTATTAGAAGGGAAATTCTCGACATTTTTAGTAGAATTGGATTCTCTATTTCTGAAGGGCCTGAAATAGAAGATGATTGGCATGTTTTCGAAGCTTTAAATTTTCCGCCAGAGCATCCAGCGAGAGATATGCAGGACACTTTTTTTATAGAGAAAGATCCTGATATGATGTTAAGAACTCATACGAGTAGTGTTCAGTCCAGAGTGATGAAAAACACTCCTCCTCCTATAAGAACAGTTTCGCCAGGAAGAGTTTTTAGAAATGAAGCCATTAGTTCTAGGTCTCACTGTATTTTCCATCAGATAGAAGGATTATACATAGATAAGGACGTTTCATTTGCTGATTTAAAGCAAACCCTATCATACTTTACTAAAGAATTTTTTGGGAAGACAGAGATAAGATTAAGACCTTCATACTTCCCATTCACTGAGCCAAGTGCTGAGATGGATGTTTATTGGGGGCTAGAAACTGAAACAGATTATAGAATAACTAAAGGTACAGGATGGTTAGAGATCTTAGGTTGTGGAATGGTTGATCCTAATGTTTTAGCTAATTGTGGTATAGATTCGAATGAGTATTCTGGATTCGCTTTTGGGATGGGAATAGAAAGAATAGCTATGCTTAAGTACCAAATAGATGATATTCGAGTACTTTTTGAAAATGATGTTCGTGTTTTAAATCAGTTTAAAGGAGCTTAGTTATGCTGTCCTAGGCTAGATTTGGGAGATTAAAAACGAGTTTAGCTCCTTTGCTTTCTTCGCTTTCGAGTGAGATTTTCCCTCTAAGCTTGTCCGATGCTATCTTTACTAAGTATAGTCCTAATCCAGCACCTTTGGACTTGTGAGTGCCCTTAACGAACATGTCAAATACCGAATCTTTTACTTTTGTGGCTATTCCTTGTCCATTATCTTCAATACATACAGATGCTCCTGAACTATCTGTGGTAATTGATATTTTGCAATAGTCAGAGGAAGAGCCTGTTCTATATTGCATCGAGTTAAGAATAGTTTTTTTGAGAATAACCCCGATTAGGCTAGGGTCACTGAAAAAGGGAGCCTTCTCTCTAATGTGCCATGAAATTTCTAAGCCTTTTGTTTTATCTGAATTTGAGGTAAAATCTAGATTGTTTTTTATGTCTGAGAAGTTGATTTGCTCAATCTTGGGCTCGACTTTTTTATAATCTACTGCTCTAGAAAGATTGAGTAAAATTTCATCCATTTGATTAGCACAGCTCTCTATTAATGTGGTGTACTTTAAAAGTTGCGCTGGATTAGTTTCGCTTTTGAGTAGAGTGATTAAGCTTTTTATAGAGGTGAGCGGGTTTCTTAGGTCGTGAGAAGACTTGTATATGTAAGTGTTTAGTTCAGAGTTTAAGTCTCTCAACTCTTTGGTTCGCTTGTAAACCTTCCATTCTAAAATTTGTCTGATTTTTTTTCTTTTTCTGATGTAGTAAATCACAAAAACGAGAATAATTGATAGTGAAATGGAAAGGGTGATTATGGTGGTTTTCCAACCGTTCAAAAGCCATTTAGGATCAGCCTTAGCTATAGAAGACTCTCCTTTTTTTATTGTGGGAGCATAGGTGTATGGACTGTTTTCTAGTTTTCTTATCTTAGTTTCTAGGAGAGAGCGAGAAATGCTGTCAGAGATACTCAAATAGGCGTGGGCTTTCTCCCAGTCGCCTCGGGCTTTATAGAAGTCAGCGATTACTTTGGAAGAAGAAATTATCTTTGATTTGTTTTCGGAGTTAAGGGCTAAATTATTGGCCTTGTGCAATGCTAAGATGGCGTCTGTTCCTCTCTCGTTAAGCTGATATAACTCGCTTAGCCTTAATAAGGCTTCATACCTCTTGTCAAAGTACTTTTCATTAATATAGCGAAGGGCTTTTTCCTGAGTTTTTAGGGCATCTCTGTTTCGACCTATGGTGCCATAGGTATTCGAGAGTTGTATAAGATGTTTGGCCGTTTTTTCTGTGCCGAACGCTGATTCGCATAGGTCTATGAGCCTCTTCTCAGTGTTTATTTTTTCTTGAAATCGCTTTTCAAATCCATATATAGTAGAAAGAGATTCTAAAATTCTCACTTGCTCTACAGTATCATTTAGTTGTCTGAATCCAGATATAGCAGAGGTGAAAAACTTTTCTGCCTCCTTAAACTCACCGGCTTCATAGGCAGTAGTGCCTATTTCTTTTGCCAGTTCTATCGACTCAATAACTTTCCCTTGTTCTAAGTAGTTGTCATGAGCTTGTTTTAAATACTTGAGAGCCAGAGAATAATTTTTATCTCTTTTGTGAATTTTAGCACTTTTAACTAAGGTTATGGCTTTTTGATTTATAGCGTTTATTCCATCAAATATGATGTACGCTTCGGTTAAGTAGGTTTGAGCTAAGTCATAACTTTTATCTTGGCTATAGATTTCGCTGGTATGCAAATAGGCCTCTCCTAATAGCTCTGGATGATGACTGGAGTGTTCATTTTCCAGTATTTTTTTTAGTTCGTTTAGCGCTTGAACATCTTTTTTTTCTTGTCTTAGAAGTTCGAATTTTAACAGAACGGCTTCGAAATAGGTGGATTGTTCCTCGGATGTGTAGGTTATTAGAGAATCTAGATAGAAGTACTTGTCTTTAAGAGTTCTTCTAGATTGGAGTTCATCTTTTAGAGAGTAGTCAAACCCGAATACAGCAAAGTCACTTACCAATAAAGTGATGGCAACCAGTAGAAAAGTAAATATGTGATTTCGTTTCTTAGTCATTTTAGCGCACCGCAGTGCTAATAAGAAAAGAAACGAAATACTTCAGCGTGCGTTAATGACTTTACCGAATTTTTCTAACACCAAGTGTTTAGTTAAATCAATGGCTCCAATCGTACTGGTCTAAATTCTCCAATGACAGTGTGAGTAGTGATATAGAGTTAATTACGTCAAGTTTATGGACCATTTCTATGACCTGATGAATATTCCTTGTCGGAATAGAGATAGCTCCAGCTATAGAACCTCCCGCTGTCATCTGCTGGAGAGCTGATGTGTCTGTACCACCCGCAGTTAAGATTTCTGGCTGCCAAGTGATTTTATTCTTATCTGCCAATTGTTTCATGAATTCTACCATCCGATAATCACAGACAGTTCTGGAGTCCATGATTTTTATAGCAGTTCCTTTTCCTAGTTTGGTAATTTTATTATGCGCAGCTGATCCGGGTGTGTCAAACGCAATCGTAGTGTCTAGACATATACCAAAGTCTGGCTGAATTTCTTGTGTAGCTACAGAAGCTCCTCTAACCCCAATTTCTTCCTGAACGGTAAAAACAGCGTATAGATCAAAAGGCATATCCTTCACCTTTTTTAAAGTTTCTATCAAAATATAGACAGATATTCGGTTATCCAGAGATTTGCAGTTGATGCAATCTCCCATTTCTATAAGTTCTCTTTCTCTGGTAATAGGGTCGCCTATTTTTACGAGTTTTTTAACTTCTTTCACAGGAAGCCCGAGGTCTATATAATAGTCGGAAATTTTAGGTGTTTTATTCCTTTCCTCTGGTGACATAATGTGAATAGGTTTGGCGCCCATTACTCCTATTACGTCTTTTTTTCCATGTACTAGAACTCTTTGAGCAGTTAGCGTTTTAGGATCAAACCCACCTAACGTGTGAAAGTGAATATAGCCCTCATCGTTAATGTGAGTAACTATGAATCCAATTTCATCCATGTGAGCAGCTACCATTACTTTTTTTCTGCTTTTGCCTTTTTTCAGCACAGTAACATTCCCCATGTTGTCCACACTTACTTCGTCTGCTAGGTCTTTAACTTGTGAGAGAATGAAATCTCTGATTGGTTTTTCGAAACCTGGTGCACCAGGAGTTTTACAGATCGTATTCAGTAACTTTAGGTCTACTTTTTTCATTTTCTACTCGTTATAAATAACATCCATTACCACATCTCCGACTGCTTGTAAAGTTTCTTTGGAGATGTTTTCCATATTGTCTTGATGGGTGTGATGGAATTTACCATAACCTCCCATTTGATGCACATGAAATTCCACTATAGCAGCGGAAGGAATCCCTGCAGCATTTACGAATAAGTGGTCATCTGTAGTTGGATTCGTTTGAGCACGCTCAAATAATCCTCCATGCCCTAAACTATTCGCTGATTTCCAAATTTTATCTACTACGTTAGAAGCGTACTCTAGAGACGTTCCTTCTCTAGGAAACGCTGCATTTTTACCACCTACCATATCTAGGAGAATTCCATATTTGGCGTTGTAGTTTTTTTTATGTGGTTTGTTGGCCCAGTATTGACTGCCCAGACACCAATCTTTGTAATTAGAACCCGAAGCATAGGTTGGTCTGCCGTAATCCTCAGTGTCAAATAGAATGATGTCTACTCCATAGTCTGTCGGGTTATTGTTCAGCATGCGAGCTATTTCTAAAAGCACACCTACGCCACTTCCGCCATCATTGGCCCCATCTATAGGTTCGTTAATTCGAACAGTATCTTTATCTGCAAATGGCCGCGTGTCCCAGTGAGCATAGAGCATGATTCGCTTTTTGTTTTCTGGTTGAAATTCTGCAATTATATTTTTCATTCGGAGAACAGTGCCATCATAAGCCGTCACGTTGTCTTCTTGAGTAATAATGTTAGCTCCAAAACCTTCTAGTTTGTTTTCTAGCCAATTACCACATGCTTCAGCTGATGCTGAGTTAGGGTTTCTCGGGCCAAAATCAACTTGTTTTTGTATGTACGCATAAGCCGAGTCTGAGCTGAATTCAGGCGCTTTAACTCTTTTCTTAGCTGTTTTATGAGAGGTTTTGTGCTTCGAGTTAGATTTGCGTTGCAACGCAGAAAAAACGATAAAAAACAAAAATAAAACTACTGCTAGTACGGCTACTATTTTAAAAATGGGTTTATTCCTCATGGTTCCAAGTGCTTCCTTCTTTAGAGTCGTTAATTTTTATATTCAATTGGGCTAATTGGTCTCTGATTTTATCAGATACTCCCCAGTTTTTCTCTTCTCTAGACTGTTTTCTTAAGTCTATGACCAGTTCCATAAGGCCGTCTAGTACATGGCCATTCGAACTTGAGGTTTCTGTAACAAATCCCAAAACTTCATGAGAAAAGAGGTTCATGAGTTCATTCAGCAGAGTAAGATTTTTATCGTCAATCTTAGCACTTCCATCATGAACAGAATTAATAATCTTTACTCCCTCGAATAAATGAGCAATTAGAATAGGAGTATTAAAGTCGTCATTCATAGCCGCATAACATTTAGCCTGAAGTTCTTCAGCGTTCACATCGTTTTCATCTGTTGGGTGAAGTGATGTTAACGTTTTTAATGCGTTGACTAATTTTTTATATCCTTTTTCTGCAGCTTGGAGGGCTTCGTTAGAGAAGTCTAGCGTACTTCCATAATGACTTTGCAGCATAAAGAACCGCACAGTCATGGGACTGTATCCTTTTTCTAATAGCTTATGGTTACCAGTAACAAGTTCTTCTGGGGTGAATCCGTTACCTTCTGATTTAGCCATTTTTCTGCCGTTAACCGTAAGCATGTTTCCATGAATCCAGTAGTTAACAGGTGATTTTCCGCCAGCTCCTATGTTTTGTGCTATTTCACATTCATGATGAGGAAATTTCAAGTCCATTCCACCGCCATGTATATCAAAGGTTTCACCGAGGTATTTAGTACTCATCACTGAACACTCTAAATGCCATCCAGGAAAGCCAATGCTCCATGGTGAGTTCCATCTCATAAGGTGATGAGGGTCTGCTCTTTTCCAAAGAGCAAAGTCTAGTGAATCTCTTTTTTCAGATTGACCATCGAGCTCTCTAGTGTTAGAAATTAAATCTTCGATGTTTCTTCCTGATAGTGTTCCGTAATCATGTGTGGAATTATATTTTTTCACATCAAAATATACAGAGCCATTAGATTCATAAGCGAAACCATTTTTAATGATTTCTTCTATCATCTCTATCTGTTCCATAATATGACCGGTGGCAGAAGGTTCTATTGAAGGGTCTTGGATATTGAAAAGCCGCATTACACCACGAAAACCATTGGTGTATTTTTGAACCACTTCCATAGGCTCAATATTATCCAGTTTGGCCTTTCGCGCTATTTTATCTTCTCCTTCATCTCCATCACCTACCAAGTGACCAACATCCGTTATGTTCCTGACGTATCTAACTTTATATCCAATGAATTTGAGATATCTAAAAACGATATCAAATGAGAGAAACGTTCTAACGTTCCCTAAGTGTACATCACTGTAAACAGTAGGCCCACATACATACATGCCTACATTTGGGGCTGAAATAGGTGTGAAAAGCTCTTTTTTTCGAGTAAGGCTATTTTGTATATACAGCTGGTTTTCCATGGAACAAAGAAAGTGAAAAGTAAAGAGAAGGAGGGCTTTTATAAGGCTAAAAGCTGCTTAATACAATTTAATAATTGGGAAGATAGAATTATTCTTGCTCAAGGACTCCGTGACCTATGAATTTTCCATTTCTATAAATGTCGACTCTAAGAGCTATTCCATTCACATTATACTTGAACCATTTCCCGTTCCAAAGTCTACCTTCTTTAAAGTATCCTGATTGAGAAATGTTGTTATTCTTGTCATAAAGAATGTTATGTCCATTCTCGTTAAATTGATGAGCCGCATTAGTTTCATCTTCCTTAGTTGCCTCTGGGGTAGCTACAATATCTGAGTTCTCGGTAATTTCAACAGGAGGTGGTGTGAATTCTATTGGTTTTTCTTTGGGAGGACTGACACTTCCTGGAGTGTATTTCCCGTTATTGAAGTGTGTTTCTTCAGAGAGTTCTCCGTTCTCGTTAAACCTCTTCATAACCCCAGCTTCTTTTCCGTTAACTAGCTCTACAAGCAAGGCTAATTTACCGTTTTCGTGATAGTAAGTCTGTTTGCCATTTCTCTTTCCGGAATCGGAGAATGAGAAACGTTGATGAGGGTGACCGTTTGAGTAATTACGTTTAAATTCTCCTGTGTTTTTATTTCTTTGCCAGTTACCTGATTCTTCTACGATCCCGTTTTCATAATAAATAATGTACGCTCCGATAGGCCTATTATTCTCGTAGGTAATTTGGCTTCTTAATTTTCCAGAGGGGGAGTATTTATTCCACGTCCCTACTTTTTTGTCATCTATGAAATGTCCTTCTTCTACTGTGTCCTCTAGGTCGTATGCTGAATCTTGAGTCATAGCGCCTGTAATAACCCATGACCCTTGGCGCATTCCTGTTTCATCTATGTGATTTTGGAGTGCGTCAGAATAGTAATATACGGAGCCGCAAACGAGGCTTGCCGATGCTATCACAGAAATAAAATAATTATTGAGTATGCCTTTCATGTTAGAAGTCTGTTAATTCTTCTACGATGAAAAGTCTATTCAGTTACGGTCAGAAGTTTTTTTTAAATCCCTCTAGAATATTTTGAACCATTGAAGAGAAATTGTACTTAGGATTCCAATCCCAGTCTAATCTGGCTTCAGTGTCGTCCAAAGAGTCTGGCCAAGAATCTGCTATAGCCTGTCTAAAATCAGACTGGTAAGAGATTTTAAAAGCGGGTTTGAATTTTTGTATTTCTTTTTCCAGCTCTTCAGGAGTAAAGCTCGCGCTGGAAATGTTATAGGAAGTACGGACTTTGACCTGTTCTGGTTTGGCTCCCATTAGTTTAATGATGCCATCGATAGCGTCTTCCATATGCATCATAGGTAAACCAGAATTGTTTTCTAAGAAAGAAACATACGGTGCGTTGTGAGCAGCATTTTTTAATGCCCATAGTGCATAGTCTGTAGTTCCGCCTCCTGGGTCTGACTTATAGCCTAATAAGCCAGGGAACCTTAAGCTTCGAACATCTACATTGTATTTTTCGAAGTAGTAGTTACACCAGTTTTCTCCTGCTGATTTAGAAATACCATAAACAGTATTTGGATTCATGAAACTATTCTGAGGAGTATTGGTCTTCGGTGAGCCTGGACCGAAAACGGCTACGCTACTAGGCCAAAACACTTTTTGAATTAATTCTTCCTTGGCTAAGTCAAGGACGTTTAACAGGCTCTGCATGTTTAGATGCCAAGAAAATCCAGGGTTTTTTTCAGCAGTTGCAGAAAGTGTAGCTGCTAGGTGATATACTTCGCTGATTTCGTAATCAAGAACGATTTGTTTCAATCTAACTTGGTCTAATACATCTAGTTTTAGTGCTGAAATAGAAGTATTTTCAGATATTTTTGGCGCATTTAAATCAGATGCGATTACATTTTCGGTACCTAATTCCTTGGCCAGTCTTATGGTTAACTCAGTGCCTATCTGTCCTCCTGCTCCTATTACTAATGCTCTTCTCACTTAAAACAATTTTAAAGTAAAATTAAAGAAATTTTCAGGTAAACTAGCGATAGTTTTCAGCTAGAGAAGAAGAAGATAATTTAAGCATCTAATATTGAGTTCGAAATGATTGGATTGAAACGTCATTTGTACATATTTTAGTCGAGCGTTACCATGGAAAAAGAATCGAATACTATATTGTCTGTCCCTGAGTATAAAGCTCTTTTTGACGAGTATTATAAACCTATAAAGAGTTTTATTTACTATAAAGTAGGAGATGCGGGCATGGCCGAGGATTTGGCTCAAGATGCTTTTGTCAAATTGTGGGAGAATAGAAACTCTATTAAAAAAAGCACTGTTAAAAGCTACCTCTATACTATAGCGAATAATACTACGATTAATCAGCTCAAAAGAAATCAGCTGAGGTACAAATTTCAAAATCAACTAGAGATTTCTACGGAAAATGAGAACCCGGAATTTCAGATGATGAAAAAGGAATATGAGACTAAATTAAATGATGCTTTGTCTAAAATCCCTGAAGGAAGTAGAGAGGTTTTTTTAATGAACAGAATTGAAGGTCTGAAGTATAAAGAAATAGCAGAAAGGCTCGGCCTGAGCGTGAAGGCTATAGAGAAGCGAATAAGCAAGGCTATTCACATCTTAAACGAAATCCTAGGAGTAAAGCTTTAAAAAGTCTTATTTTGTAGAATGCCGAGACATTTCCTTTTGTTTCTTTTTTTATTCGTTAGCTCGCATTCATTCTTACAAGAAGCCAATGACGTAATTTCAATAGAGTTTGATAATGAGTCATTACTGCAAGCTTTAAAAAGTCTAAAGAAAAACTCTACTGCGAGGTTTGCTTATTCTGCGCAAGAATTAAGAGGCCATAAAGTGAATGGACAGTTCATAAAGAAAAGTATCCCAACTATTCTAGAGATTATATTACCTCCAGATTTAAGCTTCACTTTTTCCAAAGGCTTGATTCTTATTTATAGAGCAGAAGAGGTATCTGCATCTAATCAGGACCCAGGGTTGTTTAATTTCAGGTTAATTGGTGAGTGCAGGGACTTCTATACTGGAGAAGTTCTTCCTTATGCGACCATTAAAGCGTTGAATTCAGAGATAACTGCACAAAGTAATCAAGACGGAGAATTTCAAATAGAAGCTTTTTTCTCTGATACTTCTGCTATCAGTATTTCTTATGTAGGCTATAAGGAGAGTATAGTAAGGCCGATTGATTTTGAAAACCCAAAGAAAATCCAAGTCCTACTTAAGCCTGAAGCTACTTTGATAAATGGTGTTTTAATAGAATCTTATGAATCTCCTCCAATAGTTAGTAGGAAGGATATTTCTAATTTCACCGTTGATGTTTTGAGAGCTAACCAGCTCACTAATGTTGGAGAGTCAGACGCACTCTCATTAGTGAAATCGATACCTGGGTTTGATTTAACTGCCGGGAACAATGGAGGTTTAGGAACTCGGGGGATGAGTCAAAGTGAAAATTTATATTACTTGGATGGTTATCCAGTTTTTAATCCGAATCATTTTTTTGGTTTATTTAGCTCTATAAACGCTCTATCAGTTAAGAATATTAGGGTGTTGAAAACGGGTTACTCTCCGTCTTTTGGAGGAAGAAGTTCAGCTGTTTTTGATATTACTTCTTATGAAGGTAATGATGAAAAATTAGGATTGAAGATTCAGAATGGTCTTTTAAGTAGTTCTGCTAGATTGGATGGTCCGCTTCTAAAAAAGAGATTAACATTCTCCCTCTCTGGCCGTAAGTCACATACTCAATTATTGAAGAGTGAACTGTATAGGGACTTATTCAATTCTATTTATAATTCAAATGTTTCTTTTTCAGGGAGTGATGAGGTTTTAGATGCTTTCGCTTCTGAAGTTCAGCCAGAAGTAGATTTTAGTGACTTACAGGCTAAAGTACATTTTAGCTCTAAAAAGGGGTTTTCTCTTACAGCGAGCGGGTTTTTCAGTCGAGACTTTTCTAGTCAGAATATTGTCGATTCATTGGAAGAAATCAACTTTTCTATTGTATATGACAATCAATATGAGTGGGTGAATTACGGAGGTTCCTTGGTGTTTAAGCATAAGCTCAAGGAGAATGTTAAAGCCAAGCATTTAGTTTCATTCTCAGATTTCAAGACGCGTAGTGGAAGTTTAGAAACGATAATTGGATTGTTTAATAGCTCATCTTTTCAGCTTCAGTCTAGTTATGAGAATGAAGTAAGTGACGTTACTTTTAAAAGTGAATGGGATTACATTTATTCAGATAGTTTAGATTTTAAGGTGGGAATAGAGAATAATTTAAATAATTTTAAACTTCAAGAGTCTTCTTTTTCCGTGCCTATAATTGGAAGAGGGTTTGCAGGAGTGTTGACTAACTATTTTGCGCGCGTCTTAATAAATAAAAAAAGGTTCTCCACTAAATTCGGTGTAAGAGTGATCTCCAGTACTAAGTATAATGAGCTTTTTTGGGAACCAAGATTCAAGTTTAATTACAATATAAATAAGGATGTATCTATAAAAGCAGGGTATGGAGTCCATTATCAATTTTTGAGAAAAACGAGGTCCCTTAATTTTTTCAGAGGAGCTACAGAGGAGTGGCAGTTGTCTAGCGAAAACAATGATACCCCTTATTCTAGATCTGAACAGCTTGTTGTAGGGTTGAACGTAAGCCTGAAAAAGATAAAGCTGGATGTTGAGGCCTTTTTAGCCTCTCAGTCTGGCTCTCAGGAAAACTTGAGCTACATCATGTCGGGCTCTAATCAAAACGGGGATGAGATTGTATTTGGACAAAGAGCAACCTCCGGTGTCGAGATTTCTAGTCAGGTGAATGTGCGAAGAAGTAAGTTTTCTGCTAGCTATGCTCTTTATGATTCAAAAAGCACATTAACACAAAATTCTGAAGAGTTTAATTTTAAAAACGGTCAAGTTTCTAAGCATAACATGAGTTTATTGTGGTTGTGGGAGAATAACAATTTAAATGTGTCATGCAACTCTGTATGGGCTTCAGGTAAGCCTTATACGCCAGTAATAGGTAGCTATGTGCTGGAGCTCGTTAATGGTGATTTCCGACCATTTTTACTCTTTGGTGAAAACAATAGTGCCTCACTTCCTTCTTTTTTTAGAACTGATTTGTCTGTGGGCTATAAGTTGAACTTATTCAATTCTATCAAGGCAACAATCAGCGGTTCAGTGCAGAATATTTTTAATAATCAGAATGTTAGATTTTACAGTTATCAGATAAATGACACAAGTCAAAGCGATAATTTCCTTATTTTAGAGCGCGAAACACGACATCTAGGTCGTCTTTACAGTGTTTTTATAACCTTAAGTATCTAATGCATAAATTATTGCTATTATTTTTCGTTGTAATTTGTTGGTCTTCTTGTAAGAAGGATTTCAATGAGGTTCCTGATGCTCCTGTGGTGGTTAAGGCTTATTTGCATGGAAATAAGCCAGTTACTGACGTGTACTTAGGAAGTGTATTGACTTCTAGAGAGTTTGATAACCAAGAAACAAGACCGATTGTTGACGCAGAAGTGAATCTTAGAATCGGAGACGAATTGATTTTACTAGAAGCGAATGGTAGTTCTCCAGGGTTTTATACAAACGAAGAGTACATAGTACTTCCTGGGTCTTTTGTTACTTTAGAAGTAAACTACAATGAAAAAGTAATTACTTCTAGTTGTGAGATTCCAGAAATGCTAGTAGTCACAAGCACCTTTGACGGAGTATCTGTAATCGATGCTGGAGGGAGTAATCAGGTTTTAGGGTCTGTGAGTTGGGAGTCTAATCCAGAATATGAATACCTACTGGATCTTATAGTAGATGAAGAAAATCCGATACCCTTAACATTTAACAATGCACAAGGGAAATTTGATGATTCTTATGCGCGGCCTATTAAAACTGATAATGCGACTATTCTAGCGGATGATTTCTCGTTTTTAGGTTTACACAAACTTACCATATACGCATTGTCTCCTGAATACTCGGAATATTTTAATTATGCTCCTAGCCAGTTTGCTGGTTCATTGTACTCTGCACCTAATAACATTAATAATGGTTTTGGGGTGTTTGCTGGCTTAACTGGCACTACAATTGAAATAACCGTAGAAGAATAAATTTTTATTTTTTGGTGGGGGAATTCTTTTTTAGTTTGTAATAGACTTAGAATTACTAGGTGTGAACAAAGAGAAATTAATAGAAAATTTATTATCGTCATTAAGCGTTCCTGAGAATAGATCTCAAGACCAGGTATGGTTAGAGCTTAATTCTAAGCTGGAAAGAACGAATAACGTAATACAAATTAAAAGAAGAAATGTCTTGGCTAAGTTTCTGCCATATGCAGCAGCTGCCTGTTTAGCTTGTGCTGTATTCTTTCTATATCCTTCAGAAAGCTTTACTTCGTTTGTGAACGATTCTAGTTCAGTTAGCTACCATATGCTTCCTGACGGTTCTGCAGTTTCGCTGAGCCCTAATAGTAAAATAGAATTCGGGTCTGATGATGATTCGAGAGATGTTAACCTAAATGGAGAGGCCTTTTTCGAAGTAAAAAAAGGAGTTCCATTTACCGTGAACACTACCAATGGTAATGTCTCTGTTTTAGGAACATCTTTTTATGTGACGAGTAGAATCGATTTATTAGATGTAAAATGTTTTACTGGAAAAGTGAAGGTTAACTCTAATAATTCTGAGGTGTTTTTATTAAGGGGAGAAGGATTGTCAAGTGTTTCGGAGATAAAGTATATGCATTCTTCTGTGAAGAAATGGGAGAAGGGTGATTTAAGTTTTGATAATGTTCCGCTTAACATAGTTTTAGAAGATTTAAAGTTATTTATGGGAATGAACGTAGTAAATACGTCAGGCTTTAATCCTTCGATTACTCTTGAGCTTGATGAGGAGACGGAAGAAGAAATTATAAAGATTATTAGTGCTATCTCTAATTTGAACTTTAAAGTGGTAGGTGATTCTAATTTTCAATTGTATAAGGAGTAGTTAAATGCTTAAGTATTTCATAAAGTAATTTTTGTATAACACAGATAATACTTTTAGTATAATAAGTTTTAAAGTTGTATTTCAACAGGCTCTTTCAGAGCCGACATAAATAGTATAGTTAGTTTTAGTTAAGGTTAATGAAGCTCTGAGAAACGTCTCGGAGCTTCGTTTTTATAGGCTATTTTTGAGGCGTTGCAACGCGATATTTATGGAAGTCTTAGAATACCAATTACCCGAAGAAAGAATAGCATGGAAACCGAAAGATAAACGGTCTGATGCTAAATTATTGTACGCTAAATCTGGCACTATTAAGGATGAGAAGTTTTCTGATATTTCTAAAATCATCGGAGGAAAACACCACCTCATACTCAATGAAACCAAAGTAGTCAATGCCAGATTACATTTAAAAAAGCCAACTGGGGGAGTCTTAGAAGTATTTTGTTTAGAGCCCGCAGAGGGTGATATAACTGAGAAATTGGCTCAAACTGGTCAAGTAGAATGGAGATGTCTATTGGGAGGAGCTAAAAAATGGAAAGAGGGTTTTATTCTTGCTGAAGAACTTTATGGCGGAGAGAAATTACAGTTGAAGGCAGAAAAAATCGGTTTTTTTGATGGGGCTTTTAAATTGGCATTCAGCTGGTCTAGTCCAAAGTTGTCTTTTAGTGAAATTCTTGAGATTTTTGGTAAAACACCTTTGCCTCCATATATAAAGAGAAGCGCAGAGACTTCAGATGTAGTAAGGTATCAAACAGTATTTGCTAAAAATGAAGGAAGTGTAGCTGCGCCTACAGCCAGTTTACATTTTACAGAAGAGGTTTTTCGTGAGTTAGAGCAAGTAGGTGTGGAGCAGGTAAAAGTAAACCTTCACGTAGGTGCGGGAACCTTTAAGCCAATTTCTAGCTCGGTAGAAGAACACATTATGCATCATGAGCTATTCGATGTCCATATAGAGGAGCTTAGAAGATTAAGTGTCTTACAGAACCTCATAGCGGTTGGAACTACGGCTGTGAGAACAGTGGAGAGCTTATTTATTTTAGCTGTTCAGCTGAAGCAAAATGGAGTGGAGGATTTATCCAAACCACAGATTGTAAAGCAGTGGGATTGGAAATCTCAGCCAGCACTATTTAAAGATTATCATGAAGCATTTTCTTTTTTAGTTTCTAAATGTGAAGAGAGTGGCGTGGAGAGAGTTCATGGCTATACTAGCCTGATGATAGTTCCAGGTTTTAAGTTTAGGGTGATCAAAGGACTCATTACTAATTTTCACATGCCTAAGAGCACACTTCTTTTCTTAGTCTCTGCTTTTATCGGGGAGTCATGGAGAGAGGTCTATAGCCATGCTTTAGAGAATGATTATAGATTTCTTAGCTATGGAGATAGCTCGCTTTTAATTCCATAAAAAAAGAGCCCTTAAAAAGGACTCTTTTATATTGAAATTTCTATCGGGGTAGTTTAAACTACTCCTTGATCTATCATAGCGTCTGCTACTTTAACGAAACCAGCAATGTTAGCTCCTTTTACGTAATCTACGTAGTCACCTTCTTTACCGTATTTCACGCAGGCTTTATGAATAGATACCATAATTGCGTGTAATTTTTCATCTACTTCTTCTCTAGACCAGCTCATTCTTAATGAGTTTTGGCTCATTTCTAAACCAGAAGTAGCTACACCACCTGCATTAGATGCTTTTCCTGGAGAGAATAATATTTTATGCTCTGCAAAAATCTCTATAGCTTCAGGTGTAGATGGCATATTAGCTCCTTCAGCTATACAGATACACCCATTACTTACTAGTATTTTGGCCTCATCTCCGTTTAACTCATTTTGAGTAGCACATGGAAGAGCTATATCACATTTAAGACCCCAGGGTCTTTCTCCTTCATGGAATGATGCCGCAGGGAATTCTTTAGCATACTCGCTAATTCTTCCTCTTTTTACATTCTTTAATTCCATGAGGTAAGCTAATTGATTTTCATCAATTCCATTCGCATCATAGATGTAACCTTTAGAATCACTCATAGAAACCACTTTGGCTCCCAATTGAAGACACTTTTCAGCTGCATACTGAGCTACGTTTCCTGAACCAGAAATAGCTACAATTTTACCTTTGAAAGAATCTCCTTTGGTCTTTAGCATTTCTTGAGCGAAATAAACCGTTCCGTATCCAGTAGCTTCTGGTCTTATTCGAGAACCACCCCAGTTTCTACCTTTTCCAGTAAGAACTCCAGTAAATTCATTTCTTAATCTCTTGTACTGACCGAACATATATCCGATTTCTCTTCCTCCTACTCCAATATCTCCAGCAGGAACATCTGTATCAGGACCAATATGTCTTTGAAGCTCTGACATAAAACTTTGACAGAATTTCATCACTTCATTATCTGATTTTCCCTTTGGGTCAAAATCAGCACCACCTTTTCCGCCTCCTAATGGAAGAGTAGTAAGAGAGTTTTTAAACACCTGCTCGAAACCTAAAAATTTAAGGATGCTTAGGTTTACAGATGGATGAAATCGAAGACCACCTTTGTATGGTCCGATAGCAGAGTTAAACTCTACTCTAAATCCTCTGTTTACCTGAACTTCTCCAGAATCGTCTAACCATGGCACTCTAAACATGAGTGTTCTCTCTGGTTCTACCATTCTCTCTAGAATCTTGGCTTTTTTATACTGAGGGTGTTCCTCCATAAAAGGAATTACTGCTTCGGCTACTTCGTGTACAGCCTGGAGAAACTCAGTCTCATGGGCGTTAGTAGCTTTGACTGCATTCATGAATGAGTCAATCTGCTCTTTGTGTGGGTTAGACATTGATGTTACTATAAATGCGTTTTTGCGGCTAAATTAAATGAAAATGAAGCCTTGATAGCTAAATTTTTAATCAATTATTGCAAGGCAAAAATCGTCTGACTTCTTTTGTGGTAAGTGTACTAAGAACACTTAGCTTAGAAATCGAGGGAAATACCTAGATGAATTAGGGTAGAACTGGTTTTTGAGTTCCGTAGGTCATAGTCATAACCTCCTTGAGGATTTAGCAGGAAACTATCGGCATCTATGTATGATGCATTTCCTCCCTCTAGTTTTTCAAAGCGGCCTTCTAAAAACGCTCTACGAGTTAATTTTACTTTTAACCCCAATGCCCAGCCTATGGATCCTGCAAAATGCCTTTCTATGTTTTCTCTGTTTAGAACATAGCTATCCCTTCCTTGTCCTTGTTCAGTTTTAGCTGTTGAAGAGAACATTTTTACTCCTGCCATACCATCTAAATAGGGTTGGATGGGACCTTTGAACGGTTTAAACCTTAGCACTCCATGTGTTCTATAAATTCTATGTTTAACTGAAAAATCGGCTGTTTGATAAATAGGATTCCCGTCAACATACTCATCTGTTTCTAAAAACACATCGTCTATATATTTACCGGTTTTAGCATAAGTGAAGTTAATTCCTGATTGGAACAGAGGTAGTTTAGTTCGTGTTAAAAACGAGCCGCCTATTCCGATATTTAGCTGATTGTGAATGTGATTGTATTCCCCGTTTGGTATTTCTAGTTGGGTTCCAAAAGAGATAGACGTCCGTTCTCCTAATGGAATTCGCTGGGCAAATGTATAGCTGTTAAAGCTTAAACATAACAGTAAGATGAATAGGTAACGCATTATAGTTTGTTTAGCTTGGGTTATACAAGCTCTGTGCCAAATGACATCTAGAATTTGATTCCTAGCCTATCTAAATATGCTTTTGCCTTTTTATCACCCTCCCAACTAGTGACTATCCATTCCTGATTATATTCTAGTTCTATCCATTCTGTGATGGATTTCATGGTTCTGGAATGAGCCAGTTGGAATTCGAAAAAATCAGTAATTTCTTTAGGGTTGTGTGTTGGGTCACATGGCATTCCTATAAGAACGAAACCTGTGCTTTTCTCACTCTTAATTTGTGCAATTGCAACAGGGAAGAAATCTTCATTTTCGCCACAGTCAGAGGTTTTGCTTATTAAAAAAATAGCGCCATTAAGAGAGGCATCACTTCCCTCTAATGAGGAGATGTTCAGATCCCCATAACTAACAGGAGCGGGGTGTTTTAGTGATTCTCCTTGACAGTTAGATTGACTTTTATGGACTGCGGAGATAGTACAGGTAAAGGCTCCATGTTTATTTTTGTTAGAGTTGTTTTCTTCTGACTTACAAGAGGTCAGTAGAATAATAATAGCCAAAGTGAAGATGATTCTATGCATTCTTTATTTTATTTAGTCATTCATCCATTTCTAAAAACCTTTTAGAAATGTCTGTATGTGCTCCCTTTATCCCTTTAGGTAAATCACGAGTTATGTCAGGGTTATGTTTTTAAAGCCAGGTGGTCAATTATTTTAACCCAAAAAAGGGGCGTTGGTATGCGTAGAAAGAATTTTGGCTAAAAGTAGTTGTCTTGCCCCAGCTTTATAAAGTTAAGAAGCGTGTAAAGTTCATTCTCTTCATCCTAGAGAGGTGAAAATGGACAAATTTATTTTCGCTGTTGAAATTACTGCCACTAATATTTTATAAAGAGAAATTCACTACTTGAGTTAACTCCATATCATTAAATAGGAATATTTTCTGCTCTTGCTGTCTTGGTGCTCGCAGTTTATGGGGGTAATCTTTTTATCGCTCTTTATCTTGTTGAATAAGTTAGTCAAGGGGAGGAGTTTTATAGTATTGAATCAGTTTTGTTTATTTGTGGTTAATGGAGTGTGTTTTCGTTTTATTTTAGTGCTTAGGTTTGCCATGTCCTTTAACGCCTCATTGTATTTTTTACTTTTAATACGCTTTCCCCACAGCGAATAAAACTATACTTGTGCAGCTGTAAGATGGTTCTAGAGCCTTGCTTTTGTATTTAGTGCTTAGCTCTTTGTGTGATAATTCGAGTTTTAATAAAAGCGTTTACAATCACTTAGAGAGAACTCTAGTTTTGGTTGTATTATATAATAGTTTTGTAGTGGGAAATAAATGAATAAACAGAAAAAAATATTAATAACTGGTGCGTCAGGTCAATTGGGACAGGAGTTTTTGTCTTACTTAAAGCAAACAACTTTTCAAGTAAAAGGGCTTACTCGAATGGAGGCAGATATTTCTCATTCACTCGGGTTGGCTAATTTAAAGGCCGAGATACTTCTTTTTAAACCTGACTTTTTAATTAATTGCGCGGCTTACACTGCGGTAGACATGGCTGAGGAGCAGGGTGTTATGGCCGAGAAAATTAATTCAGATGCTTTGGCTGTTATGGCTGTTATGGCTCAAGAGTTAGACTTTAAGATTCTTCATTTTTCTACTGATTATGTTTTTGATGGTTCGGGAGACGAGCCTTGGACAGAGGAGGATGAGCCTTTTCCTATTAATATTTATGGGCTCACTAAAAGAGACGGAGAGGTGGCTCTACTGGAGTCAGGTTTGGCGTTAGTTTTAAGAGTTAGCGGGTTATACTCTGAGTTTGGGTCTAACTTTCCTAAAACAATTAATCGTCTTTTAGGTGAGAAAGATGAGCTGAATATAGTCGATGATCAGTTTTCTTCTCCTACATGGGCTAAACCGCTGGTAGAGTTTGTTGTAACTAAATTGCTTTGCAACGCTGACCTATTCAACGGTTCCCTTTACCATTACTCCGAAGACGGGGAATGCAGCTGGTATGATGTGGCGGCTCTAATAAATGAGAAATATGATAAAAGGTTAAATGCAGTGAGCAGCAAGGAGTTTCTTCAAGCGGCTAAAAGACCAGCTTATTCTAAATTGGATAATACTTTAGCCAAGGAGAAGCTGGGCTTAGAACCTAAGACTTGGCAAGAGAACTTAAAAGAATTTCTAAAGATTATCCAATAAATATGAGTGCAGAAATAACAACAAAAGCTACTAAGTGGCTTTCAGAATCTTTCGATTTAGAAACTAGAACAGAGGTGAAACGGTTAATGGATGCAGATCCAGACATGCTCGCTGAATGTTTTTACACTGATTTAGAGTTCGGGACAGGCGGCATGCGTGGCAAAATGGGTGTAGGAACCAATAGGATTAATAAATATACTATAGGCCAAGCTACTCAGGGGTTAGCTAATTATATGAAGAAGCAATTTCCTGGCGCTACCGATATGAGCGTAGTAATAGCGCATGATTCTAGAAATAACTCTCCGTTATTCTCTCAGGTATGCGCGGATGTGCTTTCTGCCAATGGGATAAAGGCATACCTATTTTCTGATTTAAGACCTACTCCTGAATTATCATTTGCGGTAAGAGAATTAGGCTGTAATGCGGGGATAGTCATCACCGCCAGTCATAACCCAAAAGAATATAACGGGTATAAAGTCTACTGGGATGACGGAGCACAGATTATAGCTCCTTATGACACAGGAATTATTTCTGAAGTAAGGGCTATAGAATCAGTTGAAGAAGTGAATTTTTCTGCAAATTCTGATTTAATAGAAACCCTTGATGATACTATAGATAGAAAATACTTGGCTAAGGTTCAGTCTCTTTCTGTAGATGGATTCAAGGAAGAAAAGAAAAAATTAAAAATAGTATTCACCTCACTTCATGGAACGGGAATAACTATGGTTCCTCAAGTGTTGAAGAATGCTGGGTTCGAAAACGTAATTTTAGAAGAAACACAAGCTATTCCTTCTGGTGATTTTCCTTCTGTAGAAAGTCCTAATCCTGAAGAGCGTTCTGCCTTAAGAATGGCTATGGAACTGGCCGAAAAAGAAGATGGAGATTTAGTACTGGGGACTGATCCAGATGCAGATAGAGTAGGGATGGTAGCTAGAAATTCCTCGGGAGAACTTACGCTAATTAATGGAAATCAGGCTTGTGCGCTTATAGTGTATTACAGATTAGAACAAATGAAAACAGCAGGAACTATTCCTGCCAATGGGTTTATAGCCAAGACTGTAGTGACTAGTGATTTGATTTCTAATATGGCTAAAGCTTACGGAGTGAAGCTATATGAAACGCTCACTGGGTTTAAGTGGATAGCGTCTGTGATTAGAGAGCAGGAAGGAAAAGAAATTTTCTTAGGAGGAGGAGAGGAAAGTTATGGCTACTTGGTAGGAGATTTCGTGAGAGATAAGGATGCTGTTATAAGTTCGTTAGTGTTAAGTGAGTGTGCTGCTTGGGCTGCTTCTAAAGGAAAAACACTGATAGATATTCTGGATGAGATTTACCTGAAATTCGGTCATTTCCGTGAGCGATTAATCTCTGTGGTAAGAGAAGGTAAAAGCGGAAAAGAAGAAATTCAAGCAATGATGGACGGGTTTAGAACTAATCCTCCAACTGTTCTTATGGGATCTAAGGTGGTTTCTATAACGGACATTTTAAACGGGACGGTTACAGATAAGGTGACAGGAAGTTCTACGGTTTTAGGATTGCCTTCTTCTAATGTAATGCAGTTCACTCTAGAAAATGGACTGAAGTTCACAGCTAGACCATCAGGGACAGAGCCTAAAATAAAATTCTATTTCAGTGTAAACTTGAAAGCGTCTTCTAATGAAGAGATTCGCAAGCAAGAAGGACAAATGAATGAGATGATAGCTGAGGTGGTAAAGGAATTGGGGCTTTAGAAAACAGATAATTTATAACTGGAAGCCCACCGCTGGTTGGCCTTTATTTAGAGTGGGATATTAAATTTGTCCATGATCAATTGATTTCCACTTCTTCTTTTAAGTCGTTAAAGTTAGCCACCACTTGCTGGTAGAGTTTGCTTTCTTGCACCGCAGGAATAACTGTAGAGCCGAATTTTAGTGCGGGTTCATACATCAGACTAGATTCTTTTCTGTCTTTGGTAAGGAGAATTTCTCCTTTATCTACGCTTTGGATAAGCATTAATAGACCGCTCAGGATTAACCCCATTTTAAGTACGCCAAGTGCCAATCCTGCCAATCGGTTTACGATGCCTAGCTGCACCGCTTTAATCATACCGTCCAGCATTCTGCCAAAAAAATAAACCGCTACGATTAAAATCACAAATACCAACCCAAATGCTATGGCAGGAAGCCACTGCTCATCCCATTCTGTGTTTTCCACTAGCCAAACGCGCATCGGTTCTGAAAATTTAATGGCTCCATAAATCCCTACAGCTAGAGCTAAAAGTTTAGTTACTTCTAAGACGAACCCCTTTCTAAACCCCTGGTATCCCGCCCAAGCTATCGGTATAATTATAAGTATATCTAATATGGACATTGGGTTAAATTTATGGTTTTAAATAAGTCATAAGAATAAGCATGAATCAAACACATTTTAGGAAGCTCGAGCGAATGTATTTACAAGCCAATGTAAATAGAATCATTTTTGACACTACCACTATCAAAATAGAAGAAGGAAGAGCAGAAATAGGGATGAACGTAACCGATAAGTTTCACCATAAAGGAGGGGCTATGCACGGTACTGTTTATTTCAAGATGCTGGATGATTCGGCTTACTTTGCGGCTAATTCGGTGGCTACGGATTACTTTCTGTTGACTTCCTCATTCTCTATAAATTTGCTACGCCCAGTAGTCTCTGGAGAGATAAAAGCAGTGGGAACCATCCGCTCTAAAACCAAGAATCTGTTTATAGCAGAATCTACTCTTTATGATTCTAAGGGAAGAGAAGTGGCCTTCGGTACAGGAAATTTTATGAAAAGTAGAGTAGAACTAAATAGTGAAATAGGATATGAATAACATAGAAATAAGAGAAGCTAGAATAGAGGACTGTGGGAGTATGGTTGATTTAATTAGAGAGTTGGCTATCTATGAAAAGGCAGAAAATGAAGTGGAGATTACCGCAGTTCAATTAGAGCGAGACGGATTTGGTGAGAACCCATTATTTCATGTGGTAGTGGCAGAAAAAGAAGCTGAAATCATAGGCATGGCTTTCTACTATTACAAATATTCCACCTGGAAGGGAAGCTGTCTTTATTTAGAGGATTTAGTGGTAAGAGAGGCTTCTAGAAAAGAAGGAGTAGGTAGTAAATTATTCGAGGCTGTTATAAGCGTAGCAAAACTGAAAAAAGTCAAACGTATGGAATGGCAGGTTTTAGACTGGAATGAACCGGCTATCAACTTTTACAATAAGTACAATGCCGAGCTAGATCCTGAATGGATTAATGGAAGGTTTTATGAGAAAGATTTAGAAGGAATGGAGTTTTAGAACCTTCTTCTCCAAGGTGAGCCTTGGAACCAAAGGGACCCAAGAAGCTACAGGTTCTCTGAGGTGTACTATTGGTTGAAACCTGCTTTTATCCAGACGGAGTAGAGTTAATTTATTAAATCTAGCGTCACCTCATAAATGGATCTTTTGGTCATTTTGGCTTTTAGCCAAGCATAAAAGCACAAATTAAAAAAGTCTTCATTTTCTCCTTTCCAAGGAATGGTATCTTCTACTTCTGCTGAGAATTCTATAGAAGTGATATGATTTTGAGTATAAATGACAGATTGAATCAATTTTAAAAAAGGCCAAATTGGGTTGTTCATTTCATTTTTTATTTGATCTCCGTATTTTCTTTTAAAACTATTAATTCTTGACTCTACCAATAGATCATTCCCTAAATCGAAGTGCATCAATATCTCTATGGCTTTAAAGTTGAAAAGCCATTCGTTTCCCATATGTTTTAAGTACCAGGAATCAGTTCTGTTCAACGAATGCATTAAATTTCTCACATTCTTTAAGTCTTCTTGCTGAAAGTGAATCATAGTTAACGTAAGAGTTAGTAATGATTTGTTCTGTTCCGAAATTTCCTGATAAGAAAGAACCTCCGACAATTGTTTGATTGCTTCGTGAAAAGCACCTGAAAAATTAAGATTTAGTGCATTATGGTTTTTAAGCCGTGCTATCCACCTTGTTTTATGCTTGCCTGAGAATCTATTTAATTGGATTTTCATGCTCTCAAGATAGGCTTGACTTTTATTGAGTTCCTTCTTTCTGAAGTAGATGTTTGCCATTCTATAAAGCAATTCGATGTGGTATGGCAGCATTTTTTCAGTGTCTTTTTCTGAGCCTTGCAAAGGTTTGATGTGCTTTTCGAAGAATAAATCGAGTTGGTTGTAATTCTTAGTCTGCGATCCGTATAAATCACTAAGTATACAAAGCTGATTTAGACATTTAAAGTTTAGAGCTAGCTCCGGATTGATATCGAAGTTCTCTAATCCTTCTTTAAAAGAATGGTGAAGTTGGTCAGGTAAGTTGTGGAATTTACCAGAAATAAATTCCTGATGCATGCCTGCATATAGAATACTTAATTTTTCCTGAGCTAAAAATTGGTCATTGTTTTTTTTAAGATTCAGAAAGAGTGAGTTTAAGTCTACATCCTTAAACTTATGTGCATGTTCTATCAGTGTATGGTAGATCTCATTGAGTAAAGAATGGTGATCTAAATCCATGGCTATGAGTTCAGCTTTCTGCAGTAAAGTCATTCCCTGTTTGATGGCGCCTCCTGAGATTAGTTTTCTTGAGGTTACTACATACTTAATGATTCTATTCTCTTCAGATAATTCAGAAGATAGCGCCTGACTAGCAGAGAACTCTATGAGTAAATCTGTAAGACGTTTTTTAAGAGCGTTATAGGCATTAGGATTTATATCGGAGAGTAGGGTTTTTTCTTTTCCTTTAAGAAAGGCTTTAAATAATTGAATATTTCTAGTGTCGTGCCTTTTGTTTCTTTTGGCTAAAAGGCTAAGAAAAATCGTCTGTTCCTTAGTGGTTAGGAGAGTAATTAACTCTTTTGTGATACTCATATATCATAATTGATAGTGTGCTATAAAGTTATTAAATAATGACGTTAAGTTTTGTTTTGTGTGTTTTATATCGTAATGAAATTGCTTTTGTTTTACTTGTTAAGGATGTTAATCGATGGATCTTTGGACCATAACTAAAACCAAAGATTATGTTAGAAAATGAAAAAACGGCTACGCAGCCAAGACAAGTAAAGAAAATAGGATTGGGATTTAAACCTACAGCGGCATTTACTGGAGCATCATGGGTCGCCATGGGGTTAGGGTTGATTTCTTACTGCATAGGATTATGGAATTCAGAGATGTTACTAAATGAGAAAGGGTATTATTTCACAGTGATTCTCTTCGGTTTATTCTCAGCCATATCAGTACAGAAATGTGTGAGAGACCGAGCAGAAAGCATACAAGTAACAGATGTTTACTATGGAATTAGTTGGTTTACGACTATCATTTCTATACTACTCCTGATAGTAGGCTTAAGAAATGCTGACTTACTATTGAGTGAAAAAGGATTTTTTGGAATGGCATTTACCCTAGCACTTTTCGGTTCTATAGCGGTGCAAAAGAACATTAGAGACATCAAATATTTTGAGGATAAAGGAAAATCTGAAGAGTAAGAAGATTTAACTAAATAATCATTCACTCCAATAAGAGTGATAAAAACCAAAAACATGAGAATTATTTTAATTGTGCTATTAATGTCCTTTTGGGTGCAGTCTTATGGACAAATAGAAAGAGAATCGCCATCTAACATAGGCTGTGAAGAGTTGACAAGTGATGTCCTATTGGGTTTAGAAGAAGCTTTTGAAACTAGGAATTTGGACTCATTCGAACGCATCACCGAAAATTGGATTAGCACTTGTGGTACTTCAGAATTTGCACAGCGCTGCATTATAATGGAAGGTATATTAACTGATGAGCCTGTGGAGGATGCCATAAGTGCCTATTTTGAATATAATATGCACAGGGATTATTCGTCCAGACAATATCATGCTAGTCAACATGATTTTGGGTATATATACTCCGAGAACAGCTCTAGTTTTGATTACGTTCCGCTGAGACATATTCTAGACACGCTTATCAGCTCTCGAGCACAGGAACTTCTGGAAGGTGGTTTAGTGTTTGGAGATGAAAAGCTGATTTGTATTCTTTTCTCTAAAGGCCAAAATGACTTTTATGATGAGTTAAGCAAGCATGAGAATAGGGATACTAGGATTAATCAATACTTAAAGAATCGTTATAAGCGAGATAGGAGGTACAGTGGAGCATACACATTATACGCAGGAGTCTCTAGACCATTAAATTCAGACGATGTGTTTGGCGCTAATCCGGTGTTTGGCGCCTCTATAAGTACTCCGTTGGAATATAAAATAGTGGTAGAATTAGGCGTTAAGGTTAGGGTAAATGTGAACGATAAACCTTTTGACTATTATGCCATGGGCGAAGTAAATGAGGTAGATTCTGATTATGGTATTTTAATTGGAACTACAGTGGGATATAAGGTTTTTGACAACGAAAAATTCATAGTCTTATCAAAAGCTGGTGTGGGTGTTGAGATTATAAATACAGGTTTGTCAGAGTCCAAAGAAGATTGTGAAGAAGACACCTATTATGATTTGGAAATGGTTCATCTAACTGCTGGTATAGCTGTGATGACTCCTGTTTTCAAGTCCAGTAATATAGGAATGGGCTTAAATTATCACTTCTGCCCTTATGGGTTAGAGAAAAAGCTTAAGACCCCTATAGAAAATAACTTGGTGAGTACAGAATTGTTTTTTAGATTTTAAGCTGAGGAATCCACTGAAATAATAATTGAAAGCAAAAGTATTTAAGAAGCGACTGACGTTCTGAAGCATAACTTGGTTTGAAGCCCATCTCTCTTGTCATTTTGAGAGGTGGGTTATTTTGTTTCTTTAGCTATAGAGTCCGCTTCATCTTGATTGAACTGTTGTGTTTTAGTGCAAATGTTTGTTCAGTATGCATCTTTAAACCTGGTCGTTTTTATTCCATCTTCTACATCAAATAGGTAATTATCTCTTTCACCATAGACTATATAGGATTGACCCTCTATGAATCTAAAACCACAATCACCTCCTCCATTTCCAGTAAGGATGGTTAGTGTTCCTTTAAGTAACAATGTCATTTATAGTATCTATCAAAAATTAAAGCAAAAGGAGAGAATAAGTCATTGAAACTAAACTCTATTTGTGCAAAATCTACTTCAAACACTTAAAATAGTTAAATGGCTCATGGCGTTCATTGCACTGGAATTGTCTGGAACTAGGAGGTGATTCAAATTAATCCAGTGGGTACTGACTAAACAGAACCATCTAAGCAGGACTTAAACGCACCATAAATGCCGAGCTAGATCCTGAATGGATTAATGGAAGGTTTTATGAGAAAGATTTAGAAGGAATGGGGTTTTAGAACCTTCTTCTCCAAGGTGAGCCTTAAAACCAATGGGACTTAAGAAGCTACAGGTTCTCTGAGGTGTAATATTGGTTGAAACCTGCGTCTACCCAGGCGGAGTAAGCGCACTAGGCGCTTCAATCTCGAGGGCGTTTTCTGATTTTCAATCTTTACTAGGCACTAGTACCTAGTGATTTGAGGGTCTGTACCTATTTCGTAGGATCTAAAACCTATGTACTTTTGGGTTCGGATAAAAGACATAAATACTGGCATATGAAACTTCTAATCACATTTTTACTTTTTGGCCTCGTGGCTTCTGAGACTTATTCCCAAGGAGATAACGGCTTAATGGCCATGTCTCAAGAGAAAACGGTCCTCACTAAACCTGAGGGTAGGGTGCTGCCTAACATGGCTTTTTATCCAGCGAAGATGGCTGATTTGATTAGAAGATATGTCACTGAAAATATAGAATATCCAGATGAGCTAAAAGAGTTAGGGTTGGAGGGTTTAGTGTTATTAGAAATTGTTGTAGCTAAAAATGGTGAATTGGAAAGTGTACGAGTCTTAGAAAGTTTTTCACCTCATTTTTCTGAGCTTGTGTTAAATCAAATTAGTAATTGTGATACCTTAGCCTTGTTTGGAGAAAACTACCAAGGAAGAAGGTCATTTGTTCTTCCTGTTAGCTTTTCTCTTCGCTAACGGCCAGTAATAAATGGCTTTCTTTTATTAGTTCAAATTAATTCCAGTCAAGTGAAGCCTTTCCTTAGATTCTGTTTCGGTGTAGTATTTATATCTGTTGGTTTACCTTCTTTTGGTCAGAGCGAAACAGACTCTCTTACATCTGAATCTTCTAAGAAAAACTATGATTTAGCGTTAAATAAAAGCAGGTTCACTAGAGACGAAGTGAAAAGTTTAGCAGCCATTTATTATGGGCTTCATCATACTTCTCCAGATTCTGCTTTTAATCTGGCTACTGGCCTAGTATCCATCTCTAGGAAAAGCGGAGATGACTATTCTTTATTCAAGTCATTAATTTTATTGGCTAGCTCTAAAGAAAGAAAAGGCGAAATTATTGGCGCTCGAACCCTGCATAATGAAGCTAAACTAATAGCAGGGACAGACCCTAAATTAAAGGGAGATGCTCTTTTTAGTTTGGGTAGAAACTTTGCTAAAACGGATGATTATGATGTGAGTATTAGTTATTTTTTCGAGGCACTCTCATTATTTGAATCAGTTCAGGATAGTATCTCTATGTTTAGGTGTCGTTATAACATCGCAGGTAACTATTTCAACCTCTCTATGTTGGATAAAACCAGAGAGAATATGGATCGAGCAGAACAGATTGGAGATCGATTAAATAATGATCAGTTAAGGCGGGCGATCTATGCAGGAAAAGGGGCCATGTATAGCCAATTAGCAAGTGAATATGTAGAAAAACTGGATACTGCCCTAGTAAACATTAATATATATACTGATTCTTTGACATACTTTTCTGGGTTGGCTATAGAGGCACAGTGGAATTCATTAGAACTTGCCACACGCCTAAAGGAAAACCTAAATATGCTAATAGCTGAAATAGCGCTAGCTGGTTCTTATGCAGATATAAAGGATTATGATGAGGCATTAAACCGCTGTGCTGATGCAGATATCCTATCAGATCAGTTAAATGTAGGTGACTTAGAGAGTCTGCTTAATTATGAGAAAAGCCGAATCTATTTAGGGCTGGATGAGCCTGAAAAGGCACTTACTTATGGGTTGAAAACTCTGCAGTCTGCCAAAAAATCGAATAGAGAAAGGAGAATTTCTCGGGCGCATTTAGTGTTGTATAAAGTTAATTCTACTTTAAAAAACCATGAGGCTGCATTGTATCATCTAGAAGAATATGACGATTATTTGGCTAAGTTGAATGACTCACAAAAGACGAAAATATTAGCAGAAGCCGATGCCAAGTTTAACTCTGTTCAGAATGAAAAAAAAATACTTGAATTAGAGGTAGACAATCAAAAAATACAATCGCAGCGAAACTCCATTTTGGGAGTACTCGGTATACTCACCATAATTGGTTTTTCCATGTTTCAGATGTTTAAGTTTAAAAAAGAGAAAAATGACAAGAAGGCATTTGCAGAAGCTCTCATAAATGCTCAGGAAGAAGAGCGAAAAAGAAGAGCTAGAGATCTGCATGATGGTGTGGGACAGTCCTTGTTATTTATGAAAAAACAAATGGTCTCACAGCATGAAGTGACTGTTGAAAACCAACAATTAATCTCTCAAACATTAGAGGAGGTAAGGGCTATTTCTAGAGACTTGCATCCATTTCAATTAGAGAAATTCGGGTTGAAATCTGCGTTGCAATCGGTTATTTTAAACGTAGAAAAATCATCTAGCATTTTCGTTTCTAACCTACTCATAGATGAGGTGGATGATTTGCCTTCTAGATCTAAGATTCAAGTATTTAGAGTGGTACAGGAAGCATTTAATAATATTATGAAGCATTCCAAAGCTTCAGCTGCTAAGCTAAGTATAAGTGATCTAGGTACATATTTGGAAATTACTATCCAAGATAACGGAATAGGTTTCGATTCTGATGTGATTAAATCCCCTACCAATAGTTTAGGCCTGAGAACTATAAAAGAGCGTATGGATTCAATTAAGGGCAAATTCACCATTCAAAAAAATGAACCGTCAGGAACTATCCTTACCTTCAAAGTACTTAAGAAAAATTAAGCCAAATGAGTGATTCTATACGTGTCTTTAATGCAGATGATCATCCGATGCTTTGTAAAGGAGTAGCCAATTTATTTCGAGAAACAGACGGAATAGAATGGGTAGGTAGTGCTCATGATGGAAAAGAAGCCATAGAGAAGCTTTTTGAGCTAGAACCAGATGTGGCTGTATTAGACATAGAGATGCCACATTTTTCAGGAGTAGAAGTAGTGGAGGTTTTGCTGAAGAAAAAAATCAAGACCAAATTTATTCTACTCACCTTGTTTAAGGATGAAACTTTTTTTAAAAGCGCTTTAGGAATAGGAGCAAAAGGATATTTGCTAAAAGACAGTAGTGAGCAGGAGATTATCAACTGCGTAAAAGCGGTACATGCTGGACAAACTTATGTGAACTCCAGCCTTACGCATTTTCTGATACCAGGAGGTTATAACTCCTCAGTCTTAGATGAACTGTCTGACCATGAGCGGAATATTCTAAAACTTATTTCGCGTAAAAAAACGACATCAGAAATTGCAGACATGCTCTTCATTAGTCCTAAAACGGTCTCTAACCACAGAAATAACATCAGCAAAAAGCTTGATTTAGGGGGAAAACAGAACGGGTTAATGAAGTGGGCACTGGAGCATAAAAGTGAGTTGTAAATCTACTTCAAACACTTAAAATAATCAAAAGGCTCGTAGCAGTCATTGCACTGGAATAGTGCTTTACAGGCAGTACTGCCAAACTGAGAAACCAGCTTGGTGTTTTTCGATTGGCACCTGGTGCAGGGAACTATCTTGGCATCTTCTGTAAGTGCTAGAATATCGTTGGAAGGTTCTAGAGGTGAAGCTATACCGTAGACTTCCATGGCTTTTCTGCCTGTTTCGGTAATCATATCTGTACTCCAAGCAGGAGAAAGGATGAGCTTGATTTCGGCTTCGTACCCTTTGGCTTTTAGTGCAGACTTTAAATCATCAGAGATCATGTCCATAGCAGGGCAACCAGAATAAGTAGGAGTAAGATTGATAAACACCTTTTTTCCTTCCACGGTAACCTTCTTCACCACACCCAAATCTATCACTGTTAAAACAGGTATTTCGGGGTCATGAACACTTCGAATGATATCGAAGATTTCGTCTGATATGGAGTATGTGTTTGTCAAAACCAGTTTTAAAATTCTTTCAGTTTATAGTTTGAGGTTGATGGTTCATAGTTTTGAAAACTAGGAAATAACTTTATCTGTGTATTGATTGGTTTAAACTCGGGCAGTGGTAGTCTTAAACTATAAACTATAAACTATAAACTATAAACTATAAACTATACGCCTAGCCTACCAGTCCGAGTTAGGATAAGACCTCTGCATATATTGAAGCTCTGCCAGTATGAAGCCTAAATGTTCTGAGTGATAACCTAGTTTTCCGTCTGTTTGTCTCCAGTTTGGTTCTGGAATGGTAAGACCTGCTTCTAATAAAAGAGTGTGTACATTTTTGAAATACACTTCTTTTATAGCGGTTAAATCTCCACCTATTCCGTTTTCTTTCATCTCTTTATCCAGCGGAGTTTCTTGGAAGAACTCATTTACAAACGGATAGAAGTGATCCAGTGCAGCTTGTACTTTCTGGTTAGAAACGTCAGTTCCTGCTCCTAAACGCTTCATCCATTCCGATGAGAAACGCTCGTGGTAGCTAGATTCCTTGATAGATTTTTTAGCTATGGCAGATATACGCTCATCTTTACTTTCGCACAGCTGTTTCATGAGCGGCATGTGAAAAGAATCGAATAAGAACTGACGACAAATCACATGTCCAAAATCTTCATTTGGCTGTTCTACTAGCCATACGTTTTTGTGCTGTCTGTCTGTTCTTAGAAACGCTATTGAGTCCTCAGAAGCATCTTCACCAGCTAGTTCAGCAGCATACTGAAAATAGTTTCTTACTTGTCCGTATAAATCTAGAGAAATATTGGTCAGTGCTATGTCTGTTTCTAGGCTAGGGCCATGTCCGCAGAGTTCAGAAAGTCTATGTCCTAAAATCAGCGAGTTGTCTCCCAGAGAAAGTATGTAATCGTACAACTTGTTTTCCATTACATGTGTTTTAACTCGATAGGCAATTCATAAAACGTAGGATGTCGATACACCTTATCTTCTGCAGGAGCAAACATCTCACCATTGGCCTCAGGATTAGAAGCTACTATATGCTTAGATTCGACTACCCAAAGGCTCACACCTTCTTGTCTTCTCGTATAGACATCTCTGGCATTTTCCATAGCCATTTCTGCATCAGCAGCATGAAGAGAACCCGCGTGGCGGTGCTCTAATCCATTTTTACTTCTGATAAATACTTCCCAAATGGGCCATTCTTTCTTTGTACTCATTTTTTCGAGTTTTATTCTTTTTTAAAGGTGTGCCTTGCAATGACCCACCCCGCCCTTTGGGCACCCCTCCGAGGAGGGGAATATTCTTTGTTTTTAATTAGTGTCCCAGTCCAACATTTGTCACTCCCCTCCTTGGAGGGGTTAGGGGGTGGGTTCTGAGCTTCAAAAACCGTTGATATAATAGCTATCCTGCGCTTAGTTAGTTAGATAGTATTTTTTAACTTCCAACTTCCAACTTCCAACTTCCAACTTCCAACTTCCAACTTCCAACTAAGAAGCCTTCTTCGCCTCTTTACTCTTCTCTTTCTTCTCTGCAAAAGCCATAGCCGCATCTCTCACCCACTCTCCTTCATTCCATGCTTTTACACGTGCGCCTAATCTTTCTTTATTGCAACGCCCATTTCCTTTTACTACCTGCCAGAACTCATCCCAATCTATAGGGCCGTGATCATAATGACCTGTTTCTTCGTTCCACTTCAAGTCTGGGTCTGGAATAGTTAGTCCTAGGATTTCTGCCTGTGGAACAGTGATATCTATAAACTGCTGACGAAGTTCATCGTTTGTCTTCAGCTTTATTTTCCATTTCATGGCCTGCTCCGTGTGCGGAGATTCCTCATCTCTAGGGCCGAACATCATGATAGATGGCCACCAAAAACGGTTCAGTGCATCTTGAGCCATTTCCTTTTGGGCTGGAGTACCAGCGCAAAGAGTCAGCATCATTTCATAACCCTGACGTTGGTGGAAACTCTCCTCTTTACAGATTCTCACCATAGCTCTAGCATAAGGGCCATAAGAAGTTCTGGTAAGCATCACTTGGTTAATAATGGCAGCACCATCTACCAACCATCCAATAGCTCCAATATCTGCCCATGAAAGGGTCGGGTAATTAAAAATACTTGAATACTTGGCCTTTCCAGTGTGCAGCTGGTGGAAGAGTTCATCTCTAGAAATCCCCAGCGTTTCCGCTGCAGAATAAAGGTAAAGACCATGCCCAGCTTCATCTTGCACCTTGGCCAGTAGACCCACCTTTCTTCTTAGACTAGGTGCTCTAGTAATCCAGTTTCCTTCTGGCAGCATTCCTACTATTTCTGAATGGCCATGCTGAGAAATCTGACGAATATGCGTCTTTCTGTACTTCTCTGGCATCCAGTTTTTAGGCTCTATGTTTTCTCCAGCGTCTATTCTGGCTTGAAAATCATTCTCTAATTTATTTATATCTAGTTCCATTGTTGAATGGGTTTAAATTCGTTTTTGAGCGTTGCTCTGCTAAACTTAATTATCAAAATCTACCACTACTTTCTCTGAGCACGGAATACCTTGACAGGTTAGTACATACCCAGCCGCTACTTCTTCTTCCTCCAGCGCGTAGTTCACTTCCATCTCCACTTTTCCTTCTATCACCTTGGCTTTGCAGGTAGAGCACACACCGCCTTTACAGGCAAATGGTAAATCAGCACCGTTAGCTAAAGCTGCATCTAGGATGTTATTAGACCCTTGGTGAATCTTAAAGTTAAAGGATTTTCCGCCATCTAGGATAGTGACATCAGAAATTAATCCTTTCATTTCTTCGGTTACCTCTTTCTTTGGACCTTTTTTAGCAGCAGATGAGGTGAATAATTCGAAGTGAATTTTCTTCTCGTCTACACCTTTAGCCACAAAGAAATCCTTGGCCATAAAAATCATTTCCTCTGGACCACAACTAAAGATATGGTCTATTTGCTCCACATCTATCACAGCGTTGCAAAGTTTCTCTAACTTCTCCGTATCCAGTCTTCCGTTATATAAATCTATTCCTCTACTCTGTTTGGTTAAGAAATGGAACACCTCAAAACGGTCTATAAATCTATTTTTCAGTCCCTCTATTTCTTCCTTTAGAATTACCGAACCAGCAGTCTGGTTGGTGTAAAACAACTTGAAGGTAGAATTAGGTTCGTTCTCTAGGTGTGTTTTAATGATAGAATAGATGGGCGTAATTCCACTTCCAGCGGCTATGGCTATAAAGTTTCTTCCTTCATTAGGCTCTACGTCAATAAAGAAATTACCATTGGGAGCCATAGCTTCCACAGTATCTCCCACCTTTAACACATCATTGGCATACGTAGAAAACTGGCCACCGTGGATTTTTTTAATTCCTACGTGCCATGCCTTATCATCAGGAGAAGAGCACAACGAGTACGACCGCTGTACATTCTCTCCATCTATTTGAGACCTTAAAGTAAGGTACTGTCCCTGCGTAAACTTAAATTCTTCCTGAAGTTCATCAGGAATATGAAAGCTAACTATAGAGCAGTCCTTGGTAGTTTTCTGAATGTCTGCTACCGTTATATTGTGAAATCTTGAAGCCATTAACTATCGTTATGTAGTGTAAAACTAACGATTGTTAGTTTAGGTTACAAGTTTTCGTCTGAAATAGGATAGGAATGGATGAAAATGTGAGACTTTTGTGGTGCATTATATGTCTACTCATAACCCCATATCAGAAGAGCTTCAGCAGAAATTAGACAAAGCCCGTAGCAGTCAGAAATCACTAAAAAAGCTCAAACAGAAACTCACTAAAGTAAAGCCCAAAGAGCTAGATGCCTCTTTTCATGAGCTGCATGAAGAAGTGTTTGAGGAAGTAGACTGTTTGAAGTGTGCCAACTGCTGTAAAACCACCAGTCCTATTTTTAGAGATACAGACATAGAAAGACTAGCCAAACATTTTAGAATAAAGGCCAGTGAATTCGTAGACAAGTATCTCCACTTAGACCATGAAAATGATTACGTGCTGAATTCTTCTCCGTGTCCGTTTCTAGGAGATGATCTTTACTGCTCAGTATATGAATCCAGACCAAAAGCCTGCCGAGAATATCCACACACAGATAGAAAAAACATGACTCAGATTTTGGGTTTGACTTTAAAGAACACTACTGTTTGTCCAGCTGTGGGTGAAATTATGGAGCGGTTGAAGGAGGGGTATTAGAAATCACCTCACTATATTCACCTCTCTCTCCAGCTCCACACCAAATTTAGACTTGATGTCTGCTAAAATTTCTGTAGATAAATCATAGATGTTTTGTCCAGTGGCTCCACCGTAGTTTACCAGTACCAATGCTTGCTTCGGGTGAACTCCGTAGTTTCCATACGTTTTTCCCTTCCAGCCAGCTTTATCTATTAACCATCCTGCGGCTAGTTTCATAGAATTATCGTCTACAGGATATGCAGATGCTTCTGGGTATTCTTTTTTTATGCTTTCTGCGAGTGAAATAGGCACTACAGGATTTTTAAAGAAGCTTCCTGCGTTTCCAGTTACTTTAGGGTTTGGGAGTTTACTCTGTCTAATATTTATGACTGCCTTAGAAATAGCCTGAATAGAAAATTCAGTGACTTTCATGTTTTCTAATTCAGTAGTAATGGCTCCATACGAAGTTTTGAATGTGGGTTTTTTATCCAGTTTAAAGGTAACTGAGCTAATGAGGTACTGCCCTTTTAACGCCCGTTTAAAAACACTTTCTCTGTAACCAAACTGGCATTCTGTATTAGAAAATGTTTTGAGCTTTCCAGTAGAAATTTCTATGGCTTCTAATTCATAAAACACATCTTTGGTCTCTACTCCATAAGCTCCTATGTTCTGCATAGGAGCAGCGCCCACACTTCCAGGAATAAGAGAGAGGTTTTCTATTCCAGCCCAGTTTTGATGAATGCAGTGCAGCACAAATTCATGCCAATTCACTCCACCGCCAGCTTTTACCCACACATGGCCTTCATTTTCATCAACTACAGAGATTCCCTCCAGTTTATTTAGCAGCACGGTACCTTTGATGTCATTCATGAAAAGCACATTGCTTCCACCTCCTAGTATGAGTAGTTCTTTCTGGTTTACTTCAGCTAGTGTTTTTATTAATTCACCAGTGGATTTTATGGAAACCAAATGTTCGGCAGCCACGTCTATCCCGAAGGTATTATAGGCTTTTAGTGAGGTGTTTTGAAGATTGCTCATGTGTTACAAATGTAAACTCATAGCAGGGTTAGCTTATTTTGCGCTTCTAAATATCTCAAACAGCCGACTGTTTATACCTTAGCGCTCTCAAATGACCCAAAAGAAAAAAATCATAGTTACGGTTACCAACGATTTAACGCACGACCAGCGCGTGAGGAAAGTCTGCCATAGCTTGATGAAACTCGGTTATGAGCCTCATTTGGTAGGAAGAAGACTGTCCACTAGCATACCTATAGAAAGACCTTATCCGACTACTCGGTTCAAATTGATTTTTACCAAAGGAGCTATTTTCTATGCTGAGTATAATCTTCGTTTGTTTTTATTTCTTCTTTTTAGAAAATACCATAGCATCCACGCCAATGATTTGGACACCCTTTTGGCAGCTTATCTGGGAAGTAAAGTAAGAGGAAAAGAACTGGTGTATGACAGCCATGAGTATTTCACAGAAGTCCCTGAGTTGGCAGAAAACCCTTTTGCAAAGCGAACCTGGGAAAGAATAGAAGAATGGATATTTCCCACCTTGAGTCAAGTGATTACGGTGAATGAAAGCATAGCCAATCTGTATAAAGAAAAATACGGAAAGCAGGTGCATGTGATGAGAAATATACCTGAAGGAAAGCCAGAAGGAATGGAGCCGAACACCACGAAAGTGTCTAGAGCTGCACTTGGATTGCCTGCAGATAAAACCATTCTTATAGTTCAAGGAACGGGAATCAATGTAGATAGAGGAAACGAGGAGCTAGTAGAAGCTATGCGCTATATGGATGGGTTTTTATTACTCATTATAGGTTCTGGAGATGTGCTGCCACAGCTTAAAGAGACCGTTTTGAGTGAGGGGCTAAAAGAGAAAATCCTTTTTAAGGATAAGATGCCTTATGAGCAACTTAAGTTTTATACCGCAGCTTCTGATGGTGGTATAAGCATAGATAAAGATACCAATATCAACTACCGTTTTAGTCTGCCAAATAAACTCTTCGATTTTATACATGCAGAAATTCCGTGTATAGTTTCAGACCTGCCAGAGGTAAAAAAAATAGTGCACGAGTATAAAGTGGGAACATTACTCAGCAGCCATAACCCTAAAGAGATGGCAGAAGAAATCACGCGTTATTTCCAGTCTTATGATAAAGAGGAGCTGCAGGCCCATGCCAGAAAAGCTGCTACAGAGTTGACTTGGGAGAATGAAGAACGGGTGTTGGAGGAGATTTATAAAGACTAAAACTCCCGAAGTGTTTTCTCTTTTTCGAGCTTTTCTAAGTAAGCATTAAACCTTTCTTCAGAAACTATGTCCACACCCTGTCCTTCCATCAAATCCATAATGTGGTTCCGCATAGGTAAGATGTCATCTGAATATTCGGTGATAGAAAAATAGCTTCCCAATGTTTTTACTTCTGTAAAAGAATGGTCATTTATCACCTTGTACCAAGTGTTCATGGCAGTGAGTTGAAGAAAAAGAGGAAACTGTTTTTGGCTCATGTGAGTTGGTAAAATTAAGGGAATTGGCAGATGTTACCGTTTTAGAAAGTAAATTTGTAACGCTATTAATGGAATCTGTACCAGAATGGCACAAAGATTGAAAAGCGAAAGCTGTCTAAAATAAAACACAATGAAAAAAATATTTACACTATCTATTTTAACCTTGGCGCTATTGTGCAAGCTAAGTGCTCAAGAAAATCACTTGATAGTTTTCAGTGAAGATTTAAATCCATTTTACGCTTATGTAAACGGAGTAAAACAAAATGTAGAACCGCAGACCAACGTAAAAGTTACTGGCCTAGAGCTTCAGTCATACAAGTTAAAAGTGATTCACGTGGATGAAACCATTCCTACACTTGATAAAAACCTATACTTCGAACCTATGGGAATGGCCAATACCATTAAAATCACAGAGACTAGAAAAGGATTCAAATTGAGATTTTTCGGGCAGGTTCCGCTCAGTCAGTCGCCAGGTGAATACACAGAGATTCCTTACCACGAGACCGCTTATGATGAGGAAATGGAGGTAGTACAAGAAACTGTAGTAATGGACACTCAGATGAATACCAATGTAAGCACAGGAAGGCCAATTGGTTCTAACGTCACTACAGAGAGTGTAAACGTGAACGTAAGCACAGGAAAGCCAACTGGTTCTAACACCACTACAGAAAGTGTAAACATGAATGTGAACATAGGAGGCATAAACATGGGAATGGATGTGAATATTTCTGAAACTACCACTGAATCTGTAGAAATGGACCAGCAGATTACGTATCAGCAGTCTGGTAATTATGCAGAGATAGAAGAAGTGGTCTATGAAGAAGAGGTAACCCATGTGAGTTCAGGGCCATGTTCAAACCTCATGGGGTCAGGAGATTTTGAGTCTGCTAAGAAGTCTATCGAATCTAAATCTTTTTCGGATTCTAGAATGACCGTAGCCAAGCAAATTACCAAGGGAAACTGCCTAAGCGCAGAACAAGTAAGAGATGTTACGAGTCTTTTTGATTTCGAAAGCGGAAAACTCGAGTATGCTAAGTTTGCTTATGATTACTGTTACGACCAGGGAAATTACTATAAGGTAAATGATGCATTCGAGTTCGAGATGAGCATAGATGAATTAGACGAGCACCTTAATAAGTAGCAGCAGAGTAAGCGTTGCAATACTTTGAAAATAGATTAGAAACAGGCCTTTCCAAGGCCTGTTTTTTTTGTGGGAAAGATTTAGGAAATGATTAAGGAGGAGTCACATTTGAATGGTCTTCTGAAAAGGAAGCCATCAATCAAAAACGAAATCGAAGGTGTCGGCTTGTTGGGTAATTCTAAAGCTCCAAATCCTCTGCATATTCTTCATGTGATTCTCTATCTATCTTTTTTTCTCGTCAACACTTCGACAAGAGCTCAGTGACCGAGAAACAAAAAATGACGCCACAAAAAACAAATTATATTTTTTGGCTTCAGCAGTATGTGATAGGGCAAAGTGTCTTTGAAGCTTTAGAACTGTTCAGGCTTTAGCGGCTTAACGCTGGAAAAATAGAATTTCGCACTTTTTGTGGGAAGTCCTCCCGCCTGATTCTTTGGAATATTCTACTGTTTTACCATTCATTCACTCCACAACTGAGCGGAGCGAAGAAAAAAACCTCAAACCTTGGTCACTGAGCGGAGCGAAGAGGGGAATCTCAAATCTCAAATCTCAAATCTATCTGCATCATTAATCATTAACAATTAAAGAAAAACTATCATACCACAATCCAGCATTCATCCAGTGCAGGGTATACGCTCCTGCGGCTAGTTCTGAGACGTTTATTTGTTCGGTGTGTTGGTGGCCTATGTTGTTTAGTTGGATTTGTTTTACTTCTCTTCCATTCATATCTAAGATTTTAATGACAGAAGAAGAGGGAGGAGAAAACTCAGGAGGTAGTTCTATCTGGAGTGTGAAGTTCTCTCTCACAGGATTAGGAAACACCTTTAGTGAGTTTTGCAGCCCTATGATTTGAACTATATTATCTGTAGTGTCTTCTATCAGATGGCATCCAGGTTCTAAGCAGCCATGCTGGTCTAGTTTTACTAGCCATACATTGCCAAGTCCAATTAAACCCGATTCAAATCCACGTTCAGATGATCCGGTGAGGTAAAGACAGCTATCAGGACCTTCTACCATGTCATAAAAATAACCTTCGGTATCAGATTCATCCGTAAAGTGACCATAGTATCTAGTCCATAAACTGTCTAAATTTTGATCTACCTTATAAATGAAACCGCGTTCTGGAGACTCTAAAAGTTCTTCATCATAAGGAAGTTCACCGAAACCATATCCTACAAAGGTGCCATCTAGCACTTCTTTTATTCCGTAAGAGATGTAATCATTATACATATTGTTTTCATCCATCAAAATTTCATCGGTAATTTCATAAGAATTTCCATTGTCTTGTATTCTTTGTACCCAAAGTGCCCCTTGGTTAGTGCTAGAAAAATTATTTCTTTTTCCTGCTACTATAATATCTCCAGAACTAGAAGCTAATACAGGACAATACCCTTCACTTCCTATAGAGCCAAAAATGTACCTCCATTTTTCATTCCCAATTTCATCTGTTTTTATAATGATTTGATCACTAGAATTAAATGGACCGCCACCGCCTGTTCCGCCCCAATAAACATAGCCACCTAGTATAGTAGATCCATCAGGGAAGACATCCATGAAGCGAACCCCTGCTACACTATCATAACGCTGCACCCAATTGGTCTCACCTGCAGAGTTACAATTGAGTAATAAACCGTTATTGGTTAAGGCTCCTACTCCGGGGTCATCCCATACAGACCCGTACAGTAAATGTTCGTTCGGATTTTTAGATTTTATGCCTATAATGCTCGTTCCATCAGGTTCATATTCAATTTCTTCTCGTATTATTTCATTGCCATATTGATCCAGTATTTGAATCATTGGCATCGCAATGATGTTATCAAAATCGGTATTATCAAATTCATTATAAGTAATGGATATAAAGGATGAATCAGGGTCTTGAGTAAAATCAGCTCCACCCCATAGCCCTGCTGTGGAGCTAAAAGAGTTTAGCTCAGGGTCCCAGAAATTTTCTTCTAGTAAAAGACCATTTAAATCGTATTTAAGTAAAAAACTGTTGCCAGTTCCACCGGTTTCCTGAACAGCCATATTCCCTATGACTATGAGTGTGTCAGGTTCGAGGAAAATACTGAACCCAGAACCGCTGCCATTTGAAATAAAAGGGTTGTTGTATACAGTGCTAAAGGTTTGCCCTAGGGTAAAAAGAGGAGCGCAAATAAGGAGCTTGGCAAGTAAGAGTTTCATAGTGCTGTGAAAATACACAACCTTGTGAAATTGAGCAACATCTGAATAGAAAAAATATTTGATAGATTTCAGTTCATTGCTTTTCTTCGCTGCCGCTAACCTATAGAATGTGCGTTTGCGTAGCAAAGGCATATAATAATTCACTACAATTAGAATTCCCCTCTTCTGAGGGGGATTGCCTAGCAAATGGCACAGGAATATGATTTATATTCATTTCATTCCTACAAGTCAAACTCCCCTCCTGATTTTTAGGAGGGGTGTCTTGCTGCTTACAAAACCCTAAAACAAAACAGATAATACTCCAGCAAGACGGGGTGGTGGCATTGCAAAAGCGACTCCAAATCGCTAACACGAATAGCTAGCCCACATGCCTACCACCTCAAAATCAGTTTAGACCTGCGGTCTTCTGATTTTTGCTCCTCCTACTCTCGAGGAGGAGAGCACTAGATTCTATTAATAGATAAATTCTCTTGAAATTTAATATTGTGCCAACTGCCAGGCAATCGCCCCCGAGAGGGAATTCACTGCGCTTGTTAGCATCCGCATTAATAATTTATCCTTCACCATTTATAATTAAACTGGTATTAGCATCCACAACTGAGCGGAGCGAAGAAAACCCCAAACCCCAAACCCCAAACACCAAACCCCAAACCCCAAACCCCAAACCCCAAACCCCAAACCCCAAACCCCAAACCCCTAGTTTTTTTTGTGGGAAAGATTTATAAATTCAGCACAAAGAATAGAGGGAAATTAAAGAACTTCGGAGTTCAATAATTAACCCATGGAATCCTTTAGCCCAGAGTTTATAAAAGCAGAAGAATTAATGAAAGCCCAGTCTTATGATGAGGCGCTTAAACTATTTAATTCAGTAATCAAGTCAGAACCTACCAATCCTGTTTATGTAAGTCAGAGAGGGGTGTGTTTTTATCATTTAAAAGACCTTAAATCTGCACTTAAGGACATGAATAAGTCGGTAGAACTAGATCCGGAATATAGTTACCGTTATGCATCCAGAGCATATATGAGAGATGCTATGGGAGATGTGAAAGGAGCTATAGAGGATTACACTAGAGCTACAGAGTTAGATCCAGATGATGCGGTGTCTTTTAATAACCTTGGGCTGCTGGAGGAGAAATTAGGCTATATGGAGTCTAGTAAAAAGAGTTTTAAGAAGGCAGATGATTTGGCTAAAATGCTCGAAGAAACGGGCATAGTAACCGAAGAAGAATTAATGGCTTCTCAGACAGAAAAACCGCAGAACATTCAGAAGGAAATAGATGAGGTAAAGGAGGTGGTAAAAGAAACATCTATGACACAAGAAATAGGAGATGTATTCCGCAAAAAAGAGGTGTTTAGGGAGTTCCTAAGCTTCGTGAAAAACGGATTTAAAACCAAAGAATAATAACGCCTAAAAACTAAACAACTACCCCTTTATGCCTGATTCATTTTTATATTCCGTAGCTAAGCAGATTTATTCTAAGCATGAAAACGAACTAGATAAAGTGCTCATAGTAGTGCCCAGTACGAGGGCTGGTAGATTTATTTATAACCACTTAAAAACGCTTATAAAGGGCGAAGTTAGCTGGCTTCCAGAATGTAAGGGAATTAGCGCGCTGGTGGAGAATCTATCCAGTATTAGCCCTTCAGATAGACTAGAGCTTACTCTGACTCTTTATAAAATCCATCAGAAAAACAATCCTGATGACAGTTTAGAGTCTTTTTTAAAATGGGGAGGAACAGCGCTCACCGATTTTAATGAGATAGAGAATTACCTGTTGGATGGCCAAAGAGTTTTCTCGGATTTAAGAGACATAAAAGAGATAGAAGATTGGAGTTTTAATGAAGCCGTTTTAAGCAAAGACCAAACTCAGTTTTTAGAATTTTGGGACTATCTGGGTAGGCTGAAATCTGATTTTGATGCTGCTCTTAAAAAGGAAAAAACAGGATATTCAGGGCTTATTATTAGAGCAGCTATTGAGGAGCTAGAAAAGGGAAATATCCCTACCGAATGGAAGAAAATTTACTTCGTAGGATTGAACGCTATTTCTGCTTCAGAAAAAAGATTAATTACACTCTTAAAACTTGAAGGACTAGCCGAGCTTATTTCTGACTCGGATAGTTACTACCATGATAACCCAATTCAAGAAGCGGGTTATTTCATGCGGAAACAAGAAGAGTTTTTCGATATAAAACATGTGCTTTCTGATTATTTCAAAGAGGAGAAAGAAATCAACTTCATCAAAGCCAATACGACTTTAGGAATGACCAGCGTGGCAGCCTCACTGGTGAGTGCTAATAGTGAGAACACTGGGCTCGTACTCGGAGATGAAAAACTATTGGTTCCTCTTCTTTCTTCACTTCCTGAGGAAATAGACGAGGCCAATATCACCATGGGATATCCGCTTACAGATGGAATGGTGTGGAGAGGAATACACAAGCTATTTAAGCTGAAGACAGAAATGGCCAAGTCAGAAAAAGCCTCTGTTTCTGTATTAGAATCCCTGTCCAACGACCCGTTTATCTCTAGCCTTTTTCTCAAAACTTCTGTTTACACAGCACGCATGGGGGAATTGTTGATGAAAAACAGAATAGGTCTCACGGTATTGGAGGTGAAAAATTTATTTTCAGAAGAAGACGCGCTGCGCAGCATAATGGAATCTTCTTCAGCAGCCGAGCTAATGCAGACGCTGAATGAGTTTTTAGAAGTAGCCTATAGAAAGTACGAGCATCTTTCTGGTTTTATGAAAGAGCAGATAGCCATTTCCCATCAGTTTTTGCAACGCTTACAGGCCAAAATATCAGAAGTAAAAGAACTGAATACTATTTCTAACCTCAGTTATTTTATAGACCAGCTGGTGAACAATGAGAAAGTACCATTCTTGGGAGAACCTTACGGTGGAATCCAGATTATGGGTTTGTTAGAGGCCAGGGCATTGGATTTCGAGTATGTGATTTTTTGTGGAGCTACAGATGCACTCATGCCTGCCATTTCTGCAGAAACCTCTTTTATACCATTCGAGCTAAAAGCCATTTATGGACTGCCTACCAACAGGGAGAAAGAAGCGGTATTCGCGTATAGTTTCTATAGACTATTGCAACGCGCTAAAAAAGTGGATTTCGTTTATGTAGAAACCGAAGATGGACTAGTAGCCAATGAAAAAAGCAGGTTTTTAACGCAACTAGAGCATGAACTGCCCAAGTATTCCCCAACTGTAATTAACTATAAAACGGCACAGTCTGAAACGGGTTCTGAGCACTTAAAAGAAACTAAAATTACCAAGACCGAAGAGCACCGAGAGAAAATAAAAGCGCTGCTGGCCAGAGGGATTTCGGCATCTGCTATGAATACATTTATCAGTTGCCCAGCAGATTTTTACTATAAATATATAGTAGGGCTGAAGGAGCCAGATAAGGTAGACGAGGTGGTGCATGCGAGTATTACGGGGAGTATTTTACATGACACGTTGGAGGAGCTTTATAAGCCCTTGGTAGGCAGGGTGCTGTCTGTGTCTGAGATGAATGGCATTATTAAGGATTCTGTGCCTGCGCTGGATGCAGAAGTGGAGAGTCAGAACCTTACAGAAGTAATGTCTGGAGGAGAGAATAAGTTGGAGTATTTAGTGATGCGGCAGAAGCTTCAGAATTTTTTAAAGTGGGAGCTTTCTGAGGTGAAGAAATTAGAAAAACAAGGCAGATTCATTACCATAGTCTCTTTAGAGCAGAAGTATAAAGCGGCTATTTCAGGAGTACAAACCCCTGATGGGTCGCCCGTAACGTTGTCTGGATTTATAGATAGAATAGACCGCGTGGGAAATGAACTGCGCATAATAGATTATAAGTCAGGAAAAGTGGAACAAGGAGATTTGAATCTAGGAGAGTTGCTAGATTTCTCTGGAGGGAAGAAAGGTAAAGCGTTGCAATTGTTAGTGTATGGTCTCCTCGTGGGTCACGCATCTCCAGAGTATTTAAGTGAAGGATTTACCGTGGGTAACGTCTCTTTAAAGAACATCTCAAAAGGGCTTATCAATGTGAGGCAAGGAGAAGGAAGAAAATATACCGAGGTGAAAATCACTGCTGATTTTAGTGAAGAGATAAAAGAATCATTCAATATCATTTTCCAAGAAATGATGCACGGAATAGAATATTTCCAGCATGATAAGGATTCCAAGTATTGTGATTTCTGTTTAAAGGATTAGGAATATTGTTTATACACTATGAAAAGTGTTTTCTCCTCTGTTTTTTTTGTAAGTCTTACAGAACTTGCGGCCATATATTTAAGTTATGAAAGTCATTATTTCAGTAGGTACACGACCTGATTTTATAAAAATCACACAGTTCAAAAGAGTGCTAGAATCTATTCCAGGAATGGAGTTGAAAATAGTACACACTGGGCAGCATTATGACCATGCTATGAGTTCCGTGTTTTTCGAGCAGTTCGGGTTTCAGCCAGATGTTTTTCTGGATGTTTCTCATAAATCTGCTGGTCCGCTTACTGGTGAAATCATGATGAAATTAGCTGAACTATTTGCTGAAGAAAAACCTGATTTAGTAATCACTCCTGGAGACGCAAATTCCGCACTCGCTTGTGCGCTAGCCGCTAATAAGTGTGGTGTGAGAGTAGCACACTTAGAGAGTGGATTAAGAAGTCACGATAGGAGTATGCCAGAGGAGATAAACAGAATTCTCACAGATGAAATTACTGATATGTATTTCGTTACAGAGCAGAGCGGATTAGACCACTTAAGGGCAGAAGGAAAAGCGGAGGAGAAAATCCATTTTGCAGGAAATACTATGATAGACACGCTGGTGGCTTTCGAAGAGGATATCTCTAAAAGTGATGTGCTTACTAAGTATGAACTGGAGAAAGGCGAATTTTATCTTATGACTATGCATAGGCCAGTTACTGTAGACCATAGAGAAGGCCTAGAGTTTATCTCTAACCTCATAAAGCACCTCACCAAAGAGAGAAAAGTGGTGTTTCCTATCCATCCTAGAACCATGAAAAACCTAGAGAAGGAAGGGCTTTTTACTGAGCTAGTGATGATTTCTAACTTGGTATTCACCGAGCCATTGGATTACTTCAGTTTCCAGAGGTTGGTAAAAGATGCACACTGCATACTCACAGATAGCGGAGGAATTCAGGAGGAAAGTACCTTTAGACGAGTTCCCTGTTTCACGCTAAGACCTAATACAGAAAGACCGATTACCTGCGAGTTAGGAACGAATACACTTCTTCCTACTGAGTTGGATGCAGTCATAGAGGCGTTGCAACGCCCATTCAAATCAGGCCAAATCCCGCCATTATGGGATGGGAAATCTACCGAGCGGATAGGAGAGGTGATTAAGGAATTAATGTAGTCTGCTCTTACTGAAACTTTCTTTTCCAGTCTATTAAAATAGAGATGTCGACTCTTTAAAGTCAATTCTGGTAGATGCAGGAAACTTAGCGTTAATTTGCTGAAAATTCATTCTTAGAATTATTCGCACATGCTCGAGAAATACGTTAGAACATTATCTAAATCTGGCTATATAAAAAAGTACGAGTCTAAAATAAAGGCTATAAGCGGTAAACCTAAATCTCATAATTTGGACGAGTCTGTGCCTGATAAAAGAGGGGGTTTCGGTTCTAACGATGAGAAAATAAAGCACATCGGGTTAAGAATTTTAGACTGCCTCACATCCCTTTCTGAGGAGTATAAATTTCAGTATTGTTTGGCATACGGAACACTTTTAGGCGCTATTAGGCATAAAGGGTTTATCCCGTGGGATGATGATATAGATATATTTATGACTCAGTCAGACTTCGATAGGTTTTTAGAGATAAGCCATCAACTTCCTGAATCTTTAAAGTTAAAAGTAATGGATGTAGGTTTCTTTAAGGTTATGGATAGAAGCTCTATCGTTAGCTATGATGGAAAAAGAGGAGTAGCCGTGGATATTTTCATATTAAAAGAGAAGCCTTCCAAGTTATACTTCTATAATGTACACTCTCAGAGGAATGCCTATTTCTCTACTTCGTCATTTTTGCCCTATTCTCTAGCTAAATTTGAATCTAAGAAGTTTAATGTTCCTGCTGAAACTACCGCTATTTTAGAGTTGCTCTACGGTGACTTTATGAAACTGCCTCCAGAGGAGAAGAGAGTTTCTCACCACAGTAATCCTGAATCTATCAATATTCGGAAATTTGGTGATTATGTAGATTAGTTAGTGTCCGGTAGAACATTATTTAGCGCTTTTATGGGATTAAAAGCTGTGAGAATAAGAATATTTGATTTCATTTGCCAATTCAAATTTGTTTGAGTGAGTTTATTCCTTGAAAATATCAAAAAAAGAACTGACGGTTGGTGGCTTAAAAAAGTCCTTAGCCCCGTTTATTTGCCTGTAATACATAAGATTAAATATCTTTCTATAAATAAGAATTTCGTGAAAGAAGGAGATAGTGTGTTGCTAGCTGCTCATAGAGCCCTTTCAGAAATCGGTCTTTTTTATTGGTTGGAATTTGGCACTTTACTAGGAGTTTATAGAGACGGAAAATTAATAGCCCACGATACAGATATAGATGTAGGTGTTTTCATAGAAGATTTCTCTCCAAAAATAGAAGCAGCGCTTTTAAAGCAAGGGTTTAAAAAGGTACATAAATTTGAAATTGAAGACGGGAAATACGGGATAGAAGAAAGCTATGAATATAAAGGAGTGAGCTTCGATATATTTTACTTTACCAGGAAAGAAGATGGCATGATTTGTCATTTATTTCCGTTTGATGAAAATAAAAATAGAGTAGTAAGAGAATTATTTACTTCAGCCAATGAATTTAAAAAGATTCAATGGCAAAACATGGAAGTAAACATACCGAGTGATACCGACCAGCGATTAAGAGATACCTACGGAGAGTATACCATTAAAGTGAAAGATTGGTACACGCCAGACGCAGCGCTGAATTCGGAAATTATAGATAAAAACTGTACATATTATAAATACTAAACCATGAGCGAATCCTTAAATTTCTGGGAGAATTATTATTCTAATCATCAAATCCCAACAGACGAATCATTCTTCGCCAGGTTTGTGATACCATTTTTGAACGAAGGTGATACTCTTTTCGAAATTGGATGTGGGAACGGAAGAGACAGTGTTTTCTTTGCCAAGCAAGGATTAAAAGTAACTGCATTCGACCAGTGTGAAAAAGAAGTAGGCTTCCTAAACGATGAGTTTAGTGATTTAAAAGACCTTCTCTTTAAGGCAGGTGATTTTACTGATCTAGGAGAGCAAGGAAAAGTCAAGAACGTTTACTCTAGATTTAGCCTGCACTCTGTAGCGCTAGAAAAAGAGATAAACACCTTAGATTGGGCTTCTAGCTCTATTGAGGAGAACGGGCTGTTTTTCATCGAGGTAAGAAGTATATTTGATGAGCTGTGTGGTGAAGGAACAGAAGTGGCTAAAAACGCATACGTTACTGATCATTACAGAAGATTTTTAGAAATTGAGCCGTTTACCAAAAGGTTAGAGGAAGCAGGATTTAACATTTTGTATAAGCTGCAGTCTAAAGGTCTAGCACCTTATAAAACAGAAGATCCAGTAGTGATCAGAATAATTGCCCAAAAAGTATAAGAAGTTTCATGAAATTAAGCCTTTGCATTTGCACATATAACCGAGCAGAAGTGCTCGATGAATGTTTGGACTCTATCTTAAAGAGGAAAGAGCAGTATGCAGATGTAGAAGTATTGGTAGTTAATAATAACTCCTCTGATACTACGCTCCAGGTTTGTGAAAAGTATAAAGACCAAATTCACAATTTTCATTCTGTCACAGAAACTACGCAGGGGTTAAGCTTTGCTAGAAACAGGGCGTTTAAGGAAGCTAAATCTGAGTGGGTTTATTATTTAGATGATGACGCTCTAGTCACAGATGGACTTATAGAAAAAATAATTTACCACATAGAAAATTCAGCCTTCGATGTTTTTGGAGGAAGAGCTATTCCATGGTACAAGTTTGGAAAACCGAGCTGGTATAAAGATGAATATGGTTCCTATTCTCTTCCGCATGATTCCCTTTCCAAAGTAGATTCTCCATACTTTCTTATAGGAGTTCAGATGATATTCAAGAAAGCACTTTTAGAGAAATACCAGGGGTTCAATACTTCCATCGGAATGATTGGAGATTCGATTGGATATGGAGAAGAAACTGAAATTCAAATGAGGATGATTAAGGACGGTGTTCAGATTTTTTATGACCCGTCATTAGTCGTTGAGCATTTGGTGCCTAAGTATAAAATGGAGATTGACTGGTTTTTTAAATCAGCATTTTCATTAGGAAGAGATTCTATAGAAATGAAGTCTCGAAGTACTTCATACTTGAACCTGCTGATGATCGCTATCACTGCTTTTGTGATGTTCTGGATTCATTTAGTAGTGTATACTCCTAAGCTATTAAAGAAGGATTATTACATACAAAACTGGCTCATCGATGTGTTTAAGAAGATAGCGAAGAGAATAGGAATTATCTATCATTCTCTGCTAAGTAAAAACCCTACATAGCTCTCTTAATCTGCATTTAACAATTTTAGAGTAAAACTAATTGGGAACGCGCTCTATCTCGTTTTTATAAGATTAATTTTGAGAGTTCTCAATTAAAGATTCCGTTTTTCGTGAAGAAAGTCTTAATCATAACATATTACTGGCCACCTGAAGGGGGCATAGGCGTGTTAAGATGTTTGAAAATAGCCAAATATCTTAGGCAGCATGGCTGGGAGCCTATCATCTACACGGCAGATAAAAAGTACTACGATCATAAAGATGAAAGTAACTTTAAAGACATCCCTGCTGACCTTAAAATCATAAAAGGAAAAATTTGGGAACCGTACGGAATCTATAAGTTACTCCGAGGTAAAAAGAGAACAGAAGGCATGGATAACGTGTTCTATGTGAAAGAAGAAAAAGAGAGTTTCGTAAAAAAGATAGCCATTAAAATAAGAGGGAACTTCTTTATACCTGACGCCAGAGCTATGTGGATTAAGCCTTCGGTGAAAATATTAAACAAGTATCTTCAGGAGAATAAAGTAGACGCCATGATTTCTAATGGCCCTCCACATTCCAATACCAGAATAGCCACACTTTTAAAGAAAGCGCATGGTATTCCATGGCTAGCAGATTTTCAGGATCCATGGACACAGGTAGATTATTTTCAACTTTTCAACCTGAGTAAGCGTGCTGAGCGTAAACATCTAAAACAGGAACAAGAAGTTTTCGAGCTAGCAGATAAAATCACCATAGTGAGTCCTTCATGGAAAAATGATTTAGAATCTATAGGAGCTAAAGAATGTGAGGTCATTCCGTGGGGGTATGATAAAGATGATTACCAAAACATAGTTGAGGTAAAGGAGGACAGATGCGTAATGACTCACATAGGTATTTTGGGGTATGATAGACTTCCAGAATTCTTACTGGAGGCTATGGCTGAACTAAGTGCAGAAAATGAAACTTTCAAAAAGAATTTCAAATTAAGATTAGTAGGATCGGTAGATAAAAAAGTAGTAGAAATAGCCTCTAGCTTGGGCATTTCCGAAATGATAGAGCTTACTGGAAATGTAAAAAGAGATAAAGCACTCTCTATGGCTAAGAGCAGTTCTGTTTTACTTCTTCTACTCAATAGGCAGGCCAATGCTCAAGGGAGAATTCCTGCTAAGATTTTTGAGTACTTAGCGCTGAGAAAAAATATTCTGGCACTTGGTCAGCAGGGGAGTGATATTTCTGGAATTCTATCAGAAACACAGGCAGGAGTTAATATCGAGTATGAGAAAAAGGCAGAGATAAAAAGCTATTTAAGAGACCTGTTCGTTAAGTATGAGAAAGGCGATTTAAATGGCGCTATAGACAGTCAAATTGGAGACTACGATATATCTGTGCTAGTCGGAAAAATGGCTAAATGCCTAGATGAGATAACAGCATAAACAATGTATAAACAGAATAAATTTGAAAAACAATAAATGGGTATCATAGCTAAACAAGCATCCAGAAATGCAGCTCTTATCCTTATTGGTGTCGTTTTCGGTGCTGTGAATAATCTATTTATTCTTCCCAATGCTTTTGAAGATTTTAAAGAAGGCTGGGCATTCTTAGGGTTAGCTTTATCCATAGCTCTTATTTCTTCTCAGCTTTTTTCATTTAGTAGTCAGTCTATTTTCATTAACCGGATTCCTAAGTTAGAAACTGAACAGCAGCAGAATGATTTAGTAAGTCTAGTTCTTATGGCTAGTGCAGCAGGCGCCCTTGTTTTTGGAGGTGGATATTATTTGTTCCAGGATTTCATACTCAGCAGACTCAGTGAGAGTAATGCCTTACTTGTAGAAAAGTATTACAGTAGCATTCTAGTGCTCACAGTCGCTCTCATAGCGTTTAATTCTTTTGGTGGATTTGTGATAGCCAAGTTCAAAACCGTTCAACTTACGGTGGTTCAGGATACGTTCACTAAAGTTTCCTATTTAGCCATAGCCTCCTTATACCTATTCGAATTAATCTCATTCACTACAGTCGTTTGGCTGTTTGTGAGTAGTTATGTGGTAATCGCTGTGGTGATGTTTATTCAAGCACTAAAAAATGGACTGAAATTAGGAATAGCACGCAGGACTGAGAATATTAAGCAGGTGGTGGATTATGCGCTATTTTCCATATTAGATAAAGGAGCCAGTGTAATTATGCAGCGGTTAGATACTATCATGATAGTATTCATTTTAGATTTAGAATATGCGGCAGATTACCTATTGGCTTTCTTCATAGGTTCAGTCGTTTACATCCCTTTTAAATCTATGCTGAGCATAGTTAACCCTATTGTAAGTAAGGAAATAGGACTTGGCCATTTCGAGAAATTAAAGTCTACTTATAAGAAGACTAGTTTATATGGAATGCTCTTGGGAGGGTTTATTTTCGTAGGGGTTTGGACCAATGTAGACTCGCTATTATTACTTCTGCCGGTGAAATTTAGAACCGGAACTTGGGTGATTCTATTTATAGGGTTAAGTAAGATTTTTCAATTATTCGCAGGAATCAGTGGGTCTTATATCGTTTACTCCAAGCACTACAGGTATAACCTCAGATTAAACTTAATTCTACTCGGGTTAAGTGTCTTTACTAATCTCATAGGAATATGGAGCTATGGAATAAATGGAGCCGCGGCTGCTACAGCACTCAGTATTCTCATTTATTCTATCATGAAATTATCGTTCGTTTATAGAAAATTTCACTGCCATCCTGTTTCTAAAGAACTATTAAAGCTAGTTCTGCTCCAGTTGATCTGCGTAGCAATATTTATGTCCATCCCTGATTTTGTGACACAGCCATTAATTCAAATTACTATAAAATCGGTCATCTTTACAGTAGTCTATTATCTGGGAGTTAGGCTTTTAAAAATAGCTCCAGAGTTAAATTCATTATCATCTTTAAAAGAATCTTTGAACCCTAAAAAATAAAAGAATGGCGAATTACTTGTCTATCCCTACATTTGTTTTAACTCGATTATAAAAATGGAAAACACTAAAGTAGGAGTGCTAGGAGGAGGGAGTTGGGCTACAGCCATAGTGAAACTCCTAACCAATAACCTGAAGCAGGTAAACTGGTGGATGAGAAATGAAGAAAGTATTTCGCATATTAAGTCATACGGACATAACCCTAAGTACATTAGAGCTATTCAGTTTGATACAGACAGACTCCATATCAGCAGTGATATGCAGGAGGTAGTAGATAAATCAGACATCTTATTTATAGCTATTCCAGCAGCATTCTTAGACACTACTTTTCAGCATTTTAAGCTGAAAGGGATGGAGAACAAAATCATATTCTCGGCCATTAAAGGAATGGTGGTGGAGTATCATAGTATTCCAGCTCGGTATTTTCATAAAGAATTTGGAACCTCTTATGATAACATAGGAATCGTATGTGGACCCTGCCATGCAGAGGAAGTAGCCAAAGAACAGTTAAGTTACCTTACGCTGGGGTGCCCAGTAGAAAAAACAGCTCAACTAGGCGCTGATTTGTTAGCCTGTAGATACATAAAGACATTTACCAGTGACGATGTATTCGGAGCTGAAATTTCTGCGGTTCTAAAAAATATTTATGCTGTGGCGGCAGGAATATGTCATGGATTAGGATATGGAGATAATTTCCTGGCCGTTTTAATCAGTTCAGCCATAAGAGAGACTTCAGATTTTGTAGACGCGGTGCACGAAATCCACAGAGATGTTAAATCATCAGCTTATTTGGGTGATTTACTTGTTACGGCATACTCTCCTCACTCTAGAAATAGATCTTTCGGAACTATGGTAGGAAAAGGGTATTCAGTAAAAGGAGCTCAGCTAGAAATGAATATGATAGCAGAGGGTTATTATGCTACTGAAAGCATTTACGAAATGAATAAAAAGTTCAATGTAGATATGCCTATAGCCGAGGCTGTCTATCGAATTCTTTACGATGGAATCACGCCAGTGGTAGAAATGAGAATATTATCAGAAAAATTGAGTTGATAGTGTAAGTTAGAAATCTGATTTCCTAGTCTTTTGGTATCTTTATACTTTGCAACTGATCATAGGAAAACCGCGTCTTTACTTGTACTATACATAACTTGAATTTTAAAGTCATACATATCGCTCTTGCAGTCTTTTTAGTTTTCTCCAGTATTTCCCTGTTGAATTCCCAAATCACCTTTATAGAAAACTTAGGGCAGTGGGATGATAGAGCGGCTTTTCGTTCTGAGATAAATGGTGCTTTTCTCTATTTAGGAGAAGATAGAATTACCTATAACTTATACGAGCCAGCGCTGTTAGATCACATTCATCCTGGCGGAAAAGAGCTAGAACCTAGAACAGAATTCTGGTGGCATGCGTATGAAGTTCGTTTTCTGGATTGCAACGCCATAACACCTTCAGGAATAAAACCTAAGTCTCATTTTCATAATTATTACTTGGATAGAAACCCTGAGAAATGGGCAGAAGGAGTAAAGCTTTATGATAAAGTGGACTATGATAATCTTTATGACGGCATAGATATGATTATTTATCAAGGAGGAAATTCACTGAAGTATGATTTTATAGTAGAGCCAGGCGCAGACCCTAAAGATATTCAGTTAGATATTAATGGAGCCGATGAGGTGAGGTTAGTAAATGGAGAATTAGTAATCACTACGAAAGTGAATACGGTAACGGAATCAGAGCCCTATACCTATCAGTTTATAG